>JAABUR0100001313.1_pt1 | contig 45390 bp, 42 predicted proteins | sample 5560091 | NCBI WGS metagenome assembly JAABUR01 (sample SAMN10711879, study PRJNA513375) | rock metagenome | isolation source: Antarctica rocks | place: Antarctica: Victoria Land, University Valley sud | reverse complement strand
TCCATTGTAAAACAGTCGTCGGTACGTCAAGTAATCTACCTCGACAACCCAGCTGTTAGAGACACACACCAGGAGGGCTTCTATGCCCCGTTGAGCCATGATGCGACCACCCTGCATGACCCGCAAAGCTCACAACCCACTACCTGTTCCTGTCAGCCCGACCAGACAGGCATTCACTAACCGCTGCACAATTATCTCATTGCTTCGAACCCTTGACGCCCTGTTCCAACGTGATACCAAAGAGAACAATTCATACGATTCGGGCTGGCCGTGAAAGGCACTTTCCATTCTCTCAATGTCGGGCTTACGAAACCTGGTCCCATCGCGGCGCTTGACCAGTCATCAGGCTCCTCTCCGAGCTCAAGTGCTCACGGCACCGCCATTGGGAGTCCTAATAGCACCAGTGGAGGGGCCAGTGGGGGCTCTGGTGGAGCGGCTGGAGGGTCCAGTGGTAGTACTGGTGGTGGTGATTCAACCCGTAGACGTCGAAACGCGGGCAATGTCTCCCTCATAGCGTGTACCGAATGTAGGCATGCAAGACAAAAGGTACGATGAGTTACATTCACAACATGTCCCCATTATCCCGCTCGATTGTTTTTGGTTCGCAGTCGGTATGCAAAAGCTGCGAATACTGACTAGTGGATTACTTTTTTCTTCTGTAACAGTGTGACGGAATTAGGCCCGACCCGTGCAATAGGTGCCTTACACGCAAGCTCAATTGTGCCTACGAGCCTCATACAAAGACGCACAAAGATGACCTCATCCGGGAAATCGAGACCCTTCGAGGTAGCAATAGTAGCCTCCAAGGCCAGAACAGGGAAATGATGAAATTCAACTCGCATCTAGAAGATCAGAACAGAGACCTTCAGGAAACAAGCGACTGGCAGAGAAAGATCCTGGATACCATTGGAAGCAACAGCCATGACAGGGAGATCATAATGAAACTCCGAGCCGGAGAAACACATCAGTCCATTGCTGATTGGCTTTGCAAGCAACACCCAATCTCTGGAAGCCTAAGCATAGTACCACCATCCCAACGGAGCCTTGTCGACGTTGTCAGAAATCTCGAGAAAAGTTATCAAGAAGACGGTCTTAGCCGTACAGGGGCGAGCGAAGCAGAAGTTCAGTGGACCAAAGTCAGTTCTAACCACAAACTCATCGGGCACCTTTTCGATCTTTACTTTACATGGGTACATCCTTTACACATGCTTTTTAGCGAGCTCGACTTTAAGCACAGTTTTTGAACCAATGACAAGACTTACTGCTCATCGGCCCTGGTCAATGCCATTTGCGCCATGGGCTGCCACCTACTAGCGAGTGGTAGGAACGACACTGTGGGGAAGGGCGTTGACATAACGACACTGAAGGAAGGTTTTCTGAAAGAGGCTCGAGAGCATCTCCTGCCAGAGTCCTACCTCAACATGACGTCGATACAGACATTCGCAGTCATGTACTTGGCAGATGTAAGTTCCGGGAAAGCTCGCAACGCAACCGGATACCTGCGCTGTGCTGTGGAGAACTTGAAGTCTATCAAAGGGGACAATCAATCGGACGAAGCTAGAGAGCTCTCCGAGTGGGGAATCCAAACCCTTAATAGGTACGGCCTGTCTATCAAACTCCACTTGAGGACCATCTAACAAGCCTAGCACATGTGCTAGCATCACTTACCAACAGCTTTACGCGCCAGAGCTGCCAAAAACAGCGGTCTTTCGACATGTTCGAATGGACGGGGACGACGTGGTATGGCGGTTTTATCGCAAAAGCGGGCGATGGGCATGAGCTACCCACACGGCCCAGCTATGCCATGGTGACGGCGTGCATGCAGGCTGGCCTTTTCCGTATCGTCAACGAAAGCTTGAATCTCTACTGTGGCCATCGCGGAGACGTATCCGCCACAAGTGTTCTCACTATCTATAAGATGTACTTGGATTGGAAAGAAGACCTACCGCCAAAGGTCAGACAGATAGAGATTGATGACCAACCTCTGCCCCACGTTCTTTACCTTCAGTACGTCATCTGCCTATACCTTGTTTGCCTACCGTACAGTGGGTACTGACTGTGTTGAAGCATCCAGTTCCACACGGCTTTAGTCCAACATTTCGCACCTCTCCTACATTGCAACTTCTTCACAGGAAGCGACGTCGACGAATTGCGTCGCATGATTGTCCACCACGCCCAGAGCGGGATGGAAATCCTGGACCACTCGCGGCGCTTATATTCTTCACGTTACCACATGCCGCTGATGACGTTCTGCACCCTTCACCTCGGTGACGCTCTCGTCCGTCATTCGCCAAGGGAGCCGCCGGCAACAACCGTCGTGGAATACTGTTTGAGTACTATGAAAGAAACGCGAGCGGGTTTTGCCATCTGTGGACCTCTGCAAGAACTCTTTCGCCGCACCGCGGTCGAATGCGGTGTGGAGCTTCCCGATAACATGGACGACTTGATGGGCCCCTTTCCATACGCGGTCGACCAAATCTTGGATGCGTGTTCACGGCTCGCCTACACCCAACCCTTCGACCAAGTCCTGCGTCATATCCTCTCGACTATTGCAGATGAATGGTCGTACGAATGGCGAAGGATTATCATTACGCCGCGTGGGGAACCGCGACGACAATCGTCCAGCGGAAGATACCTCCAGATCAATTCGCTACTCAACAGCGATTGACGATGGATGAAATTGGCCGACCTTGACTATGATTATCCTACTGGCTTCAGAGGTGTGAATGAATCCGCCCTTTTTCCAGCATCTCCTGCGTTCTGATGAGCAAATGAAGCAATTGAGGCAACTGAAGCGAAAATGGGTGACGGCAGCGCTTGGCATTCGGGACGGTGACGACACACACGTTTCAATGACGGCAGCGAAATGATTTCTCCTTAAGAGGACATGCGGGCAGAGCATATCCATTTTCCTTGGCAAATGAAGACCTCTACAAGCAAGGCATATCCTACTTTCCCTGGCTTATACCTCGGTGCTGGCGTTGAGCTGTGTTCCTGGTAGAGCCAAATGCATCTGTGTTCGGCTTATAAGGTGCTTTCCATGCTAATTTTGCATGACCATTGTTGAGTATCAGTCCAATCACAGCCCCCAGCAGTGCTGCATACCAAGCTCTAGTCCATGGCTTATCCTGGAGAAAGCGAAAACTGACATGTGGGGAGGTCTTGAGCGCCCTCAGATCGAGAGAGCCCAATCCATGCGACGCATTCCCGTAGGTGGACGTCCAGGTTCGAACACTCCAGGCTTTAGGAACAGCTGCCAGATTGCTGTAGTCAGTATACTGACGAGGTTGAATCGGTTACGCTCTTGTTGCATTACGGTGTGGGGTTGGCCAAGGATGGAGCATGTTCAAGGAAACAAAGGACACTCTGGGGCGCAAAATCCGATGGGGCAAGCTCAGGGTGAACAGCATTTATCAGTGGCCGGCAGGTGGCGATCCATCAGCTGATCGTATTCCTACTTGTCCGATCTTGACGCTGGACCCTGCATCTGGAGATGGTGCGGCGAATGCTCCGAATTGTCAACTCGATACAGTACCGCGTACGCGTTCTTGCTTTCACACGGTCAGGGATCGAAACAGCAAAGTCGATCAGAGTGCAAGCAATCAGCCAAAACCCTGTTCTACGCATTTCACACTTTCACGGGTGGACGGGTGTTACACTAACTAAGGCTGCTGGCTGGACCCGCAATCCATCATTCGAACGATGAGGAAGCCGTTTCGTCGATGGCGAGGATATGAACTCCATTTGCATGACTCAGCACAATGGACCCTTGGTTTGCTCCATATCGGACCAAGCCCTGCAGGCATTGGGTGCATACTTCCATAACGATAATCATCTTTCCTCGGAACGTGTTAAGGTGTTGGATGAGTACATTGTTGTTATGATTAGCCGTCGGTGCTCCGACTCGCACATACTAGCGGTACTCCTCCAACGCTGCCATCACGTATGCAGTAAGATCAGGGCGAAGCTCAGCCTGCCCAGCGCCACTGCAATGCCATTATGGCTACCCTGCCCTACTCGATGGTGCTACCTAATCGATAACGGCTAGCTGGCAATGGCAAGCATAAGGTACCCAGAGTAGGTAAAGTAAGTCCCTTACTTTACTGGAGATCGTCCATCGCCGTTGCCACACTTTGCGTACCGTGCCAGAATGAAGGGCTTGCCTTCAGCAAGACGGGAAAATCAGCATTCCGACGTACTCGTCTCCGAAATCCGAATTGCTCGTCCCTATCAACGGGGCTAGTACTGTGCCTATCCGAAGGTTTCCTTCCCTTGTTTCTTTATGCTTGGCCAAGGCGTTGTTCCACTATCATACAGACTACTAGTCAAGACCACACACCGATGCACATGAAAGACGGTCCGAGTACGACCTTCCTATAGCTAATCTCCGCAAGACGATAAAGAGAAGACAGGGCCAAGGCTGCTCCGTAGGTCAATCGGCGACCCTGTCAGGGTGCCGAAGCTCGGTCCACTCCAGAGATCTATCGTAAATCGTTCCGACGCTCGTCGAAGCCTCTCAAGAAAGATTTCACGGTCCTTCGCAGTGGCTTCGAGAATCATAGCACCCGTAACTTCTTCCTCCCCCTGGGAATTCAAACGCCGAAGAGCTGGCTGCGTTAGTGCCTTTGGTCACGCTGGTGACGCACTTCAGGTGGCAATTCGAATGGCGATCGCTCAAGGAATGAACAAGAACGGCAGCGGCACTACTCAACCTTTGCCTTGGAAAACTCCAAACCTGCTTTGATGCCTTGCATCTGCGTTCTATCTCTTTCTCCGTAGTGTGGCTGTGTCTATAGCCTGATCTCTTCATTCGCCCCCGTCTTCCCTACACGACTTGTTACGTCATGTGCTTCTCTTTGCAGCGGAACTACGATGGGACACAGCATAGCTTCCCACTTTCTGAAACAAGCATTAATGAGCGAACGTTTACAGGAAACCTTCCTCAGTCCTTTTCCTATTTTATGGATCAATCAAACAGAAGGGAAACTTCTTACCCATCAGTTCAACCTAAGAAACGCCTCGGAAGGAATTATCATCAAGGTCAAAGAGAGTTGGGCCAGATACCGCACATCTACGGAGATGAACCTATCCTCCCTGTTGATAATGTTATCTGATATACTCCACTATCAGTCTACCGTTTACGCTTTCGTTGAATAGGCCTCAGGAAACACATACAGAATAAGACCATAACCCCCTGAGCCACCCAAGCAACGCCGATTGCAACCGATCCTTCGGCAGCATCTACACATCTTCGTCGATAAAATGTCTGTCAGTTCTTGATTTAAACAATACCAGAGCGGAAAACATATTTCAGAATCACGCAAGCAGCGCCAATAGCGATCGAGCCCACAGCAACATCGAAAGAGTCTTTCGAAGATTAGTTCTCACAGCTGGACGCCCCATCATCAGCGTTTAGTCTCGATTCCCGGTTACAGGTGGGTGCACATAGCTGAGGAGCAAGATGGAAAAAATTATGGGATCACTTACGCAGTGTCAATGGGAATCAAACCTACAGCATTGTTGAGATTATCTTTGTAATCTCTTGTCACAGGTCAGCGGTTCGTCGATAAAGTGTCACTCCGATTCCTAATCACAAATACACTTGAGAGCCAAATTCTGACAGCTCATTTGGTTAAGACAATCAACCCGTTCACCGCCCATGCTCGTAAGAGAAAAAAAACACAAGCAGCGTAACTGTACACCGAACTTACTGCAATATCACCAACTCCTTTGCCCGACATGCTTTCAAATTTGAGCGCATTGTCAACAGAGCGCCTTTCGATCCTTGATCGCACTAGCCGTCGCGTTGGTCACATACTGTACAATCAATTACGGTGTGTTGCCACGTAGCAAGAAATGGACACGTGAGATTCGTCTAGCAAGACTGTCTGGAAAGAGAAGACGAAGAAAAAACCCCTCAAGCGCAAGCAGCGCTCATAACAATTCAACTCACAGCAGTACAACAAACCTCCTGACGCCCACAGCTCTCACAAATCAACACCGCGTCGACAGAGTGCAATCTCAATTTCTAATCACAATTACACAGCTAAAATCCATGCATGATTGAGAAACTGGTCACGGATGCCGTTATTGGATTGGAGGAATCCTTGGTAAAGATTTTCCTGATTACAGAGCCCGTCTATTAGCGCTGCCAGACAACAAAGACGGGAAATAAAACCCTTGAACCACGCCAGCAATGCCAGTAGGAATCGAATGCAATCGAAATACCAAAAGGCCCTCTCCCCCCCCCACAAACTCCCTAACCCAACGAATTGGAGCCACACAACCCAAAACCCTCCATCTTCAACCCTTCAAACCCTTTAATCTCTCTCGCCGCTCTCGCCACCGCATACTCAACGACCACAAGCCCCCCTCGTGCCCACAGACCCCGTACTCCATATACAAACAACCAGAAAACGAACCCATACACCCCATCATCCTCCTCCCCCTCACGTAACACAGGCTTTGATAATCAAGATGGAGATGGGAGAGGTAGGTATCATAGTATCTGTATGAATCTATGTATGCTCGTTTTACTTTGAAATCTGTGATGGGAAGATGGGTCGTGTGGGCTGGGGATGTTTGTGTTGCTCGGGTTTTTAGAGAGGTGTGGAGGGCAGAAGGGGGAGCAACAACAACGCATCAAGGGATATTCTACGGCACAATTAGCGCTTCTCGCCTGCTCCACGGATTTTCTGGAGTCGTCTACACTACCAACTTCAACAGTCACATTCAATCAAATCTATCATTGCTACTCTTCATCCCACCCACCCTTACCCATATCTAAGCCTGCGCTGTCGCTTCGGCCGGCCCCTCCTCCTCAATCCCCTCTCCCTCCCCCCCCTCGCCTTGCTCCTCATCCACCTCCCCAACATCGACCAACTCCCCTCCCTTCCCACCTCTCTCCAATGTCAAATACTCATCCCACCCCGGGAAAAGTTCCTCATCCCCTTCCCCCTCACCATACGGCGGCACCCCAATCATCCTCGCCACCTTGCCCTTCCCCCCCTTCTCCAGCCCCGCTTTCCACGTCCGCACGAGCTCGGCGGCACGGCTAGGTTTGTAGGTCTGAGCAAAGAGGACGGCTTCGGCGTGGCGGTTGGTGCGCACGAGGAGTTCGATACAGCCGTCTACGTCTGCGAGTTGCCAAAGGCAGGAGAAGGCAATGTTGTGCGCACCCGCGTCATTGGCTTGCGCGGTGAGGTCCCTTAGGCCTTCGGCGTTGCCGGTGGATGTGTAGACGAGAAGTAGGGAGCCCAGGTCTTTGGCGTGCGCAAAGCACTCTTCTGCGAGCGCGAGCTCCCACGCCGCGAGCGCGGCATCGCCGACTGTTTTCCAGCGGTGCTCGACGTTTGCTTCTCTGGCAATGTCGAGAGCGATGGGAAGGTTGTTGAGCGCGAGTGCGAGGTCGAACCGGTGTTCCGGGTCTGTGGCGACTTCGAGTGCCATTTCTTTGTAGCCTTGGCCCTCGAGGAAGCGGGCGATCTTGTTCTTCTGGTCGGCAGGGATATCCTCGAGGAGTTCGGCGGCGGTTTCCATGTCCCCGCGTAAGACGAGGGTTTGGTACTCAACCACCGAAAGCGAAAGAGCGTATGAGACGACATTGACGTCTTTGTCTGCGACATAGGCTTTTCCATCGCGCGGGAGGTAGCCAAGGAGGTACATAGGTTGGTCAAAATGGGAGACTGTGTAGGTTTGGTCACCAACAAGGTAGTTGAGACGGTTGGTAGAATTGGTGTAGATGAAGCAGTCGCCAACCCATTGCCCTGTGCGAACGGACTCATTGATATCGATCACGACTTCAAAGGCGGATTCGACACCGTCTTCTTCGACTTGGCCAGCATTGAGGGCGGCGATGTAGTTTTCGCGGGAGAAGCGGAGGACGTAGAAGGTTTCTTCGCAGGCTAGGGTGACCAATTCGCCGCTCTCCGACCAGTAGACCTAAATCCGTGTGAGCAAGATAACCGATTTTTGATGTGTATAGTAATTGGACGCACGTTTTTCGGCTCAACTTCTATTCTCCGCACCAAAGCGCCAGTCTCCCAATCAAATAACCCGATCCCTCCTTGACCCCTGACACCAAGCAGTACACCACCGCTCAATCCCTCGGCCTGGAAACCAACGTCGACTCCACCAGTTTTCTCCTTGAAATTGCGAAATATTCTGACACTCATCGAAGATTCTCGTATCGCATAATCGTTGCTGTTATCTTTTGAACCCCATGCAAAATCCTGGGCAGAGCCAAACGCCTTGTTACGCCACGCCAACGCAGTGTAAATTATATATTCACCGTCGCCACAAACCGAAACAAATCGACCATTAGGAGAATGCTGTAAGGTCTGAGGGTAAATTTCACAGTTTCCGAGGTCCTTCGAAGGCAGGCTTATGGGAGTGCCGTCTTTGACACTCAGATCACCTCCTTTAATCATCGCTGAAAGGATCTCGCTATGCCGTGCCCATATCAGTTTCCCTGAATTATCCATTGATACAGCTGGCTCCTCTCGTCCCATTTTGACAACCACGGCGCCGTCGTCAAAACCAATTGCTACCCCTTGCCGACCACGTTGGTAGCTTACACACCAAGCTCGCTCCAACCCATAAGTTAGAGACTGCTCCAATCGGTAGGTGTTTGCGTGCCATATCTTTACGGTACCGTCCTCCGAACCAGATATAATGACTGGTAACTCTGGGTGGTAGCACGCAAATGAGACGTTGCTTGTGTGGCCTTCAAGTGTAGCAATCAAAGATTTGGTCGTGTAATCCCAGATCTTTACTGTCTGGTCATCCGATGTGGTAAGAAGATACGGCTTGTCTGCTTGCGGATAGTAATCGACATGATTGACACCTTTTGTCTCATGGGCCTCCAATGTATAATTGGCATGACCTGAACCAAAGCTCCAAATTTTGACAGTTCTGTCCAGACATGCAGATGCAAAAGTATTGGTGTCCTTCGGATTTATAGCCAAACCCATAACATAATGGCTATGGCCTTCGTACACTTGAACACACTTCCATCCTTTGTCCCAATCCCATAACTTTATCGTCATATCATCTGAGGCGGTCAGAACGAAAGGCTGGGTTGGGTGGACAACAATGGCACGGATATAGTCAGGGTGGGCTTCGAACGAGGTAATCTTTTCCGAGGTATTGTAATTGTATACTCGCACTTGGAAATCATCGGACCCGCAGACAATCCAGTTCTTGCGAGCTATGAAGCGGCCTGCTCGTACAGGAACATCTGTGAGTTCGAAGGTCTTGACGATTGCTTGGGTCTCGTATGACCAAATGTATACATGACCGCTGTACAGAGTCGTCAAGATCCATGGCTCCGTGGGGTGAAAGTCGATGCCCTTGACCCGCTCGGACCTTGCAAAGAGCTGTCTCTGCAGATTGATGTTTACGTTAGCCATGCCGAATTGTTGAGGACTGCTACTCCGATCAGAGGCTTGTAAAACCTACCTTGACGTCCAAACGCATCTTTGCAGCCTACTCTCTATGCAAGGGACCGCTCTGCATATGTCGCCGTGTTTGAGGCCGCAGCCTTCCAATCCGAGGTGGAGTCTAGGGCAAATGTACCTTCAGCCTACCAATGGGTGATCGTGCTATTGAGACGAACGACGTTAATAGTAGCACTGATAGAGTAACCGGAGTACCTAGTTTGACCAGCTGTCGGAATTCCCTCGTCGGCGACAAGGTGTCGCCGTTGAGCTTAAATCAGCCCTACTCTAGAGTGAACCCTTGGGTTGGCCGAGTATCGTGAAAACCCTTTTCTCTATCCCCGCTACGCCCTCTTGATCAGTGCGAGACCACAGGTTTCAATGTGGATGTGATATTGAACGATACAGGTACAACATCATTCGATCTTAGTAAACTTCTCTATCTGGGTCACGAAGTATCGAAACTACGAGATCATGAGGTTGCAGCGGCGGCCTCGTAAGTCTCAAGTATATTTCCTCAAGCGCTCAAAAGAAACGCCGCTCAAGTCACAGCCAGCGCCTTCCCCTTACGTCTTTTTATTAGAACTTTCGACTTCCATGTACCTTGCTTTATTCGTCATTTCAAATTCAATCCCACTCATCTCAAGCACGAAGTAAAAAAAGGCAGGATCTGTGCAGTAGCAACGATTGATCCTCATATTCCTTCTTTCCCGTCCCGATTTTCTATCGATGCTGAGATCCGTACGAAGGCGGAGGCATGGACACCCTACTTTGCAACGAATCACTTGCGGGCGGAAACGCTGGTTGTTCGACTAAATACCACCGAGTCCTGCTCTTATCACTATTTGGGCAAGTATGAGTGACAGTAGGTTGCCGCAAATCAACATTCGAATTCTGCCGTCTTAGTTGGAAGTCGCCGTCCTGCAACGACAGCCTCCTCGCCTCGTCGCTAAGGTCGTCATGAATGCTTTCCAGATCATGCAACTCTGTCTGTTGGATAACAACACTCGAGGTCTGAATTCCGCCAGAGGCTCGTGTGACTTGCTCCTGCAGTTTTTGTGCACGCTGCTCAGCTGCTCCTACTTCCTTTCGCTGCGTGAACTGCATGAACGGGTCTGACCGAGGTGGAGATGGCAAATCTGTCCGTTTTTCTCTTGTATGTCTTCCAGCTGTATTTCCTCCGGCACGCCGCCTACGTTTCTTGATCGAGCCTTTACAGCATTGGTAGCAAAGGGAAGCAATAGATATCAGGGCGAGCAGCCCAAGAACAAAAGCAATCCAGGTCCTTTGGTCATGTATGACTTCCTGAATTTTGGTGGGCCAGGCTTTCGAGTTTGGACTAGTGGAAGTGGCAGCATCGTTGGACGGGTTCAGCCCTCTCGTATGAATCGTGTCGCTGGGCTCTGGCTCCTGCAGGCAAAACAGCGGCGGATAGAATCCAGCAAAAGCTACTTCACATGGTAGTTGAGGAACGTTCTTGCTTTGCTTGACTGTCAAACCACCGTGGATTGGCGCCATGCTGGAAGAACGTACCAGTGCTTTGCAAACTGGTATCTGTAATGTCTCCTGGCTTTTGAACGCCCGTGCGATAATTATACAGACTAATTATGGAGATTATCGAAAATTCTTGAGACTTGGATCGACGATGGGGATATTCAGAGCTTGGAATGTGATTTTCTTGACAAGTATCTAAACCTGTGACATTCTGGATGAAAGGTTACGAACATCTTAATTTGAAGAGGTGCGTCCTAATCTCTGTATATATACCGATCTCTTCAAACGTATGAGCTGCTCATGAAAATCAGTCAACCTACCAACAACGCCATTTTTGGCACGCTCCTGAGGGAATTTGCGGAGGTCTGCTCCCAATAAAAACCGTATCTTTCCAACCTGATAGAGTCGGATCTTTTGCGTGTGCAATCTTCCCCTCATTACAATGTGCACTATTGAGCAAAGCTCTCATATGAATAACAGAGTCTTCAAGTTGCGCAATCAGCACTGAACGGAAGATCCACCGTGACAAAAGCAAGGTGTTGCCATATATGCGCAATCTGCAGCACGGAATTAAATCTATGTTTAGCATCAGAATCGCGCTACTATGAGCTGATATCCAGGGACGAAGCTGGGAATTCGCGGGCTTTACGGCAATCTAGCCACGCTACTAGCACCCAGCAAGACAATTGGGGTTGTCTGAAATATTGATTGCAACGACCTGTGATGTTATTGTCGCACCCTCAATAGATAACCCGACAACAAGCTGTTTGCATATGCTATTCCCACGGGGCCCCGGCGTTCTCCAATAACAGAAATCATCTACACAGCTGCACGAGTCATGAGCTCAAGTCTTTCTCTTCGCCCCAGAGTGGGCGAATTCAGATTGGATCTGATCCTGACACCTTTCGTGCCACGGAAGCATTCTACGAACCCGGCTATGAATGGACGGACCACGGTATGCTCGAGTGTAGGCCGGCGTCCTCTTACGTCTTCACGCCTGCGTACAAGATCAGAACGACCTCCAAGGGGCAAGAACTTTTGTCAATAATATAATCAAACTCTATTCATCAGAAGTTTGTAAGAAGCTGAAGTATGTTCCAGCAGCAATACAGATTACGGTTCCTCTTCCCCCTCGCCAACCACAGATTCGACTCTTCCTTACATCTCCTCGACCTATCGACTTCACCAGACTCACAACTAGAACATTATCGATCCCAGCACCTCAGAACCCCCTCGACCCCCCATTTGTAAACCTTTCCACCCTGCTACTTAACCTCCTCCGCCTGATCTTCTCTTCCACCTCCTCATCGCTCTCTCTGGCTTGCCTATAATTCAAGTACTTCCCCCACTAATCAAACACATCAGCCCCGGCTCATAATCTCGAAGACGATTTCCTGTGTCTCGGGACGAGGGGGCGGTTTTATGGCTCGGTAAAAATTTACGGCGCTTCGCTTGTCTCTTTCTGACTCCTCAGCTTTGACAGATGGAGTAGGCGCTCTAGTGCGACGATACGAGGTGATGCAATAAAGTATTCGGAATGGCCACCGTACAACGTAGGGGGCCAACGTAAAATCAACGTAGCTTATTACATAGGCCTTTATATCTATCTTTATGCGCGCTCTATCGTATTCGATTTTTTTTGATTCATTAGAAAGATTTAGTTCAGGACTATAACTGAAGTCGCTAATAATCAGGTTTAACTCAGTATTGATTATTATTCTATGTGTGATTGCAAAGTTTTGATGATTAAATTTACGCAGGGGTCCTACGGTCAATCAAAACATGTCACTCAACGAACACGTTAACTGCAGAAGCGTCGAGTGGATCAAATCTTGAAAAAATTGATGACAGATTAGATGTATATTATAATTTCAATCACTTAACGTTTCTGTATGTATTTGACTTTATTGCCCTTATATGTAATGCATATATGGGGGGGGAACAGGCACGGTTATAACCAGGGTTATTAGGCAGTTATTGCCAAGTTCCCAGATATGCGTTGGGGGTCGTACGACTCCCCTATGCCTAGATAGGTTAGCGCATGAAAATTACTTCACACAAAGTTATCACAAGCGTCGTACAACGCTTCCTTTCTCCTTTCACCAATCATCATCTCACCATCACCATCATCATCATCAGCAACGTAAGTGTAACAGCTTAGAACGATGTACAGTACAGAGTATACAGACTAACGACGCATTGTACGACGTAGAACAACAACAACAACGTAAGTTTGACAGCTGCAGTGAATACTAGATGTATGAGCTGACGATGCTTTGTACGAAGAGCAACAGCAACGATGTGAGTTGAATTCTATTCTGTCTATGAGCTATGTGATTTACATGTCGTACGAAGAGCCCTTGTTCTTTGAAATCTCGTCGCAGTCGTCGTCGTCATCAACGCTCTCGCTCTCGTCGCTTCTGCTTCGATCGACATCTTTCTCTGTCTTCTTGTGAGACAACTACAACTTACTATCTTCGTTCATACGAAGTCTGAACATGCACTTCTCGCTCGTTCTGAACGAGACGTTGATTTTGTACGAGAAACGATTTCTTCGAATCAGATGAGAATGCACAGATCTTCGTACATCAACGCTGTTCTGATTCAGTCTCATGAACAAGTCGCTCTTGTGACTTTTACACAGTGCACACGATCAAATGATCTTCGACCTTTTTCGAAGTGTCGCTTCGTCTCAGAGCACTTTGAGAGAGTCTGCGTCAATTGCAAATGACAAAATCATGCAACATGATGCAATCTTCTTGAGGCTGAAGATGACGAAAGCGAAAATGAATGAAATGAAGATCGTCATTCTCGCTCACTCGAAAGAGAAAACGATCGTACGAAGCGAAGAAGATTGAGAGAACTCAAGCTGAGAGAGCGAAGACTGTTGAGAACGAGAAATGTCTTCAATCTCATTGTGCTGAATTAATGATATGTACGAGACGCGTTTCTTTTTCTGTTTGTGAGCATTTGTTTTTTCAGCACATCTTGAAGCACAGTCATGTATCTTGAGTCAGCAATCTGCATCTCTACGTGATGCTCAAGATCAATACTTCGTACGAAGAAAGAAGCTATCATGACTGCTCTCTAGTACGAGAAAAGCGAAGACAGACTCTCTTATCTACACTTTGTACATAAAGTTAGTCTGAATCTTGTTGTACGAAGTAGAGTTAACAGACAGCACTCAATCAACTTTTCTTGTTGTCACAGCTCATGCAAACTGATTATCGATTTTCTTCATACGATGCAAATGAAATCAAGATAACTATTCAGTGAATCAGAAAAAAGTGAGAAACAGCTCAAGATCAGTACTTCGTACGAAGAAAAAAGCTGTCATGACTGCTTGTATGAGAAAAGCGAAGACAGACTGTCTCTTATCTACACTTTGTACATAACGTTAATCTAGATCTTGTCGTACGAAGTAGAGTTAACAGACAGCACTCAATCAACTCTTCTTGTTGAGTCAGCTTCACAGCTTATGCAAACTGACTTTCAATCTTCTTCGTATGAGCTTCAATTCTTTCACGACAGCATCAGAGAATTAATTCGATTGTGTTCATCAATGTATCTTGTCAATGATGACTTTTCTTTGATCGAAGAAGATTTTTTCCTGTTGAGAAAGTCATCATTTAGCTTTGTACATCGTCTTCAAAGCTTGAATGACAAAGACAAAGTCTCAGTCAAGCATTCACTCTCATCAGAGATCTGAAATCGTGCTCACAGTTCAACACATGTGATGCTCAGAAGACATGACATCAGAATTCAACAATGACGAAGCTTAAGAAGCTTGAGCATCAAAGATGTTTTTGTACGAAGCAGCTTTCAATCTTTGAAGATTATTCAGACTTGAGTTGACTTCATATGAAGACTGTGATGACAGCTGAAAAGAAACAACATTAAAGTTGAAGTTGTTCTTGTACAAAGATTGTAGCATGAGCTGAGAGAAAGCGACGATGTCGCTTGAAGAAGCAGCAAAATCATGCAGAATAATGAAAAACTTTTCTGCAAAGAAATTCTTCATACAATCATGCAATGACTTTAGTATCTGATGATTGTGAGAATCGTGATGCTGTATACTTCGTACGATGTTCTCTGAAGTCATACTGATTTGATTGATAATATCTGATACAATGCTTCATATACAAAGCTCGTTCAAATTCTTGACATTGAGCAAAGAGAGTTCTACTTTGTTCGTAAACATCAGATAATCATCTCGTACAAAAAGAGAATCTTTTCACAAGAAATGAGCAGAAAATTCTTGATGATAAATAATTGAATTCTGCAAGATCACTATGCAAAGCTTCTTCAACAAATGCAGAAAATCTTGAGCAATCATGTTGAATTGATCTTTCTCGACAGTATCAAGCAACGATTTATCAAGCAAAGATTTATCATTCTTGTACAAAGCATTGCTTGAGAAATTGCTGAATCACATCAGTCAATGATTAATTCATGATCAGAGTGCTCATATGAAAGACAACAAAGACTCAACTTTGACTCAAGATAAAAAAAATCTTCAGAAATTGATTTGAAGTCTGTCATTACTTGTATGAACTTCAGAAAAAGATGAATCAAATAACTTGTGAACAAAACATTTATATTTCATCATTCAACACAACATATCTGAGATTTCAATGTATCACTCAACTCGTCTGCTCATGCTTCTGCATCACGATCATGAGTCTTCTTAAGACTGAAAATGCTGACAACATCAAACATCTTGTTGATTCATTCTAGTTGAACTTCATACAACATAAATGAAGTCAACTTGCTTTCTTGAAGCAGATAAAGATCGTATCATTGCTGTCATCTTTGAAAACATGAAATTTGCTCTTGTACAATGTTTCAATGATAGAAGAGATAAAAAGCAAGCTGCAAGATGATGCACAGCAATGAATTTTTATATTGTACGACTGCTTTGTATTCAATTCGCTCAGTCTGATTCATTTTTTCATTGTTCAAAATGTAAATGTGTGTTGAGATCATGCCTAGAATCTAATCACACTGCAGCGAGATAGTGCGTAGCTGAATAGAATGTTTGATCAATAGAGATAGCTATAACTAGAATATTAAGAATACAGAAGAAATCAAAGAGAGTTTCGAGCTGTATCTATAGTAGAGCAAAACAAAGAGAACGAAGCAGATTTGCTCGAGTATCGAAAGCGCTAGAATAAAGTGTTGAGGCTAAAGATTCAACATAAGTCAAAACTTCTAGAACTTGTTGACTAGAAAACTCTATTCAATTTCGACACACTCGTAACAATGTGCATCGTACAAAAGATGAAATTCTCATTCTTCAAGTTCAAAGAAAACAAATCAGTCAACTGCAGATGACAACAATTTTCTTCACGCATCAACATCATACAATTCATCAAAAAATCAAGCATTGTACAATGAGTGAATTTCACAGTTTGAATCGTGACTCGTTTCTGAGAGAGCTCATGAGTTCAACAGCTTCATACGACATCAATCATTTGTTGTTGCTCATATTCATTCAGCAGAGTATTGACATTGCAATCAAGATATTGAGCTTTTCTTCTTGCATGCTTCTTCTTCATACGATCTTTCAAAAGAGCTTTCATCTTGATTTCTTATGAATGAGAAGACATAGCATGATCGAAAGATTGCTGATAATTGTACAAAGAAATGATAGCAGAAACATAACTGTCAACTGAATCAAATTTCAACATCTGCTGCACTTTCTTTCTCGTAGCAGTCGTACAAGACTGCTTGTAATGACTTGTACGAAGTTCTCGCGATAGAACTTTCTTGTTCAAAAACATGACGAGTTTATCTTTCATCACTATTTGATCATTCACGAACTCGTGTCTTGCATAGAACTTCTACTTCACTCAGTGCATGTCATACAAAGACGTTGAAGAAGATTTTACTCATCATTTCTTCTGCTTTGACTCGTAGTTTCTGATCATATTGATCGAAGCGTTCGTACGTTTCAAGATCAACGCAGTCTGTTCATGTTGATACAATTCGACTGCGACATTCATCTCATTGAAAGCGTTCATCGTCGAGAACGTCATTGTCAGAGTCGCTGTACATTGCAGTACTGCACGCAGAATTAATTCAGATGTGGCAGACTTCGTATGAATAGATTGTTGAAGAAAATCAGAAGCAGCGAGCGCAAAATGAAGCAATAACTGAATAAATAACTGAGGTGAGGCAAGCCCTCGAATATGTTGCATATTATCGAGAGAAGAATCCTGTTGACATGCAACATGTTGAGGGCTTGGCAATAACTCGAAATAACTGAAGACATCGACATGTAAATATTTGCATCTTTGTTGATGTTCGCGTATATCCGTGCCCCTCACTTTCGCTCATCCTTCGCTTAGCGAAAGTGAGGGGCACGGATAATGCAATTGCGGTACGATGGCCATTCCGAATACTTTATTGCATCACCTCGTAGATCCAACCTTTCTCATCCGCGTACAGACCTTCCAACTCGTCTACATCCGTTCTGTCGTTCTGTCCGTCGCTCTTTTCATCGTCGCCATTATCACCACCTTATTCGCCCTTCGTTTCGGCTCTACATCAACTTTCTCTTATCGCGTTCGAGAAAACTTGGAATAGATGAAAGATGGTTACTGAGGACTGTACTATACCTAAGTTGCACATGATGATTTCTCTCTCTTATCCCGAAAATTGCGCTTGCCGCAGAGGGCGAATAATACATATCTCAAGAATGCCGTAGTCGCCATGAAGGGCCACGCTCTAGCTGTTATGCACTGAACACTTAGCTCGGGTCACTCGCGATGAAGATGAAAGATATGTCGAAGTTTAAGGGGGATTGTATTGAGAGACGGCTGGATTCGAGTTAGCTATGGCCTGAGGGCCAGCAATGGCCACCGAATCTGCTACAGCGATACCGAAAGCGCGTTTACTGCTTCAGGTCATTATACACCATCCCCTACCCTTCCCAATAAAATCCTAACTCAACCCCAACTCTCTATAAAACGCCTCTGTACTCGGTTTCCTCCCCAAGAAATCTTCGAGCGTCTTCATCTCATCCTGACTTCCCCCTCTCTCCAAGACCGTATGTCTGTATCGTCGACCCTCAGTGGGGTTCATAGGATTAGCGGCGAAGGAAGTATGGAACATGTCTGCGCTGTAGACCTGGGAGCTGAGGTAGCCATAGTAGCCGGCGTCGTAGCCGCCGATCAGATGGCCAAAGGTTGCTTGGCCGTTGCCTGGAGATCGTTAGCAGGCGGAATTGGGACAGAGGGTTTGGAATGGAGGAAAGAGTGTGGTAGGGAAGGTGACGGAAGAAGAAAGGGGCTCACCCCATGCGTAGCCTTCACCGTATGCTTCAGGACCGTCCAGCCCAGTAATTTCATGCCGGAGTTTATTGTACAGTTCGGACAGTTTCATAGCTTCTGCCTCAGCGTGGCTACTCGGTTCATGCACTGTCATATCAAAGATGCCGAAGTGCAGTTGTCGTAAATTGAACAGCGCATCGTTAACGTGCTTTGTCTTGATAAGATTAGATATCAACTCGTCCGGCAATTTGTTGTCAGGCTTAGCCTGCCCCTTTGCCTGCTCTTGCCAGGCGGCTTCATATTCCGGCGACAGGGAAGAGTAGTGGTGGCTTAGGGCTTTTAGCTGACTGGGGGTCCAGCACCAATTTTCTAGCAGTTGGCTTGGGGCTTCGACAAAATCGCGGACGGTGTTAGTGCCGTGGAAGCGGGAGTAGGTGGTTCTTGAGACGAGGTCGTGGATGCCGTGGCCGAGTTCATGGAATAGAGTGACTACTTCATCGTGCTTGAGGAGACTAGGTTTCTTAGGTGTTGGTTTCGAGAAGTTGCAGACGAGTGCTGTGGCGGGGTATCTTCGCGTTCCATTCTCCTGGATGAAGCCTGGCTGAAGGTTGAAATTCGCAGCATGGCCGTACTTTCCCTCACGAGGATGGAGATCGAGATAGAGATAGCCGACAAACCCACTACCTTCGCCTTCATCATCCCACACGCTAAAAACTTGCACGTCAGGATGCCACACAATATCATCGCCTTTACCGGATGGAGAGATGGATGCACGGTCGGAACCGGTAACTTCAACGAAGGTCAACCCAAAGAGCTCTTCGAAGATTCTCAACATGCCACGGATGCTAGTTTGAAGGGGGAAATACTCGGCAAGTTTCTCTTGGTCCAAAGAGTAGTCCTGCTCAAGCATCAGGCGGTCATAGTAACGATGATCCCAGAGGTAGTACTGGCCATCAAAAGTCTTCCCTGCACCATGAGATTTTAGGTCCTTCTCTTTCAATGCAGCAAGTGTTTTCTTCTCCGACGCTCCACCCTTGGTAAGTCGCTCACGCAGGTCACCAAGAAAGTCGTCCACGGTCTTGGTTGTTTTAGCCATCTTGTCTTCTATTTTAAAGGCCGCATGATTTGGGTACCCCAACAATCGAGCTGCCTCATCACGTAATACGATTACTTCCTTAAAAAGAGGTACATTTTGATTCAACTTGTTCTCATTTGCAATGAAGATTTTCTTCCGCGTTGCTGGATTCGTTGCGTACTTCGATACTGGAAATAGATCCGGATACTTGAAAGTCATTTTGACCTTGCCAGAGTGCTCCCCTTCTCCTTTAGCAAACCCAGCGAGCACATCTTGCGGGACCCCACTGAGTTCCTCAGGCGTGAACCACAAGCCCTGATTCTCTTCATTTAGGTTTTTCTGGAATACGATGCTGATCTCGCTAAGCCGCTTCTTGATCTCCTTGAATCGATCTCGTTTTGGCCCAGCTGGTATACCTAAACCATTTCGAATATAGTTCTTGCGCTCTTTCTCCAGCAGCCGTTGGGACTCCGGGTCCAACTTCTCGCCCTTGTGGAAAGCTGCCTCAACCACATTGTACACATCCTCGCGCATAGATGATTCGATTGAAAAGTCGTCCAGGAGCCTCTCGGCCTCGGTGGAGGCGTCTCGTAGCTCCTGGTTCGTAGAGACTGCCTGGTAGAAGCCTATAATATGCGCTTCAAGCGCCATAGTGTTCTCATCATAAGCCATAGGAAGCATGATGTTTTTAAATGAAGCATCCTTGTCTTTCACTTCCGCAACAATTTTATCTTGTATGCTGCGAGACTTATCGACTAATCGCTTAGTATCCTCAACCACAGATTTGGGAGTTCCCGTGAAGAGAGGTGGGGCTTGTGGGGGTGTTTTGAATGCTTGAGGCGCCATTGCTGCGGTAGTCAGGGGTCTTGTCGATGAGTATGTCGGCCGCAGTCCTGGCTTCGAGTTCACTTGGGGAAGCTGTTTGAATATAGCTGATACTCTTGAGGTAAAACGGGCGGGGGGAGCCAGGATGAGAGTGATGCCGAGGACGAGGGCGAGGCAAGCGACACAGAGCTTGAGAGGCCGGGAGATAGCCAGCGTGAAAACTATTTCAACACTTTAGACGTGTTGGTATAAATTGTCGCTGCAAATGATTGACTGGTAATGGCTGAATGTGATACTTGCTGAGGTGAGCTCTCAGCTTGCTAGATGCGGCCGTCGACACCCTTGGCGCTAGAACGCGGTTAGAAGCACTGCCCCTAGAATCACCATGATGACCCCTGGTTGTCAAAATCAGAAATCAGTAAACAACGACCGATAACCAATATGCCAATTCAATGATCGGACTAAGTGACAGGCTGGGTTCGGAAAGCTGAGATTGATCTGCCCAATTGTTCTCACCGCCCAAGCTTCGCATTTGAACCCAAGCTAACGACCGTACTACATATCCCGTTTGAGTCTATTTGTCCATTTAGATATCTCGATGCGGATTGGTAGTTCTCTACTAGCTTTCTGCACCCCTTGGTGGAAGCTTCAACAAGTCAATTCAGTGGTCTTGATAATGCTGAAGGACACTTTTGTATCCGAGTTTCAAACCATGTCCATTAACTGGAAAAGTGAAGAAAGCGGTCTTTCGGGGAACATAGGTCCAGTATCTACTGGCATTTGCTAAACATGAGGGCCTCAACATATGCAGAAAAACAAGAGCGACTGATAGAGCAAGCAATGGGTATTATGAATCCAGGCACTAAAACCTTCCAACCCTCCCAGCCCTTCTCATACTCGGTGACCCCCTACAAAGTTTTGAAACATCATTTTCAGCAAAACTATCATCAAATTTATCCGTTTCTTTGACCTCCCTAAGCTCCGGCGAAACAGTGGGACTCAGCGCAATTTTGGGTCGACTCTTGAACACGCTCGTATAGTCTGCCTCCTGGGCAAATAGTTTTTCCGGCGGCGTTTCCTCCTTCGCCACATTAGTGGATACTTGCTGCTTGCTCGGGGTTTCAAACTGATTCGTTGGATAAGTTCTCGATGGTCGAGGCTTGTGTAGCGATTTCCGGGGTTTGAGAGATGTGGAGGGCATGAGGGACATTGACCGGCGCGTGCGTTCGGAAAGGGTTGTAGTTTTGCTAGGAAGGGGCGATGAAGAATCGAGGGTGCTTGAGGGTGGTGGTAGCATTAGGGGTGGTTCAAGATGGTGAATCTCGTTGCAGGGTGCTACGGTTGGGAAACCCATTGATTGCCGCGTTCGTTCTACTAGACAACGCTTGTATTTGGCGGTTGAAGGAGGGGCGTTTCTTGTTGAACAGATGATTTGTTGGGCGAGGAGCTCGTCTTCGTCAAGGACTTCTGGGTTTACTGAGTCCTCTTGCGTTTCGCTTGCGTTTCTTGAACTTAAGTCAATGTTACGATTGACGGTGACGGCGTCTTGTACTCTTAGGCCGGTAACCTCGGTGCTTTTACGCAACGTAGATGAATAGTCGCTGATAGGTCTGTGCAGTGTTTTGTTATCTTCGCCGTTTATATGGTGCGACGGAGACTCCAAGCTGGGCCGATATGGAGTCTGAGATGTCTTTGTAGTCGGTGTATCCAAATCTTGTGGAGAATTGCCTTCCAAGATTTCTAAGTCATCTGACCTGGTAATTTTATCGCGGTCTGTAAGAGGTACTGGGAAGATAGAACTGCGCTTTCTCTTTGGACTTTTGGCGTTCTGACCCACTCCTTCACCGACAATGGTAAGCTCGGCTTGCATTGAGTCCACCAACCTTGCATATTCATCCGTCATAAAAGGCGCGCAGCTCCTATCCGCCATCCCTTGCCCTTTCTCTCCGATATAAAGCTTTTTCTGGTTAATTACGATATCCTTGGGCTTAATTAAACCGAGCTCAATGCCTTGGACTTTGCCTGATCGGCTACCCTGACGCTTTGCCGAGGAAGTAGGGTTCGATTCTCGTGTCAAATCATCCTTGAGAGCCTTCCAGTGCTGAAGTCTTACCCGCTGACTGATTATTTTCTTCTCCAAGTCCTGAAGGAGCCCTTCCTGATCGGTAGCAGTTGCCTTGTCCACAGTGCCTTGGTTGAGTAATGGCCAAAGCTCGGAAAACTCTGTTTCAAGTAATGGATCACGAACTTTATGCTCGCCGCCTTTCACAAGGATGTCTACCCATCGAGGGTCTCCCTGCCAATGTATATCGAACTGCCGTCTGATTCTTTGAGTAACATGGTTTGGTACGACCCTTGCGGCACCACTCTCCTCGATTTCTTCTAAGCGCTCGGTTCTTCGAGCCAGATCCTGCTCCTTTTGGTCAAGACAATGCTGGAAGTCGGAATACCTTGTCCTTAATTGTTCTTTCCGGCGAAGCACTGCAGTCAAGGATGCTCGATGGGCCACGGCCAAAGGCAAGAATGACTCCTGATCCTTCAGCGCTATCTTTCGGTTAAGAACAAGCCTTCTCGCAACGCTCGAATTCCGATTTCTCTCAGCTGCAAGGACCTTCGCCAGGACAGCCGAGGACCACGAGACTAGCACTTCCTCGAGTTTGTCTCCTTTGCATTCATCGAGCATAGTCTTCCGAATCGTAACATCTCTGCCTAATGTGCCGCTCTTCTTTAGCTCATTCAAGCACCTGAAAAGCGCGGCGCGTAGATTGAGGGATTGAAGGGGCTCGAGCGGAGGAAAGAATGGTTGCAGTTTCTGTCGAGGGCGTATCAGCTAAGCACTTTCACTATGGACACAGACGATGGTCTGACATCTTTGGTTTCTTCAGGGTCCCATATCTCGAACAAGCGATACAACGCCCACTCAACGCAGCGAATTCGGTTCTTTTGGTTCTGCTGGGCATCTTTGGTTCCAAGAGTTTGCGGTGAGATTGATGGCCAGTCAGGGTGTTTGTCTAAGTCTAGTAGCCGTAGATTGGTAAGAAAGACTGAAGCTTTCGAGCTCGTGTGCCCATTGTGCGATTGCAACGCGGATGCACTGGGTTTGCTCATTGCGCAATACAATGTAATGAGGCATCATATGCTGATTGTAGTGACAATTATTCTATGGAGCCATCCGCTCAGGGGATTCACTGAGCCTTTGTCAACAAATAGAAGATGCGTGTTTGTAGAATGTAAAGCCGCGTTGTGGTGGTTTCTCTAAGTTACCACACAATTGATACTCTTCTATGCAAGCAGGCATGTGCTTGAAGATCACCTTCAAAATTGGAAAGCTTAAGGTATGTACATAGCAATCTTTAGTGACTACGATAAGGCATTGACGGCACCAGCCTAGGACAATGACTGGGATCACCGTGCATATCGCTACCTAAGCAGCAAACATTCCTATCACTTTTCTTGCGATATAAACACAGGGAGCTCTTCCTCGTTTCTGAAACAACACAACGATAGTCTTGTTCCTATTCTCATCGCATTACCTCTGCGCGGAGTTTCAAGAAAGCTGCAATGGCAGCGCAGCATCCACATATCCCTGATACGCCATCAAGAGTAATCAACAACCCACCGCTAATCAGCCAGCATCTCGAAAAACCGCCCCATACACAGTTCTCTTCCTCAACGCCATGGTCATTAGAAGCTGGTACTTAAAACTCTCCAAGGCCATACAACACCCAAGTATGAGCCCTTGTGAATCCCTGCTTACGCCTACCAGCTCTGTCCGCCCTCCCCACCCCCGTCCCTTCAGATCCCACCTCACCAGTTCCCTTCTTCCACCTCCTAGAACAGCTAAAAACCACTAAACGCGAAGGATGGAGGCGCTTCAACATCGTCGCTGGCGAATCAATTTCAGACCATATGTACCGCATGTCCATCCTGACGATGCTTGCGCCTTCCTCCCTCTCAAAAAAATTAGATATCCCTCACTGTACGAAAATGGCATTAGTCCACGACATGGCGGAAGCGTTGGTGGGAGACATCACACCTGTAGACGGTGTGGACAAGGCTGAGAAGAACAGACGGGAGACGGAGACGATGGATTTTTTGACCGGTAAACTGTTAGGGCAGAGCACTGGAGTAATGGAGCAAGGAAAAGGGCTAAAAGAGATATGGCAGGAGTATGAGGATGGGATGACGTTGGAGGCAAAGTTCGTCAAAGATATTGACAAGATAGAACTTGTGTTACAGATGATGGAATATGAAAGGAAAGAGGATGGCAAGCTAGATCTCGGGGAATTTGTATGGGTTGCCGAGAAGATACAACTTGAGGAGGTGAAGAGTTGGTGCAGGGAAATTCTCAAGGAGAGGGAGGATTTCTGGAAAAGGAATGGTCACAAGCTTGAGAAAGTGAATGGCTTGGACATTGGTAGAAAGCTCCTGGGGCCTGCAGAGAAATAAACGGAACAAAGATAGAGGGAGACGTGTGGCTTTCCATACGCAGCTGGCACGTGGCCAGTTGAGTGTCTACCATTGTCCTTCTTAACGAAGTGGCAGACCCCGAAGCTGCGAGATCAAGACAGACTGGTACCCGCCTTTCGTTTTCGCGAAGCGCCTTTTTACCCTATGAAGGGTTCAAAGGACGAAGAACGACAGCGTGCGAGAGTCAAGGATGGCCGTCTAGTCAGGGAACGTAGCAGCCCGGGGACGAACGTGATTTTTGTCAAGCATGATGAGCGTGGGGTAAGGAGCTTCAATCCGTCGAATAGAAGAACAATAGAATAATGAATTAAGTGAAACTTCTATAGAATGAGCAAGTCCGTAGAGAGGACTCACCTTGGCCCCACCGAAATATCATACGCCGGAAATAAAGTGCATGTACACATTCCAAAAGTTCCCCCAAACCAGTCAGCTCCACCTCCGTGTCCGACTTTTCGTTTACAATTGCTCTCTTATTCGATCCTCTCAATGCTTTCAAAACCTCCCACATCTTCTTTGCACCTATCTTTCAGCCTATCAAGAGCGCCCACCCCAAGGCCCCCACCATAATCATCACCGCCATCCCAATCTCTGCCCTGACCGCGCCAGCCGCGCCAGCAAAGGTCGGCGAACCCGTAGCACTAGAATTTCCGGCTCCAGTGACACTAGGATAAGAAGAAACCGAGGTTAACGCTACCGTACTAGTGGAGCCAGTATAAGTGCTGTTCTGGTTCACAGTCGGATAAGGTGGTACACTCGTCACCAACGGTAGCCCAGTAGAGTTAGACGGAATCAGCGAGGACGCAACAGCCACCAGCATCATGGTATTCGAAGCAACGATATTCATTGACGTAGCAGTGAAAGATGTGATAGTGGTCTGGGAGGTAGTAATCGGTGTGGCACTGTAGATAATAAATTGAGGGGAGTAGTTGACAGCTCCGGACTGGCTGATGGAGAGGGCATAAACACCTTGTGTGGTGATTGGTGGGGGCGTCCATGTGTAGCTGGTGCCTGTGATACCGTCTTTACAAGGGTTAGCGGGATGGTAGGATCGGAGGAATGGACAAATGTACGGTATACTTACTGACGACTGTGGAGACGAATTGGAGGTTTACCGGATCGCCATTCATTAGGGATATTTCCACGGGCTAATTGACACGGATCAGTAAAAATTTTCAATACAAATCTACCGTCCTTGCAAGCGGTTTCACTAGGTGAGCTGGACGTACAGTATTATCTCCGGACCAGGTGAGAACGAAAGGAGTAGTAGCAGTTATACCAGTGTAATAGCCATTGGTGAATGCCACCGCTTGGGCAAGACCTGGAAGGAAGAGAGCTATTGCAAGGACAAGAAGGCGTGTCAAAGATGAAGACATGGTAGTGAAGAGACAGTGAACCACTCGTGGCGAGATGATGATTGAGATGCAATTGGTGCCAAAAAGAATTCCAAGAAATTATCAGTGTGAGGGTTGGAAATCACCGAGGACACAAATGAGTGACTTGAGTTAGAAATTTTGTGGTGATAAATCTGTTACACTGGTGCTCTTTCTTAAACCAGTCCCCACAAAACAAAGAAGGAGCACGTCTTTATTGGTAACGTCTAGACCGCGGAGCTTTGGATAAAGAGCTCGATACGGAAGGTACGGAACTAGGAGAAAGAGACCTGTTGGACTACCTTATTGAAGCCATTTGTAAGCGCTGTTCGGCCAGACCTCCATTATCCGGACTGGGGCAAGAGGTATCGTGGATAAATGGGAGGTAAGCAAGATCCTAGAATCTTGTACACCTTCTACCCGGTGAATACATCCCTACAATGCTTCTTATTAGACGCGCCTACCCTGAGAGGCCTCTCTTCTCTGATTCACTGAAGAAAATTATCATGCGCCACAACTTCTTAACAAGGACCTCCGCCTCCTCGTCCAAAGCCTATACCAATGTTAGACTTAGTTCTACCGCTCGAATATAGCAGTAGAGACAAAGAAGATAGATCTTACCCCTTCAAGTTGCTCCACTAGAGTTTGAGGCGTTCCTCTCTTCCGAATGTGGTCCTCAACAACCTCTACTAGCATCTGCTCTTGTACGCCTAGGTATTCCACAATCTTCTTCTCCACGAAAGGCTTTAGTTGCTCTCCCAATACGGTCTCGTCCACGAATTCCCACTTGACCTCCCATTTCCATAGTCCGTCCTTGTCCGACGGAATGTCAGCGGCCAACTGTCTAGCAGCCTGTGCTCTTTCCTCTTCTGACAGGCCAAGAGCATCGGACGCATTATCAAACTTGATTGGTATGAGCGTCCTTTTGACAGAGCTGTCTGCTTCCTCCTCGTCTTCGAGTAGTCCTTCAACTTCGGCAACTGTTCGCCGATTCAAGGCGGCAGCTTGTGCTTTCTGAGCCGCAGCTCCAAGTGATAGTTTGAATCGTTGTGGCTCTCGAGGTGTCTGAGCCCTTGTATCAAGTTCCATTGCTTGACGATTGAGGAAGTCGTCGGCCATCCCTCTTGCCTGTTCTCGTAGCTGTAGATCCTTTGCCTTTTCTCTGTCCTCTGCCGTTCGGTCCAGTTCGTCTAGTTGCGCTTCTCTACTTCTGAAAGTAGCACGGTTTCGAATCCACAGGCTTCGGTCAATATAATACTCTTCCACTTTCCTACTAACCTCAAGGTCGTCGTCCCATTCTTTCAAGCGCTTGGCGACGGCTTCCTTTTCTGCCTCTTGTTGCTTCTCTTCTTCTTTGTCCCGAGCCTTTTCTCTCTCAACTGCAGCAGTTCGACTTCTTTCTCGATTAAGCCACCTCCGTCTCTGATCCTGGTAAAGCTTCTCCTGTTCGGCCTCCTTCTTTTCCCTCCGACGCCGTTCTATTTCTTCGTCACTAGCATCACTATCCTCATCCTCGCGATTGATCAGGCCAGCCGCACCTGCACCATTAATGCCACTGCCGTTGACAAACGCTACACCTTTCTGGTAGTCCCGTGGTAGTTGTGATTCTGTATAGCCCTTTGGTCCAGCAGGTGCATTCGGCACTCCCCTATCTCTTGGGCCCACCGGGATCCCATTCGCACCTAGAGCTGGACCACTAGGAGCTGAGAAAGGAGGTGATGCTAGCCTGCTCGGTCGTGGTTGGCTGAGGTTCCGCTTTCGCTCTAATGCTTCGAGCTCTTCTTCTTTCCGCAAACGCTCAATATCACGACGGGTACTACGATCTCGGAAGGCTGCGATTTCTTTAGCGACAGTCTCACGCATCTCGGCTGGAATATCAGAGAGCTCATCGTCAATCGTTAGAGGTATGGTAACGACTTCGGCGTCTATTTTCTCATCCCCATTCTGCATCGAGGAATCGCCATCACGATCAAGGTTCGACATATCGTTTGAGGGGATTGGTAGTGAAGGGTTCTCAAGATCCCTGAGTACGGCTGCAAGTGAGCTCTTAGCGGCATCGAGACGCAGTTGTGCTTGTATAGGGTCTTGATCCCCCCTTGAGGCTTGGTATTGCTCTAGGTAACTTAGCGACGCGTCGTCAATGATTACCTAGAGCTTGAGGTCAGCCAACGGACTTCACCCATGAATAGCCCACAAAGTGTTCCTCACGAGTAATCTGCTCTTCTCTGGTTTAGCGTCCTCGCCATCATCCTCTTTTCTGACGGCGATTGCCTTTTGCTGCTTGACCGGCACCTCCACATCTTTCAGCACATCTACGGCTGTAGCAAGACTCTCAGGATCTTCGTACTCTGCAAAGCCAAATCGGCAAGCCTTATTGTCTGCATCCAATGCTCTTGTCCAACGCCTGAGGTTCCCAGCACACCGAACAATATGTTCAATGCCATCGTCACCACCTGCGCCTTCCGTGATACCTCCAATGAATATTGTTCTCACTATCTCGTCTTTAGTAGGTGGTACTAGCTGCATCATACTTTCTCGTACAGCCTGCCGTTGCGCCTCCATGCCGTGGCCTGCGCCTAAACCTGGACGAGCGGACCGTGGCTCAATATTGCTCTCTCTTCGCTGAGGATCTCCGCCTATAGGAAACGATGGCTTTGTCGGGCCGGTTGTACCGAGTCGTATAACAGGAGCCGAAAAATTGATGTTTGGCATGTTCGCAGGCGGCTGGAAATTAGATGGAAACCCACCCGGACGCCCTGGTTGTTGGCCGCTTTGCATACCCGGCGGCGGTGCTACTCCTGGAGCTGCCATCCCCGGCGGTCCTGTGACTGGTCAGCTTGCACTTACTGTAGGAGTGAGGAAGGTGCCCATACCCGAAGAAGATCCCATGCCTGGCGGCGCATTCTGCCCTGGAAAGCCCATGGCTGGGGGCCGGCCAAAAGGCGCGTTACCTGAGGACAATATTAGTAAAGCGTTTCGCTGGAACATGTACTTTCAGTGGGCTCCAGCGAGCGCAGAAACATAAAACCCCGATCTATTATTGATGTTCTTACCTGGGTAGTTATACATTGCAGCGAGAGATCTTGCAGGTAAAGTAGGAGAAGTTTTCGTTAGTGTCCTGGTGTAGGCATCAAGAGTACCAACGGAACTGCTAGATGTCAGAAGTAAGAATGTGTATTGAACCGTGTGGCTGCAAGTCGCGAATTTGCTTGGAAACTCAGATATTTGGGCTGCAGAACCGAACTTGCCGCGCGGGAGATTTGGCGCCCGCAGATTTATCACATGAGCTTCACTGAAGCTCAGTAACCTGGTTACAGCTACTGAGTGACATATAGGATAACGATGGAAATCCGACGCTTTGGCGATACCCTTTTCCGATCTCGAACATCACCTTTGCTCTCCTGCCTTCTACCCTCGGTCTCTTCTCTATCCCTCCATACGATAGCAACACTCCACACATCATTCTCAACCCCTGGTAGTATCTCAATATCCAATGGAACCTCAGCTGGACGTTTAGCACGGCGATACGCCTCATCCTCTGCAGCCAACAACACCACTACTCCAGGTTCCAGTGAGAAGGAAGAACCATCACAGGACTCGCCATCAGCCTCAGACCCGTACCAGCCAGCCATTGATAAGCTACTCAGGGATACGCTAAATTGCAGACCTTCACCAGGCGGGACCCGTAGACGAACCTCTGATCATATCAATCCATTTCGGATAGGAAAGACTTCCAGCGACTCCGTGAAAGATGTTTTCAGTAGGACATATGGCATGCAAAAGCCTACAGAAGGCGCGTTTGCTAGTGGCATGGAGATGCCAAGCAGCTCTACGACATCCAGCACCATGGTCTCCAAAGACGTTTCCAGTACGCTCATACAATCGCAAGAACCGGCGACTCGAGCCTCTCTCACCATTCGCTCCCGGCCAAGTGTTGGCCGTACTGTCGAGATCAACCCAGAGCGCGGTATCGATTTGGGGAGGGGTCTTAGAACTCTAGAGATCACATGTTCTATGAATAATGTGCGGACCGACGCAGCAAGACAGAGGTTCCATGAACGGCCGGGGTTGAAGAGGAAAAGGTTGGTGAGTGAAAGATGGAGGAGGAGGTTCCAGCTAGGATTTCGGCATGTGGTGGGGAAGGTAAAGGTTATGCGGAGGAAGGGATGGTAATGCTCAAGGAAAATCTCGGACCTGGGCAAGCCGATTATGATAGCACATTCCTACGGCTGTTACTTTACGTTCCTTATGTGTAAAACAACATAGGCACAAACATAGGCACAAACATGGAGCAACATGGCACGCAAACCCCCTTCTTCTTTGAATGCAACTTCTCAACTCGGGCTTTTTCACGTATGCTTCTTGAGCAAAATTCGCTCTCATCCTGATCTATTTATTTCTACATTGAGACTATTGGCCCCCAACCAGGGATCGGATAATATCAAAGCCAAAACGTTTTTATTCAAAGAGTATTTCCAGGCTCGATTGGATAATTCTGATCTAATTAGGTTTATGTACGCTTTGAATTGAGTTCAACTTTTGGGTTCCAATCTTGTTATGCTAATTAGACACACTAGAGCTATGCATGTCGCTCCTTCCACTAGATTCGTATTGTGTTCATCGTTCTATCATCCACTCATCCTTAACCTATCTCATAGCCCCGAAAATCCTACGTCTTTCAAGCCTTCCTATCATTATGGGACGTCCCGGTGACGTCGCCAAATCATCGCCTTTGCCAACATCGAGGAAGGCAGCTTCGTCTGAACAGAACAGCTCGGACCACTTCAAGGCCTCGGTTAATGCCGACGCTGAGCTTTCTTTTTCTCAAGTCAGGTCACATTATAGCCCAGAAGAGCAACCATCAACGCCGCAGTCAACTTTTGAATACTCTAAAGCAGCGGCCAATGGCCCTGGCGATCAATATCTCTTCTGGAAACGAGCCCAACGCAGTTCGGAGACTGGAACATCAAGTAATGGCTCTGCACCTACGTCTCCAATCTCGCCTTTGACAATTCTTACCCAACGGAAACCCAAAAAGGTAGAGCGTCAAAGCCTGATACGTTCAGAAACTGCATTTACCCGAGTAGCCTACCCTAAAGCTAACGCATTTGCGCCAAACCTACAGCCTACAATTTCCGAGATTGTTGAAAAAGATGTCCCACAAGCCAAACAATCCCCGACATCGGAGACCACTAGATCCAGCTATTCTACATCCTCAATTGCTAGCGGTGAAGCTCAGAAGTCAACGGACATCCCTTCGCTGCGAATCCCCTTTGCTGCTACGAAGGATGGGCAGCCGCCCCGAGAACCCAAATTTGGCCACCGATGGAAACACGAATTATCTGGGCACTGGCTTGAGATAAAACTGGGTCGCAAGCTTCGTCTCAACGGCACACAGACCGTCTCCGAGGATGTTAGTCCGGGAATTCGTTCAACAACGTCGCCAATGCCACCAGACAATGGTCAATGGCATAGCGGGAACGCAACACTACCGGGTCAGCTGTCGCCCGGTTCTGGGATAACCATCAGCAAAGCTACAACTATTTCTAGTCGGGAAGGCCTATATTGTCGCACGAAGCGCCGCCTAGGTCTGAAAAAAGACCCAACAGGTTCTACCCATATCGCGCCTCCGCGAAAATCCGTCACAGGTGAATTGCTGCAAGAAGCTTCAGATGCGCTTCGAGATTTTTCAGAGAGAAAAACGTTACAGGGGGAAGCGTCATCCATTGCTACTACTAGCGTATCGATCAGTGGCAATCGCATTTGGTCGTCACGTCTCCTGCCAAACCATGCTTCCAGCTCTATTCGAAACTTATTGATGGGTAAACCTCCTCTACCAACGCCTGACCCAGAAGCGATGTATGAAGGGTCCGACGCAAATACCTATCTTCGGACAGAAATAGCTGACCCTAACGGTCCTAATTTTCTACCGTCCGAGGCCCGCAAAGTTGGTACGCCGCCACTATCGCATGCGAACCGAGGGTTCTTCTTCAACACCGGCAAGACTACAGATGAAGGAAACAGTAGCCCCGAATCTGGAGGGGTTTCCACCCCAGGGTCCACTCCTGGAGGAACTTCGAGAAAGCGCAGAGGCTCCGATTTCGATTGGTACAAGGTGAAAGAGGCGGCAGATGAAGCAAAAGACGAAAAGGTAGAGTTTGAGCTGAACTTGCCAGAGCATCTTCCCAACAGTCCGATGTGTCCGAGAAATCCAAAGCACAAGTCAGGTGGGAGAGGAGTGTGTGTCTATCATGGTAGAAGTAGGATATCGTCTTTGAGTGGCGAAGATAGGAGTAGCCATAGCAACAAATGACTTGGTGGTACATTGCCTGCCCTATACTTATGGTTCTCTCCCTGATAAGTAATCTCAAGTGATTACTTGCCTTCAACCGCGCTCCTGTCCATGCTTTCAGCAACATCATTGACCTCTCACTCCCCCCAAGAATCTGCCAAAAATTCGGCAGTCCAAAAACCCAGCTCCATCTCGAACTATCACAAGCTTGGCATCTTCGAGCTTCTTGACCTGCAGTTTTGGAGAAAAGAAGCCTGCCTCTAATTCTCACACACTTCCCTCACCCCCCTGTACCCCGAGCGTTGGCGAGTAGGACCTCAGCCCATCCTTGTGCATCACCACCACCTGAAAAACCCTCTTCTTACCGACACCCTGCCTTCCCCCCACCCACCCCCTGGCCTCCACACACGCATCTACAATCTGAAACGCGCCCACGCTGACATCAAGCAGCGAGAAGATATCTTGCGCCATCGGCATTCTCGCAACAATCTCGATGATGCAGTCGCCGCCCTGCCAGCGGGCCTGGACGGCGCGATGCGAGAGCCGCGCTGACCATAGCATGGGGTCAGTCAAGTCGGGAACAGCAAGGAGGTTGTTCAGGGCGAGGTGACAGTCGCGTTTCGTGATGAAGTGAGTGAGGGGGGAGGGGATGTAGCAGGTTGTTGGGTATGGCTTTGTAATTGGGGGAGGAGGGGTTGAGTTGGTGGGAGGCAGGCCGAGGGAAAGTTGGGGGAGAGCGACGGAGAGGGTGAAGAGAGAAAGGAGGGAAAAAAGGAGGAGTGGTGAAAGCATGCTGATTGTGGGTTTGCGGGGGTTACTGTGTAGTTTTGGACAGTTCGGGTGCGCAGATAATAATCCTTGCGGAGTCTAATCCTAGGAAATATGGATAGGCGACGGAATTTAAGCGCCTTATAACATTGTTCGTACTCGTATGCACGGGGTTTCCGCGCACTCTAACCTATAAAGGTTAGTTACAGATAGTATCGGGCTTAGCGTGCTAAAAAGGGCACTAAGATAAACAGTCATAGTTAGCGTGCGCGGAAACCCCGTGCATAACTCTACAAGCGGCGTTAACAAGGCCTATCAACCGCGAATCGCGTGGTGGTAGAAAAGGCGGACGTGGAGGAAGCTTTGCATTGATACCGAGATGCTCAAATACGAAAGCGGGCACAGAGCATGAGGGGCGAGATGAGGGAAATTTATGAAGGATTGAAGGCTTGCCAAGGTAGCCAAGAAGACAACAAAACGGATGACGGGGAGGCAGAGGCGAACGATGGCGAGAAGCCTCCAAAACCTTGACCACAATTTGACCGGCATCAGCGACTCCATATTGTTCTCACGCAATCATTATTTGTTTTAGGTGGGCTTATACTCAATACCTTGAAGTTCTATAATTCCATTTCAGCCTCAATACTATCAGATTGTGATTTTGTTACATATTGTTGATTATGGTCAAATATCACATCAGTAGACCAAATAGCACGTGCGAATCATGATTATGCAAGTATCAGGATATCTGGATTATGAGTATCACGATCAGCCAACGCCATGTTCGATAAGGCTACTTCGTTTGCGGCGATGTCATAGGTGTATGTTTTGCAACGTTCTTCAAGTGACTCTTGAGATCAGCAATATAGGTGCCAACCCCATTTATCAGCGCTCTCTTATAAATGGGGCAAATCCGTTGCCTCGGGTATTGACTACACATCCTTCGGTGAACACTGTAGACGCACCGAAGAAAATCATCATTTATGACGGCAAAAAATTGCATTTAGGCGAGTGTCTATATGATGCACTATACCATCTACAGGGAAGGTATCCAGGAGCAGAATCATGGGTCGACGCCATTTACATTACTTGGAACAGCAGACGACGACTCGAGGAATACTTCTAAGCTTCTAGATCGAGTGGGGCCGCCAATATTGCGATTTATCGAAGACAACGTCGTCTCAATGAAGTCTACGAGTCCACTTTCAACAACCCTAGCTTCTACGACAAGCTCGGAATAGAGTTTATTGATCGTAATTCGTGGGTCAGCTATGCTACATTCTATAATCGGACGTGATTCCAAAGGGCATGGATTGTTCAGGAGTTTGCCTTGGCGAAAGCACTTATTATACTGTGTGGCAACAGTCACATATACTGGGCGCACTTGATTCATCCTGTGACTTTCACCGTGCAGAATAATTGGATGTTTTCGTTGGCTGCAGGCTCATTTGTGAGAAGTGACATTGGCCTTCTCTCTGGACCTTAGCTTAGGCATATCACAACGCTTGCAGCTTGTTCACGTACTAGCGAAGCGCGAGAGAAACACCTCTCCATCAAAATTTGTGCAGAGAGTAGAAAGCAATTTCTTCATGCGTTTCTTCAGCACAATTTGAAGGTAGAGCGGAATTGCCAGGCAGCAGATCCGCGAGACAAGGTATACTCAGTTCTTGGCTTGACAAGGAGCTTTGATACATCAGCACGAGTTGACCTACCTCTCCCGGGCTATGAAATTTCCATCTCATAGACGTACACAACGGCTACAGCCTGCTTACTTGAACATCTGCTTTTGGTTTCCATACTTTGCTTTGCGGAAGGAACGAAGGGGCAATGAAGACTCAACTTGCCTTCTTGGGTGCCTGACTTCGGTGAGCCGATCTATGAAAGTTTTAGTACGATGGGTCTTGCGCCCAGCTACGGTGCTTCCCGTTGTGCTCGTACTGGTCCCCAACCACGACGAACTGTTGGAAACACTCTACACCTAGCTGCCGCCCCGTTGTATGACACTATTGCGGAAACGAGTCTGCCGTTGGATCTCCGAGCTCCATTGGCTATGCTGATTGACTGCATTAAGATCGATCAAAGAGCCAATGCCGAGTACAGCAATGGTCAGAACAGTTTTGAAGCTCTCTGGCGGACAATGATCGCTAACTAAATCGCTGGCACAGTTCCGGTGCCGCCGGATTATGGAGAAAGTTCCTGTCAATAGCTTGTCTATTATGTTGTAGCAGTCCTCCTTCAGAGAATGCGAGAAAACCACACATCCATCCTAGGCAATCATGGAAAAGCATGGTCCCGATACCAAAGTTATCTTGAACTTTACCCTGGCTTTAAAATGTCATCGCTCGAGGACGTGCAAGCACTGGCGTCCCATCTGGCGAATGGTACCAGCCTTGAGGAGTTGAGGGTACATGATGCTCTTCAAACGCGGTTCTCGTCTGCCTTCCTCTGTGTCAATGGGGGGAGAAGGCTATTCAGGACCGCAAAAAACCTCCTGGGGCTTTGCCCGCAATCGGCTCGCGTCCGCGATTCGGTCTGGATTTTACATGACACCATAATTCCTTTTGTCCTACGACCGGTTCCTGGGAGTGAAAGCTTCCAGCTTGTGGGCGAATCGTATGTGCATGGCTTCATGCATGGTGAATTGGTTGATTCTGAAAAAGCGGAGCTTCGCGAGATCATGCTGACATGACTGCAATGCACCTAAAAGCGAACATCTGAATATCGAGGTTGCGGTTTTTTTGGTGTTGCAAAGGCCTTCGTCATTTCCATCAGCCTCGGAAGCCATCCCGTCATCCCCCGGCTCGGCCGCGAAAAGCGACAGCTCTGGGCAAGCCCTGACTGAGCCTCATGAGCTGGGGTTAGAAATCTATCCTCTTCATTTGCCACCATGTGGATTTTAGTAGAGAAAGATGGTGATGAAGAGAAATAGAATAATAAAGTAATAAACCCCAGAGTTTCCTTTCCTGGTTCGTATGAATGAGAATAGAATGGTCAGTTGGAACTTACCTGAGCCAGTCGGAGAATGCAGAGCGGCCTGATTGGCTTTGTTGAGATCCAGGTGCATTTGTCAAGCCAAACTTGCCTAACGCCTGTCAATTCTGGTTCACTTCATAAACGTCCTGTCCTCCTTCTGCAGGGAAGGAAAGGGTGGCCTATCGAAAGTTTTCGATTGAGACATGTCAGTGGTGCTTCGAAAGACGGATGAAGTCCAGAGCCTACTAAAATATTGAAAGTTGAGAGACTTACTACGAGGACGTGAATAATACCAAATTCAGCGATTCGGAGCTGATAGAAATTGCATAGGTAGCAAGCAACGCATTTTCGCAAAAAATGATTGCTTGAACTTGTCCGGAATAATTCATTCCGCTACCTTTCATTGGTGATAGAGGGTACAAAACAGATAGGAGTATGCTAGCTTAGAGTATGCGAGCACATATCTTCCATGCTGATAAGCTTCGAAGAACTGATCAGTAGTTGACTAACAGGGAGAAAAGCAAAGGTATTGGCACAGGACTGGATTCTTTGCTATTTCTACAGAAACGAGATCTTCAAACGAGATATGTGTGGAAGCTGGACTATATTCCAAGAACAGATCGCAGACTCTCTTCCACCGGTATCTCAGACAATCCTCGGCCTATAAGCACGAGCTTCCCCTCCTGCTTGATCGCGCTCTCATCTTGCCTTCCTGGCGGTTGAGGGTAGGTTTCAACATCCACGACTTCGAAAACCTCGCGGACGCCTTGAATCATTTTCGTGGTACCGAGCGTGGTCAAGACCCGACCTTTTGTTCTATGGATAGACAGATCATCTACTGTGTTCGACTGAGACCGTAGGGACGAGTGAGATTGAAGGACGGATTCCCAGAGTAAGGACCTGAGCCATGATTCCAGGGATGTGAGTTGGGAAGCGGAAAGAACGGGGATGGATAGTGCGAGTGTTGAGATTGTCTTTCTTCTGCGTCAGCCAACGATTCGGTCGCGAGAGGAGATAGGGGAAGCTTTACAGGGTCGAGATGACTATGTACTCCTTTACTGACGATATCCAGAGAGCCAAGCCCATCATAAGCATGTAGATCAAGCAAGAAATCTTCAAGCTTTGGCACTTGTGCATACTGTGTAATATACACCTTCGCCATCCCATTAATCGCTTGTACCCTTTCCTTTACATCATCCAAATGGCTAGACTTCACAGCATCGCTTTTGTTGATAATTATTACGTCCGCGTGGGAGATCTGCAAATGTGCGGTCGTTGTGTGGGGTCCTTCGTGATCCTCTTCGCTATTCGCAGCGGGGGTTTCGTCAAGACTTAAAAGGATGTTCCTCGCATCAACAAGAGTGACTATGCCATCTAGATAGATAGAGCTCCCCAGGCCGTCATCAACCCAGAACATCGGAGCTATATTGCCCGGATCGGCAAGACCGCTGGTTTCGAGGATAATGTAGTCAAAGGTGCCGCGGCGTTCCATAAGAGATTCGATTGCATTGACGCCGGAGTCTCTGAAAAGCATGAGTTTTTGGGAGATAGCATAAGAGTAGTGCGCGGTACTTGATTGAACAGCATATGCAGCCGTTGGCAAGTTCGAGCCATTCTTCAACTGCTTTGCCGTCTTGGGAAACGGTAAGGGCTTTCTCAATGTCAGCAGCTGCTCGAAGATTCCATTAGTAAAGCCTTGGTGAATGCTCTTGGCTTGATATACAACTTACAATCGCCAAACTCTTAGAGAGCTATTAGCATATAAGTAATGGGTACAATAAGTATCATGGTGGGTACAAGCCGTTTAGTATGACTGCAATTTTCTTGCCATGTTGCTCTTTAAGGATGTAGTTGACCAGTGTAGTCTTCCCTGCGCCAAGGTAGCCTGCATGTTTGATATCAATGACAGATCCGAGTGCAGTTTGCGACTTGGTTTGTTCAGCTCACCGGTAACTATGGTTAGAGGAACCTTCGCCAGGCTCAATTCACGTAGCTGTGACGCTATACTCGAGGCTTGTTTGTTCTCAACGATTTTCTTTACTTCATTTACGTCAACCAAAGCTGGCGCATCTTCCTCGTTAATATCCATTCTTTCAAACGAAAGATGAAGAAGGCAAGAAGGAAAGGATTAACGGCGATCAGGCCAGCGGTGGGACTTCCTCGTTTCAGGGACCCAGCATCTATGGAAGTAACAATCAAGAGACAGTTGGATAGGATCGACTCGATAAAACTGTTGTTCGATTCTCCAGCTTTGATTGGTGCTCGAAACGATAGCGGGTCGGACCGCGGCGCCGATTGGCCGAATGTTGAGGCTCAACCAACAAAGTCTGCTTCTCTGAATGATTCCCGCCTTAACCCTCGACAGCCCGGTTACAGTTATCACTACTCCATTCCTCCCGAATACGAAACGAGGTTATCGACACCACCGTATTTCAGATCCAAGAGATATCGGTTCAACTTCCCAGTTATCACAATGGACGCACCTATGGGCGGTGTATCTCCCTCGAGATCACCGCGTCTTCCAAGTCCTCCCCCCTTCCCAGAAGTCCAGATCGGTCCCAAATCACCCAGCTTCAACCCTGAGCAAAGTACTGCTGTTCCCGAAAATAGCGATACCACGAAACTTGACATCGGAGCGATGCGAAGAATACGCCCTGGGACAAAAGCTGCCGATATGGCATCTGGTCCCCCATTAGTCCCGTTAGCCGAGGTGAAACCCCCAAACTCTCTACTCTTCACAATTTGAACTCACCTGCTCCTGCCCAGCTGGACTCACCTTTCCAACTTCAAGAACACCTCAAAGCCCTCTACCATCACCACACCAAATCCCCCTCCTCCAATACCACTATCCCAATCAACCATGACACAGCCTTCATTCTCGCCAACCCGCCAGACAACGTCGACCGCTCTCTCTGGCTCTACGAACTCTGCCGATTTCTCGTCCAAAAGGCCAATAACCTCATTGTGGCCTTCTTCGCCGAAGAACCCCCTTGCTCCTCGAAAACTTGCCCCGAGATGCGCGCAAGCGAGTGGCAGTATCTATGTGCAGTGCATGATCCGCCGAAAGCGTGTTGTGCGATTGACTACTGTTGCCATACGCTCGATTGGGCGGCGAATGTTTTGACGAGTCAGAAGCATTTCCCAAGTCGGTTGACGCTGGGGACGGAGTCAGCCGGGGGAGCGCAGCAGAGTGTTAGGCAGTTGACCAATATTTTTAGAAGGGTCTACCGCATCTTCGCGCACGCCTGGTTTCAGCACCGACAGGTGTTCTGGCAGGTTGAAGGGAACGAGGGGCTGTATATTCTATTCAAGAAAGTGTGCGATGTGTACAATTTAATCCAAGAAGATAATTACACAATATCGCCAGAAGCAGAAGGTATCGCCGCGAGTAAGGAGGAGGCGCCAGAAAGTGTGATGGCAATTCTCAAAAAGCAAGCTGAAGAGGAAGAACCAAAACAAGGCAACGAAGACACAACCACGACAATCTCTACAGGCGCCACCACCAGAAGACATAAGCACACACCATCCACAGGGTCCTTAGTCCCGACGATCGCCGAGGGCGACGAAGAGGATAATCACCATCACTCGCCGGCGAAGACCAAAGATCCGTCAGCCGAGGTAACCTCGAGCTCCATCTTACAAGCCCCGCCGGAAACAAATCGAGCAGAAGCACAGCTTCAAGTTCCTCCGGCCGAACCTCTCCATGCGCCTGAAACCGAAGCAGAGACTTCCAAAGCGGCTGATGAGGAAGAGAAGTCAAAAGATACGTCAACGGCGGAGGAAACGATGGAGGAACCCAATTCCAGGGAAGCAGATCAAGAGCTTCCGAATTCGGCCCCTGACAAGGTTCAGGCTGCCGAGAAGGGGAAGATGGTTGAGGCTGATACAGAGGGAAAAGTGGCCGGTGAGGCGAAGACTGAAGAGTAGTATTATTTTTCACTGTGGGGAGGGGCTTCTTGTTGATTGCACTGCGTTCGGAGATACCCAAATATCCTTTACTGCGTTTGATATTGAGCAATGCGGGCGAGAAGTATGAGGATTGTAGGATAGCGATTTGACAAGAGAGCCTCGTCCGGACGGTCTTCGTGCTGAGGGACCCATGGACTGGTTACTTCAATTTCTGTGCCATCTAGCTTACACGCTCATGAACGCCACGCTAATCGAACACATCAAACCAAAAACATTAAACCAGCCCCTTTTCCATTTTTCCAATCAAAACCAGCTTCATCTCACCATCGGCCCTCCTTCCTTTCCCCACCCCCTCGCCCGCATACTCTCCTCCACCCTCCCCCAAACCCCCTCCACAACCTCCCTGTCCCTCCATCTCCCCCTAACCCCCTCCTTCTCATTCCACTTCTCCACCTGCACCGCCACAACCCCCCTACCCCACCCCTTTACACTCGCCGGCGCCTCCTCCCCCCTCCACCCAACATAGATACCCAGCACGTTCTTGAACAGCTCAGGCGGCGCCTGCCACTTGTAAGATTTGAACTGCCAGGTCTGGCCCGTGGTGAAGACGGCGACGACGCGGGACCAGTAATCCGGCTTGAATTGCTCGGGGGTGTCGACGAGGATAAAGCGCAGGGGGCGCGTGGGGTCGATGGTGGGGAGGAGGCGTTGGATGTGGAGGATTGTGGCGGTGGAGCCGGAGGAGCCCGAGAGGGAGCTGTCGGGGGGGATGTAGGCTCCGGATTCGAGGAAGGATTTGATGTTCGACATGCGTAGGAGGGAGGAGGCGCTGGGGGAGAGGAGAATGATGGGGTCCGGGCGGCGGGTGGGTTTTTTGGGGTTGCTGGTGAGGGTGGAGTTTGAGGGCGTGACGGAGGGTGCTATGGATGTGGCGGAGGAGGGCACGCCAGGACGAGTGGGGCGGGAACGGGAGAGGAAGGTTTCGGCAGTTTTGCGGATGTGGGAGAAGTCGGTGGGCTTGATGCCGCGGAGGATACTGTTACGGTCGCCCATGCGGCGTTCGCCGTTGTAAATTTCTTGCAGGCGGGGGTCGATTTGTTTGCCTGGGCGGGCGCCGGCGGCGCTGCTAGGGATGGTTGAGACGCCCCCTGCTACTCCAGAGGCTACTTGGGCCGAGTGCGCCGCGGTGTCTGACGGCAATGGCTTGATATATTCACTTTCCTCGGATGCGCCCTCGAGCCAGGTGATAAGGTTCAGTCGCTCGACAAAGACGAGATGTTGCACCTTGCTCCCCGTTCCATCTGTTCCTGATAGTTCTTCATTGAGCTGTTCCGTCGAGGTGATGTAGTCTGGGATAGCGACATCTTTCTTCTGCCACGCAAAGTAGATACTTCGAAGATCCACGGGTTTATCCGAGGATATGAATCGAGTTGGCGTGTCGAGGGAAAATGCCTGGTGTTCTGGGTCGGAGAACTGGAGATGCGTAGCAACTGCAAGGTTTTCGACAGCGTCTGAACCTGGGGTTGGATCTGAAGATTTCGTGGGGATTGGGGGTTGATTTGATGCGATTGAGCGTCGGAGACTTATGAGAGGGTCCGCGGATGGTAGGTCCATGGTGGACAAATTATGTATGAAATTATAGCTTGTTAACAGCAGCGAAGCATGTTTGGAGGAACGCAGAGGTCTCAAGGATTGTGGTGTCGAGCGCAATATGTCAATCAAAATAGCATTAGGGTAGATATATATTGTTGAAGCTCTGGATCGGCGAAATAGAAGGCCCGGCTGTCAAACAAAAGTGCTCTCGTCCTTTGACTTACAGTTTTTCAGGTTCACCAGTATATCATAGCTCTAGATGTGTTACTTAATTTGAGTTAGAACCGCTTTTTGAAGTTGAAGAAGCGAAGTATCCATTTGGACAAATCGGTCTTCCCTTAATGAAGAAAAAACCAACTGTCACTCCTACTCTTCCTCAACGTAGCCCTAAAGTTCCACTCAAGAGCTCCGCACGTCACATAAGCAATCCCTCCGAATACCTTCCAGGCACAACATCAAGGAACAGCACAGCCGACAATTTCTTGTTCGAACTATCTAGAGTTGCTAGTGAAGATCAAGGTTTTACGTTCCGCACGGGGTTTGCTTCAAGACGACGATCAGAAGGTGTTGTGGAGTATGTCGGGGCTTCCTAAAACCATGTAAACGAAGCTTGAATAGTGCACAGCTCCAGCGAGTCTGCGTGGCGTCTCTGCATTGCTAGTTCCGAGCTGAATTGACTCCCATTGCCCGAGGGGCCCGCAAGCCCAAAGGATCAAATCGGCTCAAGTCAGAGCTTTCTGCATATGTCCATTCCTCACCGCCAGATCTCTTTTCCTCGGATTTCCCACCAATTTCTTTATCTCTTTCCGTTATCGAGCTTGAGACTCTGTTGTACTGCTTGTCTCGCTCCTTCGAACGGCCATGTCGCCGCAGGAAATGGAGGCTGAAAGATGTACAAGGATGCAGAATTAAAGATGGTTGTCAGTTGAACGTTGTGGCGTGGCTGAAGGTCGGCACCAAAACCAGACCAATGCAGGTGCAGATGTTAAAAAGGTTCGACCTCGAGACCAATGCAGGAGACGGACATCGCCATCAAACTATGACCTTTACTAATCGTTTCGATACCTAATCTTCTCCATATCATTTGGCTCAAAGGGAAACGGAAGTCAGGATTCCCACCAGCTAGTGCTAGCCACGCTACTACCAGCGCAAACTATACAAGAAAGAGAATAGGATGTCGAGAATCTTCCTGCTCCAAACTTCCGAGGACGGAATCCATTTTATGTGCTCATTGGCAGGTGATCAGACCATTGCCCAGACCTTCAAATCATCTTACAGACGCGAATCTATAGTGGACAAGATCAATGTGTTACATTGTCGATATACCTCCACACATGGATCTTCATCAAGATTTGTAATCGATGAACGATTCGATGGCACGAAAATATCCAGAGATAATGTTCCTCCTTCCAAGCATGCTGGATGCCCCTCAGTCTTCACTGGCCAACTCGAGTGTTTCCTGGAGGAGCCTTAGCTAATAACGCACTCCACTTGAATGCAATACTTACGGCAATGGGGTCCACTAAGTCCGTCCTCCTGTCATTGCTTCTGCACGCCTCCACCCTGATCATGGATAATACTCGTCGAGGCTTGGAGCGGCATGAGACTACCCGACGTAGTTGATAGGAGATAGCCAGCCATTTCCCAAGCCAGAGAGATGTTGGCCAATGGCAGTTGGTGGTGATGATGCAGACACTCCCTTTACCGATTTACGCTACATGTGGTACGAAACCGTTGGTGTACCCAGGATCTATAAGAGTCTGTGGAAATCCTTCTCACAAAGGATCAAAAAAGAGACTTCCAGTACACTATCCCAACTGCAAGGTCTTTTAAGTCTGAATCTCTCTATCGTCCTTCCACCATGTCTGGAACCAGTCTCCTTCCTGTTGGTCTGGGTCCGCTTCTGCTGATCACAGCGGTCCTCTGCTTTGTTGCTCCTGCTCATGCCTTCGGTGCTGGCAATATCCCGGATACCTCCGCTCTTGACGGTCATCTGTGGCGCCATGGGGACATCGCCGACCTCCTTATCACGCTACCAATGAGCTTTATCACCAACAGAGCATTCAAGAAGGTGGACGTCAAAGTCATCTATTTTGGAAATTGGCTTCGCGACTACAGCCAGCTATTAGATGTCGGTAGCATCACGAAAATCCCCGAGGATATCCTGCGCTCCCTCGTGAGTATCAGCGGTGCAGACTCAATGTAACGTCGGCTGATATTTCTACAATAGGTCTCTATTCTCGGGTTCATGGAACATGGATACGCCACTGGGGAGTTTGACGTCACTGCTGAGAGACTCGGTGTTTATCGCCCTGAAGAACATATTGGTGCGTAATGAATATCGAATGAATAGAGTTGATGAGCAAACACTAATCGAGACGTAGATAACCCCAAGGTAGTAGCGACCACTGTTGGTCTTGCAGAGTCTGACGTTCCTCGTGACGCAGGGCTATTCTTCAGACGCGCAAAGCGTCCAACGAAATCTGAGGGGCCCAGTCAAAGACATAGGTAAGTTTGGGAATGTTCCATTATGAGTTTTCCGATCGCTAGCTTCTAATCTTGCGACAGAGCTGGCGATTGACCCGGAAACGTGCATGAAGAACTACATCGCCAGCGAAGGAAAAGGATTCGATACCTCTTCGGTTTATATTCGTAATCAGTTACGGGAATGCATTAGGCTTGGCCGAGCTGCGAGACAAAATGGGGATGCGGACAGGCGCAACAATTGTTTCATTCATCTAGGTGCCGCATTGCATACTCTTGAAGGTCAGTGGTTTATCCATAGGAGACTTGTGTAGTCTCGTCGGAACATTGACCAAGTAACCCTCGCGCCACAGATTTCGCGGCTCATTCCAACTATGTTGAGCTGGCACTGCAAAAGTGTGGCGAGAAAGGCATATTTGCCCATGTTGGAGACGGCGCGAGATACTCGACGAAGACCGAGTCTGCAGTTGCACCCATCGTGACTGGCACTTTTGGTCCACTTGATCTGTAAGTCGCGGGTGGATTGGTTTTATGAAGACCGTCATTAAATGGATTAGTCTGCAGAGTATTCTCGGCGAGATTGACGACAAAACGGCTGCAAGAAACCTCAACGAGCTCGACGAGGTAAGTCATCCTTCATTCGCCAAATATCAGATTTTTTAAAATCAGTTGCTAATGGTGCGAACAGAGACTGAGCATTAATCCTGCAATCACGGAGAACGCTCTTTGGTTATTGCAAGTTGCCCTCAGTGCCGGCTCAGCATTGCAGATCTTCAGTGGCGACCTTGCAGAGACGGCAAGGAACTTGATGGGCAGCGCGAACGAACCGTCTAAACCTGCGGCAAACTGGGATGCATTGAACAAGGCACCAAACACGCTTTGGCAAGCGATCGAGCCGATTTTTGAGTTCAGAGACAGCATTGCCAAGACTGTGAGCGAGAACATCAACGTCCCATTCATTCAACCGACTATTGCCAAGATCTCTCAAGCAGTCGACATGTTCGTTTACTCACTCCTATCTGCGTACGTGAAGCCTATAATCGAGAATATTCGGCAAGAACTCCAATCGGTTACGAATGAGGTCTCCAAACAAGATGCGAATGCCGGTAACATCTTCGCTGCAGGCGATGACACCGATCCTAGCCATTCGCAGCTCGCCAAAGACCATTTTACGAATGTCTTGAATAATCCAGCCGGTACGAATCTCCTTTCTGTCTGTTTACTATCCACCGCTTACATGAGATGAATCAGGCTTGGTCGCCACAGCGATAACCAATCTAACCACCCAGTCGGTAGTGCAAGCTTGGGACAACGACAATGTAGATGCTGAGGCTATCATTAACGAGATCCTCAAGGCTCTTCATCATCCCTTTAACGCAGACCCTTTTTGCCGTGTCCAGATGCAGATGCTCGCTATTGTCAAGGT
>JAABUR0100001312.1_pt1 | contig 45449 bp, 47 predicted proteins | sample 5560091 | NCBI WGS metagenome assembly JAABUR01 (sample SAMN10711879, study PRJNA513375) | rock metagenome | isolation source: Antarctica rocks | place: Antarctica: Victoria Land, University Valley sud | reverse complement strand
CGCACGAGATCGGCGAGCTCGCGCAGGGCGCTCTCGAGGTCGCCGCGCTGGCGCTCGAGCTCCTCGACGTGGGCCAGCGCCTCGGCGTACTCCTCCCCCGCGAGGGGGTTGACCGGGCCGAGCTGCTCGCGCCGGCGCGCCAGGCGCTCCACGCGCTGCTCGAGCGCACCGCGCTCCTCGGCGCCCAGGGCCTCGGGCTCCGGCTCGGCTCCGAGCGCGAGGCGGCCCGCGAGCTCGGAGAGCTCGGCGGCAGCCTCGGCGGCGCGGTCGCGCTCCTGCTGGGCGCGGACCTCGGCGGAGGTGACCGCCTCGCCCGCTTCGCGCAAGCGCCCCTGCAGCTCGGCCTCCTCGCGCGCGCCCGCGCGCAGCTCGCCGGCCAGGTGCTCCCCGGCCTCCCGGTCGGCGGCGAGCTCTGCCTCGAAGCCCTCGAGCCGAGACGCGATCGCCTCGGCGGCGTGGGCGAGCGTGGTCTCGAGCCGGGCGGCGGCGGGGGCGAGGGCGCCCTCGCGCGCGAGCGCCGTCGCGAGGCGCTCGCGGCGCTCGGCACGCTCGCGGCGCGCGGCCGCGGCCCGCTCGGCCTCGCGCGCGGCGGCGGCGATCTCCGCCGCGAGCTGGGCGCGACGCACCGCCCCCGGCCCCTCGTCGGGCGCGCCCCGCCGACGCTCGATCACCTTCGCGATCCTCCTGCTCTCCTCGCGAGCCGCCTCGGTGGCGTGATGCCGCGCGCGCAGCGACCGGTCGGCCTCCTCACGAGCCGCGTCGGCCAGCGCGAGCCCATCGGCCGCGGAGGCGGCGCGGCCCCGCGCGAGCTGCTCCGCGCGCGCCGCCTCTTCGGTCGCGGCGATGAGCTTTTCGCGGCGAGCGCGCTCCACCAAGACCCGCTCGGCGCCACCGGAGGGCACCTGGCGCAGCTCGCGCCAGGAGCCGAACCAGGCCCGGCCGTCCGGCGTCACCACCGTCCCGCCGAAGCTCTCGGGAACCCCGGCGAGGTCGTCGAGCACCCAGGCGTCCGCGAGCAGCGCTCCGGCCAGCTCGAGCGCCGGCGCCGGGCCGCGGAGTAGATCGAGCAGCCGGCGCGCGCCCGGGACCGGGGGCCGGGAGGCCGCGGCGGCCGGGGCCGGCTTCGCAGCGGCCACCAGGGCGCTCGCCCCGTCGCGCCCCGCCCGCCCGAGCAGCGCCGTGCCCGCCGCGCGGTCGGGCACCACCGCGGCGCCGAGCCGGCCGTCGAGCGCCGCGGCGAGCGCGAGCTCGTGCCCGTCCTCCACTTCGAGCGCGTCGGCCAGGGTGTGGGCACCACCCGGCGCGGACACGTGAGAGCGCAGGAACTGGTTGACCGTCGCAAGCTCTGCCCCCACGCGAGCGGCGTCCCGGCGCGCCGCCTCGCCCTCGCGCTCGGCCGTGCGGCGCGCCGTCCGCGCCGCCTCGACCTCCTGCTCGGCGCGCGCCAGCGCGGCCTCGAGCGTTTGGCGGCCCTCCTCCAGGCGCTTCGCCTCGACTTCGCCCGCCGCGCGACGGGCCTCGAGCTCGGCGAGCTCGCGGTCGAGCTCGGCCGCCCGGTCACGCTCGAGCAAGCTCAGCTCCGCCTCGAGCGCCCCCCGCGCCGCGAGCGCCTCCTCCTCCGGCGCTGTGCCGCCGGCCTCGGCGGTCTCCAGCGCGTCGAGCTCTGAGCGCCCGCGGGCCGCGCGCCGGGCCAGCGAAGCGCCCAGCCGGCGGACCGAATCGCGGCGGTAGCCCACGCGCTCGCCCGCGTTGCGCGCCGCGTAGGTGCGGGCGGAGAGCGACTCCCGGAGCTCCGAGCGGCGGCTCAGCTTCTCCTCCGCCTCTTCCCGCCGGCGCGCTACGGCGGCGAGCGCGGACTCCTCGCGCGCGCGCCGTTCGCGCGCGGCCGCGACGGCGTGCTCGGCCGCGGCGGTGGCGGCCCGCAACTCGCGGACCCGGTCGCGCGCGAGCGTCCAGCGGGCTTCGAGGCTCTGGCGCTCGAGGCGCGCGTGGATCTCCGCCGCCTCGGCCTGGCGCTTGAGCGGGCGCAGCCGCGAGCGTGCCTCCCTCTCCACGTCGAGCGCCCGGTCGAGGTTCTCCTGCGTGCGGGCGAGCTTGAGCTGCGCGCGGCGGCGGCGCTTGCGGTGCTTGCCGAGCCCCGCCGCCTCCTCGATCAGCAGGCGACGGTCGCGCGGCTTGGAGGTGACCATGGCCTCGACCCGGCCCTGGGAGACCACGGAGTGCGACTCCTTGCCGAGGCCCGTGTCCGAGAGGACCTCGAGCACGTCGACGAGCCGGCAGCGCGCCCCGTTCAGCCGGTACTCCCCCTCGCCGCTGCGGTCGAGCCGGCGGACGATCGAGACCTCCGCCGACTCCAGGCCGAGGACTCCCTCCCCGTCGTCGAGCACGAGCTCGACCTCGGCGCTCTGCCCCGACGCGCGCCCGCGCCCGCCGCCGAAGATGACGTCCTGCATCGAGGCCCCGCGCACGGCGAGCGGCGACTGCTCGCCCATGGCCCACAGGACGGCGTCGGTGACGTTGGACTTGCCCGAGCCGTTGGGGCCGACCACCACGCTCACCCCCGGCGCGAAGGTGAGCCGGGTGCGATCGGGGAACGACTTGAACCCGCGCAGGCTGAGCGACTTCAGATGCACGACACCCTCATCCTGCCTCGAGCCGGGCCAGCGCGGCCCGGGCGGCCTCCTGCTCGGCGTCCTTCTTCGAGCGCCCCGAGCCGTGTCCGAGCTCCTCCTCGCCCACCCGCGCGCTGACCGCGAATCTCCGGGCGTGCGGCGGCCCCTGCTCCTCCTCGACCCGGTAGCTCACCACCGTGCCCGCGCGCGCCAGGCGCTCCTGCAGGGCGGACTTGAAGTCGATCGAGCCCTCGAGCGCGGCGGCGATCTCGGGCGCGAAGGCCTCGACGACCGCCGCGGCCGTCGGCTCGTATCCGGCGTGGAGATAGCACGCCCCGATGATGGCCTCCATCACGGACGCCAGCACTCGCTCGGTGCCCACGAGCGCCTCGACGCCGCGCCCGAGCGACGGCGGAGCGACGGCGCGCATCCGCTCGGGAACGTGCAGGCGCTCGGCCACCTCGCGGCACGCGCGGCCCGAGACGGTCTGGGCACGGATCTGGGTGAGGGGTCCGGCCCCGAAGCGCTCGGGCTCGAGTCGCGGGTAGAGATGTGTGGTCACCGCGAGCCCGAGCACGGAGTCGCCGAGGAACGCCAGGCGCTCGTAGGAGTCCGCGCGGCGCGTGGTCCAGGAGGCATGGGTCAGCGCCTGGCGGGCGAGCTCGTCGGGCAGCGCGTCGAGCAGGGCGATGAGCCGCTCCAGCGCTCAGGGCTCCCGCTCGGAGCCGGCGCCCGCGTGGGCGAGGACGAAGTCGACCGCCTGGCCCACGGAGAGGATCTTTGCCGCCTGCTCGTCGGAGATCTGCACACCGTAGGAGTCCTCGAGCTCCTGCACGAGCGTGTAGAGGTCGAGCGAGTCGGCGTCGAGATCCTCCCGGAAGCGCGTGGACTCCTCGATCCGCGCGGGGTCGACCTCGAGCTCGTCGACCAGGTGGGAGCGGATGAGCTGAAGGACCTCCTCGCGGGTCATGGCCCAGGCACGGTAGAGCCCGCGGCGGACGACCGGCGCAGCGTGCCGGCGGCCGCGAGCGCCGCGTGGGTGCGCTCCACCACTCCCTCGCGAACGCCGCGCGCCGCGACCTCGACCGCCCGCGCGTAGCCGCGGCGGCCGAAGCGGCCGTGGGCCACCACTCCCACCCGGCGCAGGCCGAGCATGTGGGCACCGCCGTGCTCCTCGGGGTCGAGCTCGTCGCGCAGTCCGCGCAGCGCCGGGCGCATGAGCAGTCCCCCGATCTTCGCCCGCGGCGAGGAGCGGGCGCGCGCGCGGATCGCCTCGATCAACGTGCCCGACACGCCCTCCATCAGCTTGAGCGCCACGTTGCCGGTGAACCCGTCGGTGACCACCACGTCGGCGAGGCCCGCGGTGAGCCCGGTGCCCTCGACGTTACCGACGAAATCCAGAGAGGAATCGGCCGCGGCGGCGGTGAGCTGCTCGTGGACGAGGAGGAGGTCGGGCGTGCCCTTCGTCGGCTCCTCCCCGTTGGAGAGCAGACCTACTCGCGGTCGCGCGACGCCCAGCGCCGCCTGCGCGAAGGCGGCGCCCATGAACGCGAACTGGACGAGGTGCTCGGGGCGGACCTCGACGTTGGCGCCCACGTCGAGCAGGAGAACGGGCGCTCCGGGCACGGGCACGGGCACGGCCAGCGCCGGGCGGTGGATGCCCGAGGCGCGCTTGACGTGAAAGAGCCCGGCGGCGAGGGCGGCACCCGTGGATCCCCCGGAGACGAGCGCCTCGGCGCGCCCGTCCCCCACCGCGCGCGCGGCCTGGACGATCGAGCTCTCGGGCTTGCCCCGCGCGGCGCGCGCCGGGTCGGGCGCCTTGGCGATCGAGATCGGCGCGTCGACCACCTCGACCCCGGGCGCCGGCGAGCCGAGCTCGCCCGCCGGGCCGAAGAGCAGCACCCGCACGTCACCGGCGGCCGCCGCCTGGGCGGCGCCCGCGGCCACCTCGGCCGGTCCCAGGTCGGCGCCGTTCGCGTCGAGGGCGACCGTCACCACGGACTGCTGGCTCACGGCGACGGCGGCTCCTCGGCGATGAGTCCGCGAACGGCCTCGACGCCCTCCCCGAAGCGCTCGAGGAACGCCGGAACGTCGAGCTCACAGTCGATCACCCGCTCGAGCTGCGGGTCATAGGCGCTCCAACCGGCCTCCTCGGCGAGCACTCCGAGCATGCGCTCCAGGTGCTGGGCGGTCTCTTCGTTGTGGAGGGAGGGCCACAGCGGGATCTCGATCCACGCGTAGTCGTCCTCCAGCCCGAGCTGGAGCTCGGGACACTCGAGCTCGAGGGTCCGGTTGCGACGCCGGGCCTCCTCCTCCGAGACTCCGGTGAGCTCGGCGATCGGCCCGTAGTCGCGCTCGACCGACTCGAGTCGAGGATCGGCGGCGCCCAGCGCGAGGAGCAGGTCGGCCTTGCGGCGCTCCTTCTCGGGGTCGAGCTCACGCTCGGCCGACTCGTCCTCGAGGAGCGCCAGCTTCTCCCTCGGGTCCTCGCCGGGAGCGAGCGGCAGGACGTAGAGCTCGTAGCTCACCGGACCGACGAGCGACGCCGGCGGCGCCTGCGCGGGCTCACGCTAGTGCTCGTGGTCGTGCGCGTCCGCCGGCTCGGGCGAGAGGATCTCGCGGCCGGCGTAGGTGCCGCAGACCGGGCAGACCCGGTGCGGGCGGCGCGGGGAGTGGCACTGGGGGCACGCGTTGTAGGTCGGCGCGCTCAGCTTGTGCTGGGAGCGGCGCTTGGTCGTGCGCGAGTGCGACTGCTTCTGCTTGGGGACGGCCATGGGCCGGGGAGGCTAGCAGCGTTCAGTCGAGCTTCAGCTCCCGCAGGACCGCCCAGCGCGGGTCGGGCTCGGCCTCGTGCGCGTGCTCGGGACCCACCGCGTTCAGATCCTCCCCGCACACCGGGCAGAGCCCCAAGCAGTCGGGCCGGCAGAGCACCTGGGCGGGCAGCGCGAGCACGAGCGCGTCGCGCGCCCACGCGGCGAGGTCGAGCACCTCTCCATCGACGTACGGACTGGCGAGCTCCTCCACCTCGCCGGGCTGGAAGACCTCGCGCGCGTCGACGGAGACCTCGGGCGCGGCGGGAGCCAGGCAGCGCATGCACGGGCCGGTCAGTCCCGCCGTGAAGCGCAGTCGCAGCGCGTACCCGTTGCCCGTCATGCGCGAGATCTCGAGGCGCGCGGGCACGAGGGCGGGCACGGCCGCGTAGCGCTGGCCGCCGAAGGCGAGAGGCTCGAGGGGCACGTCGAGATCGAGCCGGCGTCCCTCTCCCGAGGTGAGCCGCAGGCGGCCCAGATCGAAGGAATCCGTGCGCTGTGCCATCCCTCCCGCGAGGGTAGCGGGCGCGCTACTCGTCCCCGTCGGACTCCGTCAGCTCGCGCTTGAGCACCTTGCCGGTCGCGTTGCGCGGCAGCTCGTCGATGAACTCGACCTCCCGCGGGACCTTGTAGCGGGCGAGGTTCTGCTTGACGTAGCCCTGCACGTCGGGCTCGCTCAGCTTCGCGCTCCCGCGGGTGACCACGAACGCCTTGAGCCGCTGGCCGAACTTCTCGTCCTCCACGCCCACGACCGCGGCCTCGCTGATGTCGGAGTGGCGCGCGAGCAGGTTCTCGACCTCGGCGGGAAAGACGTTCTCCCCGCCCGAGACGATCATCTCGTCGTCGCGCCCGTCGACGAAGAGGCGGCCGTCCTCGTCGAAGTGCCCGACGTCGCCCGTGGCCATGAGCCCGTCGATCTCGTCCTTGCCGCCGCCGCCCGTGTAGCCCTCGAAGAGCATCTCGTTGGCGACGAAGATCCGCCCGCTCTCGCCCTGCTGCGCGACCTCGCGGCCCTCCTCGTCGTAGAGCTTGACGATCGTCCCGCGCGGGGGGCGTCCCGCGGTGCCCGGCGCGGCGCGCAGATCCTCGGGCGTGGCGATCGTTGCCCACGCGACCTCCGTGGAGCCGTAGAGGTTGTAGAGCTTGTCTCCGAAGGCGTCCATCACCCGCTCGGCCAGCGCCCCGGGAAGGGCGCTCCCGCTCGCCGGGATCGTGCGCAGGGCGGAGAGGTCGTAGCGCTGGATGGTCTCCACGGGCACCTCGAGGATGCGCTGAAGCATCACGGGAACGACCACGAGCGCGGTGGCCTCGTGCTGCGCGGTGTCGCTGAGGATCGCCTCGGGCTCGAACTTGCGCCGCAGGACGATCGTGGAGGCGAGCGCGAGCCCGATCGTCCAGTGCGCAAAGCCCCAGGAGTGAAAGAGCGGCGCCGCGATCATCGTCGTCTCGCGCGAGCGCAACGGTATCCGGGAGAGCAGCGAGGCGGCCGGGTCGAGCGAGCCGGGGCTCTCGCGGCTCGCACCCTTGGGGGTCCCGGTCGTGCCCGAGGTGAGGATGACGGTGCGCCCCGTGGTCTCCGGCGGCACGGGGTCGGCGGGGTCACCCTGCTCGATCAGCTCCTCGAGCGTGGGATCGGCGAGCTTCGAGTCGCCCTCGTGCCAGGCGATGAAGCGCTTGCGCCGGGTGGCGGCCTCCGCCACGAGCTCGGCGAACTCCTCGTCGTAGATCAGGGCGACCGGCTTCTCGCGCTTGACCACGTCGGTGATCTGCGGCCCCGCGAACGCCGTGTTGAGCAGCAGCGCGTGCGCGCCCAACTTCGAGCACGCCACCGTGGCGTCGATGAACCCGCGGTGGTTGCGGCACATGATCGCCACGCCGTCGTCCTCGCCCACGCCGCGGTCGGAGAGCGCGTGGGCCAGCGCGTTCGTGCGCGCGTGCATCTCGGCGAAGGTCAGGGTTCCGAGCTCGTCGATCACCGCTGGCTCGTCCGGGTAGCGCGCCGCGGCGGACGCGTAGCCGGCCGCCGGGGTCGCACCCCAGCGGACGAACGCCAGGCCGGTGCGCACGAGCTTGTCGGGACGCGTCGGGGAGATGATGCCGGCGCCCCACAGGGCGCGGCCCACCCAGAGCTTGTTCGTGACGCGGTCGATCGGCGAGGGCATCGTCGGGCGCTATCCAAGCACGAACGGCCTCTTCAGGGCAGTTGGAGGCCGGGTGGAAGCTCCGCGGAGTCGATCAGCGCGTGGATGTCGCCCGCGCGGCGAGGGTCGAGGAAGACGTGGCGCTGGCCGACGCTCGGCTTCTCGGCCAGCAGCCCGGCGGCGAGGAGGCGCTCCCCGACTTCGAGCGCGAGCGCCCGCTCGTGGCCGGCGAAGCCGCGCGCGAGATGCGCCCATTCGGTGTGGTAGCCGCCCCACTTCCCCATCCCGCGCAGGCGCTGGAGGATGCGCCGCGCCGCGCGGCGTGACGGGTCGAGCTCCTCGTGCGGGCGCGGGCCCGCCCGAGCAGCGGGACCGAGCAGCGCGAGCACGGCGTCCTCGTGCTCGGCGAGCGAGGCGGGGTCGGCCGGGCGACCGCCGAGGCCGGCGATCAGCTCCGCGACCCGCAGGGGATGAGCCGGGCCGAGCGGTGGGCGCAGGTCGGCGATCCCCTCGAGCAGTGCGGCGGGCACGGCGAGCGCCGCGGCACGCAGTCGGTCGATCCCCTCCGTGTGCTCCTCGAAGGCGAGCACCGCGAGTTCCGGGAGCTCGAGCGGGCCGGCGCGGGGTGCCTCGTAGCTCAGCGCGAGCCAGCGTCCGAGGCGTCCGGCCCGCAGGCGCGGTGGCGAGGCGAGGGCGGCCGGCGAGGGCCCGGCGGCCTCCACGAGCGCGCCGAGGAGCGCGGCGACGAGGAGCCAGCCGCGCTCGTCCGTGGCGTCGGGATCGGCGCCGAGGGTCGCCGGAACGGGCGCGACGGCGGCGAGGCCGCCGGCAGCGGCGCCGAGGGCAACGGTCACCGGCGCGCCGTATCCCGACCGCGGCTTGGCCAGCTCGCCCGCTCCGTGCTCGAGCTCCTCGGCCAGGGCACCGCGCAGCTGGGCCAGACGCTCGCGCGGCGCCTCCGGTCCGCCAGCTTCGCTCAGGATCTCGGCGAAGGACGGCATGGCCCGAGGCTAGTGGTGCGAGGCGGCCGTTCCGTCCGGCCCCCGGCGTAGCTTGCTTCTCGCCATGGAAGCTGCCACTCCTCTCCATCGACCGCAGGTTCGCACCCAGGGCGAGCGCCTCGTCGTCGACGGGCTGCACATCGACGACCCGTGCGTCGTGCGCCTCGCGCGCGAGCGCGAGCAGGCGGGCGAGAGCCCGGCGAAGCTCGTCCAGGACGCCGTGGCGATCGGCGCCCGCGTGCTCGACCGCGAGCAGGCTGGCGCGCAGGCCGACTTCGTGCGCGCCGAGTTCGAGAAGCAGGCCCGCGAGGTCGAGACGGCATTCGGCGAGCGCGCGCAGCGGGTGGGGGACGACCTCGCCCGCCAGCTCGAGTCCGTCTTCGGCCCGGAGAGCGGGCACCTGACCAAGGCGCTTCAGCGCCACTTCTCCGACGACAGCGCCGGAGCGGTCCAGCATCGGGTGAAGGCCGTCGTCGACGAGGTCACGCGCAAGATGCGCGACGACCTGCTGCGCCAGTTCTCCTCCGCCGACGGTCAGAACCCGCTGGCCGACTTCAAGTCGGCCTCGGTCGGGGCGATCCGGCAGATGGGCGACCGTCAGGACGCGCGGCTGCACTCTCTGCTCGAGAAGCTCGCGGGCCTCGAGGTGCAGGTCGAGCGCCTGCACGGCGAGCGCGAGAAGCAGCTCGAGCTCGCCGCCGAGCAGGAGCGCGGCACGGGCAAGGGACGCACCTACGAGGAGGCGGTGTTCGCCGCGCTCGACGCGATCGCGGTCGGGCAGGGCGATGACGCCGACGCGGTCGGCGACCTCAAGGGCGCCACGCGCAAGACCGGCGACATCGTCGTGGCGATCGACGGCTGCCGCGGAGCGTCCCGTGGCTCCATCGTCTTCGAGGCCAAGGATCGGCGGCTCTCCAAGCCGGAGGCGATGCGCGAGCTCGAACGGGCCAAGGCCGAGCGCGGCGCGGACTACGCCGTCCTCGTCGTGCCCTGCGACGACGAGCTGCCGGCCAAGACCCAGCCCCTGCGCGAGCATCAGGGCGACAAGCTCTTCGTCTCCTACGACCCCGAGGACGGTTCGCGGGTCGCCCTCGAGGTGGCCTACGCGCTCGCGCGCGCCCGCGTGTTGATGGCGCGAGGCGGCGGGGACGGGATCGACACCGCGGCCGTGGGCGACGTGGCCGAGCGTGCGCTCGGCGCGCTGCGCGACACCCAGAAGGTCAAGCTGCAGCTGACGGGGGCGAGCTCGAGCATCGAGACCGCACGGCAGGTGCTGGTGGCGATGGAGGAGCAGGTGAAGTGCCACCTCGCGGAGATCCAGGAGCTGCTGGCTCCCGCGGCGGCCGACGAGGGCTGAGCGCGGTGATCCGGCGCCGCGTCACCGTTCACGGCCGCGTCCAGGGCGTCTTCTTCCGCGATTCGACGCAGGAAGAGGCCGAGTCCGCCGGCGTGGCCGGCTGGGTGCGCAACCGCGACGACGACACCGTCGAGGCGGTCTTCGAGGGCGAGGAGCGCGCCGTGAAGCGGATGATCGACTTCTGCCGGGAGGGTCCCGACCGCGCCGAGGTCCGCGACGTCGAGGTGAGCGAGGAGGAGCCTGAAGGGCTCGAGAGCTTCGAGGTCCGCTGAGCTACACCGAGTCGAGGGCGGCCTGAAACGCCGCGCGCGCTCGCTCGCCGTGCACGGCGAAGATCACGCGCTCGAGGGCGCTCCCGTGATCGATGTGGCGGCGCACCTCCACGACCTCGATCGTCGCCGCCTGCTCGAGCGGAAAGCCGCCCACCCCGGTGCCGAAGGCCACGAGTGCCACCGAGCGGGCGCCAAGCGCCTCCGCGAGGCGCAGGACGCTCGCGGTGGCCCGGCGGATGATCTCCGCCGAGGTGGGTCCGCCCAGCTCCATCGTCGCGGCGTGGATCACCCAGCGCGAGGGCATCTCTCCGGCCTCCGTCTCGACCGCCTCGCCGAGCCCGATCGGCGCCTTGCGGTCGCTCTGGGCCTGCACGCTCGGTCCGCCGGCGCGCGAGATCGCGCCGGCCACTCCCCCACCGTGGGCCAGCTCGGTGTTCGCCGCGTTGGCGATCGCGTCGACCTCGAGCGTCGTGATGTCGGTGTCGAGGACCTCGATCGACGCCATCCGCACGACCCTCAGAGCAGGATCACGAGAAGCGCGACGAGGATCGCGATCCCGAGCACCGCGCCCGCGACCGCCTGCTGCCAGTGGTTGGCCCAGAAGTCCGGGCGGGCACGGTCGCGCGTGTAGCGTCCCTCGGGAGGCTCGCCGACCCAGTCGTCGTCCGCCGGGCTCATGGCCAAAGGGTACGCCGGGACGGAAACGGCGACGGCGTTGACCTTTGGGCGCGGACCCCGAAGCTCGCCGGCGACGAGCACCCCGAGGCGAAGCTCGGCGACGTCATGACCGAGACCCGTCCCTCGGCGGGCCGCGCGGCCGCTGCGGGTCGGGACGCGGCCCTCGTGAACGTCCGTCCACCGACACCCCGCTGACGGTGCGCGGACGTTCGCCCGGCGCCGGCCATCTCGGCCGAGCTCGCTCGGCGCGCACGACCCGCGCTCGCGGGCCCGGCCCGACCGAACCCTCAGCCGACTTCGGCGGGCTCGTCCTTGCCCTGCAACCGCTCGCGTCCCCGCTGGACCGCGGCGATGAACTTCGTCAGGTTGACCTCGAGGGTGTTGAGGATCTCGTCGGCGTAGTCCTCGGCGCCCAGACGGATCTCGCGCTCGCGGGCGCGGGCGTCCTCCACGATGTCCTCGGCGCCTCGCTCGGCCTGCTTGGTGACCTCTTCCTGGGCGATGAGCTGCTGCTGGCGCTCCCCGGCCTCCTTGAGGATCCGCTCAGACTCGCGCTTGGCCTCGGCGAGCATCTCCTGGCGCTCCTTGACGATCCAGCGCGCCTGCTTGATCTCCTCGGGGATCGTCGCGCGCATCTGGTCGAGGATGTCGTAGATCTCCTCCTTGTCGACCCGGACCTGGTCGGTCAGCGGCACCTGCTTGGCGTTGTGCACCAAGTCGTCTAGCTTGTCGATGAGAACGAGGACATCCACGGCGAACCTCTCTTCGTCAGCGGGAGAGCTCTTCCTTCAGCCGCCGGACGACGTCCTGGGGCACCATGTCGTCGATGTTTCCACCGAACGTGGCGAGCTCCTTGACGCCGCTGGAGGAGAGAAAAGAGTACTGCGGGGAGGACATGAGGTAGACCGACTCGACGTCGGGGGCCTGGCGGTGGTTGAGCGAGTTCATCTCGAACTCATAGCCGAAGTCCGTGATGGTACGCAGACCCTTGACGATCGCGCGCGCGCCACAGCGGTGGGCGAAGTCGACGATCAGCGTGTCGAAGCTCTTCACCTCGACGTTTCCGTGGTGGCGGGTGGCATCGGCGATGAAGCGCATGCGCTCCTCCGTGGAGAACAGCGTCTTGTTCTTGCGGACGGGCACGTCGACCACGGCGACGACGACGTGGTCGAACATCGCGGAGGAGCGGCGGATGACGTCGAGGTGGCCGTTCGTGACCGGGTCGTAGGTGCCCGGGCAGATGGCGGTGCGGGGATCGGGAATCACGGGGCGCGGTGGATGCGGATGAGGGTGTCGCCGTAGCGGCGTTCGTCGGCCAAAGGAATCTGGAGCTCGAGCGGCGCTCGGTGGTCGCTCTCCCCGACCACCCGGGCGCCGGGCGCGAGCACCGGCTCGAGGGCCCTCGAGAGCTCGGCCCCGAGTCCGGTCGCCCGACGGTAGGGCGGATCGAGGAACACCAGATCGTATTGGCGGCCGAGATCGCGTGCGTTGCGGAGATAGGAGCGGGCCTCGGCGCGCCGCGTCGGCGCCTCGAGTCCGAGGGTGCTCAGGTTCATCCGCACCGCCTCGATCGCGGGCGGCGAGCGATCCACGAAGTCCACCGTGGCGGCGCCCCGCGAGAGCGCCTCGAGCCCGAGCGCTCCCGAGCCGGCGAAGAGGTCGAGCACGCGAAGGCCGGCCACGTCGCCGAGAATGGAGAACAGCGCCTCGCGGACCCGGTCGGAGGTGGGCCGGGTCTCCGCGCCGCGCGGGGCGCGCAGGAGGCGTCCGCGATGGGCGCCGGCGATGATCCTCACGCGGGGATCGGTTCGAGCGCCTCCGCACCGTAGGCGGCGGCGAGCGCGTCGGCCAGCAGCCGGTGCTCGGGCTCCTCCAGCTCGGGGTCGGCGGCCATGAGCGACTCCGCGCGGGAGTGGGCGCGCTCGAGTAGCGGGTAGTCCGCCGGCATCTCGGCGACGCGCAGGGTCCGCAGGCCGCTCTGGCGCACTCCGACGAGGTCGCCGTGCTTGCGCAGCTCGAGGTCGATCTCGGCGAGACGAAACCCGTCGTGGTGCTCGACGAGCGCCTGCAGCCGGCGGGAGTCGCGCGGGCCGAAGAAGATCGCCACCGAGACGTGGGCGCCGCGTCCGATCCTCCCGCGAAGCTGATGCAGCTGGGAGATCCCGTAGCGCTCGGCGTCCTCGACGAGGAGCATGGTGGCGTTGGGCACGTCGATGCCGACCTCGATCACCGAGGTGGCCACGAGCACGTCGGCCGAGCCCTCGGCAAAGCGCGCCATCGCCTCCTGCTTGGAGCGCGAGGCCATCTGGCCGTGGAGCAGCTCGAGGCGGAAGTCGGCGAGCTCCGTCCGGCGCAGCCGCTCGAACTCGGCGGTGGCGGCGCGCACCTGCAGCGCCTCGGACTCCTCCACGAGCGGACAGACCACGAACGCCTGCCGGCCGGCCCGCAGCTCCTCGCGCAGGAGCTCGTAGGCGTGGGCGCGCTCGCGCTCGCTCGCGGCCACGCGGGTGGCGATCGGCCGCCGGCCGCGCGGGAGCTCGTGCAGGGCGGTCACGCTCAGCTCGCCGAAGCCGGTGAGCCGCAGCGTGCGGGGAATCGGCGTCGCGGTCATGTGGAGGACGTGGGGCATCAGCCTCAGACCACCGGCTTCGCCGGCGGTGCCCTGGCCCTTGCGGTCGAGCGCCGCGCGCTGGCGCACCCCGAAGCGGTGCTGCTCGTCGATCACCGCCACCGCCAGGCGGGCGAACTCGACGTCCTCCTCGAGGAGCGCGTGGGTGCCGACCACGAGCGCGAGCTCGCCGCTGGCGAGCTTGCCGAGCACGTCGCGCCGGCGCGCCGCGGGAGTAGAGCCGGTCAGCAGGGCGGCCGGGACGGCCTCCTCGGCCATGAGGCGCTGGAGGGTCGCGAAGTGCTGCTCGGCGAGCGTCTCGGTCGGCGCCATGAGCGCCGCCTGGGCGCCGTGCTCGACCGCGCGCAGCAGGGCGAAGAGCGCCACCACGGTCTTGCCCGACCCCACCTCGCCCATGAGGAGGCGCTGCATGGGGTGCTCGTCGCCGAGGTCTCGGTCGATCTCCTCGAGCGCGGCCTCCTGGTCGCGCGTGAGGGTGAACGGGAGCCCGCGGGAGAGCCAGCGCGCGGTGAGCTCACGCGGGCCGTCGAGCGTGACCGCCGCGCCGGCGGCCAGACGGCGCACGCGGCGGCGGAGCAGCGCGAGCTGGAGCAGGAAGAGCTCGTCGAACGCCGCCCGCCGGTGAGCGCCCGCGCCGTCGCCCGGCTCGCGCGGGAAGTGGGCGGCCCGCAGCGCGGCGCCGCGATCGGGCAGCTCCTCGGCCGCCCGGACGCCGGCCGGGAGCCACTCGACCACGTCGAGCAGGGCGTCGCGCTGCGCGGTGACGAGCGCGAGGATCTCCGTGGAGGAGAGCCCGTCGGTGGCGGGATAGTGCGCGACGCCCTCCACGGACCCCGGCGCCTCGGCGCTCAGGGCGTGGTCGCTCACCCGGAAGGCGTTCCGACCCGCGAACTTGCCGTGGAGAACGAGCCGCGTGCCGGGCGAGTACCTCTGGGCGAGCCACGGCTGGTTGAAGAACGTGGCCTTCATCGGACCCGACCCGTCGGCCACCGTGGCCTCCACGAGCGGGCGCATCCCCCGCCGGCGCACCGGGCGCGCGGAGATCGAGCGGACCTCCACGAGGACCGTGGCCGACTCCCCGGGCACCAGGTCGGCCACCGTCCGGGCCTCGCGGCGGTCGCGCGGGAGGTGCTCGAGCAGGTCCCCGACGGTCGCGAGGCCGAGCGTCGTGGCGGCCTTGGCCGCTCGCGGCCCGGAGAGCTCGAGCGGCGCCTCGAGCGCGGAGGGGCGCGGCCAGCGAACCGGCGCCTCCGCGAGCTGCTCGCGCCCAAGCGGCTCCCGGGAGGCTAGGTGAGTCGGAAGGGCGCGGTCCACGGAGCGCCCTTCACTATGACGCTCGGAGCGGTCGGCTCACGCCCTACTCGGCGGACACGAGCCACCACCAGCTCGGCTCCCCGCCGTCGCTCAGCTCGAGCTCGACCCCGTCCCCGGCCGCGGCCCGCACCTCCTCGTCTCCGAGCGGGGCCTCCGCGCCGCGCACGCAGGTCAGGAGCTCTGAGCCCTCCCCGAGCTCGGAGAGCACCGCGCGGAGCGTCGGGACCGGCTCGCCCCACGCCACGAGCTGCTCCTCCACGAAGCCGACGGCCTCCCCGACGCGAAAGCGGCCCTGGTGGTCGTCACGGGCGGCGGGAGCGACGCCGCCGGTGCGCACGTGCGCGAGCAGGCCCTCCATCGCGGCGGCGTTCTGCTCGGCGTCCCGGTCGGGGGCGAGCGCCACGGCCACGGAGAGGCCGGCCTGCTGACAGCGCGTGTGGACCACGCGAACCGTCTTGTCGGAGAGCGCGGCGGCCCGCTCGGCGGCCATGAAGACGTTCGGCGAGTTGGGCAGGACCACGATCTCCTCGGCGGCCACCGCGTGGATGCCGGCGAGCAGCTCGTAGGTGGAGGGGTTCAACGTCGCCCCGGCCAGCAGGCCCTCCCCTCCCAACGACTCGAACAGCGCGCGCATCTTCGGTCCCGAGACGACCGCGAGGACCCCGCAGCGCGCCGACGCGGGGGGCGCGCTCGCGCCTCCGTTGCCAACGCCGCCAAGCCGCGCCGCGCGCTCGTGCACCTGCTCGTGCATGTCGGCCACGTCGAGGTGCGAGACGGAGCCCGCCGCCGCGAACAGCCCGGTCGCCGCGTCGGGATCGTTCGTGTGGACGTGGACCTTGAGCGTGGTCCGGTCGCCGACCACGAGCACGGAGTCCCCCAGCTCCTCGAGGCGGCGGGAGGACGCACGCGCGTCGAGATCGCGCCCCGTGACCGCGAAGTTCGTGCAGAAGCGAAACGAGGAGGACTCGTGCTGGGGATGGCTCACCCGGGCCGCGACGTGGTGCTCGAGCACGGGCGGCTCGGATCCCCGCAGCGCGGCGACGATGCCGGCGAAGATGATCGTCAGCCCGTAGCCGCCGGCGTCGACCACGCCCGCCTCGCGCAGCACCGGCAGGAGCTCCGGACCCCGCTTGACCGAGTCCTCGCCCGCCCGCACGGCGCCCTCGAGCACTCCGGCGAGGAGCGCGTCCTGGTGGGAGGCGGCGGTGTCGGGCGCCAGTCGGGGCTCGGGCATGTGGGCGACCTCGGAGACGATCCGCAGCGCCATCTCGCGCACGACGGTGAGGATCGTGCCCTCGGCGGGATCGCGCACCGACTCATACGCCTGGGCGGCCGCGCGCGCCATCGCCGCGCCGAGAAGCACGGGGTCCACGAGCTCGCCGGGGCGGGAGATCAGCTCCTCGGCCGCCCCGCGGATGAGCTGGGAGAGGATCACGCCGGAGTTGCCGCGCGCACCGAGCAGCGCCGCGCGGGCCACCGAGGAGACGATCTCCTCGCGGCCGATCTCGTCCAGGGTCCGGTCGGCCGCGGCCTCGGCGAGGCGATCGAGCTCCTCGAGCACCGCCCGGAGCGTGAGCGCCATGTTGTCTCCCGTGTCGCCGTCGGCGACGGGAAAGACGTTCAGGTCGTTGACCTCCTGACGGCGCGCCTCGAGCTGCGCGAGCGCGGCATCGACGACCGTGCGGAAGCGGACGAGGCTCGGGTCGGCCACGGCGTGGCGAGCCCTGCTAGGAGCGTCGGCCACGCGCGGCCGGCACTACGCCTTGGTGACCTTGCCGGCCTTGAGGCAACGGGTGCACACGTAGACCCGCCGAGGGGTGCCGCCGTCGTCGATCCGGACGCGCTGGAGGTTCGGCTCGAAGCGCCGGCGGGTGGCGACCATGGAGTGGCTGCGGCTGTTGCCGAACGCGGGGCCCTTGGCGCAGGAGTGACATACCTTGGACATGGCGCGGCGGAGTATAGGCGCGGCGTTGGCAAGCCGCCGGGCCGGGATTGTCGGGCGCCGAGATGGGTAACCGCCGCTTGGAGCGGGTCTCGGGACCCGAGAGATCTCATGCCCAAGCTCACGTCCGATCTGCGCAGCGCCCCCGTCCTCCCCGAGCGCTATGCGCTCTCGCACCACATCGCCAACGGGGGGATGGCGTCGCTGTGGTCGGCGGAGGACTGCGTCCTTGGCCGCTGCGTGGCGATCAAGGTCCTCGCCGCCCACCTGGCCGGCGACCCCGAGAACGCCAAGCGCTTCGAGCGCGAGGCGCGGGCCGCGGCGCGGGTCTCCAGCCATCCGAACGTGGTGACGATCTACGACGTCGGCGAAGCCGGGGGCCGCGCCTTCATCGTCATGGAGTACCTGAGCGGCGGGTCGGTCGCCGACGCGATCCGGGCGGCGGGTGAGCGCGGGGTGAGCCGACCCGAGGCGATCGCCTGGCTCCGCGACGCCGCCGCCGCGCTCGACGCCGCGCACGCGCTCGGGATCGTTCATCGGGACATCAAGCCCGGCAACCTGCTCCTCGACGGTCGCCGTCGTGCACTCGTGGCCGACTTCGGGATCGCCCGGCTGGCCACCGAAGCGACCATGACCACCACCGGCCAGCTCCTCGGCACCGCCGCCTACCTCTCCCCCGAGCAGGCCCTCGGCGAGCCGGCGACGGCGGCAAGCGACATCTACTCGCTCGCGGTCGTCGCCTACGAGCTTCTCACCCGCACCCGCCCGTTCCGCGCCGAGCACTTCGCCGCCCAGGCGCGGCAACACGCGGAGGCGACGCCTCCGCCGGCCACCGAGCGCGACCCCGGCCTCGCGCCCTCGGTCGACCCGGTGCTCGCTCGAGCCCTCGCCAAGGACCCCGACGAGCGGTGGCTGAGCGCCACGTCGTTCGTCGACGCGCTCGAGCGCGCGTTGGGACGCGGGCGCCCGGCGGCGGTCGAGTCCCCCACGGAGGTGACGCGGCCACTCCTCGGGGCGGTGGGCGCGGCTTCGCCCCGCTCGGGCGCAGTGCCGCGCCCGCGCGCCGCGCCGTCGCCGCCGGTCGCCGCGCGCGTGGCCGCGCCTGCGCCCGCTCGCGCTCCGGTCTCGAGGGAGCGCTCGGGCCGCGGCGGTCGCCTGGCCCTCCTCGCGCTGGGAGCGGTGGCCCTGCTCGTCCCCCTCGTCGTGCTGCTCTCCTCCGGAGGGAGCCGCAAGCCCGCGCCCACGGCGCACCGGGCTACTCCTCACGCCTCGGGCTCCCCCCGGGCCGCCACACACGCGGCGGCGCCGGGCACCCCGCGACCCTCTCCCTCCGCCGGCTCGGCCCCGGCCACTCCTCCCCCGTCGGCCAACCCCTCCCCCGCGCGGGCCGCGGCGCTGCAGCTCCGCGGCCACAACCTCGTGCAGAGTGACCCGGCGCAGGCCATCGCGGTCCTCGAGCAGGCCAGAAGCGCCACGGGCAAGACCACGGCGGAGTGCCGCCAGCCGAGCTCGAACGCCTGCCTGACCTACGCCTACGCGCTGTTCGACATCGGACACGCGCTGCGGATCTCGGGGCAGCCCGCCCAGGCGGTCGCAGTGCTCGAGGAGCGCGCGAGCATCCAGAACGGCCTCGACGTCGTGGGCCCGGAGCTCGCGCGGGCGCGCCAGGAGGCCGCCGGGGGAACGGCGCCCGGCGCCGCCGAGCAGCCCGGCCCGAGCGGCAAGGGGAAGGGCAATAAGGGCGGGAACAAGGGCTGAGGGAGCGGGCGGTCCCCGGCTATCGCGAACTCGGCGCGCTGTCTGCCTCGAGGCGGCGCTTGACCGCGAGCGAGGCCAGCACCGCCTCGGCGGCATGGGCGCCTGAGTCGCGCTTGCCCTCTCCCGCGCGTGCCATCGCCTGCTCCATCGAGTCGACCGTAAGCACCCCGAAGCCGCAGGGCACGCCGGTCTCGAGCTGCACGAGCTGGATACCGCGAGCGGCCTCGGCGCACACGTGGTCGTAGTGGTCGGTCTCCCCGCGGATCACCGCGCCGAGGCACACGACCCCGGCGTAGCGCCCCGACTCCGCGGCGAGCTTGGCGGCGAAGGGAAGCTCGAAGGCGCCCGGCACGTCGAAGACGTCGACCTCCCCCGCCCCGGCTCGGGCGAGGGCTCTCCGGGCGCCGGCCTCCAGGCGCTCGGCCAGCTCGGGGTAGAAGCGCCCGACGGCGAGCGCGAAGCGCCCGGGCTCCGCGCTCACGCTCTCCGGTCCCGCCGCTCGGCCGCGCGCTCCGGCCCGGGCTCCTGCTCGGCGTGGAGCATCTCCTCGTCCAGCGCCAGCCCCTGGTGGTGCAGGGTGTGTCCGAGCCGCTCGCGCTTGGCGCGCAGGTAGCCCTCGTTGTGGGGGTTGGGCACGGACTGGATCGGGACCTGCCCCGCGACGGAGAGCCCGTAGCCCTCGAGGCCGATGATCTTCTTCGGGTTGTTGGTGAGGATGCGGATGGAGCTCAGACCGAGATCGGTGAGGATCTGGGCGCCGATGCCGTAGTCGCGCAGGTCGGCCGGCATCCCGAGCTCGAGGTTCGCGTCGACGGTGTCGAGGCCTCCCTCCTGGAGCTTGTAGGCGCGCAGCTTGTTGAGCAGGCCGATCCCCCGCCCCTCCTGGGAGAGGTAGAGGAGGACCCCGCGTCCCTCGCGCTCGATCATCGCGAGCGCCGACTCGAGCTGCTCGCCGCAGTCGCAGCGCAGGGAGTGAAAGACGTCGCCGGTCAGGCACTCGGAGTGGACGCGCACGAGCACGTCCTCGAGCCCGTCGACGTGGCCCTTGACCATCGCCACGTGGTGCTTGTTGTCCACGAGCGAGCGGTAGCCGATCGCGGTGAACTCGCCGAAGGTGGTCGGCATCGCGGTGGCCACCACCCGCTCGATGAGACGGTCGTGACGACGGCGGTAGGCGATGAGGTCGGCGACGGTGATCATCTTGAGCCCGTGGCGGCGGCAGTAGGGCACGAGGTCGGGCACCCGCGCCATCGTGCCGTCGTCGTTCATCACCTCGCAGATGACGCCCGCGGGGATGAGCCCGGCCAGGCGCGCGAGGTCGACCGCCGCCTCGGTCTGTCCGATGCGCTCGAGCACGCCCCCCGCCTTGGCCTTGAGCGGCAGCACATGGCCGGGCTGCACGAGGTCGCGTGGGCGGCTCGCGGGGTCGACCGCGACCTGGATGGTGCGCGCTCGGTCCGCGGCCGAGACGCCGGTCGTCACGCCCTCACGAGCCTCGACGGTGACGGTGAACGCCGTCTCGAACGCGCTCTCGTTCTTGGCCGCCATCAGGTCCAGTCCGAGCTCCTCGCAGCGCCCGGGGGTCAGCGCGAGGCAGATGAGCCCGCGCCCCTCTTTGGCCATGAAGTTGATCGCCTCGGGCGTCGCGAACTGGGCGGCCATGGTCAGATCGCCCTCGTTCTCCCGGTTCTCGTCGTCGCAGACCACGACCATCCGGCCCTGGCGGATGTCCTCGATCGCCTCTTCGACCGACGAGAAGGGATTGCTCGCGCTCATGCTCGGATCAGCCTTTCGACGTACTTGGCGAGGATGTCCACCTCGAGGTTGACGGAGCGTCCGACCGGGCCAAGGCCGAGGTTCGTGCGCTCGAGCGTCTCGGGGATGAGCGAGACGGTGAAGGACTCCTCCGCGACCTCGGCGACCGTCAGCGAGACGCCGTCGAGCGCGATCGATCCCTTCGAGGCCACGTAGCGGAGTATCGCCGGCTCGGCGCCGACGGTGAGGATCCGGGCGAAGCCCTCCTCGCGGACCGACTCGACGGACCCGATCCCGTCCACGTGGCCTTGGACCACGTGGCCTCCCAGGCGCTCCCCGGCGCGCAGGGGCAGCTCCAGGTTGACCCGCGTGCCCGCCGTGGCGGCGCCGAGCGAGGAGCGCTCGAGGGTCTCGCGCATGACGTCGGCCGCGAAGCCTCCCTCGGCCACCGTGGTCGCGGTCAAACAGACGCCGTTCACCGCAATCGAGTCGCCCGGACGCAGCTCGTGGGCGATGTCGGTCGTGATCGCGAGCTGCGCGCCCGCCGGATCGGAGGCGAGCTCCGCCACCACGCCGACGTCCCCGATCAACCCGGTGAACACGCGGGCCTCACGCTCACCAGTCTCGCAGCCGCGCAGAGACGAGCAGGTCGTCGCCGAGGCGCTCGCACTCGAGGGCGTGCGCGCGGACCGCCTCGGAGATCGCCTCGACGCCCTCGCCCTCGAGCGGGTCGCGCGCCGTGCGGCCCCCGAGCAGGAGGGGGGCGAGGAAGAGGCGCAGCTCGTCGATCTCGCCCGCGTCGAGGAAGGCGCCCGCGAGCCGCGGACCGCCCTCGAGCAGGACGGAGCTCACGCCCGCCGCGCCGAGCTGCTCGAGCGCCGAGGTGACCCGCGCCGGATCGTTGGCGCCGGCGGCGACGATGACCTCGGCGCCGGCGCCCTCGAGCGCCGCCACGGCGGTGCGCGGCGCCGCACGCGAGGCCACGACGGTGAGGGGCACCTCCGCGACGTCCTGCACGAGCTGGCACTGCAGGGGCAGGCGCGCCAGCGAGTCGAAGACGACCCGCCGCGGCTGGCTCCAGACCTCGGGCACGCGTGCGGTGAGCTGCGGATCGTCGGCGAGCGCCGTGCCGATGCCGACGGCGACGGCGTCGAGCTCGGCGCGCCAGCGATGCGCTCGGCGCCGACTCTGCGCGCACGAGATCCACTTGGAGTCCCCCGCGTGCGTGGCCACCTTCCCGTCGAGGGACATCGCGGACTTGAAGAGCACCCACGGGCGGCCGGTGCGCGCGTGCTTGCGAAAAGGCTGGTTGAGCAGGCGGGCGCTCGCGGCGAGCTCACCGTCGGCGTGCAGGACCTCCACTCCCTCGTCGCGCAGGATGCCGGGCCCGCGGCCGGCGGCCTTCTCGCTCGGGTCCTCCGAGGCCACCACCACCCGGCGAAGCCCGGCGGCGAGGATCGCCTGGGTGCACGGCGGGGTCTTGCCTTCATGCGCGCAGGGCTCGAGGGAGACGTAGAGCGTGGCGGCCGAGAGCTCGCCGCCGGCTCGGGCGGCGGCGCGAATGGCCTCCACCTCCGCGTGGGGCGCCCCGAAGGCGCGGTGGAACCCCTCGCCGAGTACCTCCCCGTTGCGGGCGATCACCGCGCCGACGAGCGGGTTGGGGCTCACCCGTCCTCGACCCTGCTCGGCCAGCTGCACGGCACGGGCGAGGTGGGCGCGGTCGGTGTCGCTGTCGACGGGCAACGGGGGTCCTCTGGAGGAGAGGATAGGGCTACCCTCTGCTCGGCAGACGCCCTGCCCCCTCCCATGAAGCTCATCATCCAGATCCCCTGCTTCGACGAGGAGCAGACCCTTCCCGCGACGCTCGCCGACCTGCCGCGTGAGGTTCCGGGCTTCGACACCGTCGAGTGGCTCGTGATCGACGACGGGTCGCGCGACCGCACGGTGGAGGTCGCGCGCGAGTGCGGAGTCGACCACGTCGTACGGCTCACGAACAACAAGGGCCTCGCCGCGGGCTTCCAGGCCGGGCTCGACGCGGCGCTCAAGCTCGGCGCCGACGTGATCGTCAACACCGACGCCGACAACCAGTACTTCGCCGGTGACATCCCGGCGCTGGTCGCCCCGATCGTCGCGGGCGACGCCGACATGGTCGTCGGCGACCGCAAGATCATGACCATCGAGCACTTCTCTCCGCTCAAGAAGGCGCTGCAGCGCCTGGGATCGTGGGTCGTGCGCCAGGCCTCCTCGACTTCCGTGCCCGACACCACCTCGGGGTTTCGCGCCTACAACCGCGAGGCGGCGCTCCAGCTCCAGGTGGTCTCCAAGTTCACCTACACGCTGGAGACCATCATCCAGGCCGGCAAGCTCCTCGTCGCCGTCGACCACGTGCCGGTGCGCACCAACCCGAAGACGCGCGAGTCGCGGCTCTTCCCCTCCACCGCGGCCTACGTGCGCCGCAACGTGCTCTCGATCTTCCGCATCTACACGCAGTGGGAGCCGCTGCGCGTGTTCATGGGGGCCGCGGCGATCGTCGGACTGGCCGCCGTCGGCGTCTTCGGCCGCTTCCTCGTCGCCTACCTCCAGGGTGAGGGCAAGGGCCACGTCCAGTCGCTGATCCTTGGCGCGGTGCTCTTCAACGCGGCGATGCTGCTTGCCGCGCTCGGGGTGATCGGCGATCTGCTCGCCGCCCAGCGCCTGCTCACCCAGCGCACCTTCGAGCGCGTGCGGCGCATCGAGCTGCGCCTTGGAGTGGCGCCCTCGCACTACGAGCCGGGTGCCCGTCCGACCGGCCAGGCCGCCACCACCGGCGCCGACAGCGGCGGCGCGACCGGCAAGACGGAGGAGCGCGAGGCCCTGCGCGTATGAGCGGAGCGAGCCCGGGCGGTGTGGCCGCCGAGCCGGTGGTCACCGGCAACACCTACGACAAGTACGGTTCCACCAACCCCGTCGTGCGCCGGCTCATGGGCGGCTTCGAGCGCACGCTCGGGGAGCTCTTCGAGCAGGCCGCGCCGGCCTCGGTGCTCGACGTGGGCTGCGGCGAGGGCGTGCTCACCGCGCAGTGGGCCGACCGCCCGGGCGTCGAGCGGATCGTCGGGATCGACCTCGAGGACCCCAAGCTCCAGGCCGAGTGGGAGGAGCGCCGGCGGGCGAACCTCGAGTACCGCGTGATGCGCGCCGAGAACCTGCCCTTCGCCGACCGCGAGTTCGAGCTCGCGGCGGCGATCGAGGTGCTCGAGCACGTGCCGGACCCGGCGCACACGGTGGCCGAGATGGCCCGCGTGGCCTCCGGGCATCTGCTCGTCTCCGTGCCGCGCGAGCCGCTGTGGCGCGCTCTGAATATGGCCCGCGGCGCCTACCTCGCCGAGCTCGGCAACACCCCCGGGCATCTGAACCACTGGTCCAAGCGGGCCTTTATGGCCCTGCTCGCCCGCCACGGCGACGTCGTGCAGGCGCGCTCGCCGTTCCCGTGGACGATGCTGCTCGTCCGCCGCTAGCCCGGGCGATGGCGAGCTCCACCGCGGCGCGCGGGCGCTCCTACGGCGCGGGAGCGCGCATCCTCTCGATCGGGATCGCCTCGACCGGCGTGGTCACCTTCGCCTACTTCTCGGTGGCCAAGCACCTGCTCGCCGACGTGCCCTACAAGCGCGTCGCGCTCCTGTGGTCGATCCTGATCGTCGTCGTCTCGGTGATCTACCGGCCGATCGAGCAGCTCCTCTCGCGCACGATCGCCGATCGCCGCGCCCGCGGGATCGAGGGACGCCACCCGCTGCGCGTGCCCGCCGTCATCCAGCTCGCCTTCGCGCTCGCCTTCCTCGCCGTGGCGCTCGCCCTCCGCGGGCCGATCGAGCACGGGCTCTTCGACGGCTCGGCGGCGCTCTACTGGGTCCTCGTCGTCGGCGTGCTCGCCTACGCGGCGAGCTACTTCGCGCGCGGATGGCTCGCCGGGCACGAGCGCTTCGGACTCTACGGCGGCCTGGTCCTGCTCGAGTCCTGCTCGCGCTTTCTCTTCCCCCTCGGGGTCGCGGTGGGGCTCGCCACCGGGCAGGTCGCCGTGGCGCTCGGGATGGCGGCGGCGCCGTTCGTCTCGCTCGTCGTCGTGCCGCTGGGGTTCACGCAGCGACGCGGGCGCTCGGCGGCACCCTCCGGGGCCGGTGCGCTCACCCCCGCCGCCGACGCGGCGGTGGAGCAGGGACCGGCGGCGGCCGAGGTCGAGGAGGCCGCCGGCGATCTCTCCCTGCGCCGGGGGACGGGCTTTGCCGCCGCGGTGTTCGGCGTGATGCTCGCCGAGCAGGCGCTCTTGAACGCGGCGGTGCTGACGGTCGACATCACCTCATCCGACCGGGCGCTCGCGGGCTTCGTGTTCAACGTCCTGCTCATCGCGCGCGCGCCGCTCCAGCTCTTCCAGGCCATCCAGACCTCGCTGCTCCCCCACCTCGCCGGGCTCGCGGCCACCGAATCCGACGCGGCCTTCAACCGCGCGATCCGGGTGACCGTGCTCGCGATCGCCGCCTTCGCCGGACTCGTCGCCGTGGGCCTGCTCGCCGTCGGGCCGCTCGTGATGCGGCTCCTGCTGCCCGCGGGGCACTTCTCCTACGGCCGAGTCGGGCTCGCGGTGGTCGCCCTCGGCATGGGACTGCACCTCACCGCGGGGACGCTCAACCAGGCCGCCCTGGCCCGCGGCCGTGCGGCCCTCGCCTCCGCAGCGTGGCTGCTCTGTGCCGCGCTCTTCGTCGCCTGGGTCGCCTCGCCGATCATGGCCGACGAGCTGACACGGGTCGAGGTCGGCTACTTCGGAGCGACCCTCCTGCTGAGCGGTCTGCTGCTGGCCGTGTACCGCCGCCCGGCGCGCTGACCGGAAGCTGGCGCCCGGAGCGGCTCCTACAATCGCCCCGTGTCACCCCCTCCCAAGCGCAGGCGGCGCTCGCGGCTGGCGGTGCTCGCCGGAGTCCTCGTGCTCCTCGCCGGCGGCGCCGCCCTCGCCTACACCCTTCTGAAGGGCCGGGGAGCGGACATCTCGCACCCGAGCGCCGCCTTCACCCCGGAGACGCCGGTGCGCAAGCCACGGCCCAAGGCGTTCGCCTGGCCGCTCTACGGCTACACGCAGAACCACCTGCGCAACTTCCCCGCCCGCGACTCCTTCGGGCCGCCCTTTCACCGCCGGTGGACCTACCGGGGCCCCGCGCTGCTCGAGTTCCCGCCCGTGATCGCCAACGGCATGATCTACCAGCTCGCCGACGACGGCTTCGTGCACGCGCTCGATCTCCGCACGGGCCGGGTGCGCTGGCAGCGGCGACTCGGAGTGCTAGCGGCCTCCTCTCCCGCCGCGGGCAAGCGCTCGATCTACGTGACGCTGCTCGCCCGCGCCAAGGGGGCGCCGGGGCGCGTCGCCGCCCTCGACGCCCGCCGCGGCCGCGTCCGGTGGTCGCGCGATTTGGGAAGTCGCAGCGAGTCCTCTCCGCTCCTCGACGGCAACCGGCTCTACTTCGGCACGGAGGGCGGCACGGTCTACGCCCTGCGCGCCCGGGACGGCAAGACGCTGTGGAGCTATCAGGCCAAGGGTGCGGTGAAGGGCAGCCCGACGCTCAAGGACGGGGTGCTCTACTTCGGGGACTATGGCGGGGAGGTGCACGCGGTCCGCGCGCGCGACGGGCGCCGGGTGTGGTCGACGGCCTCCAACGGAGCCGTCGTCGGCTCGGGCACGTTCTACGCGACCGCCAACGTGGTCAACGGCCGCGTGATCATCGGCAACACCGACGGACGGGTCTACTCGTTCGTCGCCCGCAGCGGCAAGCTCGCCTGGGCCCGCCAGACGGGCAACTACGTCTACGCCTCCGCCGCCTACGCCGAGCCGCCGGGCCTCGGGCCGACCGTCTACGTCGGCTCCTACGACGGCAAGTTCTACGCCCTCGACGCCCGCACGGGCCGGACCCGCTGGGAGAACCCGATCGGCGGGCGGATCTCGGGCTCGGCGACGATCGTCGGGCGCATCGTCTACCTCGCCAATCTCGGCGCGCACCAGACCGTGGGGCTCGACATCCGCACAGGACACCGGGTCTTCACCTTCCCCGACGGGGGCTTTGACCCCGTGATCGCCGACGGGAGCACGGTCTACCTCACGGGCTACAACAACCTGTACGCGCTCGCGCCCCGGGGACACCGGCGCTCGCGTCACTGACCTCCACGGCGGGTCGGGCGCAGAGCCGGCGCAGCAGGTTGTCGGTCACCCGCACGAGCCGCGGATCGGCCGCGCGCGGCGCGTCGGGCGAGGTCTGCGGAACGGGCGAGAGCGCGAGCTGCCAGCCGAGCGTGCCCGAGGAGAAGACGAGCGCCCCCGAGGGCGCGGTAGAGGGTCGAGATCGCGCGCCCGACGCGGCCGGTCTGGCACGGCGCGCTGCCGCCCCCGACCGTGGCGAGCCCCGGCGGAGCGGCGGCGCTCGCCTCGTCGAGCTCGTATCCGACGATCCCGGGCACGGTCGCTCCCGGAGTGAAGCCCGTTCCCTCAAAGAGCCAGGCGGGCCTCAGCGAGGGGGCGGGCGACCAGGCGGGGACGGGATCGAGCGCGGCGTGCTCCTTGTAGCCCACCATGCGGTGATCGGGGCGCCCCGCCTCGCTCGAGGCCCGGGAGGCCCGGGCGAAGCGCACGCGCCACGCCAGCGTGTCCGAGGAGAGGAAGACGAGGCTCGTGCCCGCGTCGCGGGCCCGCGTGAAGGCGCGACGGCCCGCATCCGACCAGTACTCCGAGTGCCCGACGTCGAGCAGCGCCCGCGCCTCCGAGAGCTCCGCGCCGCGGAGGTCGGCGGCGGTGTTGGTGGTGTAGGAGACGGGGTAGCCGCCGCGCTCGAGGTAGCGCACGAGCGCGACGTCGCGCGTGAAGAACTGCCCGGCGCCCGTGCTCGTGTCGTAGGGACGGTCGTAGGAGACCTCCACGCCCTGACAGGGTGCCGGTGGCCCCGACGGGAAGGGCGGAGGGGTAGAGGGAGCTCCCTCCCCAGTCGTTGTAGGCCTCGTAGGTGGCGGTGGAGATCTGGGCCACCAGCGGCGCCGGATGCGCGGCCTCGAGCACGAACAGGCACTCGCGCTGCGCCCCGCGGTCGGTGGAGAGCTTGGCCACGTACACGCCGCTCGCCCACGCGGAGGGGATCGATCGTCTCGCGCTCGCCGGGCCGCACGTCTGCTCGGACACGTAGCCCTCGACCCGCCCGGCGGCGGGCGGCGAGGCGGAGAGGCGCCACCCGGTGCTTCCGCGGGCGCGGTTCTCCTGGGCGACCGACGGCGGAGGACCGTTCGTGCGCGCGAGCGTCCCCTCCCCGGCGGGGGCGCCCCGGTGGGGCCCGGGGCCGCCGCGGCCGGCGCTCCCACACGTCCCGAGCACGAGCGCGAGCACGAGAGCCGGCACGCCGAGGAGCGCGGCCACGAGAAGCAGGCGAGCTCGCACGAACGCCTCAGGCGGCGCCGGCCGCGGCGGCGATCGCGACATAGGCCGCGGCGGGATCGGCCGCGCCGAAGATCGCCGAGCCGGCCACGAACAGCCCGGCGCCGGCGCCGGCGCAAGGCCCGGCGGTGCTCTCATCGACGCCCCCGTCGACCTCGACCGGCGTTCCCGGCGCGAGCAGCTCACCCACCAGCCGCCGGACCTTGGCCAGCGAGGCGGGAATGAACGGCTGCCCGCCCCAGCCCGGGTTCACGGTCATGCAGAGGACGAGATCGACCGCCTCGACGACGTCGGCGAGCGCTCCGACCGGCGTGCCCGGGTTGAGCGCCGCGCCGGCCAGGCAGCCGGCCTCGCGCACCGCGCCGAGAGTGCGATGCAGGTGCGCGCTCGCCTCCTGGTGGAAGGTGATGGAGTCGGCCCCCGCCCGCGCGAACTCCTGCACCTGGCGCTCCGGACGCTCGATCATGAGATGCACGTCGAGCGCGCCGCCCGCGGCGTGCACCTGGTCGGCCAGCGCCCCGACCACGAGCGGACCCAGGGTGATCGGCGGCACGAAGTGGCCGTCCATCACGTCGAGATGGATCACGCGCGCCCCGGCGTCCATCACCTCGCCCACCTGTGCGCCCAGGCGCGCGAAGTCGGCCGAGAGAATCGAGGGAGCGACCCGGCGCTCGGCGAGGAGCTCGGAGAGCCGGCTCATAGCTCGCGCAGCATGGAGCCGCCGCAGTGGTTGCAGGAGACGATCGCGGTCGAGGACATCCGGACGATCGTCGAGTGCTCACCGCAGTTCGGGCACACCGAGCTGAGCTCCCAGCGGCGCAGGCAGTACACGCAGCGGTAGCGCCCGGCCATCGTGGTGGGACGCAGCCACGGCTCACCGCATCCGGGGCACTCGGGGCCCAGCTTGGTCTCGGGTTCGGTGCTCATCCCCCTACCTCATACCGCATCGCCCGGCGCGAGGTCACACGCGACGCAGCTTCGCCACGAAGAAGCCGTCGGTGCCGTCGCGGTGCGGGAGCGTGCGCGAGGGCTCGCCGAGGGCCTCGAGTTGCCCATCGCCTTCGAGCAGGACGCGCACCCGCTGCTCGTTCTCCCGCTCGGAGAGGGTGCAGGTGGAGTAGACGAGGAGCCCGCCGGGGCACAGCGCTCGTGCGCCGGCGGCGAGGATCGCCGCCTGGGTGGCCTCGAGGTCCGCGATCGACTCGGGACTCACGCGCCAGCGCAGATCGGGCCGCGACTGGAGGGTCCCGAGGCCCGAGCACGGCGGGTCGACGAGCACCCGATCGAACTGCTCGCCCGCGACGATGGCGGCATCGAGCAAGCGCACCTCGACGATCGAGGCGCGCATCCGCTCCGCGGTGCGCGCGAGCGCCGCCGCGCGGCCGGGGTGGCGCTCGACGGAGGTGACCCGGCCGCGGTTGCCCATGAGCGCGGCGAGATGGGTGCTCTTGGCGCCCGGTGCGGCGCACAGGTCGAGCACCCGCTCACCCGGCTGCGGATCCAGCGCCCGCGCGACCCGCTGGGAGGCGCGCGACTGGGGCATGAACGCTCCGGCGCTCCAGAGCGGCGAGCGCCGGGCGTCGAAGGCGCCGTCGAGCACGAGCGCGTCGGGGTCATCGCGAGCCGGCGCCGCGGCCACGCCCTGGGCCGCGAGTTCCTCTCGCAGCGCGTCGCGCGAGCCCACGAGCGCGTTGGCGCGCAGCGCCGACTCTGCCGGCTCGTTGACCCGCGCCAGAAACGCGCGCGCCTCGCGCGCGCCGAGCTCCTCCCACCACATCAGCGCCAGCCACTCGGGAACGGAGTGGCACACCGCGGCCGCCTCGGGGGTCGCGTCGTGGAGGCCGCTCAGGAGCGCGCCGCCTTCCCGCGTGGCGCGCCGCAGCACCGCGTTCACGAGGCGCGCGCCGCGCCCCCCCGCCACCTTGGCGAGCTCGACGCTCCCGTCGACCGCGGCATGGTCGGGCACGCCGTCGAGGAACCCGATCTGCAGGAGCCCGAGGCGCAGGGCGGCCACCACGGATGAATCGAGCCGGCCGACCGGACGGTCGGCGAGCCGCTCGATGAGGTGGTCGAGCGTGCCGCGCCGCTGCACCGCCCCGTAGGCCAGGCGTGTGGCGAGCGCCCGTTCACGGGAATCGAGCTGCTCGCGGTCGGCTTCGGCGGCCAGGGCGCGATCGGCGTAGGCGCCCTGCTCGAAGACCCGCCGCAGCACCGCGAAGGCCACGCGCCGCGCCGGCGAGGGGCCGGGGGAGCCGGGCATGCTTCGCGCGCGTGCGCTTGGCGCGCCGCGCGCGCTCACCCGCGCGCGCCGAGCGCGGGATTCCCGCGCAGGAAGTCGGCGGCGGGCATCGCTCGACCCCCGGGCGGTTGAACTTCGAGGAGCTCGAGCGCGCCGGTGGCGCACCCGAGGAGCAGACGACCGTCGGCGGCGCCGAGCGTGCCGACGGACGGGCCGTCCTCCCGGGCGCACGCGCCCCGCACGCCAAGGAGGACGCCGTCGTCCAGCTCGAGGCGCGCGCCGACGTGCGGGGTGAGGGCGCGGACGCGCCGCTCGAGCTCGGTCGCGGAGCGCTGCGGGTCGAGCAGCCGGTCCTCGGGGGCGATCTTCTCTGCGTAGCTCACGCCCGCCTCGGGCTGCTCCTTCCAGTCCGGCGCGTCGTCCAGCGCGCCGATGAGGAGCTCGGCGCCCGCGGCGGCCAGGCGCGGGGAGAGCGAGCCGTAGCTGTCCTCGGGGCCGATCGGCTCACGCGCGCAGGCCGCCACGGGACCCGAGTCGAGGCCGGCGGTCAGCCGCATGACGCATACGCCCGTCTCCGTGTCGCCGGCCATGATCGCCCGCTCGATCGGCGCGGCCCCGCGCCAGCGCGGCAGCAGCGACGGATGCACGTTCAGCATGGGGTGGGCGGAGAGCAGCGGCTCGCGGATGAGCGCTCCGAAGGCGCAGACGCACACCGCGCCGGGCTCGGCCGCGGCGATGCGGGCGCGGGCCTCCTCCGCGTTGACGCTCTCCGGCTGCTCGAGCGCGAGCTCGAGCCCGCGCGCCGCAACGGCCACGGGGGGAGCGGCGAGGCGGCGCCCGCGCCCGCGCGGGCGATCGGGCCGGGTGAGCACGAGCGCCGGGCGGTGCGAGCTCCGCGCCAGGCGCTCGAGCACCGTGGCGGCGAAGTCCGAGGTGCCGAGGAAGACCGTCCGCACGCGGCGCCTAGGCCGCGCGCTCGGCCTCGCGCAGAGCACGCATGGCCGTCTTGCGCTGATCGCGCGAGGTGCGGTCGAGCACGAGCACGCCGTCCAAGTGGTCCATCTCGTGCTGGATGACGCGGGCCTCGAGGCCGCTTGCCTCCACCACGAGCTCCTCCCCGCGCTCGTCCTGGGCACGCACCCGTACGTGCACCGGGCGCTCGACCTCCACGTGCACGGCGGGGAGGCTGAGGCAGCCCTCCTCCATCGTCTCGAGCTCGAAGCCCCGCCACTCCAGGCGCGGGTTGACCAGGGCGAGAGCCGGAGTGTCGGGCTCGACCCGGTAGACGAGCAGGCGGTGGAGCACCCCGAGCTGCGTCGCGGCCAGCCCGATCCCGATCGCGTCGTTCATGAGCTGGGCCATCCGCGCGACCTCCTCGCGCAGGGCGGCGTCGAAGCGCTCGACCGGCCGGGCCCGCGTGGTGAGGACGGGGTCCCCGAAGACCCGCACGTGGGCCAGGGCGGCCGCGCGGCGCGCGCGCGCCGCGGGGTCGAGGCGGGGCGCGGTGTCCTCCGCCTCCTCCTCGGGTTCGAGGTCCTCTTCGTCGAGCAGGGCCTGGTCGGTCATTCGGGGCCCAAGTGTAGTTTCGCCCCGTCGAGGGCTCTACTGCGGATCGACGTCGACGGAGATGGCCGCCGCCCGACCGACGGGGAGCCGCGCGACCGCTTCGACCGCCGCGCCCACGGAGGAGATCGCCCCCGCGCGCTCGCGCGCCTTGATCACGAGCTGGACGCGCTCGCGACCGCGGAGGCGAAAGAGCGGCGCCGGGCCGAGCACGTCGGCGCCCGGCGGCTCGATCCGCTCCCGCAGCGCCTGCGCCGCCTCGAGCGCCGCCGCGGCGCTCGGCGCGGAGCAGACCACCCGGATCAGGCTCGCGAACGGCGGATAGGCGAGGGCACGCCGGCGTTCGAGCTCGCCGCGCAGGAATCCGTCGGCGTCGTGGCGCGCGGCGTCCCGGAGCGAGGCGGCCTCAGGGGCGAGCGTCTGCACGAGGACCCTCCCGCCGCCCGGCCCGCGGCCGGCCCGGCCGGCGAGCTGGGCGACGAGGGAGAAGGTCCGCTCCTCCGCGCGGAAGTCGGGAAAGCGCAGGGTTCCGTCCGCGTCGAGCACGACCCCGAGCGTCACGTCGGGGAAGTCGTGGCCCTTGGCCACCATCTGGGTGCCGACAAGGATTCCCGCCGGCGCGGCGCCGAAGGCGGCGAGCGTGCGCGCGATCCCGTCCTTGACCGCTCCCGCGTCGGCGTCGAGGCGGAAGATCGGGAAGGCCGGGTCGCCCAGCGCCTCGGCGAGCTCCGCCTCCACCCGCTCGGTGCCCGCGCCGTGGCGCGCGACCGACGGCGAGCCGCAGTCGGGGCAGGAGCCGGGCGCCGGCTCGGCGTGGCCGCAGTGATGGCAGGCCACCCGCCCCGAGCTCCGGTGCAGGACGAGCGCGACGTCGCACTCCGGGCACTCCCACACCCGTCCGCACGCGCGACAGGAGAGGAAGTTCGACCATCCCCGCCGGTTGAGCAGCACGATCGCCTTGCGCCCGGCGCGGCGCACCTCGGCCAGCGCCTCGCGCGTGCGGGGGTGCAGCGGGTGGCTCGTGCCGCGCATGTCGAGGAGCTCGACGGGCGGGAGCGGGCGGCCGTCCACGCGCTCGGGCAGGCGGACCTGCTCCAGGCGCGTGACGGTCTCGGGCCGCGGCGTGGCGCTACCCAGGAGCAGCACGGCGCCCGCCTGCCCCGCGCGGCGCTCGGCGACCGCCCGGGCGTCGTAGCGGGGGTCGCCCTCGTGCTTGTAGGAGGGCTCGTGCTCCTCGTCGATGACCACGAGGCCGAGGTCGCCGAGCGGGGCGAAGACCGCCGAGCGTGGCCCCACGCACACGCGCGCCTCACCCCGCGCCAGGCGCTGCCACTCGTCGTAGCGCTCGCCCTGTCCGAGCCCGGAGTGGAGCACCGCGACGGTGTCGCCGAAGCGCGCCGCGAAGCGCGCGACGGTCTGCGGGGTCAGTGCGATCTCGGGCACGAGCACGAGCGCGCCCCGGCCGCCCGCGAGCGCCGCGGCGGCCGCCCGCAGGTAGACCTCGGTCTTGCCCGAGCCGGTCACCCCGTGGAGGAGGAAGCGCCGCTCCCCTGCCGCGCCCGTGAGCCCGGCGAGGATCGGCGCGAGCGCGGCGCGCTGAGCGGAGGTGAGCGCCGGCGGATTTGGCTCCGCGGAGGCCTCGCCGGTGCCGGCGGAGAACGGGCGCCGGCGCTGGGCACGGCGCGCGAGGGCGATCAGCCCGCGGCCCTCGAGCCGGCGCAGCGCGCCGTGGTCGGCACCCGCCTCGGCGGCGGGGAGCGGCCCGCTCTGCTCGAGCCGGCGCAGCAGAGCGCGCTGGCCCTCGGTCAGCCGCACGCCGCCGTCGAGCGCGGCCCCTCCGGCCCGGGTCAGCTCGGCGACGAGCGCCGTCCGGGCTCGCGCGCGTGGGCCGCCGGGCGGGAGCACGAGCCCGAGCGCGCGAGCGGGAGTGGAGCAGTACTCCTCGGCCATCCACAGCGCGAGCTCGACGAGCTCGGCCGGAACGCCGCCCGGCAGGCGGCGCAGCGGGGCGGCGAGCTTCTCGGGCGCGACGTCGGATCGGGCGGCGGTGCCGGTGACCACCCCGAGCACCGAGCGACCCCCGAAGGGCACCTCGAGCGTCGTGCCGACCTGCACTTCGCCGTCCTCGGGCCCCAGCCGGTAGTCGAACGGCCCGCGGACCGCGCGCGTCGTGGTGAGCGGCTCGACCTGGGCGAAGGCGGGCACCCGCCCGAGGCTAGAAGCGCCGGCGGACGGGCGGCCGCGGATCCGCGGCCCCCGCCCTCGCCCGGCCGTTCACTCGCTAGGAGACGGCCGCGGCGCCGAGCCCGGCCGCCTCGCGCAGGGTGTCGGCCTTGTCGGTCTTCTCCCAGGTGAAGTCGCGGTCCTCCCGGCCGAAGTGGCCGTAGGCCGCGGTCTTCTGGTAGATCGGCCGGTGGAGCTTCAGGTACTCGCGAAAGGCGCCCGGACGCAGGTCGAAGTGCTTCTCGACGAGCTCGGCGATCTTGCCCCTGGCGACCTTCTCGGTGCCGAAGGTCTCGATCATCACCGAGACCGGGTGCGCGACGCCGATCGCGTAGGCGACCTGTACCTCGGCGCGGTCGGCCAGACCGGCGGCGACGAGGTTCTTGGCGACGTAGCGGGCCGCGTAGGCGGCCGAGCGGTCGACCTTGGAGGGATCCTTGCCCGAGAACGCGCCGCCGCCGTGGCGCGCCATCCCGCCGTAGGTGTCGACGATGATCTTGCGCCCGGTCAGGCCGCAGTCGCCCATCGGGCCGCCGACCACGAACCGACCGGTCGGGTTGACGAGGAAGTTCTTCTTGAGCTTCTTGGCGTCGAAGAGCTCATCGGGAAGGATCGGCTCGACGACGTGCTCCCAGAGATCCTCCTTGATGAGCGACTCCGCCCCCTCCTTGTGCTGGGAGGAGATGAGGAGCTTTTCGATCTCGACCGGCACGCCGTCGCGGTAGCGGACCGTGACCTGGGTCTTGCCGTCGGGGCGCAGGTAGTTGACCGCCTCGGCCTTGCGCACGTCGGCCAGGCGCTTGGCCAGGCGGTGCGCGAGCGAGATCGGGAGCGGCATGAGCTCGTCGGTCTCGCGGGCGGCATAGCCGAACATCATCCCCTGGTCGCCCGCGCCCGCCAGGTCGAGCGCGTCGTCGTCACCCGGATCGGTGCGGGCCTCGTAGGCGGTGTCGACGCCCTGGGCGATGTCGGCCGACTGCTTGTCGATCGCGTTGATGACCGCGCAGGTGTTGCAGTCGAAGCCGTAGGAGGCGTTGTCGTAGCCGATCCGCCGGACGGTCTCGCGGGCGATGTCGGGGATGTCGACGTAGGTCTCGGTGGTGATCTCCCCCGAGACCACGATCAGCCCGGTGTTGACCAAGGTCTCGCACGCCACGCGCCCGAGAGGGTCCTCCCGCATGACGGCGTCGAGGACTCCGTCGGAGATCTGGTCGGCGATCTTATCGGGGTGACCCTCCGTGACGGATTCGGAGGTGAAGAGATACTCGTTGTCGGCAAGCGGGCTCATGGGATCTTGAGGTTCAGCTCCACGGTCGATTCGGACTCCCCGCGTGACGACGTCAGACCGACGGACCGGATGCCCGCCAGCTCGGCGCGGGCGGCGCGAAAGCGCGCATTCTGCCCCAGTCCCGTCTGCTCGATCAGCCCGAGGAGCTGGCGGAAGTCGAGAAAGACTAGCGACGTGACCCGGGACGGGCGATCTGCCAGCGCCGCCTCGAAGCCCGGATCGGCGGAGAGGCGGTGGCTCCCCGCCCGCACCGCGGCGATCCCCTCGAGGGAGGTCGAGGCCACGAGCTTGCCGTCGAAGACGGCGTAGTCGAGCTCGCGGGCGGCGCTCAGGCGCAGGCGGAAGGCATCGACGCCCGCGACGCTCTCCTGGGTAAAGGTCGGCGTCAGGCCGGGGCCCGACCCCACCGGAGCGAAGATCTGCGCCAGCGGGCCCTGAAGCTGGGCGAAGGCGCCGCGGGCGCTCTTCTCGTCGCGCACGCGGGCGATCAGCGTGAGCGTCGGCAAGGGCGCTCCCGGGGAGATCTCGAGCGCGAACTCGCCCTGGAGCACCGGCAGGACGTCGCGGTTGACGTCGACTCCGCGGGCGCTCAGCGCGCGGCCGAGTTGGCCGAGGAGCGCCGCCACACGAGCCCCGCCGCCGCCCGTGGGGACCGCGTCGACGAGCCGGCCCCCGGCCCGCCCGATGCCGCTGAGCTGCAACCACGCCGTGGCGGGACCGGCGGCCTGGTCGGGGAGGGAGGGCTTGAACGGCTCAAACGGGGAGGGCGGCGAGGCCTGGCCGGCATCGAGCACGGTGTGCAGGCGCGCGCGGGCCCCGTCCCCCTGGGCGCTCACGGTGAGCGCCGCGCCGGCGAGCGCCGGCTGGTCGAGCAGGCCGCCCACGGCGCCGAGCAGTCCCGGGCGCGGGGCGAGCACCTGGCGCACCCCCGCGCTGGAGGCGTAGAGATCGAGCACGCGCGCGTCCGGCGCGGCCTTCATCGCTCGCTTGTAGGCGCTCTGGCCTGCGAGCGCGGGACGCCGCCCGGCCTGGGCGTCGATCGCGGCCTCGAGCGCGGGTGGGGGCCCGATCACGAGGTAGTGGGAGACGAACGCGGCCGCCTGAGCGCCGTAGACGGCGGTGGGAACGCCGCGGTAGGACGGCTGCGCGGTGGGGCGGCCGAAGCGCGTGAGGAACTGGCGCGCGCGCCCGCGGTCGCGGACGTCGATGACGGTGAGCGAGACGGCGCGTCCGCCCAGGGGCACGAGGGCGAGCCCGGCCTCCTTGCCGATCCACGGTCGCACCTCGCGCGCGAGCGCCGCGCCCTGACCCGGAGCGCTCAGGTGCAGGGCGCTCAGCACCCGGTCGCGGAGGCCTTGGTACCCGGGGAACCGCCCGGCGAGCGTGCCGGCGCGCCGCGTGCCCTTGCGCCCTTCGTCCGTCGAGAGATGCACGTAGGCGAGCGCATCGCCCGGCACGAGCTTCGCGGCGCCTTCAGCCGAACCGTCGCTCCCGCTCAGGACGAGTACGAGCAGGAGAACGACGAGCACGACGGCCAGTACGACCGCCGCCCCGAGCCGGCGGCGGCGCGAGCGCAGACCCCCTGGCCCGGTCGTCCTTGCTTGCGTGGCCACGGCGCTAGGCGGCGGCGCCGCGGCGCCGATCGGGGCCGCGATGCGGGCCCCGGCGCTCGCGCCGCTCGACGAAGTCCAGGATGATCGGCACTCCGTCGAGCCCGTAGCGCTCGCGCAGCCGGTTCTCGACGAAGTACGCGTAGTCGCGCGTGACCCGCTGGCGGGAGTTGACCTGGATGGAGAAGCGCGGCGGCTTCTCCCCCGTCTGGGCCATGTAGAGCATCCTCAGCCGGTGTCCCTGGCGCGCCGGAGGCTGGCGGGCCTGCACGATGTCGGAGAGGAAGCGGTTGAGCTGCGGGGTGGGCACCCGTCCGCCGTAGCGGTCGGCCAGCGCGAAGGCCTCCACGAGCAGGCGCGGCACGTGGCGCCCGGTCTTGGCGCTCGCGGTGAGCACGCGCGGGCGCAGCCGGAGCTTCTGGCGCACACGGGCGCGCTCGTGGTCGAGATCCATTCCCTCGGCGACGTCCCACTTGTTGAGCACGAGCGCGGTCGCGCAGCCGCTCTGCATCGCGAGCTCGGCGACGCGGAGGTCCTGGCTCGTGACCCCGATCTGCGCGTCGCAGACCACGAGCGCGACGTCGGCGCGCTCCGCGGCGCGGCGCGAGCGCAGCGCGGTGTAGTACTCGAGCGACTCCCCGACCTTGGCCTGCCGGCGCAGGCCGGCGGTGTCGATGAGCACGAGCCTGCGGCCGTCGACCTCGAGCGGCAGGTCGATCGCGTCGCGAGTGGTGCCGGCCTGGGCGGAGACGATCACCCGCTCGGCGCCGAGAAAGCGGTTCACGAGCGAGGACTTGCCCACGTTCGGGCGCCCGATGAGCGCGAGGCGGGCGGTGCCTTCGGACTCGGCGTCCTCGGGCTCCTCGGGGAGGAGAGCGGTAAGCGCGTCGAGCAGGTCGCCGCTGCCGAGGCCCTGGGCGGCGGAGACCGGCAGGGGCTCGCCGAGCCCGAGGCCGTGGAAGTCGGCGGCGAGGGCCAGGTCGGCCACCGAGTCGCACTTGTTGGCCGCCAGGAGCACCGGGCGCCCCGAGCGACGTAGGAGGTCGGCCATCTCCTCGTCCCCCGGTCGCACGCCCGCGCGGGCGTCGACCACGAGCACGGCGAGAGTCGCGTCCGCGAGCGCCGCGCGCGCCTGCTCCTGGATCGAGCGGGCAAGCTCGTCGCGATCCTCGAGGTCGACGCCGCCCGTGTCGATGAGCGCGAAACGCCGCCCGTTCCACTCGCACGGGATCTCCTTGCGGTCGCGGGTCACGCCCGGCTGCTCGTGCACGACCGCCTCGCGCGACCCGGTCAGGCGGTTGACGAGCGAGGACTTGCCCACGTTCGGATAGCCAACGACGGCGACCTTCACGACGCCTCCCGCAGGTCGACGACGTCGAGCTCGCCACCCAGGGAGAAGAGCTCGGGGTCGCCCGTGTAGAGCGGCGCGCAATGGCGGTGCGCGGTGGCCTCCGCGAAGGCGTCGGCGTAGGAGAGGCCGCCGCAGGCCTTCACGCGCGCGGCGACCCGGACCAGCGGCCAGTCGGCCGGTGCTCCGCCTCGTGCTGGGCGAGCAGGTCGCCGCCCCGCAACGATCCCCAGAGATCGTCCACGCTCGCCGCTTTGCGGATGCGAATCGCGCCCTCGTCCTGCTCCACGGTGACCTCGTCGACCGGCCGGATGCCGAGGTGCTCGCGGATGCGCTTGGGAAGCACGACCTGCCCCTTGGGTCCCACGCGGTAGGTCATACCCAGCAGTCTAACCCGGCGGTGGCGCCCGCACCGCCGTTCGGTACCGGCACGGTACCATCCCGCCGTGGCCATGAACCTGCGACTCAGCGACTGCGAAGCGGACGCGCTTCGCCGCAAGGCCGCCGAGGAGGGGCGCTCGATGCAGGAGGTCGCCAGGTCGGCCATCGCCGACTACGTCTCGGATCGTCCCCACCGGCTCCGCGCTGCGATCGAGAAGGTCCGCACCGAGGATGCCGAGCTCCTCGACCGGCTCAGCCGGTGAGTGCTCGGAATCCGGGGATCGAGTACCTGAGCGTCTCGGATGTGCTTGACGTCGCCGTCGGCGTCATCGGTGAGCCCGTCGTGCGCGATCGAGGCCTTCTCGCCTCCGCGGCGGCGCGCCCCCAGAGCGCGGTCTTCGGTGAGGACGCCTACCCGACCTTCGCCGAGAAGGCAGCCGCGCTGATGCACTCGCTCGCGCGCAATCACGCGCTTATGGATGGCAACAAGCGGCTGGCCTGGGGAGCGACCCGCGTCTTCTGCCTGCTGAACGGCCACGACCTTGCTTTCGCGGTCGGCGAGGCCGAGGCTCTCGTGGTGGGGGTGGCCCGAGGCGAGCTCGAGGTGCCGGATATCGCGGCTGCGCTCGACGCGCATCTCCGCTGACGAGACCGCCACCGGATGAGCCGGCCACGGCCGGCTCGCCGACCGCTGAAGCTCACCCGCCCCGGCGCGCCGCCTCGGCGGCCGCGACGACCCGGGCTACGACCTCGTCGCGGGAGAGCGTCGTGGTGTCGAGCTCGAGCGCGTCGGGCGCGGCGCGGAGCGGGGCGTGGGCGCGGCCGGCGTCGCGCTCGTCGCGCAGCGTCTGCTCGACCAGGATCTGCTGCGGGTCGGCGCCGAGCTCGGCGGCGCGGCGGCGCGCGCGCTCCTCCGGCGTCGCGGTGAGAAACACCTTGACCTCGGCCTGGGGTGCTACCGCCGTGCCGATGTCGCGCCCCTCGGCCACCCAGTCGCCGTGCGCGAGCAGCTCGTGCTGCATGGGGAGCAGTGCGGCACGCACCGCAGGGTCCGCGGCGGCGCGCGAAGCGCCCTCGCTGACCTCCGGGGTGCGAATCACCGCGCTCACGTCGCGGCCCTCGAGCAGCACCCGCTCCCCGAGCTCGATCGCGAGGCCGGGCGCGGCCTCGGCGGGCTCCACCCCGCGCTCGTGCGCGGCCAGGGCGACACAGCGGTAGAGCGCGCCGGAGTCGAGGTAGGTGAAGCCGAGCGCCCGCGCGACCCCGCGCGCGACGGAGGACTTGCCCGCGCCCGCGGGCCCGTCGATCGCGACAACCATCAGCGCGCCGTCAGCCGGGCCAGGTCGTCGGAGAAGCCCGGGTAGGAGACCGCGGCGGCCTCCATGCCGAGCACCTCGACTCCCTCGCGGGAGGCGAGCCCGGCGATCGCCCCGAGCATCGCGAGCCGGTGATCTCCGCGCGACTCGAGCCGGCCCCCGCGCAGTCCACCCGTGCCGCTTACCACGAAACCCTCGGACGTCGCCTCGATCTCGGCGCCGAGACCGCGCAGCCCCTCGACCACCGAGGCGATCCGGTCGGACTCCTTGAAGCGCAGCTCGCCCGCGCCTCGCACCTCGGTCCTGCCCTCCGCGAAGCAACCGAGCAGCGCGATGAGGGGCAGCTCGTCGATCGCCAGCGGTACCTCGGCGGGCTCGACCACCGTGCCGCTCAGGGCACCGGCGCGCACGGTGATGTCGCTCATCGGCTCGAAGTCGGACTCGGTGTTCGGCGCCTCGAGCTCCCCCTCGAGTCCGGCGCCCATGCGCCCGAGGACGCGCAGAAATCCCGTTCGCGTCCAGTTGACCCCCGCCCCCCGCACCGTCACCCGGGAGCGGGGCACGAGCACGGCCGCCGCGAGTGCGAACGCGGCGGAGGAGACATCGCCGGGCACGCGGATCTCGTCGAGCTCGAGCTCGTCGACCCCGGTGATGCTCACCGCGCCGCCGGCTCGGCTCACCGGGACGCCGGCGCGAAGGAGCAAGCGCTCGGTGTGATCCCGGCTCGGCGCATGCTCCCGGACGGTCGTGCGCTCGTCGGCCGTGAGCCCGGCGAGCAGCACGCACGACTTCACCTGGGCGCTGGCCACCGGGAGCTCGTAGTCGATCCCGCGCAGCGCCGCCCCGGCGATCGTGAAGGGCGCGAAGCGCTTCTCGCGGGCCTCGATGCGCGCGCCCATGCGCTCGAGTGGCTCGGCGATGCGATCGACGGGGCGGCGGCGGATCGAGTCGTCGCCGTCGATTCGCCACAACCCGCCGGGCTGGGCGGCGAGCCAACCGGGCAGGAGGCGCATGAGCGTCCCGGCGTTGCCCACGTCGATCGCGCCGGTTACCTCGGCGGGGTTGCGCAGCCCCGTGCCCCGCACGAGCAGCTCGTCGGGTCGGGACTCGACCACCGCCCCGAGGGAACGCACCGCTCGCAGCGTGGCGTTGGTGTCGGCCGAGTCGAGGTAGTTGTGGATCGCGACCGGCTCGCCCGACATCGCGGCGAGCAGCGCCGCACGGTGGGAGATCGACTTGTCGGGCGGGGCGATCAGCTCACCGCGCAGCGGTCCGGCCGGCTCGAAGCGCATGCCCGCGCTCACGGGCGCGTCACCGGGAAGCCGAGCCGCTCGACGAGCTCCTGCGCCCGGCACGCGGCCTCCTCGCCGGCGATCCACAACGCGACGCGCCCCTCGGAGGAGTCGGGGGTGGGATAGAGCGCCATGTCGGTGATGTTGACGCCCGCGCGCCCGAGGGCGAGCGCGACCTCGGCTACGACGCCCGGCCGGTTGGGGACCGAGGCGCGCAGCTCGTGCACCGGCCCCCCCGCCAGGTGGGCTTCGAGCAGGCGCCGGCGGTCCTCCCGCGCGGCCTCGTTCCACGCGGTGAGGGCGACCGGGTCGCGATCCTCGAGAGCGCTGCGCACGAGCCCGAGGCGACGAACGGTCTCGTCGAGCTGGGCGAGCAGCGCGTCGGCGTTGGCCAGGTAGATGTCGGTCCAGATCGTGCTGTTGGCGCCCGCCACCCGGGTGGCGTCGCGAAAGCTCGGGCCGGTGGCGGGCAGGCGCTCCTCGTCCTCGGAGAGAGCGTGAGCGGCCTGGGCCACGAGGACGTTGGCGAGCACGTGGGGAAGGTGGGAGACCGAGGCGAGGATCGCGTCGTGGGTCTCGGCGTCGATCGCGGCGGGCCGGGCGCCGAGGCCGTGTAGCAGCCGATGCAGGCGCTCGTAGAGCACCCCGGAGGTGTGGGCGGCGGGCGTGAGATACCACGTGGCGCCCTCGAAGAGCTCAGCGTGGGCGTGCTCGATCCCGGCGCTCTCCGATCCGGCCAGCGGGTGGCCGCCCACGAAGCGCGGATCGGCCTGGGCGAAGGCCAGCGCGCGCTTGGTCGAGCCCACGTCGGTGACCACGCAGTCCCCGGGCGCGGCAGCCAGGGCGGCCTGTACGACCGACGCCAGGGCTCCGACCGGCACCGCCACGAACACCGCCTGCGCGTCGGCGACGGCTTCGGCCACCGAGCCGGCGGTGCGATCCACGACCCTCCGCGCCACGGCCCGCTCCATCGCCTGCGCTGAGGCGTCGAAGCCGGTGACGGTCGCCTGCAGCCGTTCGCGACCCGCCAGCGCCACCGACCCGCCGATCAGCCCCAGCCCGACGACGGAGAGCCGCATCGGGCCTACGGGCCCGCGGAACCCCGACGACGGGCGTCCACCGCCGCCGCCAGCTCTTCGAGCACCCCGAGGCTCGGCTCCCACCCCAGGCAACCATCGGTGATCGACTGTCCGTAGATCAGCTCCCTCTCGGGCTCGAGCTCCTGCCGGCCGCCGAGCAGGAACGACTCGAGCATCGTCCCGACGATCTCTCCGTTCCCATCGGCGATCTGCCGGGCCACTTCGTGCGCCACCGCCGGCTGGCACTCGGGGCGCTTGGCGCTGTTGTCGTGGGAGAGGTCGATCATCACCCGTGGCGGGAGCTCCGCCGCACGGAGAAGCGCCGCCGTGGCGGCAACTTCCTCGCGGCCGTAGTTCGGCGCGTCCCTGCCTCCGCGGAGGATCACGTGGCAGTCCCGGTTGCCTCGGGTGTGCAGGATCGCGGAGCGGCCCTGCACGTCGATTCCCGCGAAGGCGTGCGCTACGGCGGCAGCGCGGACCGCGTCCACGGCCACCTGGACGTTGCCGTCCGTGCGGTTCTTGAAGCCGACCGGCATCGACAGACCGGAGCCGAGCTGGCGGTGGATCTGGCTCTCGGCGGTCCGCGCGCCGATCGCGCCCCAGCAGACGGCGTCGGAGATGTACTGGGGGATGATCGGATCCAGGAACTCGCACCCGATCGGCAGCCCGAGTCCCAGCACGTCGAGCAGCAGCGTGCGTGCCAGCCGCAGGCCGGTGTTGACGTCCTCCGATCCGTCGAGGTGAGGATCGTTGATCAGGCCCTTCCACCCGGTGGTGGTCCGCGGCTTCTCGAAGTAGACGCGCATGACCAGGCACAGCTCCTCCGCGTGGCGCTGCGCCGCGTCGGCCAGGCGCTGCGCGTACTCCCGCGTAGCGTGCACGTCGTGCACGCTGCAGGGTCCGACGACGACCAGCAGCCGATCATCCTCGCCGTCCAGGATGGCGTGGACCTGCTCGCGCCCTCGGAGCACCACCTCCGCCTGCTCGTAGGAGAGCGCGAGCTCGCTCAGCAGCTCGGCGGGCGTGCGCAGCGGCTCAGTGCGCTCGATCCGCTGATCGCGGACCGCCTCGTGTCGCTTGGGGAGTGACGCGGGCATCTCAGCGCACCCCCGTGGCGTGGAGCGGTACCTCGCGGGCAGGTCCCTCCCCGCTCGGTCGCGTCGTCGTCTCGATCTCCATGGGTCTCGATCCTTTCCCGTCTACGTGCTGGAGTTTAAAGGCGGTGCTGCGGAGGCACGAGGGGCCCGGAGGGAAACGGCGCTCGGCCACGAACGGCCGGAGCAGGCGGTGCCGCGCGGGCACCGGCCGAGCGCCTAGATAAATCGCCAGGCGAGCGGGGAGCGGGCGCCGCGACGAGCGCACGAGGTGAGCGGATAGGTGTCGCGACGGCGAGACATGGCTCCGCGGAGGTTTGTAGCAGACGCCCGCCCGGCGCGCCAGCTACAGCAGCTCGCGCAGGCCGGCGAGAAGGCGTGCGTTCTCGCGTGCGGCGCCCACGGTGACCCGCAGAAAGCCCTCACGCCCGAGGGCGCCGCCGGCGCGCACGAGCACGCCGCGCTCGGCGAGGCCGGCGACGATCTGCGCCTCCTCGCGCTCCTCCCCGAGCCCGAACCAGACGAAGTTCGCCTGCGACTCGGCGGGCTCGAGTCCGAGCTCGCGCAGCTCCTCTTCGAGCCCGAGCCGCTCGGCGATCGTGCGCTCGACGCGGTCGAGCACCTCGTCGCCGTGGCGCAACGCCTCGCACGCCGCGGCCTGGGCCGCGGCGTTCAAGAAGAACGGCTGGCGCACCTTGTCGACCGCGAGGCGGAAGTCCTCCGAACCGCAGAGCCCGAAGCCCACCCGCAGGCCGCAGAGCCCGTGCACCTTGGAGAAGGTGCGCAGGAGCACGAGGTTCGGGTGCGCGCGCAGCAGCTCGAGGCTGGCGTCAGGGTCCTCCTGCACCGAGAACTCGCAGTAGGCCTCGTCGAGGATCACGCAGATATGGCGAGGCACGTCGCCGAGCAGCTGCTCGATCTCGGCGAGCGGCACGGCGGTGCTCGTCGGGTTGTTCGGGTTGCAGACGATCAGCAGCCGCGTGGCGGCGGTGACCTCCGCGGCCATGGCCCGGAGGTCGTGGCGGTCCTCGGCGTCGAGCGGCACCTCGATCGCGCGCGCGCCCGAAGCCGCCGCGAGGTGCGGGTAGATCGAGAACGACGGCCACGCGTAGATCACCTCCGCCCCCGGCTCGAGCAGCGCTTCGCCGGCGGCGAGCAGCACGTCGCACGAGCCGTTGCCCACGGCGACTCGGCCGACGGGAATCTCGTAGCGGTCGGCCAGCGCGCGCCGCAGCCGGCTCGAGTGCGGATCGGGGTAGCGGTTGGCGCCCTCGAGCGCCCGTCCGGCGGCGGCGAGCACCGCGGGCAGCGGCTTGAAGGGCGACTCGTTGGAGGCGAGCATCGCCACCTCGGGCCCGAGGGAGTAGCCCGCGGCGGCCGGATAGGTGGGGATGCGCCGGACGCGTTCGTTGAACTCGAGAGCCACGCGGCCCATTGAAGCAGGGGCACTACTGGGCGGACTCGAGGTCGGCCCGCAGCACCTTCGCCCCCTCGAGGTAGACGTGCTGGGCGACGTGATCCTCGGCGGCGTAGTAGTGCAGAAGCAGACGGATCACCCGCTCGAGCGACCCGGGCACGGGCAGCTCCCGGGCGCACAGCAGCGGCACTCGATCGAGGCCGAGCCGGCGGGCCGCGACCGCCGGGTACTCCGCGTCGAGGTCCTCGGTGAGCGTGAAGATGCAGCTCACCATCGCCTCCGGCGAGAGCGCGTTGCGCTCCATGACCGCGCGCACGAGGGCGTCGGTGCCGGCGAGGATCAGGTCGGCGTCGTTGGCCGCGACAGTGGTGGCGCCGCGAAGAGCGAAGAGCCGCATGGCGGCGGCATTGTGGCAGCCGCGGGTGCGAGCGCCGGCGCCGGAGCGGCTAGGCCCCGCTTCCACCGGGACCCGCGCGGGAGAGCGCCTCGACCTCGCGCCGAGACAGGCGCCGATGGCGCCCTTCCCCCAGCTCGCCGAGCTCGAGCGGGCCGAGGCGCACCCGCACGAGCCGGGTCACGGGATGCCCAACCCCCTCGCACATCCGCCGCACCTGGCGCTTGCGGCCCTCGTAGAGGGTGAGCTCGAGCTCGCGGGGGCCGAGCCGGCGCACCCGCGCGGGCGCCGAGAGCCCGTCCTCGAGGCGGACCCCGTCGCGCAGCGCTTGCAGCGCACGATCGCGCACCGGGGGACGGCGCACGGTGGCGCGGTAAACCTTGGGCACCTCGAAGCTCGGGTGGGTGAGCCGGTGGGCGAGCTCGCCGTCGTTGGTGAGCAGGATGAGCCCGCTCGTATCGGAGTCGAGCCGCCCCACGGGATAGAGCCGGCGCCCGTCGGGCA
>JAABUR0100001311.1_pt1 | contig 45477 bp, 41 predicted proteins | sample 5560091 | NCBI WGS metagenome assembly JAABUR01 (sample SAMN10711879, study PRJNA513375) | rock metagenome | isolation source: Antarctica rocks | place: Antarctica: Victoria Land, University Valley sud | reverse complement strand
TCCCGCTCGACGGGCAGCTGGGGCTCAATCCCGGCCTCAAGGGCCTCTCCCAGCAATGGCAGGACAAGAAGCTCGCCATCGTGCGCGGTGTCGGCTACCCCAAGCCCGATCACAGCCACTTTCGGTCCATGGACATCTGGCAGACCGCGTCGCCCGAGACGCCCGTGTCGAGCGGCTGGATCGGGCGGTGGCTCGACGTCGCCGGCGACGACCCCCTGCTCGCCCTGAACATCGGTGACGTCCTGCCCCCGCTCGCGGTCGGTACCAAGGCGACGGCGGCCGCCCTCTCGCTCGCCTCGGCTCCCCGCGCTCGGCCCGCCAGTGACGCAGTCATCGCCCAGCTGGCAGCCAGCGACCCGAGCGACTCGGCGGCGGCAGCGCAGGTCGCGGCGTCGTACGCCGCGGTCCAGCGCGTCCAGACGACATTTGCGCCCGCGCTCGCGGCCACGAGCGCCCCCGCAGGCGCCGACAAGAAGCGGTCCGCGCTCGCCGACCAGCTCGGCCTCGTCGCACGCTGCATCCGGGCCGGGGCGCCCAGCCGCGTGTATGCCGTGTCCGCCACCGGATTCGACACCCATGCCGACGAGAAGATCGCCCAGACGGCCCAGCTGACGAGTATCGACCAGGCCCTCGCGCAGTTCCGGTCCGCCATGGCCGGGCACCAGCGCGCCGGTGACGTGGTCGTGATGGCCTACTCCGAGTTCGGCCGCCGCGTCCGGGCCAACGCCTCCCAGGGGACCGACCATGGGACGGCCGGGCCGGTATTCGTCATGGGCGACTCCGTCCGGGCCGGCTTTTACGGCGACCAGCCGTCGCTGACCGACCTCGACAACGGCGACCTCAAGACGACCACGGACTTCCGGGCCGTCTATGGCGAGGTGCTCCACACGGTGCTCCAGGCGGATCCGGCCCGGGTGCTGGACAAGCCGTTGCCGTCGCTCGGGTTCCTGGCCTGATCCGTCGCCGAGAACCGGGGGCGCGTGCTGCACAACGCCGTTGACCGTCGGCGAGGCGCCGTCACGGCCGCGCGGAGGTCACCAGGGCGAAGGTCAGCCCGTCGACCCGCACCCGGAACTCGCCGTCGGCGGCGAGTCGCTCGGCGACCCGGGCGGTGAGGTCCTGCACGTCGGCCTGCCGGAGGCCGGGAGGCAGGCCGAGGACCAGTCGGAGCACGCCCGCACCGGAAGGGGTGCCCTCCACGAGCCGGTGCTCGACCACCGACTGCTCCGCGGCGACGGCGCTCGAGGCACACTGCGCCACAAGAGGGTCCAGATGGGCGGGTGCCCACTCGCGTCCGTGCGCCAGGGCCTGGACCATGCTCGGTCGCAGCTCGGTGTACGCGGCGGAACCCACGTCGACCACGAGCACGTCGCAACCCTCGGCGAGTGCAGCCTGCGCCGCCCGTGCGGCTGTGACCGGCACCGGGCGGGCAGCGGCATCCCACGCGGCGAGCGCGGCCGTGCCGGTGAAGACCGGCAGCGCCCGCCGGCCGTCCGGTGCCGTGAGGGTCACGGCGGCCAGCTCGGTCGACGTCTCGATCACCCGTCCGTCGACCCGCTCGAGCTGCTCGACCTGCGTGGGGGTCGCGACGAGCGGCACGATCCAGCGTGCCGAGGTGACCCGGCGCATGAGCTGCACATCATGTTCGACGGAGGGGTCCGAGGCTCGGGCGACGAGCGCCTCGAGCACCTGGGGGTCGGCCGCGCCGACGTCGGCGTCGAAGCCCGTGCTGGTGCCGGTGAGCGTCCGGCCGCCCCAGGGCGTGCCGCCCGTGTCCGCGGGCTCGTGTGCGGCCGGCGTCATCGGTGGCCGACGACCTCGCCGCCACCCTCGCGGTCGGCAATGATCGCCTCGACCTCGATCTCGACCCGCATGTCGGGGTGGAGCAGTCCGGCGACGATGACCATGGTGGCCACCGGCGGGTGGTCGGCGAAGACCTCGCCGTGGACCCGGCCCACGGCATCGCAGTCGTTCCGGTGGGTGACGTACATCCGCGTGCGGACGACGTCCGTCGGGGTGCCGCCGAGCGCCGTGACGGCTGCGAGTGCCGTGTCGATCGCCACTCGCAGCTGCGCCGCCGGGTCGGCCGGGTGACGCACCCTGCCAGCCATGGCCGAGGTGCAGCCGGCAACGAGGATGAGGTCGTCGGCCCGGATCGCGCGGCAGTAGCCGTAGGCGGCCTCCCACTCCCCGCCGGAGTCGAACCGGTCTCGTCGGCTCACGGTCGCCCCGCCACGTAGAGCGCCTGGGCGAGGGTGAACGCGCCCCGGTAAAGCGCCGAGCCGACGATCGCGCCCTCCACGCCGCTGGCGACGAGCTGCCGCAGCTGCCGCAGGTCCTCGAGCGTCGAGACGCCACCGGATGCGACGACGGGACGCCCGGTGCGCGTGCACACGTCCTGGAGGAGCTCGACGTTGGGACCGGCGAGCATGCCGTCCTTATCGACATCAGTGACGACGTAGCGCGCGCAGCCCTCGCGGTCGAGCCGGGCGAGGGTCTCCCACAGGTCACCGCCGTCCTCGGTCCAGCCGCGTGCCGCCAGGGTCGTCCCCCGCACGTCCAGGCCGACGGCGATGCGGTCACCGTGCTCGGCGATCACCGAGGCCGTCCAGTCCGGGTCCTCGAGGGCGGCCGTGCCGAGGTTGACCCGCCGGCACCCCGTGGCGAGTGCGGCCTGCAGGGTCGCGGCGTCGCGTATGCCGCCCGAGAGCTCGACCTGCAGGTCGAGCCGTCCGACGATGGAGTCGATGAGCTCCCGGTTCGCGCCCCGGCCGAAGGCGGCGTCGAGGTCGACGAGGTGGAGCCACTCGGCCCCCTGCTCCTGCCACGCCCGGGCCGCGAGCCACGGGTCGCCGAACTCGCCCCCGGTGCCCGCCACGCCCTGGACGAGCTGGACGGCCCGGCCGCCGGCGATGTCGACGGCCGGCAGCAGCTGGAGGCGGGCGGTCCCGGTCTCCTGACGATCGATCACCGGCAGTGCCTCTCCCAGGTCGGCGGATGCGTGTTTCCTCGTCGTCACAGGGAGGTCACCCAGCTCTCGAGGAGGTGGGCCCCGGCGTCCCCGGACTTCTCCGGATGGAACTGGGTGGCCGACAGCGGGCCGTTCTCCACGGCCGCGACGAACCGCGACCCGTGCTCCGCCCAGGTGACGGTCGGCGTGACGACCTCGAACCGTCCGCGAGGGTGCAGCGTCCAGGACTGTGCGGCATACGAGTGCACGAAGTAGAAGCGCTCGTCCTCGATGCCCCGAAAGAGGCGGGATCCCTCACCGGCCGCCACGGTCGACCACCCTGTGTGGGGCACGACGTCGGCCTCGAGCCGGTCGACGCTGCCCGGCCACTGCCCGAGCCCCTCCTGGGGGTGGCCGCCGTCAGGCTCGCTCGAGCCGTCGAAGAGCACCTGCATGCCGACGCAGACTCCGAGGACCGGCCGGCCTCCGGCCAGGCGCACGTCGATGACCCGTGGCCCGTGGGCCTCCCGCAACCCCCGCACGCAGGCGTGGAAGTTGCCCACTCCGGGGACGAAGAGCCCGTCGGCCGTGAGCGCGCGCTGCACGTCGGCGGTCAGCTCGACCTCGGCGCCGATGCGCTCGAGCGCCCGGACGGCGGAGTGGACGTTGCCGCTGCCGTAGTCGAACACCACGACCCGCTTGGTCATCGGTGTCCCTCCATCTCGTCGCGCCACGTGCGTTCCTCGTGGACCAGCCGCTCGAACAGGGCGATCTGACCGGCCGACGGCTCGACCGCACGCCCGTCCGTCAGCCCACTGGCGGTCTGGGTGCCGGCCAGCAGCGCGCCTCCCGGCAGGCGGAGGGCGGTGAGCAGGTCACCGAGGACGGTGCGTGCCTCGCCCCGCGGGTTGCCGACGACGTCGGCCAGCGCCGCGACGGCGGCGGGGTCGTCGAGCCCGGCGAGCCGGACCAGGTCGGCGAGCCGCGCCGCCGGGAGTCCGCCGGGGCGCACGAGCCCGGTGCCCGGCTGCCACGCGAGCCACCGGCGCACGGAGCGCCAGCGGGCCGGGGTGACGGCGACGAGCGCCTGCCCGCGCAGCACGCCCAGCCCGATGGCCGGTCGGAGCCGCGTCGGCAGCGGGCGGTTGAGGAGCAGGGTGGTCGCGTCGTCGTAGGGGCCCGTCACCGCACTGGTGCTGGTGGTCGGCACCACCGCGGTCCACCCGTCGCCCAGGGGCGCGACGCCGACGGCCGTGAGGCCACCGGCCGCCCAACGGGCCACCGCGTCGGGTGCGCCGCGCAGGAGCAGCAGGCCCGTCGGAGGTGGTGCTGCGGCGCTCACGACCGAGCCACGTCTACAGGCTGCCCTTGGCACTCGGTATGCCGGCCACGCGCGGGTCGAGCGCGACGGCAGCACGCAGCGCCCGGGCAACGGCCTTGAACTGGGCCTCGACGATGTGGTGCGGGTCGCGGCCGGACAGGACGCGCACGTGCAGCGCGATGCCCGCGTGGTGGGCGAGGGTCTCGAGGACGTGCCGGGTCAGGGCGCCCGTGTAGGTGGCGCCGATGACGGCATACGCCTGCCCCTCGGGCTCGCCCGTGTGCACGACGTAGGGGCGCCCCGCGATGTCGACGACGGCGTGGACCAGAGCCTCGTCGAGCGGGACGGTCGCCTCGCCGAACCGGGAGATGCCTCGCTTGTCACCGAGGGCCTCGCGCAGGGCGTCACCGAGGACGATCGCGACGTCCTCCACGGTGTGGTGCGCGTCGACGTCGACGTCGCCGGAGGCCTTGACCGTGAGGTCGATGAGGGAGTGCCTGGCGAGGGAGGCGAGCATGTGGTCGTAGAACCGGACGCCCGTTGCGATGTCGGACTCGCCCGTCCCGTCGAGGTCGAGGCTGAGCTCGACCGACGACTCGCTCGTCGTCCGCGAGATGTGGGCGCGGCGCGGCACGGCACGGTCGCTGGTGGCGGCCATCGGTCAGGCCTCCTCGCCGGTCGGGGGCTGTCGGTGCGAGTCTGGCAGATCAGCCATGGCGGCAAGGAACGCCGCGCTCTCCTGCGGTGTCCCGGCGGTGACCCGGAGGTGGTGGGACAGCCCCACGTCGCGGACGAGGACGCCGGTGTCGAGCAGGGCCTGCCAGGTGCGCTGCTGGTCGGCGAGGCCGCCGAAGAGCACGAAGTTGGCGTCACTGGGCACGGGAGGGAAGCCCAGCCGCCCCAGCTCGGCGACGATGCGGTCGCGCTGGCCCTTGGTCGCCTCGACCGTCGCGAGCAGGCTTGCGTGGTGTTTGATCGCGGCCCGGGCGATCGCCTGCGTCGGGTCGGACAGGTGGTAGGGCAGCCGCACCAGCCGCAGCGCCTCGAGAACGTCGGGAGACGCGGCGAGGTAGCCCAGGCGCGCGCCGGCGAGCGCGAAGGCCTTGCTCATCGTGCGGGTGACGACGAGGAGGGGGTGGTCGGCGAGGAGGGTCATCGCGCTGGGCGTGCCCGGTCGGGCGAACTCCGCATACGCCTCGTCGACGACGACGAGCGACTGCTGCGCGGCGTCGAGCACGGCCTTGACGACATCGAGGTCGAGCGCGGTCCCCGTCGGGTTGTTGGGCGAGCAGAGGAAGACGATGTGCGGCCGGTGCCGGCGGACCTGCTCCGCCGCCGAGTCGGCATCGAGGTCGAAGACCCCCGTGGGTGCTCCGCGGAGCCCGTCGACCCACGTCGTGCCGCCGGTGCGGACGATGATCGGGTGCATGGAGTACGCCGGCGTGAACCCGAGGGCGGTCCGCCCCGGGCCACCGAAAGCCTGGACGAGGTGGAGCAGGACCTCGTTGGACCCGTTGCCCGCCCAGACCTGCTCGGCGACGACGTCCACTCCCGTCTGCGTCCGCAGGTATCCCGCCAGGGACTCGCGCAGCGCGGTGAACTCCCGGTCCGGGTAGCGGTTGAGGTGGCCGGCGACCTCCTGCACCGCGGCGGTGACGGCCGCGGCGACGTCGGCCGGCACGGCATACGAGTTCTCGTTGGTGTTGAGCCGGACCGCGACGTCCAGCTGCGGTGCCCCGTATGCCGTCCGGCCGCGAAGGTCCTCGCGCAGCAGGTCGGTGACCGAGGGGTTCATCGCGCGCCGGGCTGCGGGACGGCGTCGGCGAACCGCGCCGTGACGGCCTCCCCGTGGGCCGGGAGGTCCTCCGACTCGGCGAGGGTCACGACGTGTTGAGCAACCTGCAGCAGGGCGTCCTCGTCGTAGGTGACCACGTGGATGCCGCGCAGGAAGGACTGGACCGACAGCCCGCTGCTGTGGTGGGCGCACCCGGCGGTGGGCAGGACGTGGTTGGACCCGGCGGCGTAGTCGCCGAGGCTGACCGGGGCCCAGGGGCCGACGAACACGGCCCCGGCGTTGCGGACTCCGGCCGCCACTGCCGCGGCGTCCCGGGTCTGGATCTCGAGGTGCTCGGCGGCGTAGGCGTTGCAGACCGCGAGGCCGACCTCGACGTCGTCGACCAGGACGATGCACGACTGGGTTCCGGTCAGGGCCGTGGCGACCCGCTCGGAGTGCTTGGTGGCCGGAACCCGACGGGAAAGAGCCTGCTCGACGGCGACGACGAGCGCTTCGCTGTCGGTGACGAGGACGGCAGCTGCGAGCGGGTCGTGCTCGGCCTGGCTGATCAGGTCGGCGGCCACGTGCTCGGCGTCGGCGCTCTCGTCGGCGAGCACGGCAATCTCGGTCGGGCCGGCCTCGGCGTCGATGCCGATGAGTCCCTTGAGCAGCCGCTTGGCCGCGACGACCCAGATGTTGCCCGGGCCGGTGACGAGGGAGACCGGGTCACAGACGACCGGGTCGGGCCGGACATCGCCGTCCTCCTCGCCGTCCTCTGCGACGAGCCTGTCCTCGAAGCCGTAGGCGAACATGGCGACCGCCTGGGCGCCGCCCACGGCATACACCTCGTCGACCCCGAGCAGGGCGCACGTCGCGAGGATGGTCGGGTGGGGGTAGCCGGCGTTCTCCTGCTGCGGTGGGCTGGTGACGGCGAGGGAGCCGACTCCGGCGAGCTGGGCGGGGACGACGTTCATGATGACGCTCGACGGGTAGACGGCGAGGCCGCCCGGCACGTAGAGGCCGACGCGGTCGACCGGCACCCAGCGCTCGGTGACGGTGCCACCGTCGACGACCCGGGTCGTGGTGTCGATACGCCGTTGGTCGGCGTGCACCAGGCGGGCCCGCCGCACCGACTCCTCGAGGGCTGCGCGCAAAGACGGCTCGAGCTGCTCGAGGGCCGCCGTGAGCACCTGGGCCGGGACCCGAAGGTGGACCGGCCGCACGCCGTCGAGCTTCTCGGACAGGTCGCGCAGTGCCGCGGCGCCGCGGCGGTGGACGTCCTCGACGATCGGGCGCACCTGGGCCATAGCGGCCTCGACGTCGAACTCCGCGCGGGGCAGGGCCTGTCGCAGGGCGCGCACGTCGAGGGGGCGTCCGCGCAGGTCGAGTCGGGACATCATGCAGAAGATTCTAGTTCGGTCGTCCGGGTGGGCCGTGCGGGCGTCCGGGACCCGGCGTTCCCCGTGCCGGTCGCGGGACCAGCACGACGGTTCGTGGCCAGTCGGACCACCCGGTGCCGCTGGGAGAGCTGCCCGTCTCTCCGTTCAGTCGGCGGCCGGCTGCCGGCGGGGGAGGGGATGGGAAGAACGACCGGCGAGCCGCGCCTCGAAACACGGAGGGCAGAGGTGCTGGCCGTGCAGGAGTCGCACGCGCGTCTCCATGGTGGCCTCGCCGCACTCGGCGCACGGCAGGGACGTGTGGATGCGAGCCGGGACAGACATCTGCATGGTCACGTCCACGACGTCGTAGAGGTCCTCGATGGGCGCGGCCAGCAGCCGCTTGGCGCGAGCCACGTGCAGCTCGCCGAAGCGCTTGCGCTCCTCCTGCGTGGCGGCGCGGGCTCGCACCTTCGTGAACAGCTGCTCCCACTCGAGCTCGGGCTCACCCCAGCCGTTCGGCTTGGTGATCACGCGGATGGCCCGGCCGTCCGAGCGCCGGCAGAAGGTGTAGGCGTTCTTGCCGTGGTCACGGTGGATCAGGTTCCCCTTTGCCGAAGGTGCAGCCGGTGAGCACCTGGATGCCGTCCACCCCGCACATGTCGGTCTCCACGATCGCGACCACCTCCTCGTCACCGGCGTGCGGCCCGATGCGCTCGAGCGCGATCTCCGCGGCGCGGATGCCCATCGCCAGGCCCGGACACATGTGGCCGTGGAACTGCTGGACCCGCTCCACCGACTCCTGGTCGATCATCGACTCTCCTCGTCTCAACTGCTCTGCAGGGGGTCTCCGGGCATCAGCCGCGGCAGGAGGAAGACGACGGTGACGACTGCTGCCACCATGACGGCATACAGGGCCACGACCTGCACCCATCGTGCCCGGGGCCGCCGGCCGCCGACCACGCGGACCGGCGGCGTCCAGCCTGACGCGCGGACCGCGGCGACCGAGGACATCGACAGTTGCGTCGTGCGAACCGCCTCGCCGGCCCCAGAGGAGTCTTCGGCCCCGGCAGGGAGGGGAGTCACGGGGGAACCGTTGACCATGCTCGCATGCAATCACCAACAGGTGTCCGCGGCTAAGTGCCGCCTGCACCTACCGCAGCGGGCCGGCCAACCCTGGAGGAGCCAGGTCCCGCGACCGCACCACCTACCCAAGAGGCAGGGCGCGCCGCCAAGCCGGCAGCTCCAACGCCGGAGGGGTCATCGCCAGCAGTCTCTCGGCGAGACCGACGAGAGCCCGCGTGCCGGGCGCGTGCGGCGCGACGTCGAGCGGGGCAGCTCCCTGCCGCTCGGCGTCGACGATCGCAGCATCCTCGGGGACGATGACGACGTCGACCCCCGGGAAGGCTGCAGTGACCCGCGCCACATCGTCCTCGTCACGGACACGGTTGGCGGTGACCATGAGCCTGCCCAGGCTGCCCTCGCGGACCAGGTCGGCGGCGCGCCGGCCCACCTCGAGTGACTTCGCTGTCGGCTCGACGACGACAACGACGACGTCGACCGGGAGTCCCTCAAGCCGCATGAGGGTCCCCAGGCCTGCCTCGAAGTCCGCGACGACAACGAGATCTGGACTGGCAATCTGCCCGAGCAACTGCTCAGGTGAGATCCCACATCAAGGGCAACCCGGCTCCGGGTTCTGGATCGCGGAGACCACCGTGAGACGAACCCCGTCGGGGGCCGCGCTGCCGTAGCGCCGCACGAGCTCCTCCGGGCTGGCAGCGTGCTCCTCCTCACCAGTGCCCACCGCGTCACGGAGGGCAACCAGCCGCTCAGTGGCCTCCTCACCCAACCCCAGTGATATGCCCAAGTTGGGGTTGGTGTCGCAGTCCAGGGCCAGCGTTGCCCGTCCGTGTCGGGCGAAGGTGCGCGCCAACACTGCGGCAGTGGTGGTCTTACCCGATCCGCCCTTGCCGACGACAGCGATCTTCATGGAGGCTCCATTCCGGTGCGGAAAACGTCTGACGGAGATCGTACCGCCGTGGCGACCATCCCCCCAAGGGCGCAGTCGAGCAGCACCGAGTCGCTCTGCCATGGCGAGCTCGGGGCGAACGGGCGGCGCCTCGCCGCGCTCGCCCTGGGCCGCATGCAGGTCTCCCCGTAAGGTCCGGCGCCCGAGCAGGTTGAGCCGTCAGGCGAGCACGTCGCGAGCGATCAGCTCCAGCGTGACGAGGGTCGAGACCGCCTGGACGACGAGCAGGCCCACGAGCACGACCAGCTGCACCGCGGCGGCCTGCAGCGGGGTGGCCCCGCCGAGGAGCATCCCGACGAACGCGCCGGGGAGGGTGACGAGACCGACCGTCCGGGTCTGGTCGAGTCCCGGCACCAGGGCAAGCCCAGCGTCCTCGCGGGCCACGAGCAGCCGCGCGTCCCGCGTCAGCAGTCCGACGGACAGCCCGGCCTCGAACTCGCCGTGCCGCTGCCGCAGCGCATCGAGGGTCCGGCGACCGGCGAGCGTCGTCGCCGTCATGGCTCCACCGATGAGGATCCCGAGGATGGGCACGACCGCGACCTCGCGCAAGGGAATGAGGCCGCTGCCGAGCAGAACCACACCGACCGGCACCGCGCCGGACGCCACGCTCACGCCGGCCACCCACCACCGGCCATTCGGCACGAGCCGGCGTCCGGAGGTCACCGAGGCGACGACGAGCATCAGTGTGACGAACAGGCTGGTCAGCCACCACGAACGGAGGACGACGGCGATCACCGCACCGACGATGGCGAGCTGGAGGACCGCCCTGGTGGCGGCGGTCAGGTCAGCCCGGGCGAACTGGAGCCCACCGACCTTCTGGACGAGGGCCGCGAGCAGGGTCAGCAGCACGACGACGACGGCGAGGCGGACGTAGGAGGACGTCCCGTCGATGCTGACCAGCGACTCGGCAGGAACGCGCATGGCGTCATTATGGGGCCGCTGCTCCGGGCGCCCCGGCGCGGGAACGGCTCAGGGCTCCGAGAGCGGCGACGTCAGGTCGAGGAGCACGGCCCACTCCCAGGCGATCTGGCGCCAGGCGTCGTAGCGCCCGGACTGGCCGCCGTGACCGGCCGTCAGCTCGGTCCGGAAGAGGATCGGTGCCGTGTCGAGGTCGTTCGTGGCCAGCTCGCGCAGCCGGGCCACCCACTTCGCCGGCTCGGTGACGTAGACGCGGGTGTCGTGCACGCTCGTCGTGACGAGCAGCGCGGGGTAGTCGCGGGCGGCGACGTTGTCGTAGGGCGCGTAGCCCTTCATCCGCGCGTATGCCGTGGGGTCGTCGAGGGGGTTGCCCCACTCCTCCCACTCGCCCACCGTCAGCGGGAGCTCCGGGTCGAGCATGGTCGTCAGCGCGTCGACGAAGGGCACCTGCGCGTGCAGGACCCGGAACCGGTCGGGCGCGAGGTTCGCAACAGCACCGATGAGCAGACCGCCGGCCGAGCCGCCTTCTGCCGCAAGGCGGTCCGCCGCCACAACCTCCTGCTGCACGAGATGCTCGGCGCAGGCGATGAAGTCCGTGAAGGTGTGCTCCTTGAGTTCCATTCTGCCGTCGTCGTACCACTGCCGGCCCATCTCTGAGCCGCCGCGCACGTGGGCGATCGCGAAGACGAAGCCCCGGTCGAGCAGCGAGAGCCGGGCCACCGAGAACCACGGGTCCGTGCTCAGGCCGTAGGCGCCGTAGCCGTAGAGGAGGCCCGGGGCGGTGCCGTCGAGGGCTGTCGAGGCACGGTGGACGACCGACACCGGGACCAAGGTGCCGTCCGCAGCGGGCGCCCACTCGAGATGCTGGATGTAGTCCTGCGGCGCATATCCGCCGAGCACCTCCTTGCGCTTGAGCAGGGTCAGCTCCCGGGTGGTCAGGTCGTAGTCGTAGACCGTCGGCGGCGTGACCAGCGAGCTGAACGACACCTGGAGGGTGCGCGTGGCCGGCTCCGGATTGTCCCCTGTCGACACCGACCGCACGGGCTCGTCGAAGTCGATGTCGTGGGCGGGGCCGAAGCCCTTCTCGGACAATGGATCTCGTGGCACGACGCGCAACGCCGTCTGACCGCCCGACCGGAGCGACACGACGGCGAACTCCTCGAACGCCTCCACCCCTGTGACGAACTCGTCCTCACTCGTGACGTCGAGGGGCACCCACTCCCCTGCACCGCTCGGGCCGAGCACCGCACGCGCGACCTCGAAGTTGCGCCGTCGGCCGTTGTGGACGACGAGCAGCTCGTCGCCGAGCGGCTCGAGCTCGTACTCCAGCCCGTCCCGGCGCGGCGCGACCACCCACGCGTTCCCCGTGGGGACTGCCGCAGCGAGCAGGTGGTACTCGCTCGTCGTCTTCGACCCGATGCCGATGACCACCCAGCGGTCGTCACGGGAGGTGCCGACGCCGACCGAGAACCGCTCGTCCGGTTCGTGCAGCACGAGGACGTCCTCCTCGGCCGGGCGTCCGACCTCGTGCCGCCAGATCTCGTGCGGGCGCCACGCCTCGTCGAGACGCGGGTAGAACACGTGGGTGCCGTGCAGGGACCACGCCACACCGGAACCGATCCCGGTCACCGCGTCGTCGAGGGTCTGCCCCGAGTCTATGTCGCGGACCCTCAGGTGGAACCGCTCGTCGCCGGTCACGTCGACGGAGTAGGCCAGCAGCCGGCCGTCGGGCGAGACGTCGCTCGCGCCGAGGGCGAAGAAGTCATGGCCCGCGGCCTCGGCGTTCCCGTCGAGCAGGACCTGCTCACCCGCCGGTGCGCCGTCGCCGTCCAGCACCGGGCGGCCGGGGTGCCCCGCCTCGCGGACCCGGGCGTCCACGGCATACTGCTCCCCCTCGATCGTGCGCGAGTAGTACCACCAGCCGCCGTGCCGCACCGGGACGCTGAGGTCGGTCTCCTTGGTGCGGGTACGGATCTCGCCGAAGACCTCCTCGACGAGAGGGGCCAGGTGGCTCGTCCTCGCTGCGGCGTACGCGTTCTCTGCCTCGAGATAGGCCCTCAGCTCAGGGTCGTCCCGGTCGGCCATCCAGGCGAAGTCGTCGGCGACGGTGTCTCCGTGCAGGGTCCGGCTGCTCGGGCGGCGGGGCGCCCGTGGAGGGCTCGCAGCGGCGTCGGGCACCAGAGCACTCTAGTCAGGCGCCGTCCGGTCCTGCCGGCCGGTCCGACAGGCGCTGCCGCGAGCTGAAACTTCGCTCTGCGTCGACCGGGTCGGAAATGCGGATCGAGGAGGCGGCAGCTGGAGCGGGTCGGTGAAGTCGTCCTCGGCAACCTCCCGGACCTGCGGCTGGAGCGGGCAGCCGACGAGGAGGTTCCCGAGGCCGCAGAGATGGCACCGCAGCTGGTGGGTGCGCCCGGGCGTGGGCACGAGGCGGTAGAGCCGGTGGTCGCCGCTCGCGCTCGAGGGAGGGTGACGTGGGTCTCGGCGTTCGGTTCGGCCCCGGGGACCTCCTCGACCTGCAGGCGGCCCCGCTCGGGAGGTCCTGGGCCTGCATGGCCAGGTGGTGCCGGACGGTTCCGCGACGGCCGATGCCACATCCTCATCGTCGGGACCACCGCCGACGGGCGCCCTCAGCTGAGGCAGGCCGGCCCGAGGAGGGCCTTGAGGTCCCCGAACAGCGCCGGGGAGGCCGTGACCCGCAGCGAGTCGTCGAGCCGCATGAGCATCGAACGGCCAGGCTGGGTCAGCTTGAGGTGCACCTCGGTCACGCCGGGGTGCTCCCCGAGGACCCGCCGGATGCGCTCGGCGACGGCGTCGGTGGCTCGCAGGACCGGAAGGGTCACGACGACCGGCCCGCGCGGGCCCTCCTTGATGTCCGGGAGGGTCAGCTCCTGCGCGAAGATCGAGATGCTGTCGTCGCGGCTGCTGACCCGGCCCTTGACGACGCACACGACGTCGTGGCCCAGCATCGTCGAGACGGTGAGGTAGGCGTTGGGGAAGAAGAAGCACTCGATGGCCCCGTCGAGGTCCTCGACCGTGGCGATGGCCCAGAGGTCGTTCTTCTTGGTCCGCTTGATCTGCAGCCCGGTGATCAGGCCGGCCACCGTGACAGGGGTGCCGTCCGGCTTGGGCTCCTCGCCCATGAGCGAGGCGATCGAGGTGTCGGCGTGCTTGGCGAGCACGTGCTCGATGCCGAAGAGCGGGTGGTCCGAGACATAGAGCCCGAGCATCTCCCGCTCGAAGGCAAGCAGGGTCTGCTTGTCCCACTCGGCCCGTGGCACCGGAGGCAGGCCGTCGAACGCGTCCGTGCCGGACGGCATACTCCCCTCGTCGTCGCCGAACGAGCCGAACGCCGAGAACAGGCTCTCCTGGCCCCGCTCCTCCTGGCGCTTGACGTCGACGAGGACGTCGACGTAGCGGTCATGGACCTCCAGCTGGCCGCGCCGGCTCTCACCCAGCGAGTCGAACGTCCCACCCTTGATGAGCGACTCGATCGTGCGCTTGTTGCAGACCACCGCAGGAACCTTGCCGAGGAAGTCCTTGAAGGAGGTGAAGGCACCCTTCTCCTCGCGGGTGCGCGCGATCGCCTCGACGACGTTGGCGCCGACGTTGCGGATCGCGGCCAGCCCGAAGCGGATGTCGGTGCCGACCGCGGCGAAGTTGGCAACCGACTCGTTGACATCGGGCGGCAGGACCTTGATGCCCATCCGCCGGCACTCGCCCAGGTAGAGCGCCGACTTGTCCTTGTCGTCGCGCACCGAGGTGAGCAGGGCCGCCATGTACTCCGCGGGGTAGTTGCCCTTGAGGTATGCCGTCCAGTAGGAGATCAGCGCGTACGCCTTGGCGTGGGCCTTGTTGAACCCGTAGTCCGCGAACGGCAGGAGGGCGTCCCACAGCGTCTTGATCGCCCCGGCGCTGTAGCCGTTGGCCTGCATGCCGGCCTCGAAGCCGAGAAACTCGGCGTCGAGGACCTCCTTCTGCTTCTTCCCCATCGCCTTGCGCAGCAGGTCGGCGTGGCCCATGGTGTAGCCCGCGACCTTCTGGGCGATCTGGATGACGTGCTCCTGGTAGACGATCAGCCCGTAGGTCGCGTCGAGGACCTCGGCCAGCGGCTCCGCCAGCTCGGGGTGGATCGGGGTGACCGGCTGACGCCCGGTCTTGCGCATCGCGTAGTTGGTGTGGCTGTTGATACCCATCGGCCCTGGTCGGTAGAGGGCGATCGTCGCGGAGATGTCCTCGAACCGGTTCGGCTGCATCTGGCGCAGCAGGGTTCGGGTGCCGCCCCCGTCGAGCTGGAAGACGCCGAGGGTGTCGCCCTTCCGGAGGACGTCGTAGGCCAGCTCGTCGGTCATGTCCTTGGACAGCGCCTCGAGGTCGACCTCCTCGCCCCGGTTGGCGCAGACGTTCTCGATCGCGTCGTCGAGGATGGTGAGGTTGCGCAGCCCGAGGAAGTCCATCTTGACCAGCCCGAGCGTCTCGCAGCTCGGGTAGTCGAACTGGGTGATGATCTGGCCGTCCTGCTCGCGCCGCATGATCGGCACGAGGTCGATGAGCGGCTCGCTGCTCATGATGACGCCGGCGGCGTGGACGCCCCACTGACGCTTCAGCCCCTCGAGGCCGAGGGCGGTCGTGACGACCTCCCTCGCCTGCGGGTCCTCGTCGTGGATGCCGCGGAAGTCGGCGGCCTCCGAGTAGCGCGGGTGGGCCGTGTCGAAGACGCCGGACAGGGGCATGTCCTTGCCCATGACCGGCGGGGGCATCGCTTTGGTGAGCTTCTCCCCCATGGCGAAGGGGTGGCCCATGACCCGGGCCGCGTCCTTGACGGCCTGTTTGGCCTTGATGGTCCCGTAGGTGACGATCTGGGCGACCCGCTCCTCGCCGTACTTCTCGGTGACGTAGCGGATCACCTCACCGCGACGGCGCTCGTCGAAGTCGACGTCAAAGTCGGGCATCGAGGGGCGCTCGGGGTTGAGGAACCGCTCGAAGACGAGACCGTGCTCGACGGGGTCGAGGTCGGTGATCCGCATCGCGTAGGCGCACATCGACCCGGCGCCCGAACCGCGACCCGGCCCGACGCGGATGCCGTGGTCCTTGGCCCAGTTGATGAAGTCGGCCACGACGAGGAAGTAGCCGGCATACCCCTTGCCGAGGATGACCTCGGTCTCGTAGTGGGCCTGCTTCGTCGCGTAGTCGGGAACGCCGCCGGGATAGCGCACCCTGAGGCCGCCCTCGACCTCCTTGACGAACCAGGACTCCTCGTTCTCGCCCTCGGGGCAGGGGAACCGGGGCATGTAGCGCCCCTCGCCCTCGACGAACGTGACGTCGCACCGCTCGGCGACGAGCAGGGTGTTGTCGCACGCCTCGGGCAGCTCGCGCCACACGTGCCGCATCTGCTGGGGAGTCTTGAGGTAGAACTCGTCGGCGTCGAACTTGAGCCGGTTGGGGTCCCGGAGGGTCGAGCCCGACTGCACGCAGAGCAGGGCCGAGTGCGCCTTGGCGTCCTCCGCCTTGGTGTAGTGCAGGTCGTTGGTCGCCAGCAGCGGGAGCTGCAGGTCGCGGGCAAGGCGGAGCAGCTCCTTCTGGGTCTGCCGCTCGATCGCGATGCCGTGGTCCATGACCTCGGCGTAGTAGTTCTCCTTGCCGAAGATGTCCTGGAGCTCGCCCGCCGCCGCCCGGGCCTGCGCGTACTGCCCCAGCCGCAGCCGGGTCTGCACCTCGCCCCCGACACAGCCCGTCGTCGCGATGATCCCGTCGCCATACCGCCCGAGCAGGTCACGGTCGATGCGCGGCTTGAAGTAGTGGCCCTCCAGCGACGCCAGGGAGCTCATCCGGAACAGGTTGTGCATGCCGGCCGTGGAGCGGGCCAGCAGCGTCATGTGGGTGTACGCCCCGCCGCCGGCCACGTCGTCGCGTGAGGTCGCGCCGTCGCCGCCCCACTTGACGCGGCTCTTGTCACCGCGCGCGGTACCGGGGGTCAGGTAGGCCTCGACCCCGATGACCGGCTTGATGCCGTGCTTGCGTGCCTTGGACCAGAATTCGTAGGCGCCGAAGAGGTAGCCGTGGTCGGTGGTCGCAATGGCCGGCATACCCATCCCGGCCGCCGACCTGAGCAGCTCGTCGACCCGCGCCGCACCGTCGAGCATGGAGTACTCGGTGTGCACGTGCAGGTGCACGAAGCTCTGGTCCGGTGCGGGCTGGGCTGACATCACGGGCGAGTCTAAGCCCGCCCGCCGACTACCCCGGGCGTGTCGCCGGCGGTGTCGTGGCCGCGTCGAGCACCGCCCAACCGACCCGCCGGCATACCGTCCGCCGTTGCCGGGGGGTTGACGCCGCGTCGAGCAGGGGGTTGACGCTGTCCAGGGGGCGTCAACCTGCCCGACGCGGCGTCAACCCCAATGACAGGAGCCGGTATGCCGCGTGGCCGGGGCTGTCACCCGGCGACGCGGTCGAGTGCCGTCTGGAGGTCGGTGGGATACGGGCTGGTGTAGCTGACGTAGCTGCCCGTGCCGGGGTGCTCAAAGCCCAGGCCGACGGCGTGCAGCCACTGCCGGTCGAGGCCGAGCCGGGCGGTCAGCCTGGGGTCCGCGCCGTAGGTCAGGTCGCCGCAGCAGGGGTGGTGCAGGGCCGCGAAGTGGACCCGGATCTGGTGGGTCCGCCCGGTCTCGAGGTGCACCTCGACCAGGGAGGCGGAACGGAAGGCCTCGATGACCTCGTAGTGGGTCACCGCGGCCTTGCCGCTGTCCATCACCGCGAACTTGTAGTCGTGGCCCGGATGCCGCCCGATCGGCGCGTCGATCGTGCCGACGACCGGGTCGGGCAGGCCCTGGAGGAGGATGTGGTAGGTCTTGTCGACCGTCCGGGAGCGGAAGGCCTGCTTGAGCACGCTGTAGGCGCGCTCACTCTTGGCAACGACCATGAGGCCCGAGGTGCCGACGTCGAGGCGGCTGACGATGCCCTGTCGCTCGCTGGCGCCGGAGATGGAGATGCGGTAGCCCGCGGCAGCCAGGCCGGAGACGACGTTGGGTCCGGTCCACCCGACGCTCGGGTGCGCTGCGACCCCGACGGGCTTGTCGACGACGACGATGTCGTCGTCGTCGTGAATGACCCGCATGCCCGGTACCGGCTCGACGACGACCGCCAGGACCGGGCTGTCCTCGGCGCTCGTGATCGAGACCTCCAGGAGGTCACCGGCGCTGACCCGGTCGGACTTGCCCGCGAGCTTGTGGTTGATGCTGACGTCACCTCCCGAGGCAAGGTCTGCGGCCTTGGTGCGCGAAAGACCGAACAACCGGGCGATCGCCGCGTCGACGCGTTCTCCCTCGAGCCCATCCGGCACGAACAGCGTTCTGGCGTCAGGCATCGGCGTCCTTGGAGGGTGCGACCGCGGCAGCACTCTTCTCCGACCCGGCCTCGGGCCCGTGTCGGCCGGGTGGTTTGCGGTCGCGGGCGCCGTCGACCGCGATGCCGAGGAAGGCCAGCAGGGCAATGGAGACCGCCGCACCGACGATCGCGATGTCGGCGATGTTGCCGATGAACCAGTTGTTGTAGCTGAGGAAGTCGACGACGCGACCGCGGCCGAGCCCCGGCTCGCGCACCATCCGGTCGGTGAGGTTGCCGAGTGCCCCACCGAGGAGCAGGCCCAGGGCCCACGCCCAGCCGGTGCTTCCGATCCTGCGGCTGGTCCGGACGACGACGACGAGGACGAGGACCGCGATGACGGTCAGCAGCCACGTGCTCCCGGTGCCCAGCGAGAACGCAGCGCCGGAGTTGCGGATGAGGTCCAGCTGGAGGAACGACCCGACCAGGCGCCGGGGCGGCTCGTCGGTGAGGTGGGAGACGGCCCAGGCCTTGGAGACCTGGTCAGCAGCGTACGACAAGATCGCCACGGCGGCAAGCAGCACGAAGAGACGACGCCTTCGCGACGACGGCGCGGGTGCCGACGGCTCGTGGTGGGCGGTTGGCTTCGAGATCAGCGGCTCTCCTGCTTCGTCTTGCACGCCAGGCACAACGTGGCCCGGGGGGCCGCCTGGAGGCGGATCTTGCCGATCGCGTTGCCGCAGGACTCGCACACACCGTAGCCGCCGTCGGTGAGCCGCTCCAACGCGTGCTCGATCTGCTCGAGCCTCTCGCGGGAGTTGTACGCGAGCACCATCTCGTACTCGCGACCGAAGATGCTTGCGCCGGCGTCGGCCTGGTCGTCGCCGGCGCCCTCACCGGCATTCGTCAGCAGGCCCTGGAGGTCGGTCTCGGCGATCCGCAGGTCGGCGAGGGCGCGCGAGCGCTCGGACTCGAGCTCGGTCCGGATCTCCCTCAGCTCCGTGGCGGTCCAGGGCTTCTCCGACTGGGCCACCCGCGGCCGCGCCGATCCCGAGTCGGATCCGCTGCCCGCTGGGTTCAGGGGCGCGGCCGTCCCCGTCATGGTGCTTGTCGCAGCCGTGGCCGCGGTCGCGTTACCGACGCGCTTCGCCGAGGGCGCCGCCCTCGGGACCGGCCCACTCTTCTTGGCGACGGGCTTCTTCAGGATGGTCCTGGCGGGTGCCGCCTGTTTGACGGTGGCCGGCTTGCCGGCGACGACCTGCTTGGTCGACGCGGTCGTGCCCTTCGCGGCGGCTCGTGCCCGAGGCGCGGTCGACGTCGTGGCGGGTGCCGACGTCGTGGGCGCAGCCTTCTTCGCGGGCGCAGCCTTCTTCGCGGGGGCGGCCTTCTTCGCGGGGCCCGCCTTCGGCGTTGGAGCGACCTTCTTCGCAGTCGTGGCCGTGGTGGCAGCGGCGGACGCCTTCGTCGCCGCCCTGGTGGTGGCGGTCATCCTCTTCGCAGCCATGCGCGCCGGCCCCTCTCGGGTTGGGGTGTCGTCGTTGACAAGTGGGCCTGAGGATAAGGCCCGCAGAGGGCGCCGACCAAACCCGACGCACCCGAAGGCCAGGGTTTCCTCAGCCGTTCACCTCACGCGGGACCGGCCGCCGCCCGGCCCTGCGCCGGGGACGAACGACGGGATCGAAGCCGCCCGGCCCTGCGCCGGGGACGAACGACGGGATCGAAGCCGCCTCGGCCCGGTCGCCGAGCATGAGCGAGGAACTCGGTCCCGTCGTTCGTCCCCGCTCTGGCCGACCCACGAGCGTGAGGTGCGCTCGGCTCTGTGGCGTCCCGCACGCTCGCACGGTGCCGGGGCACACGAGCGGTGCGCCCCCGGCATACGGGAGGTGCCGGCAGATGACGGGCGGACCAGTGGGGTGCCGGCTCGGCGGGCCCTTGGACGACGCAGTGACCCAGCTCACGCGCCGGGAGGAGTGCCCGCCTGGGGCAGCTCATGCGGGGGGTGCCATAACAGGTCATCGCCGATGCCGCCCGCCGCCCGCCGGGAAGGAACGACGGGAGCGAAGCCCCCTCCGCTCGGTCGCTGAGCGTGAGCCGTGGAGCTCGTCCCGTCATTCGCCCGCGGCCGCCGGCACGGTCGTCGGATCCTCGTGGGAGAGCTGCGCGGATCCCAGGCCGGACGGCATACCGTGGCAGGGCGTGTGTCGAAGCCCCGGCCGATGCCGCATCCTCGGGATCGCAGCTCTGCGCAGGTCTAGCCGTTGTCCTGACCGGTGTCCTCGGGGGCCGTGGCCTCACGCTCCGACGCCGCGTCGACGCCGGTGTGGTCCAGCTCCTCCAGCTGGCTCTGGAGGTAGGACTTCAGCTGCGAGCGGTAGGTGCGCTCGAATCCACGCAGCTCCTCGATCTTCTTCTCCAGCATTCCCTTCTCGTGCTCGAGCTCGGCGAGCACTGCGGCCTTGCGCTGCTGGGCCTCCGCCACCATGCCGGTGGACCGCTCGCGGCCCTCCGTGATGAGCTCCTCGTGCCGGCTCGTCGCCTCGGCGATGAGGCTGTCGTGCCGCTCCTGGGCAGTGCCGACGAGCTCGTCGTGCTGGCTCTGTGCCGTGCTGAGCAGCTCGTCGTGCCGCGACTGGGCCGTGCCGACGAGCTCGTCGTACTGACGCCGCCCGTCGGAGATGAGCTCATCCCGCTTCGCCTCGCCCGTGCCGACGTGCTCGTCGTGCAGCCGCTGGGCGAGCTCGATGAGTGCGGCCGCGCTGCCTCCCGCCACGGCACCACCGGCGCCGGCGGCCACGACCCGCATCGCCCCGGTGTTGCTGTCCTGGTCGCGGGCCTGCGCCTCGAGCGCCTGGTGCTGGGCGTCGGCCTGCGCCATCTCGGAGCGATGGTCCTGCAACGACGTGTGCTGCGCCTGGAGGTCGTGCAGCTCCTGCTCGAGCTCACCGGTGCGCTGCTCGGCAGCCTGCCGGGCCCCGACGGCCGCGCGAGCGTTGGTCTCGGCGGCGTCGAGCCGCTCCCGGACTGACTTACCGAGCGTGCTCTGGCGGTCCTTGACCGCGGCTTCCAACGACTCCACCTCGCGCTGGGCCCGGGCCGCCCGCTCCGAGAGCTCCTTCTCCCGGGCCTCCGCCGCCGTGATCCTCGCCTGCAGCTGTGCCAGCTCGGCGTGGGCCTGCTCGGTGGCCGACCCGTCGGCGGGTGCGCCGACGGCCGGTCCGGCCGTCGCCGTCGGAGTGCCGTCCTTGGCCTGCCCGCGACCGGCCCGGCATTCCTCCAGCTGCTGCCGGATGTCGTTCCGCTGGCTGACGAGCGTGCGCATCTCCGCCACGATCTCGTCCAGGAAGTCGTCGACGTCACGCTCGTCGTAGCCCTTGCGGAACTGGGTGGTCTGAAAATGCTTGTTGAGGATCTGTTCGGGCGTCAGCGCCATGAGTTCCACCTGGGTTGAAGGACCGGATTCGGGGACAACGTTAGCGAACGGGGTGCCCCGGTCAACACGCGGCGTGGCGGGCGCCCACGGCCCCCGAAGAGCTCGACGCGAGGTGGATCGCTCAGGCGATCCGCACGTTCATCAGCACCGACGTGATGATCATGAGCGCCAGAAAGGCGAAGTCGATCCGCATCCCGCCGATCGTCACACCGGGGATGACCTTGCGCAGCAGGCGCAGCGGCGGGTCGGTGATGCTGTAGACCACTTCAGCCACGACGAGGACCACTCCCCGGGGCCGCCAGTCGCGGGAGAGCACCTGCACCCAGTCGAGGATGAGGCGGCCGATCAACGCGAGGAAGAAAAGGAACACCACCAGCGAAAAGATCGACCCAATGAAGCGCATGCCGACCAGTCTCGCTGAAGGTGGCGTGGAAACCGAATGCGGGCCGCTCAGCTCTGGTTGAAGAACCCCCGGGTCGCGCCCTTCGGGGCCTCGGACTCCTCGGCCGAGACCTCGACGTGCGCCGGCGACAGGAGGAACACCCGCGACGTCACCCGCTCGATCGCCCCGTGCAGCCCGAACACGAGACCTGCGGCGAAGTCGACGAGCCGCTTGGCGTCGCTGTCATCCATGTCAGTGAGGTTCATGATCACCGGCGTGCCCTCGCGGAAGGCCTCGCCGATGGTCTTCGCCTCGTTGTAGGTGCGTGGGTGGATCGTCGTGATGCGGTTGAGGGCGCCGACCTCGGTGTCGCGGACGACGCGGGCCACCGGCGTGTGCCGGGTGGGCAGCGGCGTCACGGCCGCACCGCGCTCCTCGCGACGGTCCTTTCGGCCAGCGTCGTCGTCGGCATAGTCGTCATCCTGCTCGTCACGATCGTCCTCCTCAGCCAGTCCGAGGTACACCATCGTCTTGCGAAGCGCCCCAGCCATGGTGGTACTCCCTTGGTCCTTGGTCAGCTGCCGTGTGTCAAACCCGTTGTCCCCTGCGACGTTAGCGAAGGGTCGGGCGGGATCCGAGGATTGCGCTGCCGACACGCAGGTGTGTCGCTCCATGACGCACGGCGGCCTCGAGGTCGGCGCTCATCCCGGCCGAGACCCACGTCGCCCCCGGGTGTGTCGCCCGTATGCCGTCCGCCACCGACCGCAGCCTCGCGAACGCCGCGTCCGGTTGACCACCACGCGGCGCGACCGCCATGACACCAGCGAGATCGAGCGCCGCCGCCCCGGCGATCGCGTCGGCGAGCTCCTGGGCCCCGTTCGGTGCGACACCCCCTCGGGTCGGGTCGTCGTCGAGTCCGACCTGGACCAGGGCCTGAGGTCGTCGCCCGGCCGACGCAGCCGCCCGGTCGAGGGCAGCGACGAGCCTCGGCCGGTCGACGGAGTGGATGGTGTCGGCGTAGGAGACGACGGACGGGGCCTTGTTGGTCTGGAGCTGACCGAGAAAGTGGACGGTGAGTGCGAGGGCCTCCAGGGACGGGTCAGCCATCTTGCGGCGGGCCTCCTGGTCCCTGTTCTCCCCGATGTCACGGACACCAAGATCTGCGAGCAGCCGCACGTCAGATGCGGGGAAGAACTTCGTCACGGCGATGAGGGTGATCTCGCGCTCGTCCCGGCCCGCGCGGTGACAGGCGGTGCGGATCCGCTCGCGGACCGCCGTGAGGTTGGCGTGGAGCTCGGCCCGGCGCTCCGGCGTCGCCTCCCCGGTCATCTGGCCGGCCGCCGTGGCGAGAGCCGGACGATCCCGGCGAACCGGCCGGTCCGCCCGGCCCGACGGTAGGAGAAGAGGCGCTCGTCCTCGCGGCTGCACCCCGCGACCCAGGTCACGGCGACGCCCTGCCCGCGGAGCTGGTCGACGACCCCCGCTCCGACGTCGATGGCCGGTGTCCCGCTCCAGGACACGGTGGCGCCGACCGGGCTGACGGCGGCGGCTGCGTTGCGCATCGACTCGGGGACCTCGTAGCAGCGCCCGCAGACCGACGGCCCGACGGCGGCCACGATCTCCGTCGCACCCTGGCTGCGCATCGTCTCGACGGCACGGCCCACGATCCCGGACGTCATGCCGGGACGGCCGGCGTGCACCGCGCCCACCACCCCGGCAGCACGGTCTGCAAGGAGCACCGGTACGCAGTCGGCCACGAGCACGGCCAGGGCCAGGTCGTCGCGCGTCGTGACGAGGCCATCGGCCTCGGGGATGTCGTAACCCCACGGTGCGTCGACGACGACGACCTCCGTCCCGTGGCACTGGTTCATGAAGAACAGGCGCTCACGCTGCACGCCAACTGATCTCGCCACGTCGACCCGGTTGCGCTCGACCGCCTCGGGGGCGTCCCCCGTGGCGGCGCCGAGGTTGAGCCCGTCGAAGGGAGAGCTGCTTGCGCCGCCCTGACGGGAGGTAAACCCCCAGCGCAGACCTCGGCGCCCAGCCGTCGGGGCGATCTCGTCGCTCCAGTAGTACACGCCCGAAACCGTACGTCACGCGGGACCGGGACAGCAGGGGGCCCGGCCCTGGCGGGGCCGGGCTCCCTCCGCACCGGTCGTCTCGCGCACCGCCTGCCTGGTGGCGCGATTCGTTGGCTGCAAGGCCTACTTGAGGAAGTCGGGGACGTCCAGCTCCTCCGCGTCGTCGAAGGTCACCGACCGTGGCGGGGACTGAACCGGCTGGTCCTCCCCTTGCGGGGCAGGCTCGCCCTGCTGCGACGCCTGACCACCCTGACCCGGACCACCCGGTCCCTGCCCCTGCTGACCCGAGGGCGTCTGCTGGCCCTCGTCCTGCGACGCACGGAACTGGGGCCCGGGATGCTGCGCTCCCGGACGGGCCTGGCCGAAGCGGCTGTCCTCACCGCCGCGGCCCGGCGCCGAGCCACCTTCGGGACGCTGACCCCGCCCTTCTCCGGCGCCCTGGGAGCCCTGACCACCCTGCTGCGGCCGGCCGCCGCTCTGGATGGTGCCGAGGGCGCCGTCGTTGCGCTTGACCGGCCCACCGCCGTCGAAGCCGGCCGCGATGACGGTGACGCGCACCTCGTCGCCCAGGGCGTCGTCGATGACCGCGCCGAAGATGATGTTGGCCTCGGGGTGAGCCGCCTCCTGGACCAGTCGGGCGGCCTCGTTGATCTCGAAGAGCCCGAGGTCGGACCCGCCGGAGATCGACAGGAGCACCCCGTGGGCTCCGTCGATACTCGCCTCGAGGAGCGGGGAGGAGATCGCCAGCTCGGCGGCCTGGACGGCCCGGTCCTCGCCCCGCGCCGAGCCGATTCCCATCAGGGCCGAGCCGGCACCCTGCATCACCGACTTGACGTCGGCGAAGTCGAGGTTGATCAGGCCCGGCGTCGTGATGAGGTCGGTGATGCCCTGCACGCCGGAGAGGAGCACCTGGTCGGCGCTGCGGAAGGCGTCCATCATCGAGACGGTCCGGTCGCTGATCGAGAGCAGTCGGTCGTTGGGGATGACGATGAGGGTGTCGACCTCCTCGCGCAGGCCGGCGATACCCGCCTCCGCCTGGTTCGCCCGACGGCGGCCCTCGAAGGTGAACGGCCGGGTCACCACACCGATGGTGAGCGCACCGAGGCCCCGGGCAATCCCTGCCACGACGGGCGCACCACCGGTGCCTGTGCCGCCACCCTCCCCGGCGGTGACGAAGACCATGTCCGCCCCCTTGAGGACCTCCTCGATCTCCTCGGCGTGGTCCTCCGCCGCCTTGCGGCCCACCTCCGGGTCCGCTCCGGCACCCAAACCCCGGGTCAGCTCCCGGCCGACGTCGAGCTTGACATCGGCGTCGCTCATCAACAGGGCCTGCGCGTCCGTGTTGATGGCGATGAACTCGACGCCCTTGAGGCCGACGTCGATCATCCGGTTGATGGCGTTGACGCCCCCACCGCCGATCCCGACGACCTTAATTACGGCCAGATAGTTGTGCGGGTCTGCTGCCACGTCGGTGGGCCTTCCTTGATTCACGTGCGGTGAGGGAAAATGTCTAGAGGTGTACTTCACGGTGAGAGGGCTGTCCACCGCTGCGGGTGGCCCGACGCTATTGCGTCGGACCACCCCGGGCAACTTCCGACGGCGGCGTGTCACGAACCTGCGTGAGAGATTTTCGCCCGGCTGTGTCGGAAGGGACGGAAGGGGCCAGAGACGGGTGCTCAGCGGGTGACCGGGGTGTCCGCAGCGCTGACGTCGACGACGGCCGGACCGGTCGTGAGCAGTGTCCTGAGTACCGTGAGCTTTCGCGGACCGTCCTCGACACCGCCCCAGATCACCGTGGTCGGCCCCAGGCGGAAGGTGACGAGGTCGGCGCTAGTGACCCTGACGTCGCTGACCTCCGCGCGCTGCGCGGCCGGCAGCAGCTGAAGCACGCTGAGGGCCGCCCGGAGCCCGCCCGGGTCCGGCGCGCTGGTCGTGGCGTTGACGAGCGGGACACCGGCCGGGGCCTGCGGAACGACCTGGAAGGCGACCCCCTCCCGATCCACGACCTTTAGTTGACCTTGAGGGTCCTTCAGCACCAGGACCGGCACCCTGCGGTGGACCACGACCGTGAGGCTGCTCGGCCACGACCGGCCTACCTCCACCGAGTCCACCGTCGCGACGGCATCGATGCGGGCTGCCGCGCCGCCCGTGTCCACGCGTGCGAGAGGGGTGCCCATGGCGATCCCCGCTGCGGCCCGCACGGCCTCGCGCTCGCCGGCGTCGCTCAGTCCGCTCACCCTCACCGTCCTCACCGCGAGCAGCGGGCTGAACCCCACGACCCAGCCGGCGCCGGCGAGGGCGGCGAGCAGGGCCAGCAGGATCCCGGCCAGCCGAGCCGGCCGCCGCCGGACCGCCGTGGCGCGTCGCTCGAACCGCGCCCGCGAGGCGGTCAGGCTCTTGCGTGCGGTATGCCGGCCCATCCGCCGAGCGGTCCGCCGGCCCGCCTGCCGCGGGCCGGTCATGCGGTGCTCCTGACCCGGTCCTCGAGCACCCGAAGGACCTGCGGACCGATCAGCGTCACGTCACCGGCACCCACGGTCAGGACGAGGTCCTGGGCGCGGACGAGATCGGCAACCGTCGGGGCGACCTGGGCCCAGGATGGCACGTAGTGGACGTCGGCGTCCGGCCGGGCGGCCCGGACGGCGTTGACGACGAGCCGTCCGGAGATGCCGGGGACCGGGTCCTCCCTGGCCGCATAGACATCCATGACGACGACGACGTCCGCCCGGGCCAGGCTCGCGCCCAGCTCGGCGGCGAAGTCCCGGGTGCGGGAGTAGAGGTGCGGCTGGAAGACGACCACGAGGCGTCCCGCGCCCGCGTCCTGGACGAGCTGCCGACCGGTGGTCACCACGGCGGCCAGCTTTCCGGCGTTGTGGGCATAGTCGTCGATGACGACCACGCCCGCCGCCCGGCCCTTCGGCTCGAACCGCCGACGGGTCCCGGTGAAGGACGCCAGCCCTTCGAGGACGGCGTCGGGCGGCTGGCCCAGGCCGAGGACCGACACCGCGAAGGCCGCCGTGGCGTTGAGGACGTTGTGGTGACCGGGAACCCGGAGGGCGAGCTGACGGGTCTCGCCGCCGGCCACGAGCACGGCACCGGACGCGAGTCCCGAGTGGGTCACCTCCTCGACCCGCACGTCGGCGTCCTCGGCGGCGCCGTAGGTCAGGACCCGGACCGGGTGCCCGCGGGCCCACTCGGCGAGCTCCCGCGCCCCCGCATCGTCGATGCCCACGACGAGCAGGCCGTCGTGCTCCATCGTCACGACGAAGGCGCGGTAGGCCTCCTTGACGGTCTCGAGGTCGCCGTAGAAGTCGAGGTGGTCCGGCTGGACACTCGTGACCACGGCGAGGTGCGGGCGGTAGACGAGGAACGAGCCGTCGCTCTCGTCCGCCTCGACGACGAAGACGTCACCGTCGCCGTGGTGGGCGTTGGTTCCCTGCCTGGCGAGCTCACCGCCCACGGCGAACGAGGGGTCCACGCCGCACGCCTGAAGCGCGACGGTCAGCAGGGACGTCGTCGTCGTCTTGCCGTTGGCCCCGGCCACGGCGACGCGGCGGCTGGCTGCCATCGTCGACGCGAGGGCCTGGGCCCGGTGGAGGACGCGCAGACCGGCCACCCGGGCCGCGGCGAGCTCGACGTTGTCCTCGCGGACCGCCGAGGAGATGACGACGGTGTGGGCGCCGGCCACGTTGGCGGGGTCGTGGCCGACGTGGACGACCGCACCCTCTGCGGCGAGTGCACGCAGCACCGGGGACTCCTTGGCGTCGGAGCCCGTCACGGCGAGCCCGATCCCGAGCATGATGCGGGCCACCCCCGACATGCCCGCTCCCCCGATGGCGATGAAGTGGACGCGACCGAGCGCCTGGGCCGGCGGCACGTCGGCACGAAAGTCGAACCGGGACGTCGGCACGCTCATCGCGCCACCCACCCGGCGGACTGCTCGGCAAACGCCCGGTCGACGAGGTCGGCGAGCCGCTCGTCGGCGTCAGGCTGGCCGACCGAGGCGGCCGCCAGACCCATGACGGCGAGGCGGTCACGATCCGAGGCGAGCGCGATGAGCTCCTCGGTGATCCACCGCGGAGTGAGCGAGGCGTCGTCGACGAGGAGCCCCCCGCCGGCGGCGACGACGGCGGCGGCGTTGGACCGCTGCTCCCCGTTGCCGACCGGCAGGGGCACGTAGACGGCGGGCAGACCCACGGCCGTCAGCTCACAGACGGTGTTGGCCCCGGCCCGGCAGACGACGAGGTCGGCGGCCGAGTAGGCGAGCTCCATCCGGTCGGCGTACGGCACCGTGACGTAGGGCGCCCCGACGTCGGGCACACCCGGGACGAAGCCCTTGCCCGCCCCGGTGAGGTGCAGCACCTGCAGCCCGGCCGCGCTGAGGTCGGCAGTGCGCGCGGCGAACGCGGTGTTGAGGCGTTGGGCGCCGAGCGACCCGCCGGTGACCAGGACGGTCGGCCACCGGGGGTCCAGACCGAAGGCGGTCATCGCCTCCTCCCGGCGGGAGGCGCGGTCCAGCCGCGAGATCTCCCGGCGCAACGGCATACCGACGACCGTCGCGTGGGCGAGGTCGGTCGTGGGGAAGGTCGTGCCGACGAACGTCGTCAGGCGCGCGCCGAGCCGGTTGGCCAGGCCGGCCCGGGCGTTCTGCTCGTGGATGACCAGGGGCAGCCGGCGTCGGCGCGCGGCGAGGTATGCCGGGGCGGAGACGTAGCCGCCGAAGCCCACGACGACCTCGGCCTGCGCCTCGTCGATGGCCCGACCCGCGGCGGCGACGGCAGCGCGGAGTGCCCGGGGCAGGCGCAGCAGGGCGATTTCCGGCCTGCGGGGCATGGCCACCCTGGGGACGAGGCTCAGGTCGTAGCCGCGGGCCGGGACGAGCCGGGCCTCGAGGCCGCTCTCCGTGCCGAGGGCGGTGATCCGTACCGCCGGCTCGCGGCGCCGCAGGGCATCGGCCAGGGCCAGCAGTGGCGAGACGTGTCCAGCCGAGCCTCCCCCGGCCAGGAGGACCGAGAAAGGACGTGGGGGTGAGCTCATCCGCGGTTCCGGCGGCTCGGCAGCACGGCCAGGGAGCGGCGCACGACGCTCGGGCGTGCCGAGAGGATCTCCCGGGCTCCGGGTTCGTTGCGGGCAAAGGACAGGAGCATGCCGAGCGCGACCATCGTGGTCACCAGGGCGGACCCGCCGGCCGACACGAGCGGGAGCGGGACGCCGATGACCGGCAGCAGGCCGATGACGGAGCCGATGTTGACCATCGTCTGCAGGAGGATCCACGTCATCACCCCCGCGGTGGCGATCCGGACGAACTGGTCGCGCGAGCGCAGGACGAGCCGGTAGCAGGCCCAGCCGATCAGGGAGAACAGCAGCAGGATGACGAACGTGCCGGGCAGACCGAGCTCCTCACCGATGATTGCGAAGATGAAGTCGTTGTGGGCCGCTGGCAGCCAGCTCCACTTCTCCTTGCTCGCCCCCAGCCCGACCCCCCACCAGCCACCGTCCGCCAGAGCGTAGAGACCGTGCACCGACTGGTAGCACGCACCCCCGCTGGGGTCGTCGCAGCCGGTGCCGGTCAGCCACGACGCGATCCGTCCCATCCGGTTCTGGCTCGTCACGACGAGGACGAGCGCCAGCGCCGAGGCCGCGGCGCCGGCGAGGAGGAAGAACCGGGCGGGGACGCCGGCGACGAAGAGGAGGGCGCCGACGATGGCCAGCAGGACGAGTGCCGTGCCGAGGTCGTGGCCGAGCAGGACGAGCCCGACCGTCCCGGCGGCCACCGGCAGGAGGAACGGGAAGACGACGTGGCGGAAGGAGCCGAGGAGCTTGCGCTTGTTCGCCAGCACGAGCGCTCCGACGAGGATGAGGCCGATCTTGGTCAGCTCGGACGGCTGGATCTGCACTCCCGGCACGAGCCGGACCCAGTTGCGGTTGCCGTTCACGCTGACCCCCAGCGGGGTGAACACGAGCAGCTGCAGGAAGATCGCCCCGCCGAGCGCCGGGATGGCGAGCCGTCGGTACCACGGGACGGGGATCCGGGCGGCGAGGACTGCGCCGACGAGCCCCGCCCCGGCGAAGAGGAGCTGGTTGAGGAAGATCCCGAACGACGACCCGTCATCCTTGATGGAGGTGACCATCGAGGCGGAGAGGACCATGACCAGACCGATGACGACGAGGACCATCGTCGTGCCGAGCAGGACGTAGTAGGACGTGACGGGCGACTCGAGGCGGCCCAGGAAGGGCAGCGCCCGGGCGAGGAAGCCGTCGGGGTCCTTGGCGGGCCGAGGCGTCGGTGCACCTGACGAACCCGGACCAGCCGGCCGCGCCGGACGGGTCGCGGTGCTGCTCATCGGCGGCCCTGGTCGTCGGCATAGCGGCGGACGGCGACCTCGAACGCATCGCCTCGGGCACCATAGTTGGCGAACATGTCCATCGAGGCCGCAGCCGGGGCGAGCAGGACGACGTCGCCGGGCCGGGCAAGCCCGGCTGCCGCCGTGACGGCGACGTCCATCACCTCCACACCAGCCATGCCCCCAGTCTCCGACGGATCGAGGTCGACCACCGGCACATCCGGGGCGTGTCGGGCCAGAGCCTGGGCGATGCGAGCCCGGTCGGCCCCGAGAAGGACGACGCCCCTCAGCCGGCCGCGCACCTGCGCGACGAGCTCCTCGACGTCGGCACCCTTGAGCAGTCCCCCGGCGATCCACACCACGGACTCGAAGGAGCGCAGCGACGCCGACGCGGCGTGCGGGTTGGTCGCCTTGGAGTCGTTGACGAACCGCACCCCCGCGACGGTGGCGACCTCGGCGACCCGGTGCGGGTCGGGGCGGAAGGAGCGCAGTCCGTCCCGGACCGAGAGCGGGCCGACGCCGTAGGCGCGGGCGAGCGCGGCGGCCGCGAGCGCGTCGGCGACGTAGTGTGGCGCGACGCTCGGGGCGTCGCCCTGGAGGTCGGCCAGGGTCGCCAGCTCGGCGGCGGAGTGCTGGCGCTGCTCGACGAAGGCGCGGTCGGCGAGGACCTCGTCGACCATCCCGAGCATCGACGGCGCCGGCACGCCGAGCGTGAAGCCGATGGCCCGGCACCCCTCGACGACCTCCGCGTCCATGACGAGCTGTTCGGTCAGGGGGTCGCCGACGTTGTAGACACAGGCGAGGTGGGTGTTGGCGTAGACCCGTCCCTTGACGCGAAGGTACTCCGCGAAGGAGCCGTGCCAGTCGAGGTGGTCCGGGGCCACGTTGAGGCAGGCGGACGCCACGGCCGAGACGGACCGCTGCCAGTGCAGCTGGAAGCTCGAGAGCTCGACGGCGATCACGTCGAACGGCTCGGGGTGCAGCACCGCCTCGAGGATCGGCGTGCCGACGTTGCCGGCACTCGTGGCGCGCAGCCCGGCCGCCCTCAGGATGGAGGCGAGCATGTTGACCGTCGTCGTCTTGCCGTTCGTGCCGGTGACGGTCAGCCACGGAGCTGCGCCGGTTGCGGGCCGCATCCGCCAGGCCAGCTCCACCTCCCCCCAGACGGGCACGCCTCGCGCCGCCGCCTCGAGGAGCAGCGGCTGGTCCGGGCGCCACCCTGGAGAGGTGACGACCAGGTCGACCGGGTCGGACGGCATACCTGCGGTGTGGTCCGCGCCCCGGCGCACCTCGATGTCGAGGATGCCCAGGATGTCGGCCCGCTCGTCGTTGGCCCGTGACTCACCCGCGGCCAGCCCGTCGACGACCGTGACCACGGCGCCGCGCTCCGCGAGGGCGTCGGCCGCCGCGAAGCCGCTCACGGCGAGCCCCGCGACGAGGACCCGCAGGCCGGACCAGTCGGCGTCGCGGTGGGTCAGACCCGGTCGGGGCTCATAGCCAGGATCCGGCGCGCTCATCCGGTGCCCACCACCCACTCGGCGTAGAAGACCCCCAGGCCGAGCGCCACGAAGAGCCCGGCGATGATCCAGAACCGGATCGTCACGGTGATCTCGTTCCAGCCGAGCAGCTCGAAGTGGTGGTGCAGCGGCGCCATCCGCAGGATACGTCTGCGGGTCAGCTTGAAGGAGGCCACCTGGGCGATGACCGACAGTGCCTCGAGGACGAAGAGGCCGGCGAGGATGATGACGAGCAGCTCGGTGCGGGTGCAGATCGCGAGCCCGGCGACCCCGCCGCCGAGCGCCAGCGACCCGGTGTCCCCCATGAAGATCTTTGCGGGAGAGGCGTTCCACCAGAGGAAGCCGAAGCACGCCCCCATGCCCGCGGCCGCGACCATGGCCAGGTCGTGGCTGTCGCGGACCTCGTAGCACTTGATGCCCGGGTTGGTCTGGCAGTTCTGGTTGTAGCTCCAGATGCTGATCAGGACGTAGGCGCCGAAGACCATTGTCGAGGCGCCCGTCGCCAGCCCGTCGAGCCCGTCCGTGAGGTTCACGCCGTTGGAGGTGCCGGCGATCATCAGGTTGGCCCACAGGATGAACAGGATGACCCCGCCGATGGTGCCGGCGAACGCCAGGTTGACGTTGGTGTCCCGCACGAACGAGACGAACGGGACGGCAGGGGTGCGTCCCCTGGAGTTGGGGAACTGCAGGGCGAGGATGGCGAAGAGGACGCCCACGAGGGCCTGACCGGCCAGCTTCTGCTTCGAGCGAAGGCCCAGGCTGCGCTGGCGGGAGATCTTGATGAAGTCGTCGAGAAAGCCGATCAGCCCCAGCCCGCTCATGAGGAACAGGACGAGCAGACCGCTCGCGCTCGGGACGGTCAGGGTGAAGAGGTGGGCACCGAAGTAGGCCGCGAGGACCGACCCGAGGATGACCGCGCCCCCCATGGTCGGCGTGCCGCGCTTGGTGTGGTGCGACGTCGGCCCGTCGTCGCGGATGAACTGCCCGTACCCCCTGCGGACGATGAACCTGATGAACATGGGGGTGCCGAGGAGCGCGAAGACGAGCGAGAGGGCGGCAGCGACGAGGACGCCCTTCATCGAGCTCCCTCCCGTTCGACCAGCCGGTCTCCGAGCCACCGTAGTCCCGCGTCACGGCTGGACTTGAGCACCACGACGTCACCTTCGGTGAGCTGGTCCGCGAGCAGCTCGTATGCCGTGTCGGCGTCCGGCACCCACACGGTCGCCTCCTCGTCGTCCCGGCTCGCAGCCTCCGCGAGGGGACGGGCTCCCTCCCCGACGACGAGGAGCCGGTCCACGCCGAGCTCCACCGCCAGCCGCCCGAGCGCCTCGTGCTCGGCCCGCGACCGGGCACCCAGCTCGAGCATCTCGCCGAGGACGGCCCACGTGCGCCGCGGCGGGTCCGTGGCGTCGGCGATGGCCCGCAGCGCGTTGAGGGCGGCCCGCATGGACTCGGGGTTGGCGTTGTAGGCGTCGTTGACGACCGTCACCCCGTCGTCTCGCTCGGTGACCTCCATCCGCCACCGGCTCGTCGGACCGGCGGCGGCGAGTGCGCTCACGGCAGCCCCGACGCTGAGCCCACACTCCACGGCCGCGGCGACGACGGCGAGCGCGTTGCCGACCTGGTGCGCGCCGGCCACCTGCAGCCGCACGGGCACGGATCCGCCGAAACCGTTGAGGGTGAAGATCGCTCGGCCCAGGTGGTCGAGGGTGACGTCCGTCGCGGTGATGTCGGCAGGGCGGGTCACCGCCACGGTGACGACCCGCGCCGCCGTCCGGGTGGACATCGCGGCAACCGCGGGGTCGTCGGCGTTGAGGATCGCCACGCCCTGCTCCGTGAGGGCCTCGACGAGCTCGCCCTTGGCCCGGGCGATGTTCTCGCCCGAGCCAAACTCGCCGACGTGCGCCGAGCCGACGTTGAGGACGACGGAGACGTCCGGCGGCGCGATGGTGGTGAGGTAGGCGAGGTGGCCGACCCCTCGGGCCCCCATCTCGACGACGAGGAACCTGGTGGCGCCGGTCACCCGGCAGACGGTGAGCGGGACGCCGACCTCCCCGTTGAGGGAGCCCACCGGTGCCACGGTCTCCCCCGCCGTGCCGAGAACCTGGGCCAGGAGGTCCTTGGTGCTCGTCTTGCCCGAGGACCCGGTGATCGCCACCACCCGAAGTGCGGGACACCGGTCGAGGACGCCGCGGGCGAGGCGTCCGAACGCCGTCTGGACGTCGTCGACGACGACGCACGGCAGCTCGTCGACCGGGTGGCTCGTGAGCGCGGCGACGGCGCCACCGTCGCGGGCTGCACCCACGAAGTCGTGCCCGTCGGCATGCTCCCCGACCCGGGCCACGTAGAGGCCTCCGGCGCCGACCTCACGCGAGTCGGTGACCACGGGACCCTCGAGGACGACATCACCCGTCCCGGGCTCTTCCGGATGGAGCGACCCGCCGGTGAGCGCGGCGACATCACGCAGCTTCAGGCGGATCATGCTGGGGGCTCTCGGGCTTCCGGTGGGTAGGGGCTGCCGTCCAGGGCTGCCCGGAGGGCCTCCCGGTCGTCAAAGGGATGGATGGTGCCGCCGATGTCCTGCCCGACCTCATGTCCCTTGCCGAGGACGAGCACGGTGTTGGCGGCCGGGTCGCCGCTCGACCGGGCCATCCGCACCGCTTCGCGGATGGCTGGTCCTCGACCCGCCCGGACTCCGTGCACGCTGGGACCCACGCCGCCGGAGCCCACGAGCTGACGGGCTCCGTCGAGGACCGCCGCGCGGATCGCGCCCGGGTCCTCCGACCGCGGGTTGTCGTCCGTGACGAGGACGTCGTCCGCGAGACGGGCCACTGCGGAGCCCATCCCCCGTCGTTTGCCCCGGTCACGGTCGCCGCCGGCTCCGAGGACGACGATGAGCCGACCGGGCGTCGTGGGTCGCAGCGCCGTGAGCGCTGCCTCGACGGCATCCGGGGTGTGGGCGTAGTCGACGATGCACCGGGGGTCGGCGTGGGCGCCTGCGCCCCCCTTCCCGGTGCGGGTGACCCGCTCCATCCGGCCCGGTACGAGCGGCTCCTCGGCCATGGCCGCCCGGACGTCGGGCAGCGGGTGTCCTGCGACGAGCAGCGCCACCGCGGCCATCGCCGTGTTCACGAGGTTGAACTCACCGGGCAGGTGGCAGCGCAGGTCGAGGACCGCCCCCTCGCCGCGGACCCGGAACGCCGGCCAGGACCCGCGCTCGACGACCCAGTCGGCCGTCCTGCGGCGCGACGAGGTGACGGTGGTGACGGGGACGGCCGAGCTGCCCGCGAGCTGCTGACCCCACTCGTCGTCGACACAGACGACTCCCGCCCGGGAGTGCTCGGGGGTGAACAGCTGCGCCTTGGCGGCGAAGTAGTCCTCCATCGTCGGGTGGAAGTCGAGGTGGTCCTGGGAGAGGTTCGTGAAGAGGGCGACGTCGTAGACCGCGCCGTCGACGCGGTGCTGGCTCAGCGCGTGGCTCGAGACCTCCATGACGACGGCCCGGGTGCCGGCCTCGTGCATCAGGGCGAAGATGGCATGCAGGTCGGTCGCCTCCGGCGTGGTCCGCACGGACGGCAGCCGCGTCGTCCCGATGCGGGTCTCGACCGTGCCGATCAGGCCGGTGCTGACGCCGAGACCGCGCAGGGCCGACTCGAGGAGGTAGGCCGTGGTCGTCTTGCCGTTGGTGCCGGTGATCCCGAAGAGGGTGAGCGACTCGGCGGGCTTGCCGTAGACGGCCGCCGCGACGGCGCCGAGGACGGACCGTGGGTCCGCGCGGACGAGGACGGGCACCGGCAGGCCGCCCGCCTCGTCGATGATCTGCCTCCCGGGATCGTCGGTGAGGACTGCCGCGGCCCCGGCCGCCACGGCCCCGGACGCGAAGGTGGCGCCATGCACGTGAAAGCCCGGCAGGGCGGCATACAGGTCGCCGGGAAGGATTGCTCGCGAGTCCAGCGTCACCCCGGTCACCGAGACGCCGGCGGTGGCGTCCCTGCCGGCGCTGCCCTCGCGGGACGCCGGGTCGGCCCACGTCGCCAGGTCGGCGAGGGCGACGGGACGGACGGCGCTGGGACGCGGGGACGACACGGCTGCGAGGCTACCTGTTTCGCTTCTCGCCGTTGAGGACTGCCGGGTCGTTGGGGTCCCACGCGGCACCGTCGGAGCGGAGTGGGACAGTCGGGGCCACCGTGTTCGTCGGAGGGATCTGGTACTTCTGCAGGGCGTAGGTCATGACGTCCTTGAAGATGGGCGCGCCGAGGGTGCCGCCGAAGTGGCCCTTGACCGGCCGCTGGAGGGTCACCGCGATGACGAACTTGGGGTCGTCGGCAGGGGCGTACCCGATGAAGGATGCGGTGTAGCCGCTGTAGCCGCCGACGGTGGGGTCGAAGCGGTTGGCCGTGCCCGTCTTGCCCGCGACGCGGTAGCCCTCGATCTTCGCCTTGGGGGCCGTGCCGTCGGGGCCGACGACCTCCTCGAGCATCGAGCTCACCTTCCCCGCCGTGTCCTTGGAGATGACCTGCTGGCCCTGCGGCTGAGCCGCGATGACCGTGCCGTTCTGGTCGGTCGTGCTCTCGACGAGGCTGGGCGGGATGCGGACACCGCCGTTGGCGAGGGTCTGGTAGACGCCCGCCGCCTGGATCGCGTTGAGGGAGTAGCCCTGGCCGAAGAGGGTCGTGTAGCGCTGCGAGCTGCTCCAGTCGCCCGACCTGGCGAAGATGCCCGGGGACTCACCGGGAAAGCCGACGCCCGTGGGCTGGCCGATGCCGAACTTGCGGAAGTAGCTCTCCAGGGTCGCAGGGGGGACCTTCTCGGTGGCGAGCATCGTCCCGATGTTGCTCGACATCGCGAGAGCGCCGGCCACGGTGAGGTTGAGGGTCGGGTGGTCGACGTCGTCCTTGAAGCTGGTACCGCCTCTCGGCAGGCGGTTGGGGACGATGAGCGGCGTCGTCGGCTGGATGAGCTTCTCCTCCAGGGCGGCCGACATGGACATCACCTTGCCGGTGGAGCCGGGTTCGTAGACGTCCTGGAAGGCATGGTCCTGCAACGAGCCGGGCGCCGCCTTGTCCGGGCTGTTCGGGTCGAACGTCGGGTAGGAGGCGACTGCCCGCAGCTTGCCGGTCCGGGCCTCCATGACGACGACGTAGCCCGAGAGCGCCTCGCTCGAGATGACCGTGTTGGCGATGGCGTTCTGCGCGAACCACTGCAGGTCGGCGTCGATGGTGAGGTTGACGTCCTTGCCGTTCGTGGCCGGGACGTCCTGCTGCTGCGCCCATGGGATCATCGTGCCGTCCTGGGCCCGCTGGTAGACCTCCTTGCCGGGGGAGCCCTTGAGGGTCTGGTCCTGCATGACCTCGAGGCCCCCGCCCGCCGTGCCGTCGGTCTGCACGAAGCCCACGAGCGGGGCGGCGGAGAGGTTCGCGGGGTAGACCCGGCTCGTGGTCGTCTCGCTGAGGACGCCCGGGATGCCGAGCGCCTGGATGTCGTGCCAGACGAGCGGGGTGACGTTCTTGGCGACGACCCGGTAGCGCAGGGTGCCCGTCAGCTCGGGAACGAGCGCCTCGGGGGCGGTGCCGAGGAGCTTGGCCAGGTCCTGGGCGGCACCCACGACGCCCACGGTGGTCAGCTTCTTTCCCACCGTCTTCTTGTAGGAGGGCAGGGCCGTCTGGTCGACGGTGACCGTCCTGCGTTCGATGCTCGAGGCGAGGACGACCCCGTTGGAGTCCAGGACCCGTCCGCGCAGCGCCGGGGTCGTCACGGTCGTCAGGCGCTTGCCGAGGGCGGCGGCCTGCACCTTGGCGGCGTCGAAGGCCTGGATCCGCAGCAGCTGGGCACCGAACACGCTGAAGACGAAGATGGCGGCAATGAGCATGGTCCGCACGCGCCGGTGCGGGTTGCCGACGCCGATCCGCGGGCGCCGGCGCAGGCCCCTGCGGACGGTGGGCGCTGCGGTGCGCTGCGTTCGGCGGGACGTCACGAGTTCACCTCCTCGTTGCGGTCGCGGGCGGGGCCGGGGTGGCGGCCGGGGAGGCCGGAGCCGGGCGGGTGGCCGGAGCCGGTGGCGCCGGCAGTGGGGCAGGAGGCGGGTCGGAAGGCGTGGTCACCACGTTAAGTCGCTGCTCCGCCCTGGCCGGCTGCGCCACGCCGAGGATGGCTCCGTCGCTGAGCCGGATGAAGGCCATGCTCTTGGCGGGCACCATGCCCATCCCCTGCGCCCGCGCGGCCAGGTTGCGTGGAGAGCGGAGGTCGTCGATCGTCTGGGTCAGCTGCTCCTGCGTGTCGGTGAGCTGGCCCGACTGCGCCTGCAGCCTCTTGAGCTGGAACGAGCCCTGGGCCAGCGCGGTGTTGAGCATCAGGAGAGCCACCAGTCCCAGCCCGAGCAACGCCATGCAGATCCCTGCGAAGACCCCGTTGCCGCTGTGCTGGATCGCGGCGGGGACCACCCGCAGGGGGGCCAGCGACCCGCGGCGCGGAAGCGGCCTCGGGGCAGGGCGGGCGTGGGCCGTCGGTTGGCTCATCGGGCAGGTCCCTTCGTGCGTCGGATGCGTTCAGCGGCCCGCAGCCGGACCGAGGCGGCGCGGGGGTTGGTGGCGACCTCGGCCGCGGAGGGTTCCTCCGCACCTCGGGTCAGGAGCTTGAGGTATGCCGTGTGCTCGGGGAGCTCGACCGGCAACCCGACGGGAGCGCTCGAGGTCGCCCCCAGGGCCAGCGCCCGCTTGGTGATCCGGTCCTCCAGGGAGTGGTAGCTGAGCACGGCGATGCGACCGCCGACGCGCAGGGCCGCGATGGCGGCCGGCAGGGCGGACTGCCAGGCCGACAGCTCGGCGTTCACCTCGATGCGCAGCGCCTGGAAGGTCCGCTTGCCGGGGTGACCGCCGCTCCTCTGCGAGGTGGATGGCACCACGGCCTTGAGCAGCTCGACGAGCCGGCCGGACGTCGTGAACGGCTGAGCGGCCCGCTCACGGACGATGGCCCCAGCGATCCGCTTCGCGAACCGTTCCTCGCCGTAGTCCTTGAGGATCCGCTCGAGGTCGGCGGCCTCGTAGGTGTTGACGACCTCGGCGGCGGTGACCCCGTGGCTCTGGTCCATCCTCATGTCGAGGGGGGCGTCGACCCGGTAGGCGAAGCCGCGGTCCTCCTCGTCGAGCTGGAGGGAGGAGACTCCCAGGTCGAAGAGGGTGGCGTCCACCGTCCTCAGCCGGAGCGAGTCGATCACGGCGGCGAACTCGTCGTAGACCGCATGGACGAGGGTGAGCCGGTCGGCGTGGGCGGCGAGCCGCTCCCCCGCGAGGTCGAGGGCCTCGGCGTCGCGGTCGAGCCCGACGACCCGCGCGTCGGGGAAGGCCTCGAGCACGGCGAGCGCGTGTCCGCCCATCCCGAGGGTGGCGTCGACGTAGACGGCTCCCGGCTCGCTGAGCGCCGGTCCCAGCAGCTCGACGACGCGCTCGCGCAGGACGGGAAGGTGCCGGTCGGAGGCGTTCCCTCGTGTCGCCATGCGCTGTGCCTCTCCGGCTCGGGCCGAGTGCTGGTCAGGTGGGCTGTGGACGGTCCTGCGACCTGGTCCCCATCCGCTTGCGGGTTGTCTCTCCGGGTGGCCCGGGACGGGGGAAGTCGTCCCGGGACGGCAAGCGGCTGGAGGCCAGGTGTCAGGACCCTGCGGCGGGTCGCGGCGGTCGGACTGGCGGTGCGAGCGGTTCGGCCTCCGGGCGCGGTGGTGGGCACCCGGCATACCGGCTGGCGGCTCAGAACATTCCGGGAAGCACCTCCTCGGACTGCTCGGCGAAGGCCTGCTCGCTGGCCGCGAGGTAGGTGTCCCACGCGGTGGTGTCCCAGACCTCGACGCGGTTGCCGGTGCCGATGACGGTGCACTCACGCGAGAGTCCGGCGTACGCACGCAGGGGCGGCGGGATCGTCACCCGGCCCTGCTTGTCGGGAGTCTCGTCGAAGGCCCCCGAGAGAAAGACGCGGACGTAGTCCCGGACCGCCTTGGACGAGGTCGGACCCTTCTGCATCTCGGACGCGACCGACTGGAACTCATCGATGGGGAAGACGTAGAGACAACGCTCCTGGCCCTTGGTGACGACGAGGCCGCCCGCGAGCCGGTCGCGGAACTTGGCCGGGAGGAAGAGCCGGCCCTTGTCGTCGAGCCGGGGGGTGTGCGTCCCCAGGAACATGCCGTCACCTCCTCCCTCGTCCGCCGACCACGGTGCAGGACGACCACTAGCTCCGTGTGGCCCCACACTACTCCACTTTGCTCCCCCGTCAACGCCGAACCGCCCGATCCGAAGCCTCGGTTACCATCTCTGCGCAGGTCAACCGGGGTGGAGCAGAGTGGAGCGTCCCGGCCGGGAAGGCGTGCAGCGAGCTGGCCGGTGACACCTGTGGTCGTTCGTGAGGCAAGATGGGCAGACGTCCACGGGTGCCGCGGTCCGCACCCGGGAGCAGGGAGTCCTCAGGCCTACCCCGGTGGGGCGAAGTGGGGGAAGATCGTCTGACATCGACAAGGGTCGGAGGCAGCGTGACCAAGGTGACGGACCATGCCAGCGAGGGTGAGGCGCTGAGCTCACCCGAGGCGCTGGACGAGGTGCGTGAGGTCGCCGGCAACATCTCGGACCTGATGACCTCGGTCATCGAAGGCAAGCCGGAGGTCGTCAAGACGGCAGTCACCGTGCTCCTCGCGGAGGGACACCTCCTCATCGAGGACGTGCCGGGTGTCGGCAAGACGATGCTGGCCAAGACGCTCGCGCGCTCGATCGACTGCACCGTCCGCCGGATCCAGTTCACCCCTGACCTGTTGCCCAGTGACATCACGGGCGTCAGCGTGTTCAACCAGGACGTGCGGGACTTCGAGTTCCGGCCGGGCGCGATCTTCGCCAACGTGGTCGTCGGTGACGAGATCAACCGGGCCTCGCCCAAGACCCAGTCCGCGCTGCTGGAGAGCATGGAGGAGGGTCAGGTCACCGTCGACGGCCGGACCTACGAGCTGCACAAGCCGTTCATCGTCATGGCGACCCAGAACCCCATCGAGATGGAGGGGACCTATCCGCTGCCCGAGGCGCAGCGCGACCGGTTCATGGCCCGGATCTCCATGGGTTACCCGTCGCCGACCGCCGAGGTGGCGATGCTCGACACGCACGGAGGGGCCTCACCCCTCGCGGCCCTGACCCCGACGACTGACGCCGCCACCGTCGCCCGGCTCATCACCGTGATCCGGGACATCTGGGCCAGCCCGGCGATCCGCCAGTACGTCGTGGACATCAGCACCGCGACCCGGGCCAGCACCGCGCTGCGCCTCGGTGCCTCGCCGCGCGCCACGCTGCACATGCTCCGCGCCGCACGCGCCGTGGCCGCGCTCGAGGGGCGCGACCACGTCCTGCCCGACGACGTCCAGACCATCGCCCTGCCGGTCCTCGCCCACCGCCTCATCCTCTCCGGCGAGGCCCAGCTCGCCCGGCGCACCGCCGAGGACGTCCTGCACGAGATCCTTCGGAAGGTCCCGGTCGCGGTCTCCAGCCGCTGACCGACGAGGACACGGGGAGAAACCACACATGGACCAGCTCAAGGACGTCCTAACCACACGTGGTCGGGCCTTCGTCGCCGCCGGGATCACGCTCGCACTCTCTGGATGGGCCCTGGGCTTCCCCGACATCAGCAGGGTGGGCGTACTGCTCCTCTGCCTGCCGGTGGTGACCGGGGTGCTCGCACGACGCCAGCGGGCCTCCGTGCGCGTCGAGCGCCACCTCCAGCCCGCCCGGGTCAGCGTCGACCAGCCCGCCACGGTGACGGTCCTCATGGAGAACACCGGAGCCCGGCGGACCCCCCTGCTGCTCGCGGAGGAACACCTCGACTACGTCCTCGGCGACCGCCCGCGCTTCCTCCTCGGGAGGATGGCGCCCGGCGAGCGGCGCCAGGTCCAGTACGACGTGCGTGCCCACCTGCGCGGCCGGCGCGCCCTCGGCCCGCTCACCGTCCAGCTGCGGGACCCGTTCGGGCTGACCACCCGGTTCGCGCAGGTCGGTGAGACCAGCGACATCGTCGTCCTGCCCCGCATCGAGGCCCTGACCGAGGGACGGCCTCCCGGCGAGGGCGTCGGCGCGGAGGGCGAGATCCCCCACATGGTGGCCCTGCACGGCGAGGACGACCAGTCGATCCGCGAGTACCGGGACGGTGACGACCTGAGGCGCATCCACTGGCCGGCGACCGCCCGGACCGGTGATCTCATGGTCCGTCAGGAGGACCGACCCGCCCGGCGGCGAGCCGTTCTCGTCCTGGACCCCCGAGCCGACGGGCACCGCGGGAGCGGCACCGGCAGCTCGTTCGAGTGGGCCGTCACGGCGGTGGCGTCGATGGTGGCCCACCTGTCGGCATTCGGCTACGCCATCCACCTCATCAGCGCGGAGACCGTCCACGACGGCCGGGCCGCCCTGACGACGGAGCCCGAGCAGGCCCTCGACATCCTTGCCGAGGCGGTGACCGGCCCGGGGCACCAGCTCGAGGAGCTCGTCCGCGCGGCGCACCAGGTCACCGCCCAGGGCGGCCTCGTCGTCGCGGTCCTCGCCGACCGGGACGAGGAGGTCCTGCGCCAGGTCGCCTCGCTCCGCCAGCCCGGGAGCACCGGGCTGGCGATGGTCATCGAGACCGCGACCTTCGCCGACGGCCGCCGGTCACCGAGCCCGCAGGCGGCCGAGACCTTCGCCGAGGTCCTGCGCACGGCGGGGTGGTCGGCCACGACGGTCCGCTCCGGTCACCGGGTCGTCGACGTCTGGTCGGCGCTGACCACGAAAGGGGTGCTGTCCCGATGAGGTCACGTCCCAGTGATGCCTTCGTCGCGTGCGCGGCCACCCTCGCCGCCGTTCTCGGCCTGACGACCCTCACCGTCACGGCGAGCTGGATGGGCATCGCCGTCTGGATGTCTCTCGCCGTGGCGGTTGCCGGGATCGGCATGCGCCGGCTCACCTCCCGGGGCATCCTCGTCATCCTCGGCCAGGTCGTCCTCGTCGGCTGGCTGCTCGTCGCCATCTTCGCCGGTGACCGCCTTGAGTGGGACCTTCCCGGGCCGAGCGCCATGGGCCGGCTCGGCGAGCTCCTCCAGGACTGCGTCGGCGTGATGCAGAAGTACGCGGCGCCCATCCCGACGACCCGGGGCGTCGAGCTGGCAATCGTCCTCGGGGTGACCGCACTCGCCCTGCTCGTCGACTACCTCGCAGTGACGCGCAGCGCCCCGGCGGCGGCCGGGCTGCCCCTGCTCACGGCGTTCCTCACGGCGGCGGCCAACAGCGGGTCGTCGTTGCACCCCTTCTACTTCGTGGTGGGGGCCCTGGCCTGGCTCGTGCTCGTCTCCCGCCAGGGGCGGTGGTCGGTGCGCCGGTGGTCCACGACGGTCGCCAGCCCGCGCACCCCGACCAACGAGCAGGACGTCGAGAGAGATGCGCTCGGAGGCTTCGGCACCTCCGCTCGGCAGCTCGGGGTGGTGGCCCTCGTGGCGGCCATCGCGCTGCCCGCGATCGTGCCCCACCTCCCAACGAGATTCATCCTCGACGGGGTCGGCCACAGCGACACCGCGGTGGGCCGCGGCGGGCGGGTCGGCTTCAACTCCACGCTCGACCTGACCCGAAGCCTCCAGGACGGGACCCAGAACGCCGTCCTGACGTACCGCACCTCGACACCGGGGACCCCGCCGCCGCTGCGCGTCGTCGTCACCTCCGACTACGTCGACGGCGAGTGGCGCACCAGGCCCGGCGTGGCGCCCCGGGCACAGGATCTGGGAGCCGCGTCCCTGGTCTCGCCCCAGGTGGCGGTCACGGACCGCACGTTGACCGTCGAGTCGAACCAGCTCGAGTTCCCGCACGTCGCTTCCCCGCAACCGGTCGTCGGCGCGGACTTCGGCACGACGCCATGGGGGGTCGACCCGCGCACCAACGACCTCTACGTGCGCTCGCGCACCGACAGCTACTCGCTGACCTACCGCGAGGTCAACGTGACGGCCGCCCAGCTCGACGGCGGGATCCAGGGCGGGGCCACCGGCCAGGGGGATCCGGAGGTCGCTGCCTCCCTGGCCCTCGACCCGGCGTCGGCGCCGCTCGTCACCCAGCTCGCCGACAGGGTCGTCCGTGCGGCGGGGGCCAAGACGGCATACCAGAACGCCGTGGCCATCCAGGACTGGCTGCGCAGCTCGGGCGGTTTCACCTACTCCCTCCAGCTCGTCAACCCGGTGCTCGACTCCACCGGCGCCACCGTGACCAACCCGCTGTCCGCCTTCCTCGTCAGCAAACAGGGCTACTGCGTCCAGTTCGCCTCGGCGATGGTCATGATGGCGCGAGCCAGCGGGATCCCCGCACGGATGGCGATCGGCTTCCTTCCCGGGAGCTCGAGCGAGGGCCTGTACACCGTGCGCGCCGCGGATGCGCACTCCTGGCCCGAGCTGTACTTCCCCGGTGCGGGATGGCTGCGGTTCGAGCCCACCCCGGCGTCGCGGACCGGCACCGCACCGTCCTACACCAGCGTGCCGACGGGCGACGCTGGCAACACGAACACCCGCGGCGGGGTCGACGACCAGGGCAACCCGATCGTCGCACCGAGCGATGCCCCACGCGACAACGGCGGAGTGCAGGACACCACCGCCCCGGGTGCCGCCGCGTCCGTTCCGGTCCAGGACCGGGTCGGCGTCTGGCTCCAGGACAGGTCGCACCTCGTCCTGCTGGCCGTCATCCTCGGCCTCCTCGGCACCCTCGTCCTGCCGCTCACGGCACGCGTCCTCCACCGTCGACGCCGGCTGCGAGCAGCGAACCGGGCCGAGCTCGCCGAGGCGCAGTGGCAGGAGCTGGTCTCCAGGCTGAGGGACCTGGGCCTGTCACCGCCCACCGGAGGGACGCTGCGCCAGTGGAGCCACCACTACTCCCGCGAGGCCTACCTCGACGACGACGCAGAGCACTCGATGGGTCACGTCGTCGCCACCCTCGAGCGGACCCGCTACGCCAAACCGGGTGCCGAGCCGCTCCCGATGACCGAGGACATCCGACGAGTGGCGAGAGCGGCGGCCGTCAGTCGCTCGCGCCGACAGCGCGTCCGGGCGTTCTTCCTGCCGGGTGACGGACTCCAGTGGTGGAGCAGGCTGTCGGCCAAGGTCACCGGCGCGCCCGGACGGTGGGTCGACGCCGCCGTCGACCGCCTCCCCCGCCGCCGCTGACCCGCACACCGGGCCGTCGGCTGTCAGCCCGTGCCGGGGGGAGGGCGCTCAGACGGCGTGGGTACGGCTGACTGCTTCGCGCAGCTCAGCGAGCAGGCCGTCCTGGTCCGCGGTGGTGCCGCGTCCGGTCGCCGGCGAGACCTCACCGACGGCGGCGATCAGGGGCAGGTCCGGGTGTTCGTCCGCGGCGACCTTGGCCATGGACCAGTGCCCGAAGACCCGCTCCTTCACCATCGCCGCGCTGAGCAGCTCCACCGCGTCGTTACGCGGGTCCTGCTGGATGCGGCTGAACACGGACCGGACCTCCACCTCACCACCCTCGAGGACCTGGACGAACCAGTCTCCGGAGACCAGCAGTGCACCGGTGATCCGGCGCCGCTCGTTCTTGGACCTGGCCTGGGTGAAGAGGTGGCTCAACTCGGCCGTCCGGTTCTCCGTGTCCAGTCGGTCGCGGCTGCGGTAGATGAGCCGGAAGGTGCCTCTCGCCGCGTCGGAAGTGTCGTCGGTCATCGCGGGTGTCCTTCGCTCGGAGTCGTCGTGCTGGCTGATACCCCTCCTCGTACCCTACGGCCGACGGTGCCTCCCGTGCCGCTGGGCCACCCGGAAGTGCGCCCGCCGAAGGACCGGGGCAGTGCCGGCGACATGCCCCAGACGCGGGTATGCCGTGTCGGCAGCTGCCGACACGGCATACCTCGCTGGTGGCCCCGACCTCAGGCCTCGAGCTGGACACCAGTCACGCAGCCCGACCACCCTTCCCGTCGGCTACAGCGGGGCCACACCGCAGGTCGCCTTCTGCGAGAGGCACGGCTGAAGGTCTGGCACAACACCCGGGAGCTGCATCAGGCCGGCTCGTCGGGC
>JAABUR0100001307.1_pt1 | contig 45579 bp, 46 predicted proteins | sample 5560091 | NCBI WGS metagenome assembly JAABUR01 (sample SAMN10711879, study PRJNA513375) | rock metagenome | isolation source: Antarctica rocks | place: Antarctica: Victoria Land, University Valley sud | reverse complement strand
TTTGCTGCCGCTGGCATGGATAACTCTGAGAGTGAACAGGAAAAGCAAGATAGGCGTCGAGCAGAGGAAAGAATGGGCGCTCGGCATCGGGAGAGCAAATGGGCAAAGAGTGTCAAAGATAGTGGAAGGGCAACCTGGGATGAGGATGCACGAAGTGGAGTGACTGAGATGGCGAGAAGGGGAGAAGAGCTCAGACAAAGAATCGAGGGAAAGGAGGTGGCTGGCGAGGAAGACAGCTCTTTATCATCTGAGACGGACTCTGAGGAAGAGGTCGCGGAATATGGATTTGAAGATGGAGATCGAAGGAATGCGCAAAAGCTTGACAAACATCTAAAGCAGCTTAGCGAGAACGGGTTAAATCCGAGTTTCGATGCGGAAGGCCCTGGATCGTCTCTTACTTCAATGAAATTCATGAGAAACGCTGAAGCCAAACGTAAGAGTGTGAATGATACCGAAGTGGAGAATATGCGTAGAGAACTTGCTGGCGAGGGAACCCCAAGCGAAGAAGATATGATAAACGGCTCAGGACGGAGAAGTTATGGGCCATTGAGAAAGAAGCCATCGCAAGCGAAAGTTGTACAGCCTGAAGGAAGGAGTGAGTTCGAGGAGAACGATTCGGATAATGAGAACATGATAGCTCTCGGGGATCCAGAGGAGGAAGACTCCGAAATCGTGGTTGACACTGCAAATCCAAGAGGCAAAAGCATTCCCGTGAAAAAGCCTTCTGTCAGCCGAAACTCCGCTAAGAAGTCTTTGGCACCGGTAAACGAGGCCATTTCAGCAGCCGGTGAGAACCCCTGGCTGTCCAGCAGCACCAAGAGGAGTAACAACCGCGACCGCAAGGCGCAAGACTCCCAAGCACCTGCGATCATTACCAACACTCTCCCAGCAAGCTCCACGAATACCATCGTCACTGAACTCAAGCCACGCTCAGTACTCAGAGGCGCCAGAAACGAGGAGAGAGCCCGGAAAGGCCTTCAGATGTCCGAGACGAAGGAGAGTCTTGACGCCGATAACAGCGAAGCAGAAGAAGAAAAGGGTCGGCTACCATTTGTTTTACGCAATCAAGACCTCGTCCGCAAAGCCTTCGCTGGCGACGAAGTAGTCGCTGACTTCGAAGAAGAAAAGGCAGAAATCATGCGCGATGAAGACGAGAAAATCATCGATGTCACGCTCCCAGGGTGGGGTAACTGGACCGGAGAAGGTGTGAGCAAGAAAGTACTAAAGCGTAATAAAGGACGCTTACTAAAGAAAGAGGAGGGTATCCCTCAGGGAAGGCGAAAGGATGCGAAATTGGAGAGAGTCATTATCAACGAGAAGAGGGTAAAGAAGAACGCGAAGTATTTGGCTTCGAATCTGCCGCATCCGTATGAGAACAGACAGCAGTATGAACGAAGTTTAAGGCTGCCGGTAGGGCCGGAGTGGACTACAAAGGAGACTTTCCAGTCTGCAACTAAGCCTAGAATACTCATGAAACAAGGCATCATCGCGCCGATGGTTAAGCCGATTGTTTAAATGGTTTAGGGAAAGTCTACAAACGTAAGGCAAATCTGGCGGTTGATGCTAGAAAATCGTATACCGGGGACTAGAATAGGGAGTAGCCAGCTTTGCTCCTTTTGTCCTACGATTTACTATTTAGATGTACTCAACCATGTCATAGATCATGAGTGGCAGATAGTCGGTAAACATTGATCGACAACCAGACACGCCAGGCCCAACTACCAGACTAAGTGGTAGTTTGGGTATGGAATATTAAAACTAATCATCTCGACTATCGCACAAGCTTTGCAGCCAAACCGAGTCCTCAAAGCTTCTTCCATGTGGATTTAGGATGGCTTCACGCCTTATCAAAGGGCTAGCCTTACGAACTTACAAAACTGCTGTCTGCATTATAGATGTATCGACAAAGGCCTAAAGGAGGCTCGATTACTGAAGAACTTCAATGGACATTATAGGACGCTCATGAAACGTACGGCGAGCACCCAGGGTCAAACTACATTCCACGGTCGTTGCTACGAGTCACTCCATCCCATAGACCCGGAATGTGGGTTTTACCCTTTATCTGGGCTGGAAACCTATATCCATGTGGTCTCCGTTGCCTTAGCTGCTATAGGAATGATGTTCATAACTATATATTTCTTGAGCGTCTTGTCATCTTCTCAGAATAACACCTACTACTATCTGCCACTCTCCGCTGCTGTCTACAATTTCACACATGAACAGGTTTCCAGAAATTATATATATCTAAAGATCAACCTATGCCATGCTATACTGCTGAAGCTCTTTTAATCCTGCAATCCTACAGAAGTTCCCTAAACTTTTCATCTTAGATTGGCTGAAGCTTGACCTCGAGGCCTGTCAAAGATTACTTTTCTTTCTTGAAAATTCTCCTCAATCTGTTATAATATGATTTATCTGCAGATGCAGCTTGCTATTTCTGTGATGATGCTAACCTCTATAGAGTCTAGTCCGGCTCAAGCCATACCTCGAGGTCAATCAAGACCTAGCCTTCTCAGGTTCCACTCGACAGGGAAATTCTATGATTTCTTACCAAAAAACAGCACCTATCCTCAAGTGTCACCACAAAGCGCAACTACGACAACGGAGCCAGGTACAAAAGGGGTCAGTACAGAATCTGCTTTCACTCGTATCTTGATCTGCGAACGCATTATTGATACTGATCCCGTCATACAGGTTTTCCCTACTATTCTTGAAACGCAAGGACGGCCATCACTACCACCATTTCCTACGTCGTTTATTGCACCGTCAGTATCATTGACGTCCCCTCTATCAACTCAAACGGCATGGTTACCGAGTGTACCAGCGAATGCTTCGAATGAGACTAACATAGCGACGCTACTCAAGGTAAGATCTCCACTGCTAATCAAAATGGGAGTGACAGATATCTTTCAACCCGTTGCCAGTGGTGCACCTCCTCGCCAAATTCCATCCAGAGGAGATCATCCAGCACCTAGGCTTGGTATTGTACGTGAAGAGTATATAATTATCGTCGTCTTGCTCACGAAGATACGAGTAGGCCCCTCAAAGAAATCCAATATCTACGAATAAGTTCTATGCAAATCTTTTCCTCGGTTCCCAAAGCCAAGGCGTCTGGACACACCCATATTCTATCACGTGGAGTAAGGGCAGCGGCATTGCTCGAAGTTGGGGCATGGCCATATCCCATGTCGATGCTGACCAGAGGGCATACGGGCCGCAGAGTGAGGCAATATCTGGACGGCCGGCCCAGTACTTCATAAATCCTATCGGCATACAATCCATTATCCTTTCCGCGATTGAGCTAGGGCCCGCCACAGTCTTAAATACAGACAATTTGCAAGCATCATCCGCCAACGCTAATTTGTCACCTCAAGCTGGATCATCCGCCAGGATAACTTTCCCACTGGTTCAAGGCATGGGGTTTGTCACTGGAGTGTATACGAATCTACAGCCTGCGGTACAGAGTAGTGTGTTGTTTCGGAGCGTGGTTCCAACGCCTTTTTCCCGCGCAGGCATCTTCAAATACCGCATTACGCTGGAAGATGGCAAGATTTGGCTCCTCTACGCACTGCCAAGCAGTGGGCAAAACCCTCAATTATCCCTCGTATCAAACATATTGCTACGAGGCCTACCTGGTTGGAGGGGCGTAATCCAGATTGCGAAGAATCCAGCCGGTTCTGCTGGTGAGATGAGCTACGACAGATCCGCTGGGATTTACGCTACTACTGCTGTCGTTACTGGTTCTACACTTGGATCGACTGGCACGTATAACATTCAGTGGACCAAGGCCGGTATGACGTCTGGTCCAAATCGACTCCTCATGTACGCCTTACCGCATCACGTACAATCTTTCAGTACAGGAATACCAATCATCAAAACATCGATTCATCTGCAGACTACCACAAAAGGTACGGCAACCGCAATAATCGCAGATAGCTGGACTCTAGTGGAACCAAATCTACCAACAGATATAGGCTTCGCGCCATGGTCGCCAGCCAGACGGAGTGTGAGAAGGCTCTCTGCTGCAGCACTAAACACCATCAACCAGACAGCCCACTCGGAAATAAACCAAGATATGGACGCTCAAACAAACCTCGACAGCATGTACTTCAGCGGAAAAGCTCTCAGTAAATTTGCTACAGTAATTTACACAGTCCATGAGCTTTGCCAGCAACCCGATCTTGCCCTTCAAGGCCTGGGCGAGCTGAAAGGAGCTTTTGCTCGGTTCGTAACCAACAGGCAGAAGTTTCCTCTGGTCTATGACAGTGCCTGGAAAGGCGTCGTTTCTTCTGGCACATACATCACAGGCGACTCCGGGCAAGACTTTGGTAATACCTACTACAATGACCATCACTTCCACTACGGTTATTTCATACACGCTGCGGCGATCATAGCCTATCTTGATCCCAATTGGTTGTTACTCAACAAAGAATGGGTTCAGATCCTTGTCCGAGATGCCGCCAATCCCGTCCAAGACGACTATTTCCCATTCTCAAGAGCCTTTGACTGGTACCATGGCCATTCATGGGCCAAGGGCTTGTTCGAGTCCGCGGATTCGAAAGACGAAGAGTCGTCCTCTGAAGATGCTTTCTTCGCTTACGCACTCAAGATGTGGGGGCATGTTATTGGCGATGCTTTGATGGAGGCACGAGGGAATCTAATGCTCGCGATCCTAGCGAGAAGTCTTAACAATTACTTTCTGCTGTCGAGCGATAACGTCAACCAGCCAGCCAATTTTATCGGGAACAAGATCACTGGTATTGTAAGCGACTATCTATCCTACTATCATAGGCGTGCTAATCTCGGCTTAGTTGTTTGAAAACAAGATTGATCACGCAACCTACTTCGGCGCCAGCCCTGAATACATCCAAGGGTATCTTGCCCCCTCCTCTCTTCTTCTTCTTCTTCCCTCCCTCTCCACTCCTACCCTACAATCATCTACCCAGATCACCCCACTCTCTTTGCTAAAATCTGCAATAGAATCCACATGCTCCCCCTTAACCCCTCAACCCCCTACACCCGCCCCCAAAAATTCGTCGCCGAAGAATGGAACACCTACTTCAGCCCCTCATCTCCCTATCCCGCTAGCACCATCCAGGGGGGCTGGAAGGGTATCCTGTACGCAAACCTGGCGTTGATTGATGCGAAAAGCAGTTGGGATTTCTTTGCTCAGGCCGGGTTTGATGGGAGCTGGATCGATGGAGGGGCGAGCAGGACTTGGTATTTGGCGTTTGCTGCTGGTAAGTTTGATTTTCTTGCGTCTTTAGATTTCTCGTTCTTGTTTTCTGTTTCCCCGCTTTCAGTTGAGATTGAGAAGTGCTGACAATGGCATCAGCTCTGGGAGGGGCCTAATACCAGAGGGTGCAGAAAGTCAGTAAACAATCACATGTTTGTCGATAGAGATATTCAGTTATATTTTTCATTTCCTCTCGAGATAGTAGTACTCTCATTTCGAGTCCACCCTCAAAGCTTATGCGACGTAAAGAACCGGCCAAAACACCACATGGAATTAGCCAACCTTGCCTTGTCCATACCCAAACTGCCACTTAGTCTAGTTACTCACTTATGATATCTAGCTATCGGTTATTGTTCACCATCACTCTCCCCTAATCCTTAACCAGCTCTACCAGAGAGACAAATACGCATCCCCATAACGATCTCAAAACCGAAGCACCAAATCATCATCTCCTAAACCAAGAGCATTAAAGTCCACCCGTTCAAATCATCCAAAGCTTTCAACTCTCAAACTCCATTCGTTAATTTCTTGTTTCCTTATCCCCCCCCCCCTTGATTATTCTCAGTAGAGCTCCAAATATCTCAACTCCGTCATCAGCGCTAAGAAAAGGACATCAGAGGCCATGAGAGACGTAAGTGTAGGCCGGTAGAGAGAGATATCAATATAACGCAAGATCAAGAGAATTTGCAGCTTCAGAGCTTTCGAGCCACGCAAAACTTACGTCTCTTTCCAAGGATTGAGATACAGTATTCCCTCTTCCCCTCCCCCGTCTTGGACGTTTCAAAGACATTAAAAAACCTCGCACCTTTGCTCACAGCAGATTCTCAACCCCCAACCCTACCGCCACCACCCCCCTCCAGCACTCATCCCTCCCCCCCGCGCCCCTCATCCTATACTCCCCAACAATAAACTCTCCCGCAATCTATCTACGATCAAAGACACACAGAAAACTCATATAGGCGTCGGTATGAGGAATCCCGAGGGAGGCCGGATGACGGACGCCGCACCCAAGAATAAAATTAGCGTGTGCAGAAAGGTATCGAATCCTTGGCATCGCAATTGTCGCGCCCCCCCCCAAATTTACTATTGAATTCAGACATTCTTGACATTCTCAAACCTTCCGCTCTATTGGAAAATCAATAGAAAAATCAAACCGGTAAATTTGAAGCTGTTCAAAAGCACTTACTGATCTCTATTCAAAAGCACTTACTGATCTGTCAAATAGCTATGCCTCGCTCACTGAATTCATTCATTCGCTTCAAAATAATACGTCTTCTACTACTACACTGACGCTTTCTAGCTATCATTGAAGAGATTCACTGTCATTTTGATATCGTTTATAATATACAAGAGAATCTGTTTATATATCATTCGTCGTGCAGATCTCAGTTTCGACTCAAGAGAATCTCTCATAAGATCTTTTCAGTCGCTGAAGACTCTCTTATTACATATCTAGAGCAACAGTCATGAATCATGCAGAAAGAAATGATGTGATTTCTATGAAAGAAGTGAGATATACATGTTCAATGTTCATAGATTCATCATATTCAGAATTCTGAAGAAGAAACACTGAAGTGAAAAGAGAGAACAGTGTGTTGACATCAGACAGAATGATGAGCTGCAATTAAACTGAATTGTCGATCTGTTGCAGCTGATGACTGAACAGCTTGTCTTTATCAATAAGACTTTATTCAATGAAACTACAAGATGACATCATCAAGTTTATGCATTGATTGATGAGTCAGCTCACTATCTGTTAGAGATTGATCTAAAGCGAGTTATAGAGATGTAATATAACTAATAAATAAATGCTAAGAAAGAAAAGTATGTACAGATAAGAACTTGAGTTTTTATATGTGTTTTTCTCAGCTCTGTACTAGACTCGAAAGAATTGACGTCTTACACATATGATGCAGAATTTCAATGACATCACTACTAGCTTGAATGCTCACTAGACTCGATTAGAATGAAACTCAGATTAAAGCTAGAAAGAATAGACGAAGACTAGAATCATAACATTACCTTCTCTTCTTGACTATTCATGTTCGCATGAATGTTTTTTCTAGCGCGCTTTTCTTGAATATTTAATATGAAATTCATCAACTATCTCTTGAGTGTTCATAAACTTATCGTTGTCAGCGTTATATCAGTTGAGATCATTGTCATAGTCATTTCATTTGACTTTATATTGAAGTCATCTTTTATGACATTAAAAGTTCAGTATATCATTGATTTCTCATTCATCTTCATCGTTTATCACTATTGATTTCAAAGATTCATTCTTTTGATCAGACAGAAAGTCATTGATGACAGAATGAAGAAGCTCTGAATGAAATACATCATGTATATGCATAGTCTCTGATAGTTTCAACTTATAGAATGAGTCAACAGAATCAGTGATCTGAAATGAGTCGAGCATCTTGTCATTCAATTTTTTGAAAGATTTCACTGTAATGATGTTTTGTTCATTCAGAAACATTTTTGATTCAATTTTGTAATTAATCTTCTTTCTATGCTTGTTAGTCTGATTCATCATTTGCTCTTGTGTTTTGATCAAAGCTTCGCGAGCGAAGATCAGTATTTTATTCATATGATTGAATATATCTTCAACTCAAGCAATCTGCAGACGTTCGTGAGTGCTTTCATACTCAATGATGTCAGAGTCAAAGCTCATACAAGAGTGAAAGTTCTTGTTCATGAAGAAAAGAATCAAGAAGATGACTGAAAACAAGACATTATTGTTAACAAACTTGATCATAAGTAGTCACTTGAATCAGTCGTTCTGCATGTACAAACAGAAGAAACAAAGATATTGCTTAACATTCTGATTAACTTGTTCACTTTAATCATTGATTTGAAGATGATAAATGATGAACAATTGAAGAGAAATGCTCAGTCATTTGCAAAGAAACTTTCAAAGAATGAAGATGAACTGAGAATCTTGATCGAATACAATGAAGCTTGATAAATCATGAATTCAATATACTCATTGAAGCAACATTTCAGCTGTCTTTTTAACTGTGATATTTTCATCATCAGTGATGCAAGAAATATAATGTCTTTCTTTCAACAATCTGCAAATAATAGTCAGAATAACGTTGTAGTTGTACAAATCAAATAGATTGATAATGAAGTTCATGACTATGTTCTGTCATCGCTGTTTAGATATAGATAGAGATTGAAGCAAGTCGTTTAATTTATCTTTTGATGTCTTTGAACGTTGATATACATAGCAGTTTCAAATATATTGATCTATCGTTTTTCGCATAGAAAATCAATAGTAATTTCGCTTTATGATCTTCACTGTTCTAAAAATTTCAGAATGATCAATCGATGACTGATCATGTACTTCACGAATCAGATTCATTTGTAGAAGTTCATTGAATGAGACTCATAACTGACTATCATGAAACAAGATTTTATTCTGAGTTCAACAATTCTTCAATTTGATATCTTCATATTATGCTTCGTCTCTTGCTATTGCTTCGCGAAGTAGCGTACAATTCTCATCAATTTCATTAATCTTAAGATTCTGTTTATAAATTGATTCACTGATGTTCTTTAAATTAGCAATTTTCATTCAATTCAAAGTCAGAATAGTGATTCATTAATAGCAAATACACTCATCTTCTGAATCTTTGAGCATGACGTCAGCTTAATGAGTTAATGCATCGATCTTGATGTTCTGTTTGTTAGATCAATACATTATTCTGAAGTTGAAGTCAACGAACTTCTGAACTTAATGCATCTGACGTCTGCTCAGCTCTTTATCTTTCATCAACGAGATAAGCGCTTAATGATCGATGAACATCTTAATAGAAATGTCAGTTAACTTCAGTTCAAGTTGTCAGTGTTTAAATGCTCAAATGATGATCAATGTTACAAGCATATCAAGATTGAAAAAGGCTGAAGTTCTAATTAATTCGCAGAGTACGCTAGCGAGTACTCTGCGTATTGATTAGAACTAGTCAGTGTCTCTAGCTCAGATCTAACTCAGCCTCTATTTTCTTTTCCCAACATCTCTTTGTTCAACATCATCTTTCTTTCTACATCACATTCTACTCATGTCATAAACACATTTTCTTCAAGCTTAACGCAGTCTCTGAATATTACTTAAATAAAAGCTTTTATACTCATCTTCTTCTGTATTCTTAATATTCAGTTATAGCTATCTTTAAAGATCAAGCACTATTCAATTCTGACTTTCGCTGATTGATTCATCTAGACATCATTCTGACATTATATTAAGAATTCGTTAATCACATGATACTGATCTCATTATTCATTCAACATACTCATACAGACAGAACAAGTCTAAAGAAATTCGTTTACCTGATGATTAACGCAATTAAAAGACTGAACAACACTAAAGAGTTTGATAAAATCAACGACAAGACTGTTTGAATCACTAGACAACTTATCACTCACTAAGTATGCAAAGTTCACTTGATCAAGAGAATCAACTCATTCTTATAAAACAGACGAGTGAAAATAAGCTGTTCAACTCAATTAAGAGAATCGACGATAAAGAATCTTCGTGAATTGCTTGAGAATCACTCAAAAACTCATAAATCAAAAATATTCTTCTAATCAACAACATTTTTCTCTGAAGATTAAACACTTGATTATACGTCTTCATTAATACTGTTGAGCATCGTCATTCGCTTAATTGTTACGAGCGTATCAAGACTGAACAAGGCTGAAGCTCTAATCAATTCGCAGTGAACGCTAGCGAGTTCTCTGCGTAATGATTTGAACTAACCAGCGAGCTAGCCAGATATAACTCACATATGACTCAGATATGACTCAACATTCTTTTTCTTTCTCAACACTCTTTTCTTTCATCAACATCTTGTTCATCTACATCACATTCTTCTCGTGTCACAAACACATTTCTTTCGAGCCTAGCGCAGTCTCTGAACATTACATAAATAGAAGCTCTTGTATCAATCTTCTTCTGTATTCTTAATATTCAGTTATAGCTATCTCTAAAGATCAAGCACTATTCAACCCTGACTTTCGCTGATTGACTCATCTAGGCATGATTCTGACATTAATTTCGTTCTTTCTTCAAATTTCATCATGTCAAAACATTCATTTACGAAAGAATATTTCAAAGAATTTCAAAGTCACTTTTCTCAAACTTCTGAGACTAATTCATCGAAACTCTCTAGTGTTGAATCATTCATTCATGAAGATGACAAGTCATTTGCTGAAACAGTAATACTCTCTGTTTCTATCGAAAACTGAAAGACTTGATGCATGATTCTCGACAGAGAAACAGATCAACTCAACAAGTTGAGTAATCAACGAGACATTGAAATCAAAGAGTTGAAGACTAGACTTCAAACTAAAGAAATCACTTCTTCTGATTTCATCTACTTTGAGCATTCTAAATCTCAGAAAATATCTGATTCTTTCTGATTTACTGATGAAAAGAATTCTACTTGAGAAAACTGATACGACAAAATTCAGAATAAACTAGAGATCAACGTCAATCTCTTTTCAAATGAATGAGTCAAACTGAGCTATGTACATTTCAGATTATTTGATGACGCAGCTGATGTCACTCAATCTAGACGCGAACATAACTATGTCAATCTTTATAAGATTGTCGATGATCTTTTGAAAGAACTAGCTGAGTTGTTTAATGATTTAAATAAGAAAGTCAACTTTCATAGAAAATACTACAACTTGATTCAAGAATCAAAGAAGTTCAGCGAGTTTTACACTCAGTTTCAACGATTATCTTTCTATCTGAAGTATCACGAAAAGCAACTGATCATTGATCTGAAAGATAAAATAAATCTTCGTCTTCGATTCATTTGAATAAATCAATTAGTTCAATCTGATTTTCTTAAAGAGATTCATTTCTATCTGATTCATTTGAATAATGATCAGCGAGTCATTTGAAAAATCAAGAACAAAGTCAATCTCATCAAATGCATCAATGATTTGTCAAAGATTATCTTTCATAAAGCTGTTGTTACTCAGTTAGTTAATCATTCAAAATCTGATCATTTAAAGTCATGTAACGCGATTTTAACTAGCGTCAAAGAAGCAAACATTCTAGTCAAAACCTGTTTCATATGTCATAAATCAGATCATAGCTCTAAAGAGTGCTCTGATTAATCTACTAGAATTAATGCAGTGAACAATGAATATGATTGTTTTGAGTTCAATTTTGATTCGAATTTCGATTCAAAAAACTAGTCATCTCTTCAAAAGTCATCAAAGAAATAAAAATTATATCTTTGTGCAAACTAGATGAAATTCTATCAGAAGAGAATTACTTTGAAAAGTCGTTTCTAATTAATGTTTTTCTCAACTCTCAGAATCGATCTTTTAGTCTTTGTTCTCTGATAGACAGTGATTCAGTCACTCATATGCTCATACATGTTAATTTAGTCAATAAAGTATGTGAGAAACTAGAAATTCAATCTATATCACTGACAAAAGAGAAGTTAATAAGAGACTATGATGAAAAGATATTTAAGAAAATCATCACTCATAAAATTCTATTCAATCTCATCATCGAAAGTTATAAGAAATTGACTGTATCAATGCTGATAGCTGATATTAATCATTATGAAGTCATGTTGAGTAAGCTCTGAATGAACAAAAACGAAATATTATTGAATATGCAAAACGACGTCATTGTTTTTTCAAATCAATTAAATACTTCTATTTCGATTTTTTCAATCTCTCTCAATTCAAAGCACTCAAGTTGATCGCGATTAACTTCGCTCTCTTCTATCATTCAGACTAAGATCTCTATTATGCTCAAACAATCTGTTTCAACTACGACTAAGAAAAAATCATTCTTGATTCAAAGCATAGATGCAGCTTCATTCAAAACTTTACTGAATCAATCAAAGAAGAATCAGACTAAAGTCTTTGCTCTATTCATGACTGATATTGATAGAGAAATCGCGTACAATACTCAGTGCAATTTAAACGTTTTAAACGTTTCTTTAATTGATGAAATGACTTTGAATTTGAAAGATATTAAAGTCAAGCTGTCATCAGAATATCATGAGTTTCTAAATGTTTTTGATCGAGCTTAATCAAATAAACTATTTTCTCATCGCTTCTATAATCATAAAATTGAGCTCATCAGTGATTCAATGTCTTCTTGCTGTCAAGTTTATCAAATGTTCTCTGTCAAACTTCTGAAAGTAAAGAAGTACTTAAACGAGAATCTGTTGAAAAGATTCATCACTTTTAGTCAGACTCTCTATTTCTCTCTCGTTCTATTCACTCTTAAAGCAAATGAAGATCTTTGATTCTGCGTGAATTATCAAAAGCTAAATGTCATTTTCAAAAGAAATAGATATTCTCTATCGCTGATAAATGAGATCATTAATAAAATAGTGAATTGCAAGCATCTGACTAGATTGAACATCATATCAGCGTTCAACAAACTTCAAATGCATCTTGATAACGAGAATTACATCACTTTTATCACTGCTTTAGAAGCATATAAATACAAGATGCTATCATTCAAACTGACTAATGAATCAATCTTCTTTCAGCAATATATGAATAATGTTCTATGAAACTTTCTGAATGACTTTTGCCAAGTTTATTTAGATGACATTCTCATCTATAGCAAAATGAGAAAGAAACATAAAGATCACGTCAAACTAGTATTGAGTTGACTACGCGAAGCTGAACTGCAAATGAATATTTGAAAGTGCAAATTCAATGTAGAAGAGACTGTCTTTCTAGAAGTCATCGTATCAGAACTAGATCTTTGTATGAATCTCAGCAAAGTGACAGTCATAATCAGCTGAATCACTTCAATCAATCTAAAAGAAATTCAGAACTTTGTGAAATTTGTTAACTTTTATTGTTGTTTCATTAAAAACTTCTTGAAGCTAGTCAAATCATTCATTTAGCTGACTAGAAAAAACACGTCTTTTGTTTGAAATGAGATCTGTGTTCAAGTCTTTGACAATTTAAAGAAACAAGTCAGTTCAATCTCAATACTTCGTCACTTTGATTTCAAATGACAAGCTATTCTGAAGATTGATGCTTCAAACTATGTAAAAGATGAAATACTATCTCAGTATGATGACGAGAAAGTTCTTCATTCGATGATCTTCTACAGTAAAAGCATGATTTTCGCTGAAATCAATTATCACATCTATGACAAGAAATTGCTGATCATTATTCAATACTTCAAACATTGATGACTCAAGCTGAAGTGCATTGAACTACTTATTCAGATATTCATTGATCATCAAGCTTTGAAGATCTTCATGAAAAATAAACAGTTGAGTCGATGACAAGTCAACTATCTGAACATTCTGTCAAAGTTCAACTTTCAGATCATCTTTAAATCAGATAAAATGAATACTAAAGTCAATGCTTTAACTTGAATGTCTCTAGTGAACGTTTCTGAATCAGCTCAACAACTTGAAGATTGTTTTCAGACTATTCTGACTCTCAATAAAGTCGATGTTCTACTTGTTGAATCAAAAGCAAATTTCTATCAGCGAGTATATATGATCAATCAAACAAATGAGCTCTGCAATAAATATAAACAAGCTATGAATGAGAACAAGCTCAAATTTCATATCACTAAATTAAAGAACTGCGAAATCATTGACAGCATTCTCTTTAGAAAAGACTTACTGTGAGTTTTCAAGAATATGCATACGAAACTGCTACAGAAAATTCATGATCAGCTTTTAATCTCTCATCTCAACAATAAATGAACTATTGATCTAATTCAACGATTCTACTATTGATCAGATCATCGAGTCACAGTCAGACAGTACATTCGAAACTGTCATGTCTATCAGCGAAGCAAAGTTTCTAGAAATAGCATCAATGAACTTCATCATTTTCTACTCATTTCACAAGAACATTGAAAAGATATAGCTATGAACTTCATTACTGAGCTTTTTCTATCAGAAGACTATAACGTCATTTGCACAATCATATGTTGTTTCATCAAAGAACATCACTATGTTTTCTGTCATTGAAAAGACGATGACATCTCAGTTGAAGAAATGATTTGAATCATGCTATGAAATGTTTATCAACTGCATGATCTACTCAGTTCTATTGTTTCAAACAAAGTCTTTCAATTCATATCAACTATGTGAAAGAGTCTTTGCAAGCAACTGAGAATCACAGCTAGTTTATTCACAGTCTATCATTCAAAGATCAATGATCAGACGAAACAAGTCAATCAAGACGTTGAACGTAAACTTAGAATTTATTGCAATTACATGCAGAACGACTGAGTCAAATGAATATCTATGATGAAATTCAGCGACAATTTCAATATTTTCTTGATCATCTCAATGATTTTTTTCTACTTCAATAAAGATTTTCACTCTTGAATGAGTTTTGATTCAAATACGACTGACTATGAAATCACTTGTGAACGATTGAAAGCTAGAAAAGCAAATGATATTGTCATTTGAATAAAAGAGTTACTGAGCTTCGATCATCAACAATTGAAAAAGACGAAGCTGATCATCGAAGCACAGATCAATAAACATAGACGAGACATCATCTATGAAGTAGAAAACTGAGTTTGACTATTCTTCAGAAACGTCAAAATCATGAGATCATGCAAAGATTTGAAAGACAAACAACTAGAATTGTATCAAATCACTGTCAAAGCGAAGATCTTCTATCATCTTTGTTTATCAGTCAGCATGAAGCATCTGCATTCAATGTTCAACTCAAAGTTACTGCAATCATATTCAGAAGACTCTCTATCAGAACAGCATGCAGAATCTCTCAGATTTATCATTATTAATGAAGATGATCATGAACATTGAGAGATAAATGACATTCTGAACTTCAAATGCTATCAAGATCAAATACAGTACAAGATTAAATGAAAAGATCTAGATAGAAATTATGAATGATACTATGTTGATAAAGATGAATTTGATGACTTCAAGAAAGTTTTGAACGAATTTCATGTGCTATATTCAAGAAAGTCACGCTAGTATTGAAATAACTCAATAAGAAAGCAAGCAAATGAGCTACATTCATGCAAACATGAATTTTCAAAGAAAGAAGTAATGTTACGAGCGTATCAAGACTGAAAAAGGCTGAAGCTTTAATTAATTCACAGAGTATGTTAGTGAGTATTCTGCGTATTGATTAGAGCTAGTCAATGTCTCTAGCTCAGATCTGACTCAGTCTCTATTTTCTTTTCTCAACATCTTTTTGTTCAACATCATCTTTCTTTCTACATCACATTCTACTTGTGTCACAAACACATTCTCTTCAAGCTTAGCACAGTCTCTGAATATTACTTAAATAAAAGCTTTTGTACTCATCTTCTTCTGTATTCTTAATATTCAGTTATAGTTATCTTTAAAAATCAAGCATTATTCAATTCTGACTTTTGCTGATTGACTCATTTAAACATGATTCTGACAGTCAGAAGTTCTTTATCATATATTTTGTAGTTGCATTCAGCAAAAGACATGTTCTTGCTATAAAAGACAATCAAATGTAGTACTTCTTTATCATTATATTGAAAGAGAACTTCATCATTGACGTAGTTAAATGAGTTAATTTCAAGAATAGTCTCATGAGTTTGATCAAAGTGACGTAGTATAAAAGTCTCAATCATACATCTCTTCATATGATCAAAAACAATCTGACAGACTTCATTTCATTCAAATATGATCTTCTTTTGAGTGAGTTAAATCATTGAACGAACAATCTTCGAAAAGTTCTTGATAAAACGTTGATAAAAGTTGCAAAAGTCAATGAATGATTGAATCTGAGTGAGATTATTGAGAGTAGATCAATTTACTACTGCTTGTATCTTTTGTAAATTCATCTTAAGTCTCTCGATTGACATCAAAAGTTCTAAAAAGATGATTTTCTGAACATAAAACTTGCATTTATTGATGTTTATCTGTAGATCAGCTTCTCGTAGTTTATTTAAGATTAATCATACATGTTGCTTGTGTTTCTTCAAGATCTTGCTGTAAATGATAATGTCATTTAAATAAATCTGACAAAACTGATGAAGATATTTGAACAGCACGTCATTCATATAGTGTTGATAGAACGTTGATTCATTGATTAATTTAAAGAGCATTACATGATATTTGTATGAGTCAAAAAAGATGATAAAGATAGTTAAATCTTCGTTATTTAAGTGCATTCGCAGTTTATTGAACGCGACAATGATGTTTAATCAAGTCAGATATTTGCTTCTTTGTATACAAGCGAGAGTCTCATCTATCAAGAGCAAAGAATAGTGATTTCACTTGATCAAAGCATTGAGCTTTCTGTAATCAACGCAGAAACGCAGACTATCGTCTTTCTTTTCAATGAATAAAATGAGCGAGACGTATGATGCAAAGCTGAAGAAAATGAACTTTTTGTTCAGATGTTTGATCAGATACTTCTTTATCTTCTGAAGCTTGTGATTAAACATCTGATATAGTCTGCTTCATGAAAGCATTCTCTCGTTGATCAACTCAATTTTGTGATCATAGAAATCATGCAATGATAGCTGATCAATTATTGCTCGATCGAAGATGTCTAGATAGTCGTGATATTCAGAGAAAAGCTTGACTTTGACTTGCTCAAGAGCTTCAGCGTAAGAAAGCTCATGCAGATTCACTTCTTCAGACTTGTTTTCAGCTGTAGTTATGAGTTGATCGATTTTCAAGATGATAACAGCAAAGATCTTAACATCTGAACGTTTGATTAACATTTTATATGTTGCTGTCTTTATTATTGCTATGTTTGTTGAATCTGAAGTCAGTTTAGAATTGATGCTAGTCAAAGTCACGTCACGCTGTTTTAACTGTTCAATGAACTTCTTGTTTTGACTGAATTGAGATGTAACGAAAGTGAAAGATCTCTTCAGTATATGAGTAGAAGTTAAGCTCTTTCGTTTTGTGATTAATTTATTGCTTAAAAGTAAAGCAATTGATTTCTGACTAGTAGAGTTGAGATTCAAAAATCGAAGAAAATCGATTTGCATATCAATTACTAGATTGATTTTGTTCATTCATGTTTTTTCAAGAATTATTTGATGTTGATTTAATTGAGTGATCAACATAAAAGCTGTGTCAATCGTATGATTTTGAACAGTCAGATTCAAGTAAATAACATGAATAATGAGTTTCTTAGCATAATGATCATTGAATTCTCAAATTGACTTCATCTTGATCAAAGTCAGAAGCTTGATTTGCAACTGATCACAAACAATCTGCGCGATTACTTCATTAATAAACGAATAGTCAGCAGCTTTGATGTCAATCAATGACTTCAATGAGTAACTAATTTCATTGCTAGAAAGTACACATTCAATAGTCAAAGATTCAGAAGCAAAAGAATCATCTGACATGCTCATCGTTGAAGAAATTAACACATTTTTCATCGCGTCTTTGATGAAAGTCTCTAGTTTTTTGTCTCATTATTCTTTGAAGAAGAAGATATTTTCTCATTCTTTTTATTCTTCGAAATGATGATCTCATGTAAATGAGAGATGAATGCATGAGATGCTGAAGTATCAATCTTGTTCAGCTGAGAACAATTCTTGAACAAATGATCGAAGATCTTGCAGATGTAGCAGATAATTAATGATCTCACTGACTTAGAAGTAGAAGAGATAATTAACTTAACATAATTGATTATTGAAGTTATCACTGACAGAGAAGTAGCACATTTATCAGATACAACAGTGACTTTGACGATGACAGTGCAACGTTCGCTGCAAAGCTGATAATTGACTCGTTGTTTACTATTCACACTTTGAAGAAAGATTTTTAAGCGAGTGAGCGAAGTAAAGTTCTTTGAACAGACTGATAAAGCATTCTGCAAGCGATTATTAATTTTATTCTGAAAATCATTCATCAGAATGCAATCATCGTATTCAAGATAGCTGAATAGCTTCATAAAGTTGAAGTAGAAAACATTGAAAGACTTGTCTGCTTATCTCAGAGCGTTGTACTTGCAACGACATTTTTGATTCTTATTCAATTCATTGTATATTTCTTTCAGATGCTTAAATAACTCGTTGATCAAGATGTATGAATGCAAAGCATCATGTCAATGTCAAGCAAAGATATGCTCAGCAGCGTCATCTTCTAGTCTAAATATCACATAAACAATGCAGATAGTTTCATTGATGAAGTGATCAACATTTGTCTGAAGCTTGTTGTTTATCTTGATTCTTCAGCTATTTCATGTTGATTCATCTTCGTTAATGAATACAGATAAGTTCAAAAACTTGAAAGACTTATAATGATCATTATTGAATAAAGTGAACAATTTACATCGAGTATGATTCTCGATAAATTGACGAAGTAGAGATTTCATAGAAACTTAAGATTCAGTAGACTGACGAGATTGAGACTGATTTGTTGAATGCAATACTTCTTTGAGTTTATTCTTAAGATTCAACATCTTCTTTTAATAGCGTTTATTTATCTCTTCTAGAGTGTTTATGATCATCTGTTTGATTTTTAGTTGATTCAATCTCTTGTCATGTTCAACTTAAGCAATGATTCACTGCTCATTGAGTTTCAAAGTCATATCTCGTTGAGATTTAAGCTCATTCAACATCTTGATGATCTCATTTGATTGATTATGAGTTCATTGACAAAGCTGTGTTTCTGTTTTGATGTTTCATGAAATATCAGCGTTCTTGACATCAACTGAAGCATCAAAAGAAATAAGAAAAACTTATTTACTAGCAATGCTTCTAAGCAGATGAGCTGTTCATGACTTGACTGATTCAAAGTTGCATGTCATTATGAAAGAGATAAAGATAAATAGATAAATAGTGATTAATTTGATAAATTTGAATAAATTTGAATGTGTGTTTTGATGAAAGTAATTCGAAAAATTGTCAGAATCATGCTTAAATGATACAATCAATGAAGATCAGAATTAATAGTGCTTGATCTTTAAAGATAACTATAACTGAATATTAAGAATACAGAAGAAGATGAGTACAAAAGCTTTTATTTAAGTAATATTTAAAGACTGCGCTAAGCTTGAAGAAAATGTGTTTGTGACATGAGTAAAATGTGATGTAGAAAGAAAGATGATGTTGAACAAAGAAATGTTGAGAAAAGAAAATAAAGACTAAGTCAGATCTGAGTCAGATCTTGATCAGATCTTGACTAGAAACATTGACTAGCTCTAATCAATATGCAGAATACTCGCTAGCGTTCACTGCAAATTGATTAAAGCTTCAGTCTTATTCAGTCTTGATACACTCATAACATTATTTCTTTCTTCAAAAATTCATGTTTGCATGAATGTAACTCATTTGCTTGCTTTCTTATTGAGTTATTTTAATACTAGCGTGACTTTCTTGAGTATAGTGCATGAAATTCGTTCAAAACTTTCTTGAAGTCATTGAATTCATCTTTATCAACATAGTATCATTCATCATTTCTATCTAGATCTTTTCATTTAATCTTGTACTGTATTCAATCTCAATAGCGTTTGAAGTTCAGAATGTCATTTATCTCTCAATGTTCATCATTATCATCATTAATAATGATGAATCTGAGAGATTCTGCATGCTGTTCTGATAGAAAATCTTCTGAATATGATTGCAGTAGCTTTGAGCTGAACATTGAATGCAAATGCTTTATGCTGACTGATAAATGAAGATGATAAAAGACTTTCGCTTTGACAGTGATCTGATATGATTTTAGTTGTTTGTCTTTCAAATCTTTGCATGATCTCGTGATTTTGACGTTTCTGAAGAATAGTCAAACTTAATCATTTATCTTATAAATGACGTTTTGTCTATATTTATTGATCTGTGCTTCAATAATCAGCTTCATCTTTTTCAATTGTTGATGATTGAAGCTCAGTAACTTTTTCATTTGAATGATAATATCATCTGCTTTTCTAGCTTTCAATCATTCACAAGTGATTTCATAGTCAGTTGTATCTGAATCAAAATTTATTTGAGAATGAAAATCTTTATTGAAGTAGAAAGAAATCATTGAGATGATTGAAAAGATATTGAAATTGTCACTGAATTTCATCATAGATATTCATTTGATTCAGTCGTTCTGCATGTAACTGCAGTAAATTCTAAGTTCATGTTCAATGTCTTGATTGACTTATTTCGTCTGATCATTAATCTTTGAATGATAAACTGTGAATAAATTAGCTGTAATTCTCAGTTACTTGCAAAGACTCTTTCACATAGTTAATATGAATTGAAAGTTTCTGTTCAAAACAATAGAACTGAGTAAATCATGCAGTTGATAAACATTTCATAGCATGATTCAAATCATTTCTTCAACTGAAATGTCATTATCTTCTCAATGATAGAAAACATAGTGATGTTCTTTGATGAAATAATATATGATTATGCAAATGATGTTATAGTCTTCTGATAGAAGTAGCTCAGTAATGAAGTTCATAGCTATATCTTTTCAGCGTTCTTGTGAAATGAGTAGAGAATGATGAAGTTTATTGATGCTATTTCTAAAGATGTCATGATGTCAAATCGTCATCTCAGTTCAGAGCATAAAATATGTCATCAACTCAATCTAGTATCATTGATATTTTAGAAAGTCTTGATTCATTGAATTAAGTCACTAATTTAGTCATTATCATCTTAGTCTAATCATATCAAAATCTGTTTCATGTCTTTATAATCTTAAGTCATAAAATTGCTGCTCAGTTTTGACATTACTCAATTCATGTATATAGAAGTTGAGTTCTCATTCTTTTCTTTCATTTCTTGTCTTTCGTCTTGTACATTATCTGATGTATTGTTCTGTATCTAGTTCAAGTAATATAATAATCAATTCTCTATATTGATAAAATCTTTAATCTAGTTTAGTTTCTGACATTATGAAAGATCTACACTTCTTGCAACGTTTTCATACATTGAAATCTTGTCTAGTTATTTTCTTGTTCAAATGAAGTAATCTCATCATCTTTCAATTGATGATGAGTGTATTGTTGAACAGTTTGCTCAAAGTATGATCGAAAACTTAGTTGAAGTCTTTCGCGCAATGCGCAAGCTTCAAAATCAAGTTCGATAACATGACATTATCATCTCATTCTCATTCATCACTTTTAGTTCTTCAGTTTATCAAGAATTGAATTCTCAGTCTTTTGCAACAATAACTCAGATTGTTGTACAAACTCTGCGCAATCAATCTCTCTTTGACGTTCAAGTCTTTGTGAATTCTGTTGCTGTCTCGATCTTCATTAGATTCAAAAAGCTTCTTGACATATCTAAGTATGAAAGAAACAAAGATTATTTGAATGTCTGAAAGCAGAGTCTGATATAGCACATAAACATGAACGATGATCATTACTTCTTTCATTGAGCTAAGATCATTTATGTCGAGTCACGACTCATCATAGATAAGAAAACTTACAATCTAATGAGTTAATATCGAGTCAATGATTTTTGTATCATTTTCATCTTTGCAGATTAATGACATAAGTTGCATCATTACTGCAACAATTCTTTTGAGACAGAAGATGCTCATTTATATTTTCGCGAAACTCTGAAGCAAGACATGAATAACTTTGTCAACTACTACAATCTTTTCTATCAAAAGAAAGAACATTCTTTGATGAAAGATTTCTCATTGATTGACTGTCTGAAGCACAATGTCAATTATTTCATTCAAGTTGTCACTTTCTTCTGACGAAATCTCAATGAAATTCAATCATTCATCTTTCATTAATGAATTTAAGCATTCTCTGACATTGATGAAGAGCTTCAGTAACTTAAGCATCATCAATCTCACTTCATCTTCATTATTGTTTTATTCATCAAAGTTAAAAACATCTTTGCATTGACTAGTAATTCTTTGAGTTCAAAGATCATCACTTCTGTGACTGTTGTTTCAACAGTATCTTTGTCTCTTTCTCTCTTGTTTCTTGATGAGTCAATGAATCTAAGCTTTGTCATTGTCATCGTTCAAGATAAGACTCTGATCGTTTCTGAGATCAAGAAAATCTGCAACAAGTGAAAGCTGTGCTACTACTGCAAATTGCAACATTCAAGCAAAATCATTAAAGAATGCTCAAATAAGAAGTTCTTCACTTTGCATATCATGAACATCTACAACAGTGATGTCATCAATATAAATGAAAAAATCTCGCTGTCTGCGAAAAAAGTCTAGTCTTTGAGCTAAGTCACGCTCAAAGATCTGTATACATATTATCTTGTTTACTAATTTCAATCTTCTCATTCTCACTTTAATCATATAGAAAGTTTTCTGCTAAATCTGTTTTGAAACTCTTTAAATTTGATTTGACATTCAAAAATAGTTACATGATAGTATTTTATATTTTATGTCAAGCTCAATTTAAAGTTCTCACTCTCACTCTGATTGATAGTGAAGTCTTCACTTATGTCTTTATGAATAAATTCTTCACGCAACAACATCATTTTCTCTTGCATCAATTAACTCATTCTTGCAGACTTCAAGAATTTAATGATCAAGTCACTTTAATTGATGACATTATTTATGTTGTTGAAATCACAATGATTCTTAATAAACATATAATAATAATAATAATAATAATAATAATAATAAATTCATACATTCTTGTGACATCAGTTAGATCGACTCATGAGAGACTCTATGCTATCTGTATCAAGTGAACAAAACTCTCTGAGATAGAAAATCACTCACAGTCTACACGACTGCTTCACGCAGTCGAAACAGTGAGTTTTGAGACTATGTATCAAATTTGTTCGCGTTGATTGCACGTTAGAGAACGAGTGTTCTAGTCACTCTAAATTGCTTCAAGAGCTTCGTTTTCATCATCATCTTCGCTACTGCTTTAAGACTCTTCGTGATGACGACGATTATTTGATAGTTCAAGAAGTCAGCATCTTGTAGCATTCTTGATCGCAGATGCGATCAGTTTGAGCAGTGCATGAGTACATGCTTCGTCGTCTGATGACTTCATTCGCAGTCGCATCGCGAGCTATTCGTGCCTGAAACGTTTCTAGAGTGCAGATAAGTGTTCAGATCTATGCGTTCAATTCTGATGTGCATTGCGAGAATGCTTTCTGCTTTCTGAAGATCATCACGCATCTTTATCGTCTTATTGCTCAGATGCAATCTTTGTGCTGAGATTGCGTTGACGTCTGCGACGCGTTCTCTGTACTTTTCTCATCGTTGATTTCATTGATCTTTGTGATACTGCGTTATTGCGATGCTATCGCTTGTTGAAATCGTTGTGAAGAAGAGAGTGTGTCGTCTGCGTCTCGACTGTATCTTCGCACCTTCTTGAATGAAGACATTCAGAAGTACTATTTTCTTGATGACGAGTGAGCGAGAAATGACGCGATTAACTCTCGTCAAACGAGCGCGTATTAGTTCGCATGCTTGTCTGATCTCTTGCGTTCGATCGTTGACTCGACTGTGTAGCGTGATCTTGTTCTGTAGCATGTTCAGATGAACATGTAGCGAACTCGTGTATGTTTCTGCCTCTAGAGTTTCGATGTTTACTCTTTTGAATGCTTCTGCTACGTGATGCAGAGCCTGATTCTGAAGTGTTTCTAGTCTGCATTCTTTGCTCGACAGTTCATCTTTCTTGTCGCGCTGATGTCAGACTGACGCTTCGAATGCGATTTCTGACCTCACTACTGCTGAGTATACTTGCCTCGCTTTTGTGAAGATAGCTTCTCATGTGAAGACTTCAAGACGACTAAGTGTCAGCATTCTTGTGACGTGATTCGTCTCTATTTGTCAAAGATGCGCGCCTCATCGCAGTTTCGTGTTCAGTTGCATCTCTAGAACTCGTACGTCTGATTTTGATTTGATAACTGAGCTTTCTATTTGTATGCTAGTCATCATGTCGAATCTCTTCGATTTTCTAGTGAAATGCGTGAGCTCGTACTTTTCTGATGCGAACGTTGCGTCATGAGTGCAAGCTCATTTCGCGCAGACGTTGTGTGCTTTGCTCAGTGTTCTGCAGATTTCTTCAGTGAATCTGTCGTAGGCTAGAATGTTAATATCGTCTACGAAGTTAAGCACTTCGATTTTAATTCTCAGTGCTTCGCATTTTTCGATTAGACTTGCGTTGAAGAATAGAAAAAGAATCGATGAAATGAGAGATCTCTGCGATATGTCTGCGTTTATCTCGCGCATGTCGCTCGTTTGTTCGTCGAATATTAGCGACGTCTCTCGATTCTCTAGAAAGCTGCGTGTTCATTCGATTATGTAGCTCAACGTTCTTTTCATTTTCAGCGTGTGCAGAAGTCTGACGTGTGAGACTCGATTGAACGCTTCGACGACGTCTAAGCTTAGCATGAAGATCACATATTTGATTTCACAGTCTCACACTGTGTGAACTTGATCTACTAGTAGATCTAACGTTGAGATCACGAATTGCTTGCGTCTCGCTTTCATTTGAGCATTTGATAGCATGCGATGAGTCTCGACTATGTCACTCAGTCTTTTGATCATGATCGACTTCAGCGCTTTGCTCATGATATCGAGCAAAGCAATGAGTCGATACATCTTCGAATCGATATAGTCGCTTTTCTTCGATTTGCGTAGTACTATTGTCTGAGTCTTTTTGAACTGCTTCGAATGATACTTGTGTGTTACGCATGCGTTGAATAAACTCGTCAGTACTGAGATCAGTTCTGCAAGATTCGCTTGAAGCGCTCTGTTTGAAATATCTGAAGCGCTCGACGCTTTGTCTGCTTTTACTCGTCTGATTGCCTGCTTCACTTCATCTTCTGTGATGCGTGAATTGAATGAGACTGTCAGAGATATGAATGATTCTGCGATGTCGCTGACATTCGCTTGAGAAGATGAGAGAAAGAACTTTTCCCGCAGTATCTCGATTTTTTTCTCGAACGTCGTTGTCATATGATCGATGTCGCTTCGCTTCAGTGACGAAAACTGAGAAAGCTTTTCAGGTAGCTGACTTTCGATTCTAGCTCATTTTGCAAAGCGTCATATCGATTTGAATGCTTTGCTCAGCTCATGCATTTATGTTCTGAAGTGTGCGCATTTTGTTTGTCGAATGATCTTGTTTTTATGATCGTTGTGCTTCAGATATTCATTTCACGCTTCTAATGTGCCTTGCGTTTTTCATATGATTCGCAGTCGTCTTGATTTCATTACTACTTCGAAGCAGCTTTGATTTCAAAAGTCTCTTGCTCGATTTGATGACTTTGTCAAGAGAGTAAATTTCTCGATGATCTTCTGTAGCACTTTGATAATCTTGCACACTCTGTCATTCATCATAGTCTTGTCGTCTAGAGAGCGTTTCAAAGGTAGATGTATTCGCAGATAAGCACTCAATGCTTCTGTATTCATTTTCTTTCAAAGTCGTCGAGTCGAGAATTGTCTATCGAAAATATGTTGTATACGTTGCATGCAACATACATAGGGCACGATTCCTATGCTGGTTTCCCCCTTAGGCTCGAGAAGTTACTCAGAGAGTTTTCTCGCGACAGATTCACAGTTCAAGGCGAACGAGATCTCTCACTGCTCAGATTCCGGCAGTTTACTTCTTAAGCATGAGTCGCAGACGTATCGCAGTCGATTCCTTCTCTAACCACATCGACACACGCTACTGTTCTCTCGAGCTATACAGACGATGTCTTCGACTAGAGATTGATTCTATCATCAAGGCATTCGAGAGTTAGAGCTCAGTGAAGGGGTGAGATTCTTGAGATCGACAGTCGTCGTCATTGTATATCACGTCTCGCAGACGCTCGCTTCGCTTGTAAGGCGTGCGACTCATCTGTTTCGCGTTATCTGTAGAGATCTTTCTCGTGCAGATCGATCGTGTCTTGCAGAGATGTTCATATGCTACACTTCTAATCAGGCAGCGTAGTTCGATCATTCTCTACTAACTCGCTTGTGTTTCTCTTCTCTTAACGAAGTCTTCTCGTCAGCGTATCGCTCACGTATAGAATGTCTGTGTCTGAACGTCTGTTAAACGATATTAACGAGACTCTCGAGTTTGCTCGTGTCGAACTTAACGAGTCTCGTGAGTTGCTCATGTCGTAGTAACAGGCACGCAGTCTTAACAAGATCTATACGTAGTTAGCACGTAGATCTAAAAAATGTTCGTGATTCGAGTTCTTTCTGCTAATCATTCTCAACAGGTCAAACGCGAGAATGTTCTGTCTCAGTTCTTGTCGTCGCGACAACGAGATACTGAATCGAATGATTTTCATAAGCGATTTCCCTCGTAGTTCTGCGTTCTATTTGACTTTCTCATCTGCGTGCAGATTGCTTGTAGCATGCGCATTGAGATTGTCAAAGTCTGCGCGATCGCGAAAACTCTGCACGCGATCAACGCACAGCGCTTCATCATCACGCAGCGTCTCGATGTCATTCAAACTTTTGATAATCTCTAGACTTTACTGTAGCTAGACAGTAGATTCGTAGTCAGCATCGCGTACAGATGAGTTTCATCGCTGACTCTTAATAAACATATCAAAAGACTATTCTTTTATGTCATTGAATTAAATCAATACTTCATCATCATGAGTCTGTCATGACTTCATCATCACGTCATTGATGTCAATTTTGAGCACAATATTCTCATCTTGTCTTTCTTCTTTTATCTTAATCATTGTTGCTCATTTCTCGTCAAGATCTATGATCTTAATCAACAAGAAGAAAATTTCTTGTTCAAAGTTAACAAAGTAACTTTCTCTCAGTCTCGTTCTTAATTCGCTCACAAGAAGCAACTCAGTTCACAAATCACTCACAAGAAGCAATTCAGCACTCAGTTTGCTTGCAAGAAGCAATCTAGTTTCTCATTCACTTGAAAGAAGCAACTCAGTTTTCAGTTTGCTTGCAAGAAGCAACTCAGTTTTTCATTCACTTAAAAGAAGCAACTTAGTTTTCAGTTCGCTTACAAGAAGCAATTCAGTCTTCAATTCACTTGCAAGAAGTAACTCAGTTTCTCGTTTGCTCACAAGAAGCAATCTAACTTCTTGTTTGCTCATGAGAAGTTAACTAATACTCAGCTCGTTTATAAGAAACAAATTTCGTTCAATCTTGTCTCTTGTCTGAAACAAGAAACTTCTAATTGTATTCTTCAAGTCATTTAAAAAGAATACTCATCAAAAATCAAGTGTTGAAATTCTTTTCTCTTTAAAACTTCTGTTGTTTTTCAAGCAGATCAATTCAATCGATCTTTTATATAACTTGACATAGTCGAGTTGAAAGCTTAAAGCTTTGATTATGCTGCTCATGTCAAAGACATTGAAGTGTTTAGCATTACTTTAAGAGAAATCAATGTCTTCTTGAATCTTGAGTCAATCTCATCTTCTAATCTAGACTCTGACAAATCAAAACTGCATCATGCAACTTTGACTGTTCATTCAAAGAACAGTTCAACTCTTGCTTAGTTTTTATCTTGTTCTCAAGACAGTATGTATGATAAGAATCATCATCTGAATCTTCATTAAATGAAAAAGAAATTTCATTTGATTGCATTCATGACACAAGAAAATCTTGAAGTCTATTAATAAAGTAAGAACGTTGATTCAGTCATAATTCTACTGTTCAGATATTTCAAGTTTCTAAATGTTTTCTTCAAGAAGAACGTTGATATCTTGTCTTTGCATCAAGCTCATGATTATGTCATACATCTTAAAGAAGATGCTCAATACTCAGTCTTTGCTTTGTACAACATGAGTCGTGACAAAACTCTAGAACTTCATCGTTATCTGAATGAAAATCTGAGCAAAGATTTCATTTGAGTCAGTTGCTCTCAGACAATCATCTCTGTTCTTTTCATCAAGAAATTCGAAGAAGAACTTTGCTTCTGCGTGAACTATCAAGATCTGAACACTATCACAGTCAAGAATCAATATTCTCTGTTTCTGATCTCAGAAATGCTGAATCATTTAAGTCGAGCTAAAATCTTTATCAAGCTGAATATTATCTCTGCATTCAATTGACTTTGAATCAAAGAAAAAGATGAAGCTCTCATTGTCTTTTGCACTCAATTTGAATTATTCAAGTATCTAGTCATGTTTTTCAATTTATGTAATGAGTCTGTCTTGTTTCAGAAGTACATTAACAATACTTTTTGCAAACATTTAGATAAGTTCTGTACAGCTTATCTGAATAACATTTTGATCTATTTTGACAATGAATTCAAGCACAAGATTCATGTCAAGCTCATTCTGTGAAAGCTGCAAGAAGCAGATCTTTAGATGAATATAATCAAATGTGAGTTTCATGTCACTCAAGTCTCATATTTAGAATTGATAATCATCATTGAAGAGATCAAGATGAATTCTTCTAAGATAGACATCATTGTCAACTGACTCATTCTGATCAACGTTAAAGATGTTCAAAGTTTTCTAGATTTCACGAACTTCTATAAAAGATTCATCTATGACTATAGTAAAATAGCTACTTCGCTCACTTGTTTCATCAGAAAAGATGTATTTTTTGTTTAATTTCAGAAATGTCAGATTGCATTCAACATTCTTAAGAAAGTTTTCACTTTCAAGATTATTCTTCATCACTATAATTTAGATCACAAGATTGTGATAGAAATCAATGCTTTAAACTATATGTTTGAAGACATTCTCTTTCAATACAATGAGAACGAGATTCTTCATTCAGTCACTTACTTTTCAAAGAAGCATAATTCAGTTGAGTGTAACTACGAAATCTACGATAAAGAACTCATGATCATTGTTTGCGCTTTCGAGAAATGATGATCAAAGCTTGAAGATTCTATTTATTCTGTCAAGATGATCACAAATCACAAAAATCTTGAGTATTTCATGTCAACTAAGCAGTTGAGTCATCATCAAGCTCGTTGAAGTGAGTTTCTGTCTAAATTCAACTATTGCATCGCTTATTGTTTTGACAAGATCGATGATAAGTTGAATGCTCTGACATGTTGCTCAGAAAATCTCTTTAAAGAGAAAAATACATTTGATTCTCAACATCAATATTAACATCAAACAATTTCGAAAACTCATGTTTTAGACTTTAGTATTGTTAAGAATCTCGCTTTTAACATTTTTGACATCAAAGTCATGAAGCTTTAGTCACAAATCATTGCTCTAGATTCAGTTCAGTTACATCTGTTCTCAATTATTTCAGCATCTTTGCAAATTCTAGTTCTTATGAATCTAGAAATCAAAGAATTCGACGTTAAAAACATCAAGTCTCAACTAGATCAAGACACTCTGAATCTTGATGAAGATTTTGCTGACATTCTCATTCAGACATTGTGAAAGCAAGTTGAAATTAATGACAAATTCGCAGCTCAGATAATCAAAGTGCTTTGCAATGAAGCATGACATCACAACAAGATCTTTCTAGTTGAGTGTGAAGAACACGAGAATCATCTGTACTTTCAAGAAAGAAAGTACGTGCTCAACTCAGATAAACTACATCTTTGTATCATTCAGCTCACTCATGATAGTGTCATCAATGATCACTCAGAAAGAGCAAAAAGCTATGAACTGATCAGTTGAGTTTACTGATGATCAAACATTTATAAGTATGTTTAATGCTTTGTACAAAACTGTCACATGTGCACACGCTTCAAGCTCTTTAAACAATGAACTCAAGAATGATTGCATTCTCTTTCAATTCTCGAACGTCGTTAATGTGATGTCTTCATGAACTATGTAGATTTTTTATCGCTCAGTATCTTCATGAATATCACATATAAATATGTTCTAATCTTCGTCGATCATCTTATCAAAATGAGACATTTAGTTCTCATCACTTCTATAAAAGTTGAAGAAGCTATCAATTACTTTTATGCTCATGTTTGAAAATATCATGATTTACTCAAGTTCTTCATGTCTGATTGAGACACACAATTCATCTTCAATGTCTGAAAGCATATGTGTAAAATGCTGAAGATAGATGCTAAGTTATCAACAACGTATCATTCTGAGATTGATGATCAAATCAAGAGAGTCAATGCTGTCATGAAGCATTATCTTCAAGTCTTCATCAACTACATGCAGAACGACTGAGCTAAGTGACTTTCTGAAGTTGAATTTGTTGTCAATAATGTATCGTCATTAATCACTTTAGCATCACTCTTCTTGATCAATTTGAATCAGAACTTACGTTTAAACTTCAAGTTTTCTGAGTCTCTGCTCAAGAATCTTACATCTCAAGCTTGAAACAAGTTAATCAATGTCAAAGAGTTCATCAAGAAGATGAAGAAACTAACTGAGCATCTACATGATGAGATGCTTATAGCTCAGATCATTTACGAATTCAATGTCAATCTCTCTTGTCGTTCTTGTTCTAAATACTTCGTCGAAGATGAAGTTTAACTGAATGTTCACAATCTCAGCATCGCTTGTCTCGCTGTCAAGTTAAATGATCATAACGTTGATTTCTTCAAGATCAAGCGAGTTTTCAAGAACAATTCTCTGATCATTGAGTTAAATCTTTCAGCATTTATGAAGATTCATTCAAACTTTCATGTCACTCTTCTGAATCATATCACAAGTAATTTTCTTTCAAATCAACATCAGAAACTTCAAGAACTTATTGTTGTCAAGAATGACAAAAGATTCTGATATGTAAACAGCATACTAAACTTCAAGCGTGATAGATGCTATAATTCATCTCTGCTCAAGTATTATATCAATTGAGAAGATCACTTCTTTACTTGAAAGTCTTTTCATCTTCTGAATAATTATGAGCAAGCACTTGATGAATATCATCTCATCAATTCTGTCGTTGAAGAATCATATGTACTATCATGTGTAATATCTCAATGTCAATATCAAGAACTTTAAATTCAATCTTCATCATTTCAATTCAGCTCAGATCTGACTCAGATCTGACTCAGATCTTATCTAAATTTGATTCAGACATTTTGTTTAAATCTGACTCAAATCTGACTCAGATGTATTTCAGTTTCGTCTGTGCATCATCATATTAAACTGTGTTTCGTCTTTTACTTACTCAAATCTGATTCAAATCTTGTTTAGATTTGATTCAAACATTTTGTTTAAATCTGACTCAGATGTGACTCAGATGTGTTTCAATAACAGTGCTTTATCACTATAAAATGCGTTTCACTCTATCATGTCTCATCTTCATCTCGCTCTGTCTCGCTCAAATCTGACTCAGATGTGACTCAGATGTATTTTCATTTCATCAATGCTTCATCACTATAAAATGCGTCTCGCTGTATTTCATCTCATCTCGTCTCGTCTAGTTTCAGTTCTCGTTGTCATCTTCGATTCTTTCTCATCTCATCTCATTCTCATCTTGTTTCGTTTACATCTCATCTCATTTAATTTCAATTCTCATCTCATCTTGTTCTTTTCATCATTTTGAAGAAGCTCAGTCTTTGAGAGAGAAGCTACTGTCATGATGTCAAATCATCATCTCAGTTCAGAGCATAAAATATGTCATCAATTTGATTTAATATCATCGATATTTTAGAAAGTCTTGATTCATTGAACTAAATCATTAATTTAATCATCATCATTTTAATTTAGTCACATCAAAATCTGTTTTGTATCTTTGCAATCTTAAGTCATAAAACTGCTGCTCAGTTTTAACATTACTTAATTCATGTATATAAAAGTTGAGTTCTCATTCTTTTCTTTCATTTCTTGTCTTTCGTCTTGTACATTATCTGATGTATTGTTCTGTATTTAGTTCAAGTAATATAATAATCAATTCTCTATATTGATAGAATTTCTAGTCTAGTCTAGTTTCTGACAAGAGACTTTGCTTCATTGACAGACATGACAGTTTCAAATGTACTGTTTGACTGTAACTTGATGATTTGATCAATAGTAGAATCATTGAATTAGATTAATAGTTCATTTATTGTTGAGATGAGAGATTGAAAGCTGATCATGAATTTTCTGTAGCAGTTTCGTATACATATTCTTGAAAACTCACAGTAAGTCTTTTTTAAAGAGAATGCTGTTAATGATTTTGCAGTTCTTCAATTTAGTGATATGAAATTTGAGCTTGTTCTCATTTATAGCTTGTTTATATTCATTGCAAAGCTCATTCATTTGATTGATCATATGCATTTGCTGATAGAGATTTGCTTTTAATTCAACGAGTAGAACATTGACTTTATCAAGAATCAGAATAGTCTGAAAATGATTTTTAAGTTGTTGAGCTGATTCAGAGATGTTCACTAAAGACATTTAAGTTAAAGCATCAACTTTAGTATTCATTTTGTCTGATTTAAAGATGATTTGAAAGTTGAACTTTGACAGAATGTTCAGATAGTTGACTTGTCATCGACTTAACTATTTATTTTTCATGAAGATCTTCAAAGCTTGATGATCAATGAATATTTAAATGAGTAGTTCAGTGCATTTCAGCTTAAGTCATCAATGTTCAAAGCATTGAATGATGATCAGCAATTTCTTGTCATAGATATAATAATTGATTTCAGTGAGTATCATGCTTTTGCTGTAGAAGATCATTGAGTGAAGAACTCTCTTATTATTATACTGAGATAGTATTTCATCTTTTACATAGTTTGAAGCATCAATCTTCAGAATAGCTTGTCATCTGAGATTGAAGTGACGTAGTACTGAAGTTGAACTGACTTGTTTCTTTAAATTATCAAAGACTTGAACACAGATCTTGTTTCAAACAAAAGATGTGTTTTTTCTAGTCAGCTGAGTGAATGATTTAACTAGCTTCGAGAAGTTCTTAATGAAACGACGATAGAAGTTAACAAATTTCACGAAGCTCTGAATTTCTTTTAGATTGATTGAAGTGATTCAGCTGACTATGACTGTCACTTTGCTGAGATTCATACGAAGATCTAGTTCTGATATAATGACTTCTAGAAAAACAGTCTCTTCTACATTAAATTTGCACTTTTGAATATTCATCTGCAGTTCAGCTTTGCGTAGTTGATTCAATACTAGTTTGACGTGATCTCTATGTTACTTTCTCATTTTGCTATAGATGAGAATGTCATCTAGATAGACTTGATAAAAGTCATTCAGAAAGTTTTATAAAATGTTATTTATATATTGCTGAAAAGAGATTGATTCATTAGTCAGTTCAAATGATAGCATCTTGTATTTATATGCTTCTAAAGCAGTGATAAAAGTAATGTAATTCTCGCTATTAAAATGCATTCAAAGTTTGTTAAATGTTGATATGATGTTCAATCTAGTCAGATGCTTGCAACTCACTATTTTATCAATGATCTCATCTATCAATGATAAAGAATATCTATTTCTTTTGAAAATGACATTTAGCTTTCAATAATTCATGCAGAATTGAAGATCTTTATTTGCTTTAAGAATGAATAGAACGAAAGAGAAATAAAGAGTCTGACTGAGAATGATAAATTCTTTAGACAGATTCTCGTTTAAATACTTCTTTACTTTCAGAAGTTTGACAGATGACATTTGATATGCTCAACAGCAAGAAAACGTTGAATCACTAGTGAACTCAATTTTATGATCATAGAAGCAATGAGAAAGTAGTTTATTTAATTGAACTCAATCAAAAACATTCAGAAACTCATGATATTTTGATGACAGCTTCGCTTTAATAACTTTCAAATTCTGAGTCATTTCATTAATTAAAAAGATATTTAAAACATTTAAATTGCACTGAGTGTTGTACGCGATTTCTCTATTTATATTGATAATTGATAGAGCAAAGACTTCAGTTTAATTCTTCTTTAAATGATTCAACAATGTTTTGAACAAAGCTGCATTTATGCTTTGAATTGAGAATGATTCTTTCTTAATCGTAGTTGAAACAGATTATTTGAGCATAATCAAAGTCTTAGTCTGAATGATAGAAAAAAGCGAAGTTGATTGCAATTAACTTAAGTGCTTTGAATTAAGAGAGATTGAAAAAATCGAAATAGAAGTATTTAATTGATTTGAAAAAACAATGACGTCGTTTTGCATATTCAATAATATTTCGTTTTTGTTCATTCAGAGCTTACTCAATATGACTTCATGATAATCAATATCAGCTATCAGCATTGATACAGTCAATTTCTTATGACTTTCGATGATGAGATTGAATAGAATTTTATGAATGATGATTTTCTTAAATATTTTCTCATCATAGTCTCTTATTAACTTCTCTTTTGTCAATGATATAAATTGAATTTCTAGTTTCTTGCATACTCTATTGACTAAATTAACGTGTATGAGCATATGAGAAACTGAATCACTGTTTATCAAAGAACAAAGACTAAAAGATTGATTCTGAGAGTTGAGAAAGACATCAATTAGAAATGACTTTTCAAAGTAATTCTCTTCTGATAAAATTTCGTCTAGTTTGCACAAAGATATAATCTTTATTTCTTTGATGATTTTTAAAGAGATGATTAGTTTTTTGAATTGAAATTCAAATTGAAATCAAAGCGATCATATTCATTGTTCACTGTATTGATTCTAGTAGATTGATCAAGACACTCTCTAAAGCTATGATCTGATTTATGATATATAAAACAACTTTCAACTAAAATGTCTGCTTCTTTGACGTTAATTAAAATCGCGTCATGCAACTTTAAATGATCAGATTTTGAATGATCAACTGACTGAGTGACAACAGCTTTATGAAAGATAGTCTTTGACAGATCATTGACATGTTTGATTAAATTGACTTTGTTCTTGATTTCTTGAATGACTCGTTGATCATTATTCAAATAAATCAGATAGAAATGAATCTCTTTGAGAGAATCAGATTGAACTAATTAATTTATTCAAATGAATCAAAGACGAGAATTAATTTTATCTTTCAGATCAATAATCAGTTGCTTTTCATGATACTTCAGATAGAAAGATAATTGTTGAAACTGAGTGTAGAACTCGCTGAACTTCTTTGATTCTTAAATCAAGTTGTAGTATTTTCTACAAAAGTTAACTTTCTTATCTGAATCATTAAACAACTCAGCTAGTTCTTTCAAAAGATCATCAATGATCTTATAAAGATTGACATAGTTACGTTCGCGTCTAGATTGAGTGATCTCAGCTGCGTCATTGAATAATCTGAAATGTACATAGCTCAGTTTGTGTCATGATTCTAGTCTTGTCAGACTCAGTCTTTTAGCTCTGTTAAATATATTCTCGCTTCATCATCTTGACTAGTTTCTATTGAGTCTAGCGTTGACTGAGAAACACATATATGTAGTCAGCTTCTTTTCTGTAGCTATCTTTCTTTCTTAGCATTTATCTTCTAGTTAAATGACACTCATATTGACTCGCTCTATGCTGATTTCTAACATTAGATAAATGCTCATCATTTACTACTCTGCTATCAATGAATAGACGATATGAAACAATCTATTCAGTAAGAAAAATTTGCAAGAAATTCTTCAAATTTGCATCATCATTTTAAATCACAAGAAATTCTTCGATTCTACACTCATTTTCATTATTTTATTCGCAAGAAATTCTTTGAATAAAGCACTCAATTATTACCTGAAATTCACAAGAAATTCTTTGAATTTTCACTTATCAAAAAACATTTACTTTTATCTCAACAACTTTTATCTTCTTTCATCATGACATGTAACGTTGAGTCAGTTGAGTCTTGAACAACTCGTTTGCTTGAAAGCACTGTCAATAGAAAAGTTTCACTTCTACTTATCAATGCTTTAGTCGAAGCTGAGAAAGCTATCATCTCATGAAACATAAACATCGAAGAACAACTGTTTTATTAAGTCAGCAATCAATTCAACAAAGTCATCAATATGCTGAACGAGCTTCGAAGTCAACGAGACTTGACTTTACAACTCAATGAACATTGACTTCTTGTACAAGACAATCATAAAAAGAGAGCGAAACAACTAGAAGTCACTTTCAATAAAAATGATGAGCTAGAGAAAAAGATCAATCAGTTACAAGATGAGCGATTGAACTTCAGAGCGAAACAACGTCAAGCTGATTAATTTATGTCTTGTCAAGATACTTAGTCAGCTGAACAACGAGTCAATCAGAAAAAAGCTCGCTCTCAACGAGAATCTTCTACTTTATCTGATAATGAAAATGAAAATGATCATCACAAGTTCATCAAGCTTTCGAATTTACTCATCTTCATCGAAACAGATGATTTTATTTGAGAGACATGAAACATCAAAATAGCTGACAAGCTCAATGTTAATGCAAATCATTATTCTACTGAAAAGATTTGTATTGTCTATGTGATTTTCAGGCTAGAAGATGATGTTGATCAGCAAATTTATGCAAAGCATCATGTTGATGCTTTCTCACTTTATCAATCACTATCAGAGTTATTGAAACATCTGAAAGAAATTTACGAAGATCAGAATCTGATTCAAAAGTGTTATCATGAATACATTGCTCTGAAGCAGCTCAACAAGCTCTTCAGCTCTTTCTATTCAGAATTCACTAGAATATTCAACTTTCTGAACTACGATGATGTCACTCTGATAAACAACATTCAGAATAAAATCAACAATTATCTTCAGAATGCGTTGTCAGTTTGCCTTATAAAGTTTAGCTCACTTGATAAGCTTAAGATTTTTCTTCAAGATGTGAATAACAAACAATGAGTTAATTATCAGCTACGTGATGAGCAATAAACAGTTAAATCAATAACAGCTTCGAAAAAACGTTTTGTTTCTTCGTCAATATCAGCTTCAGTCTTAACTACTAGCTATGTTTGACTCACTACTTTTTTCACTCTCGAATCTGAACAATCAAGAATGTCAATCATCTGCTTCAACTGCAAAGTATCAAGTTCTCTTTCAAAGAACTGCTCTCAGTTGAAGACTAGTACTTCAACATCTCATGCATTCATTTCTTGTCTCAATGAGATCATCATGTTGAAAGAAGAGAAGAAATTATTTACAAAGAAATTAAATGATGAGACAAAAAACTAGTGACTTTCATTAAAGACGTGATGAAAGATGTGTTAATTTCTTTAACAATGAGCAGCTCAAATGATCTCTTTGCTTCAAAATCTTTGACTACTGAATGTGTACTATTTAGCAATGAAATTAGTTACTCATTAAAGTCATTGATTGACATTGAAGTAGCTGACTATTCATTCATTGATGAATTAATCGCGCAGAATGTTTGTGATCATTTGCAAATTGAATCTTTATCTTTAATTAAGCTCAAATCAATAAGAAAATTCGATGATCATTATGCAAAAAAGCTCATTATTCATGCAATTTATTCGAATCTAACTGTTTAAGATCATATGAAACGTTTCATCTGTTACGAGCGTATTAAGATTGAAAAAGGCTGAAGCTCTAATTAATTTACAGAGTACGCTAGTGAGTACTCTGCATATTGATTAAAGCTAGTCAGTGTCTCTAACTCAGATCTGACTCAGTCTCTATTTTCTTTTCTCAACATCTCTTTGTTCAACATCATCTTTCTTTCTACATCACATTCTACTCATGTCATAAACACATTTTCTTCAAGCTTAGCACAGTCTTTGAATATTACTTAAATAGAAGCTTTTGTACTCATCTTCTTCTGTATTCTTAATATTCAGTTATAACTATCTTTAAAGATTAAGCACTATTCAACTCTGACTTTCGCTGATTGACTCATTTAGACACGATTCTGACATCATCTTTATGCTGATCATTTGATTAAGTCAACATCAGATGATTCTTGAAAAAACATGAATGAACAAAATCAAAGTGACTATTGATATGAAAGATGATCATCTTCAATTTTCTAGTTTCAAAGCTTATATCAAAGCTTTTATCAAAGCTCATTCAACTGTGCTTTCGAGCAAGAAAATCGCGATAGAACAGAAGAGTTCAATTTCTACTTAAATACTAAAGAGATTTATCTCTTCTGTCATCACTCAACTCAGCGAGAAGTCATCTTCATTCAGTAAAATCATGAAATCATCTAATTTAATCAACTTCGCTTCGTCTTTTGATTCAATGAACATAGCAATGATAAAGACTGCAGCATATAAATCACTAGTCAAACGATTGAATGTGACTACTTTCGCGATCATCATCACGAAAATCGATTAACTTCTAAAAACAGCTAGAAATAAACTTGAAGATGTAAATCTACAAAAGCTTTCACATGAAGAGATCTTGAAAGAAGTCAAAGCTAAGCTTTCTTTGAAATATCATGACTATCTAAACGTGTTTGATCGAGCGATGACTGATTAACTACTCTCTCATCATTTCTATGATCATAAAATTGAGTTGATCAACAAGAGAACATCTTCTTGAAGTCATTTCTATCATATGTCTGATTACAAGCTTCAAAAGATGAAGAATTATCTGATCAAGCATCTGAATAAAGACTTTATATCTTCTAGCTCAGCTTCATACGCTTCGCTCATACTATTCATTGAAAAGAAAGATGATAGCTTGCGTTTCTGTGTAAACTACAGAAAGCTCAATGCTTTGATTAAACAAAATCATTACTTCTTATCACTAATAGACGAAACTCTCGCTCGTATTCAAGATAGCAGATATCTGACTCAATTGAACATTATCGTTGTCTTCAACAAACTGCATATGCATTCAAACAGCGAAGATTTAACTATCTTTATCATCTTTTTGATTTTTACAAATATCACGTGATGTCTTTCAAATTAATCAACGACTTGACTTTCTATCAACACTATATAAACGACGTGCTATTTAACTATCTTCATCAGTTTTGTCAGATTTATCTAGGTGATATTATCATCTACAGCAAAACACTGAAGAAACATAAGCGATATGTACGATTAGTTCTACATAAACTACGAGAGACTGATCTTCAGATGAATATAAACAAATGCAAGTTTCATGTTCAGAAGATCTTCTTTCTGAGACTATTGCTATTCATTGAAGAACTAAAGATGAATCTCAGAAAAGTATAAGCAGTAATTGAATGATTTACTTCTACAAACCTCATTCAGATGCAGTTCTTCGTTGACTTCTGCAATTTCTATCAACATTTTATAAAAAACTTTTTAAAGATTGTTCATTCTCTGATTCAGCTAACTCAAAAAGAGATGATATTTGAATGAGATCAAGCTTGTCAAATGATCTTTGATCATATAAAGAAAGAAATGACTGAAGTCTTTATTCTTCGTCATTTTGATCAGAATAAAAAGACTATTCTTAAAACAAACTCATTCAACTACGTCAATGATGACATACTTTCTCAATATGATGATGAAGAAATATTGCATTCAATAATTTACTACAGCAAGAATTTGAGTCTTGCTGAGTGCAATTACGAGATCTATGACAAGAAACTACTAGCAATCATTCATGTCTTTAAGCATTGATGATCTGAGCTGAAATTGACTGAGTTATTCATCAAGATGTTCACTGATCATCAAGCTTTAATGTTATTAATGAAAGATAAAGAGCTAAGTAAACGTTAAATGCGCTGAGTACAAAAGCTCGTTGACTTCAACTTCAAAATCATGTATTGCTCAGATAAACAAAATATCAAAGTTGATGCATTGACTCGTTGAGTTGATTCAGTTTCTAGAAGTCTCGAGAATGAATGATGTCGCTATCAGCGAACTACGATTCTCACGTTGAATCGAATGAAAATCGCTGATCTAGAAGAGAAAGAAAATGATGAATTAATTTATTGATTGATTTTAAAAGCTAACAGAATCAACGAGAATTGTATTCTACTTCGTGAAGTTGTATTAAAAGATGAAGCTCAATATGAAGATACTAAATTAAGAGATTGTCAAGTTCAGAATGAAATACTATATCGAGATGATCTTTTATGAGTTTTCTTCAATGAGCATCTTCAAATGAAGCTAATTCAAGAAGTTCACGATCAATCTTCTATTGATCATTTCGAAATTCTCAGAACGATGAAGATCATAAGAAGATACTACTATTAATCTTCAATGCAAAAGACAATAAATCAATATATTTAAAACTGCTACATTTGTCAGCAATCAAAGACTTTTCAAGATAAATTTAATGAACTACTACATTCTCTATTCATACTTGAACAGTAATGAAAAAACATAGTCATGAATTTCATCATTGACTTATCTCTTTCAAAAGACAAAAACATCATACTAACAGTAATATGTAAATTGACAAAGAAACGACATTATATTTCTTGCTTCACTGATGATGAGAAAATCACAGCAGAAAAAACAGCTGAGCTAATGCTTCAATGAATATATTAAATACATGATTTACTCAATTTCATTGTTTTGAATCGAGACTTTCAATTTACCTTCATTCTATGAAAGTCGCTTTGCAAAAGACTAGACATTAATTTTCAACTCTTCACAGTCTATCATTCTCAGATCAATGATCAAAGTGAACAAGTCAATCAGAATGTTGAAAAATATCTTTAATTCTTCTGTTCATACATGCAGAATGACTGAACTAAGCTACTACTTATGATCAAGTTCATTGATAATAATACTCTGTTCTCAGTCATCTTCTCAATTTCTTTCTTTCTAAACAAAGACTTTCATTCTTGTATGAGTTTTGAACTTGATGTCATCGAATATGAAAGTTCTTATGAACGCTTGCAGATGACTAAAGTCGAGAATATATCTGAACATATAAACAAAACACTGAAGTTTGCTCGCGAGTCGCTAGTCAAAACACAAGAACAAATGATGAAACAAGTCAATAAACATAGAAAAAAAGTTAATTATGAGATCAAATTAAAGATGTTTCTGAATGAAAGAAACATTGTTACAGCGAAATCTTTCAAGAAGCTAAATGACAAAATGCTTGATTCTTTCATCAATTTAAATCTTGTTGACTCTTCATATAAACTGAAATTATCAGAGTTTATGCATGTTCATGATGTATTTCATTCTGATCTGCTTCGCTCTGTCGTCGATGATTTCTTGTCTGATCAAAAGAATGAACTCTCAGATTCAATAGTGATAAACGATGAAGACGAATGAGAAATCAATGATATATTGAATTCTCATTGATATCAAAGATGACTTCAGTATAGAGTCAAATGAAATGACTATGACAATGATCTCAATTGATACAACGCTGATGACGATGAATTTATGAACGCTCAAAAGATCATTGATGATTTTCATATTCAATACTTGAACAAATCGCGTTAATTAACAATTCAATTAATCAATCGAGTCAAGCAGAAAATACATTCATGCGAACATGAATCATTGAAGAGAAGAAATAATGTCACGATTCTAGTCTTGTCAGACTCAGTCTTCTAGTCTTGTCAGATTTATTCTCGCTTTGTCATCTTGACTAGTCTCTATTGAGTCTAGCGTCGACTGAGAAACACATATATGTAGTCAGCTTCTTTTCTGTAGCTATCTTTCTTTCTTAGCATTTATCTTCTAGTTAAATGACACTCATATTGACTCACTCTATGCTGACTTCTAACAGTTTGACTCGTTTATTTGAAAAGAGATCGACGTTGATCTCTAGTTTATTCTGAATTTTTTCATATCAGTTCTTTCAAATAGAGTTCTTTTCATCAGTAAACAGCGAAGAATCAGATATTTTTTGAGATCTAGAACGCTCAGAGTAGATGAAATCAGAAGAAGTATTTTCTTTAGCTTGAAGTTTAGTCTTCAACTCTTTGATTTCATCTTCTTGTTGTTTATATAACTCGTAGAGTCAATCTGTTTCTTTATCAAGAACTAGACTTCAAGTCTTTCAGATTTCGTAGAACATGAAGAGTATTATTATTTCAGCGAATAATTTATCATCTTCATGAATGAATGATGCAGCACTTGATGATTTCGTTCGTGATTTCAATGAATCAGCATTAAAGATCTGAAAGAAATGATTTCGAAATTCTTTGAAATGCTCTTCAGTAGACGAATGACTAAATATGATGAGATTTGTTTGAAAAAGAAGAATTGAACAAATGATGATGCTTGATGATTGAAGAAGAAAGACGTATAAAATGATGTTTAATCTTCAACAAAGAAGATAAGTTTTGTTTATTGATTGATTTGATTAATTCTCTAGCAAACAACGAAGATTCTTTATTGTTGAATCTATTGATTGATTTGATTCTTGAGCAATTCACGAAGATTCTTTATCGTGATTTTCTTAATCGAGTTGAACAGCTTATTTTCACTCGTCTGCTTCATGAAAATGAGTTGATTCTCTTGATCGAATGAACTTTGCATACTTAGTGAGTGATGAGTTGTCTAGTGATTCAAACAGTCTTGTCGTTGATTTTATCAAACTCTTTAATGTTGTTCTATCTTTTAATTATCATTGATCATCAGATAAATGAATTTCTTTAGACTCGTTCTGTTTAGACGAGTATGTTGAATGAGTAATGAGATCAGTATCATGTGATTAACAAATTCTTAATATAATGTCAGAATCATGTCTAAATGATACAATCAATAAAGATCAGAATTGATAGTGCTTGATCTTTAAAGATAGCTATAACTGAATATTAAGAATACAGAAGAAGATGAGTACAAAAGCTTTTATTTAAGTAATATTCAAAGACTGCGCTAAGCTCAAAGAAAATGTGTTTGTGACATAAGTAAAATGTGATGTAGAAAGAAAAATGATGTTGAACAAAGAGATATTGAAAAAAGAAAATAAAGACTGAGTCAGATCTGAGTCAGATCTTGATCAGATCTTGACTAAAGACACTAACTAGCTCTAATCAATATGCAGAGTACTTGCTAGCATTCACTGCGAATTGATTAAAGCTTCAGTCTTATTCAGTCTTGATACGCTCGTAACAAGAATTTCTTGCGAATTTTCTGAATAGAAGTAGATTATTTCGTATCATTTACATATTAATAGCAGAGTAGTTGATTAGCATTTATCTACTGTTAGAGATCGATCTAGAGCGAGTCATAGAAGTGTAATATAACTAATAGATAAATGCTAAGAAAGAAAAGTATGTACAGATAAGAACTTAAGTTCTTATATGTATTTTTCTTAGCTCTGTGCTAAACTTGAAAAAATTGACGTCTTACACATATGATGCAGAGTCTCAATGACATCATTACTAGCTTAAATGCTCACTAAACTCGATTAGAATGAAACTCAGATTAGAACTAGAAAGAATAGACGAAGGCTAGAATCATAACACTATCAAGTTTTTAAAAAGAAAGAGCATTTCTGAAGCATTTTTTCAATGTATACAATCAATGACTATCTACTTTGTATCAATATTCATGAAGATTAATTCAATGATAAGACTTTCTTTCAATGACTAGCAGATGAATTACTATTTTTATGCAGTTTCTTTTCAACTTCAAGAAGTGTGATCATCATGAATAACATCAGCATACATTGTAATGTTCATATCAAGAAACTCATTATTTCACATGAGTGTAAAATATGATATCTGTCTTTATATTCATTGAATTTCAATCTCATCAAGCTCAGTTTTAGTGTTTTGAAGATCTGAGTCAGAAGACACTTTCATGAAATATGATTCAGCTTCAAGAGCTTCTTCAATGAGTTTCTGCATTATGCAGTAATCAGAAGTCGCTGTGATCAATTTTCAAGACAGCATTTTAAGCATAACATTGATGATTATATATTTGAGATAAATATCAAAGCATTGAAAAGAAAACTGAAAATGAGTAGCATAGATTTTGATTCTATCTAAATCGAAGCTTGTTTTATATGTAAAAAATTCTTTGTCTGACATCATTGAAACTTAAAAATTTTAAGATTATTTTTGAAATTTCAAGTCATTTCATCTGAAACTTCTAGCTGTATAGCTGTTCAATATATAAAGACTGTAGAATTTGATATCTTTCTTAAGTCATCAATGCATCACATTTGATTATTTACAAGTCATTTAACTTTAACTATCTTGTTCTTCATTACTTGATGCGTTGTTCAAGCTATCTTTCATAGAAAAAACTGTTCAATCACTGCTTTCTTCTCTTTAAATGATTCAATGAGATTGAATCAATGTGATTGAAACAATGAAGCAAAGAATAAAAATGTTATCAACAAAGAAAGTGAAGAAGAAGCTTTTTATCATTGATGAAGTGAAGAAATTGAAACTGACTGCTATCACTGTGAGTACAATGATGACTGATATGCAGAATATGAACTGTTGATAGAAAACTATTGTCACTGCTGCTGAGAAATTGACTGAGAAAATGAAGAAGATGAAGAAGATCTTTGACGAGACATCATTCTTTTCATCTGTTTGATCATAGACTCAACTAAACGCATTTTCATCTGTTGTTCATTGAATCTCATAAATTTACTCATAAAATTCTTCATTTCTTCTCTATCTGTTTGTATCTTCAGTCTTTTCTGCTGCATCAATGATCATCAAGAGTTCTGAGTTATCACTTCTTGTAAGTTAATTCAAAAGCGATAAAGAAAGATAGAAAATTATTCAATACTAACATCATCTTTATTGATGATGATGACTTTGTCTCAAAGCAATTGTTGAGTGTGATTCATATTGAAGTGCTTGTTTGCAAAGTCAACGAAACATCAGTCGTTGAAGTTTTGACACTGTTTATCGTTGCACTGTCAGCGATGAAGCAGCTCATGATCAAAATTATTGACTGCAGCGAGATCATTGACTCATACATGTGTACAATCAAGCAGTTTATTAATGCAAGTGATTCGTGCTTTAAGCAATGAAGACTTCAAAGAATTAAATAACAAAACATTCAAGAGTCGCTTTAAAGAATTCTTTCTCTTTAAGAATTCAATCTGAAGCTTTATTCTTACATCATACTTGATGACAATCTTCAAAGCAATGATTTCTAACATTTTATTTCATTCTGCTTCAATGAAATCATCAATGAACTGTAGCTTTCAAGTGATCTTTGATCGAGAAGCTTAAACGCTGATCATTCAATGAGTGATCTTTCATTTCTTGTTATGATCATCTCTTTTGTTGATTGCATTCTTCAGCAATTGCTCGAAGTCTCATATATTGAAGAAACTACTGATCTGAGTTTCTATGAAAGTTGATCATTCAATTCATTTATTGACTCGAAGACAGATGAAAATCTTGAGCGTTGAATCAACAATTCAATTCTTCAACTTCATAGTCTTGATATTCAAAGTAGAAAGTTCGTCGACGATGTTTCTAATTTCTCTTTTCTCTCTACGATGACGTAGAATCTCTTCTTCATCAAATTGAGCAATCTCTGCAGATCGAGCTCTTTTCTCTTGTGTTATCTGAGCTCTGACACGATCTGCAGCATTCGCTCGCCGCTGAAGCTCAGCGACATGAGCCTCGCATGCTTTCTTCGCTGCTTTGAAACTATCAATGATCTGTCTCTTGAAATTGCGAGGACAATTGGCTTTGACAGCGACGCCTGCAGTGTTTGCTTTGGCAGCAGCCTCTACAATGGTCCTAGCAGCGGCGTCAGCCTTGACTTTGCGAGCAGCGTCTGCTTTGGCTTTGCCAGAAGGTTTCTTCGATCTTGATGAGATGAAGGGGATGAGTGAATCCTCTAGAGGTAGTTTCTGACTTCGACGTGACG
>JAABUR0100001304.1_pt1 | contig 45665 bp, 1 predicted proteins | sample 5560091 | NCBI WGS metagenome assembly JAABUR01 (sample SAMN10711879, study PRJNA513375) | rock metagenome | isolation source: Antarctica rocks | place: Antarctica: Victoria Land, University Valley sud | reverse complement strand
ATTAGAAGAATACTTTTAATCTTAGTATAATCTAATAAAGATATTAGGGATATATTAATAAAAGATAAGCCTAGGTATCTTATACCTAGTAAATAACTTAAGTAAATAAGATATATAAATAACTTATTTATATTAAAGTATAATTATAAACTAACCTTTAATTATTAAACCCCTTAAAATCTATAATCTTTATAAGGTTAGGATTATCTAATATATTCTTATACTACTAAATACTATTAAGTTTAGCTTAAAGGAGTTCTACCTAACTCTTTAACTTATTATTCTATATATTTAGTATATTAATTAAAGTTTATAAGTTAGTAATAATATTAGGCGCTAACTTAATTATTATAACTATCTACTTATAAGCTTTCTACTATTAAGTTATCTTCTTACTAAGTTTCTTTCTCCTTATTAAATATATATCTACCTAGCTAGTCCTAGTAATAGCGCGTATAGATTTCCTTACCTTCCTTTAAAAGGGAGCTAGAATCTATTATAATAAGTACTTATACTATTATAAAACTAAAGGGTTAATATACTTACCTCTATATAATAATTAATACTATAATAACTATTAATATACTAATAATAAGGGGGAGTATTACCTTATTTATAATTATTTAAACCCTTTATAAAATAAGTCTTATAGAGAAGAGATATATTATATAAGTTAGTAAGCCGTTATATAATATATATAAGTAAATATACTTAAAATAAGTTAATATCTATATATAATATTAATATATTAATAAATATAATACGATATTAATAAGATGTTTTAAGTACTTATAAGAGAAATATTATATATAATATATAATAAGAATACTATATATATTAGTAAATATATTTTATAATATTATTAAGTTAAAGTAATTACTTATAAGAGAGGTTAAAGGAGTTATAAGAAATTTTAAATATTAAGATAAAAACTTTACTAATATCTTATAATACTATCTTAGTATAGTTTTCTTTAAAGCTATTTAAATTATAATAATAATAATAAAGTTTTTATTTAATTTTATAATTAATATATTAAAGTAACGCGTTACTTATTATATCTTAAGTTTATAAATATTTAGTCTATTATTAATAATAAAGTATACGCGCCTACTAATTAATATTACCTTCTTATTTCTATATTATTATTAATATATATTACTAATACTTATACCTAATAAGTTATTCCCTATTAATATATAGTAATATTAATTATATAAGAATATTATATACCTTAATACTTAAAGTTAATAAGCTAAGTATCTAACTACGTATTAAAGGTATTTAGAATAATTCTAAATTATATTATATATTATTTTAGTATAATTAAAAGATATAAATAATTTAAAAGTATATATACTATCTAGATAATTTATTAATATACTCTATTATTAACTATTAAATAATATTATTACTACCTTATATAAGGTTTTAATACGCGCGTCCGGCCTAGCTAATATTAATACTATATTAGTAGTAATATATTAAATAACTCTTTTCCCCTATTTTTCCCATATAATTTTAAGGTTTTTTAATAAGTATTCTAGTTAATCTTATTAGCCTTAGAGACTAGGGCCTAGGAGGGGAGGTATTTATTAGGCTTAAGTATATATACGCCTTACGCGCTACCTTATAACCTACTTTAAGTAACCTTCCTTAGAAATATAGGGTAATATCCTAGTAACGGGAGGCCTAGGCTAAGCCTATACTTAGTAGATATATATCTTCCTAGCTATCCCCTATTATTCTTCTAAGTTCCTTAGAGATTAATTCTACTATTATAATAGGCCTACTACTTAATCTATTAGTAGACTTATACCTATTATTAAACCTTATAACGTAACTCTACGTCTTTTATTACCTAATACGCCGCTATAGAGCTAGCGGGTATAGGCCTTATAAGTTATTACTTATATTACTTTATATCCTTAAGAGTATATTACTTTCCTCTATTTTTAAGGTATAAGGCTTTTTAAGCCCTATCTTTAACCTTTTATACTATTTATAATTATAAGCCTTATTATCTTAGAAACCTTTATAAATACTATATATATAATACTTATTAAAAGGAATAAACCTAATTTTTTTTAACTTATTTTATAATATTAATAGATAAATTTCTTTTTTATCTAATATTAATATATAATCTAGCCGCTTTAATAGAGTATTAGCTAGGTTTTTAATACTTATATAATAATAATATCTTAAAGTTATATATTATAAGCTTTATTACCTAATATACTTATCTTTTTATTAATAATAATATTATCTAGAAATACTTTAAGTTATTATAATTAATAATTATTATAATTAGATATAAGCTACCTTTTAAGAAAATATTATTATACTTAGAATACTTTAATAATTATAAATAGTTCTTAACTATAAGTCTTATATCTAGTTTTTATTAAATATAATTTATAGGAATAGAAAGTAATTAAATACTACTCTACCTTTACCCCTTTATTATTAATTAAGAACTTTTATAATAGAATAATTATAATAGTTAATATTAAAGTATTAGTCTCTAGTTAGATTTCTCTTATAAGGTTAAAATATATAAGTAATAGTACCTCTTAAAAGAGTTACTTTAACTATTTAAATACTACTTTTATAATATTACTTAATATTAATTTTCTATTTTTAGTATATAAATAAATATTTTTTAGATAATCTATTAATATTATAGTAATAGAGGAATAGTACTTAATAAAATAATAATAAAAATTACTAAATCTAAAGAAGATTTAAATATCTTTAATACTCTTAGGTTCTAGCTATTTAATTATAATATCTACTTTATATAAATTTATATATATACTATTATAATTAATAATAAAGCTAAGGAATTCTATTATTATTATTATAAATTTATATTTCTTTAAGCTAATATAAAGTTTAAATTTATAAAGATATTATAATATAAACTTTATAACTTTAATATAAAACTCTTTATCTTAAGAATAAATAAAAATATTATTTAAATAGATAATATATATAATATTAAGTAGTCCTATTAAGGCTTTATTAATATATATTTAAAATAAGGTAGGTATATTAATAAGTTTAAAAGGTATAATTATATATTTAAAATAGTTATACTTTATATAGGATATAATCTTCTATTTATTATCCTTTCTTATTTATAAGTAATAATATATATCCTTAAAGTCTAACTTAATTAAGTACTTAATACTAATTAATCTTATTAATATTTTATTAATTAATAAAAGGGGATATTAATTTTTAATTATAATCTTATTAAGTACTTTATAATTAATATATAAGTATAATATTCTATCTTTTTTTAATATAAAAAGAATTAGTATACTTATTAAACTTATAAAATATTAAATATAACCTTTTTTAAAAGACTACTTAAAGTACTTCTTTAATATATATAACTCTTTTTTTAATAAATTATAAAATAGGTTAAAGGGGGGTTCTTTATTCTCCTTTATATTAATCGCGTAATTATAGGCTAGTAGTACCCTAGTATTCTTAGTTAAGAAAATATTTTAAAATTCTTAAAATTCTAGAGAGAGCTTAATTTTAAATAGTAGGCTTTTATTACCTACTCTTAAGTATATTATAATAAATATAATATTATTAAGCTACTCTTTTAAGCCTTTAATAGTATTAAAGTACTCCTTAATATTACTTTTTTTAATAGGGAATTACTAGTTCTATATAAGCTAATCTACTTAGGGATTTTATTCCTCTAATTATAAATACCTAAAGTAGAAGTTATAATTAAGGTTTATTATTATATAAAAGGCGCCTTTATAATATTATATAATATTATTAGAAAAAATAAGTTTAATTTACTTTATATAAGAACTTTATAATAATATTAAGTTTTTAACTCTATTATATAAGGTATTATTAAAGTTAGGATTTATTTCCTACTTCTAATCTTTTATTAGGTATATATTAATATAGTTAGTATCTACTTTAAAGTTAATTAATACAATAAATTCTCTTTATAATTACTTATACTCTATTTATATTATAATAATAAGTTATTATATCTACTTTTTCCCTTATATTATAATAGTAGATATAATTATAATACTTAAGGGTTTCTTAAATTTAAGCCTTTTTTAATTAGCTTATTATTAAGTATAAGCTTATTAACTATAATACTTATAATTATTATTTTTATACTTTAATAATCCTTTATTATATATCCCTTCTTTTAATAATTATAATATTTAATAGTAGAAAGGTTAGGCTTAAGCCTTTATAAAAGGTATAATAATAAGTTAATAATACCCCTCCCTTCTTATTTTATATATAGGCTATTATCTTTTTACCCTTAGAAATTTCCTCTTCCTCTTTATAGATATTAACCTTAAGTAGGAGTATTATCCCTTTAATCTTTATATATAAATACTATTATATAAGGCTTTAATTAAGTTATTAATATAATAAGAGTATCCTTTATTTTAGGGATATTAAGTTATATGATAAGATAATTATAAAGGTCTTTATATAATTTATTTAATAAGTTATTATAAAGTATATATATACTCTATTAATAGCTTTAGCTACCTTTCTAACTTAATAAGGTAATTTATAAAGTTTATAATATTTTAATATTCCTTTTACTTAGCTTTTAAGTACTACTTACTAGTTATAAGATATTAATTCTAAGGATCCTTTATTTAATTTATTAAAATATTATTAAAGTATATTTAAGACTACTTATCCTTTAATATATCCTTTATATATTTATACTATATAACTTTAAGGTCTAGGGCTATATAATATAGCGCGTATTAAATTTTTATAAAGTTATTTAGAAAGTAGATTATATTATTTTTAATTATTTTAATTATATTAATTAAACTATTTTTAATATTTTTAATATTTTTATACTAACTTCCTATTATATATATATAGGTCTTATAATCTAAGAATATAAGTTTTATATTAAAGATACTTTAATTCTAATTCTTTAATTAATAATAAATAATATCAATAACCTATTTAAGTAGTATTATTAATATATATTTCCCTCTCTAACTCTTATAAATATTATCTTAACTCTTATATTTACTCCCTTTTTAAGACTTCTTCTTTAAGTTCTTTTATCCTTTATAATAGTACTTCTTAGGTATTAGGTAGTAGGGACTTAGTTTATATACTTAGTAGCTACCCTTATATAATTAGTTATAATTATAATATATCTATTATTAATTTATTAATTTATTAATTAAATCTTAAGACTTACTTTCTTTATAAGCTTAGTCTCTTATATTAGGGTAGGTTACTTATAATAGTTAATTAACCCTTTTTCTTTATACTTATAATAACCCTTCTCTACTTATCTTATTAATAGTTAGGCTATTACCCCTAAGTAGGGTAGAGTAATTAGAATATAAGGGTACTATATAATAATATAACTACTAAGTACTATAAATAGTATATATATATTTATATATAGAATTCTCTATTCTTATTAATAGTAAGACTAATTACTACCCTTCTCCTTTAAGGGGAATTCCCTCCTCTATATATTATAGGTAAAGGTGTAGCGTAGTACTACTATATACTATAGACGCCATGTTAATAGTAGCGCTATATCCTTAAATAGTTCTTATAGTATAAGTAAGGTCTATTATACTTTATTTATATTATAAGAATTCTATATTAATAGTATATTAATAGTAATATATTAATTATATAATATAATAACTAATTATACTATTAGTTACTAGAAAATATAATATAGTCGCTAGCCTATTACTTATCTATAGAAGGGTTCTTAATAAGGTAATAAATAGCCTTGGCTGATTTTATATATATATAATTAATTAGCTATTAAGGATTCTATTAAGGAATAACTAGGTTATAGTATAGAAGGCTTCCGTACTATAACGTTATAGTTATAGGAGGAGCGAATAGGAAATCTATAATAGTACTAGTAAGAGAGAAAAAGTAATTACCCTTAATATATACTACCTTAATTACCTTAATTTCCTATATAGACGGCTATTATATTTAGTAATAAAGTCCTAGCTATTCTTAAGGTCTAACTTATTATACTATTTATTATATTTATAGCCGTAACCTTTCTACTTTACTAGGTATTAAAGCCTTTTACTAGACCTCCTCTTCCTAATAAGAGCCTCTACCTTATAGATATTAGAATCCCTATCTTTATTACCCGTTTTAATAATTAGGGGAGGATTTATATTTTTATTATAACCCTATAAGTCGCCTTTTAGCTTAAGTTCTAATTAAGTAACTAATATAATAGGGTAGATTCCTATTATTAATAGTAGGTTAAGGTAATATACTAGAGAGCTAACTCTATTAAAGACCTTAAATAGTCTAGTACGCTATTAATATAGCTTAGCGTTAACGCCTAGTATATAGTATCTATTACCTAGTTATAAATAAGTATTATTATTTATAGAGAAGGTAATTACTATATATTTACTATTATAATAGAGTTTAAAGAAGGTATTAGTAAAAGCTATTAATTCTTTAGCTTAATTATAATTAAGTTCCTAAAGGCGGGAGAGGTCTTCCTTAAGTAATTACTAAGAAAGTATACCTAGAGTATCCTAAATATTAAATCTAATTAGAATTTTATTAGGTAAGACTCTAGTTAATTAGTTCTTTATATTATTAAGGTATTCCTAGAGGTATAATAGGACGAGAGTCTAGATAATAGTATTAATATTTAAATATTAAGTAATATAATAATAAGTTATAATTTCTATTATCTAATTAATACACTTAGACTAACTATTAATCTAAGGATAGTACGCTATTAATATTAGAAGTATATAACTAAGATTAAGAAAAATAGTTTACTAAAATAATAATATAAATTTAGAATTTTAATTACTTATAATAGTATAAGGAATTCCCTAGCTATAAGAGGTAAGGGCTACTAATACCTTCTCTACCTACTAAGGGGTATTTTATATTAATTAGCCTAGTAGTAATAGGTTTTATTTAGAATACTTATTAATTATAGTTAGTAGACTATTAAAGCCTTTAATAGTTAAAGGTAATATAATAATAAAATCTATTACTATAGTATAAAATAGTATTAGTAGTTATTTAATAGGGATTAAGCTTTTATAAGGTTTATATTATTTAATCTAATTTAACTAGTACTTAGGGTAATAGTTAATATAGAGATAGAGGTACTTTAATAAGTATTATATATAGATTAACTCTATAAGTCTATTATAAGTATAATAAAACCCGCTATAATATTATCTATTATAGGCGAGTTTAAAAACCTCCTTCTCTAAAGTATTAGGTATATAAAGACGCTTATAGCTATTATTAAAGCTTATATAATAGAGTAGGCCTTTATAAAGATAAAAGTAGATCCCTAGGATCCTCCTATCTTTTATATTAAGGTCCTTATTACTTCTTTAGAGTAATTATAAGATCCTTCTCTATTAGCTATTAAAATAATAGGCCTTAATAAGGTATATTCTAAAATTTATAGATGTTTTAATAAGTATTACCTAAAAGATAGATATATTATTATAGCCTTCTTAAAGGTATACCTTACTAAAGGCTTTAGTATATAATATATTAAGCGTACTAATAGTATCCTTAAGAACGCCTAAATTAGTAGCGGCTTAAAGCCTTAATAGAGTATTAGGTATTATATTTAATTTTCTAGACTTATACTTTACTATAAGGTTAAACTAAGATAGATATAATAAGGTATAAATAAGGCGTAAATTAAGCTTATTTATAGATAATAATATTAGACTTATCTAATAAGATATTAGGACTACTACTAAGTAGTCTATATAAATTATAATAGGAAGCTATCTTAATAACTTAATTATATATCTTATTCTCTTTATAACCTAGATAATACTTATAACTTTAAGTTTTATTAACTAGTAATTCTACTCTACTTAGTTTAATATTTTACTAAGAAATATAATAGGCTATATATCTATCCTAGGGAAGCCTTTTATTAGGTCTCCTTTAACGTAGTAAATTATTACTATAAAACCCTAGCGCTTAGAAGTATTAAGATTAATAAATAAGGTCCTTAATTTATTAAAATAAATAAGGAAGGTACTTATCTTAAAAGTAGCCTTAAGATCCATAAAGGCCTTTAACTTAGCCTTACTTAGTTTATATATAGTTTAAATAATTTACCTCTTCTTAGATAAACCTTTTAAACCCTTTAATAGTATACTAGTTAATTCTATTTTTTACTATTATAAGGGATTAGCTTACTAAGTATAATAAGGTATTAATAAGTATAACTAGCCTATTAAGCTAAGAAATATCTTAAGGTCCTTTAATAATTAACTCTTTAAAGCTTATACTTACCCTTATAAAAAGTAATATTAAAAGAAAATACTATTATTATAAATAAGATTAATAGCCTCCCGCTTTATATTAAAAAGCTTAAAGGACTAGAAGGGCTTTAAGTATAAATCTAAAAAATATATAAGTACTTAATATCTACCTACCTTTTTAAATTTTATAAGGTAGACTAGGTTATAATCTCTATTATTTTAACTCTCCTTAATTATTTAATAATTAATAATATTAAAACTTATAAATCTACTTTTAAGGAGCTAGTTAAATAGGAGCTTAGGTATAAATTAGCTACTAATACTATTAAGAGCCACTTAAGTAATAATCTCTTTATTAATTATAAAGATATTAAAAATACTTATATATTATAAGAAGCCCTTAAGATTAATAATAAATTTATAAGCTTTAATACTCTTAATAACTTATATTACTAGCTACTTAAGCTAGACTTTAATTAATATAAAGATATTATAAATTTTATAACCTACTTTAAGTCTCTTTATAATAAAATTACTTTAATATCTACTTATTTAAAGTTAAAAATAAATTTCTTTATCTTCCTCTTTTATATAAGTTTTAATAAAGCTTATAAAGGATATTTTATATATTATATCTAGACTTATAACTTAATAAGTAAGATTAATACTATTAAGCCGGCTTATTCCCTTAAGTATATTATTAAGTACTTTATTTAGATAGTAATTAACCCTTTAACTAATTAGGAAGAATTAAACTTTATTATAATAATTATTTATACTCCTACTACTATTAGTCCTATTATTTTAATTAAAAATTAAAATAGGGTTATATCTAGACTTAATACCTAGCTTATTTAAAAGCTTATTAAATATTATATTTATTACTATATATATTACTATACCTAAAAGGAATACTTTAAGCTTAGGAATAGTAAGCTACTTATAAAGAATAATACTAGTAGTAGTAAGGGAAGAGGAAATAGGGCTAAAGGTAAAATAAATAGGGGGAAATAATCCTTTAAAGATAAGTCTAATAATAAGCCTAATAAGAGATACTATTATAATAATAATAATTTTAAGGTTAAAACCTATATAGCCTTTTAAGATAATATTAATATAGCTTTTACTACTAAATTAGATACCTAACTTAAGAAGTAGGTACTTAATACTACTTACTTAGTATATTTAACGCCCTCTTATATAAGTTTTATTAAATATTATATATTTAGTCCCTCCTTAGATATTATCTAACCTATTAAAGGTATTAATAGTACTTACTACCCTCTTAGTATTAATAAGGTCTATATTCCTACTATAATAGATAGGAAAAGGAAGGACTTAATTCTTACTAACTACTTTTATATCTCTACCTAGGTTACTTATTAATTTAATCTTATAAGGATAGCTCTAATATACCTTAATATCTCTTTAAATTATTTAAAATAGTATTAAGATTAGTAAGTAAGGTATTATAACTTAATTATAAGATAATAATCTTTATTACTTATATATATAAGAGTCTCTTTATATTATATTATTTATAAAGATAGTATTATAAATATTTATATTAGTATTAAAAATACTTTATTCCCCCTTTAAAGGGGTTATTAAAGTCCCTATTAAGGTTATTATACTCTATATTATATTAAAGTAGAAGGAGCGGGCTAATTTAATAAATAGTATTATCCCTACTCTAGAATATTTAGACTTAGACTTAAAATTAAACTCCTTTAGCTTAAAAGGTTAAATTAATAATAAAACCTTTAATTTATAATATACTTATATAAGCTATTTAAGTTATTAAAATATTAAGAAACTTAATTATCTCTTTAAAGGAATTAACCTTATTAAGGAATTTATTAATAAGGATTTATACCTATTATATATTATTTAAAAAGTAAAGTAGGTATTATATAAAGCTTATATTTAATTAAAAAGAAGGTCTTTTAACTTTATTTATAATAATATTTTAGGCCCTTATACCCCTAGAGGTTATAAGGGAGGGCGTTACTTTATTACTTTTTTAAATAATTAAAATAAGTAGTTTAAAGTAGAAGTAGTAAAGGTAAAAAGTAAAATCTTTAAAGCCTTTAAATATTATTAGGCTTATAATAAGTATAATATTATTATTATTAATTACTTAAGATCTAATTATAATAGTAAATATAAAGATTATAACTTTAATTCTTATTACATTAATTATAATATCTTATAAGAGCTTATAATCCTAGGAAACCTTAAAAGTAACAAAGCTATTAAATATTTAGGTTAAACCCTCTAATTAATAGTAAGTACTATTTTATATAATATTAGTCTTAATATAAACCTCTAGCCTAAACTTATCCTTATAATTAACTACCTATAAAATAGGAGCCTTATATCTAGCTAAAAGCTTATATTATATAAGGCTTATACTAGCTATTACTCTTATCTCTCTTATATTAAATATATTAAGATAAAGGGATATATTAACTACTAGAAACTAGCTACTAGTTAAGATTATAAAAAGGATTAAGTTAAACTTAGTACCCTTATTAAATTTAAGGGTAATTATATTTATAAAATATTAATACCTAATAAGTAAGTTATTAGGGCCTTAAGGGTTATTAAAGGAAGGGAGAAAGATAGCTTATTCCTTATATTATCTATCTTTATTAATCCCCTAACGCGTAAAGTATTAATAGTAGGGGAGTATAATATTAAAGAGTATTATCCTATTAATACCTTCCTACCTATAAATTTAATAGATATTAATAAACTTATTTAATTAATATAATTAGGGCCCTTAATAATAGATTTAAAGCTAGAATTAATAGGAATTTAAACCCCTTAATTTATAAAGTCTCCTTTAATAGTAGGAATATTACTAGTAACTCTACCTTTAATCTTAAATAAAACTTTATAAGTTGATAGTATATAACCTAATTACTCCTATCTTATCCCTTAAGATTAATTACTAGATATCTACTTATATTATATTATAATATTTAAAGTTATTAATTAAGAACCTTATAAATTTAAGATATTTAAGGAAGTTATAATTAATTATAAGGTACCTATTAAAGGTAATAAAAGGCTAATATAATAGATAAATTTAACTCCTTTATTAAAAATAATACTTAAGAGTTAATTAACTTATTAAAGAATTAGATTACCCTTTATAATAAATAAGTTTATATTTTAAAATATAATTTATAAGGGGAAATTACTTATTATAAAGCTTATTAAATTATTTAAGGTTTTAAATAATATAAGAGACTAGATTATAATAAAACCTTTACCTTTATAATTAAGCTTATAAATTATAAGGTTATTTTTACCCTTACTACTATTAAAGATTAAGACTTAAAATAGATAGATATTAAGACGGCCTTCCTTTATAAATATATAAATAAGGAAATCTATATAAAATAACTTATAAGGTATAATAATTAATATCCTAGAAAGGTATATAAATTAAATAAAGCCGTTTATAAATTAAAATAGTTATTATAAGTTTAATATAACTACTTTATAAAATATATAAAGGAGATTAGCTTTAAATCTATTAATATTAACTTTAATATATTTATTAATATCTCTTTAAGTACTATTATTACTCTTTATATAAATAATATATTAATTACAAGGCCTTTAAAGCCTAAGATCTAGTAGATTAAAGATACCCTTAATACTAAATTCTATATAATTAATTTAGGCCTATATAACTATTACCTTAATAGAATAGTAACTTTAGATTAAGTTAATTAGATATCATAATTAAGATAAGCTACTTATATAAAATATTTCCTTAAGTATTATAAAATATAGAAGTTAAAGCTTATTATAACCTTAATAAAAACTACTACCTAGCTTTTATTAATTAAAGATAGGTATATAATATTATTAGACCATTTTAAATAGTATTAATTAGCTATTAATTCCCTTATATATAATACTAGGTACTTAATCTAATATTATTTATATAATCTTAGTAGTCTCTTACTACTTATTAGAGCTTATAGTAAAATACTTTAGAATAGTAAAATATATCTTCTACTACCTTTAATTTATAGTTTATTAATAACTTATATATAAAGGATTACTAGAAAATCTTATTAAATAAATAGACTTAGATTAAGCTAGTAATTATAATACTTAAAAGTCTACCTTTAACTATATCTTTAACCTTAAAAGTAGTACTATCTCTTAGTTATTTAAGTATTAAGTAATAGTAGTACTATTAACTTATAAAGCTAAATATATTAAATAGATATAAGTTATAAAAGAAGCTATCTAGCTTAGAACTCTCTTAAATTAAATTTATCCTACTAGTAATATACTCTAAATAGTTATTATCTTTAGGGATAATTAGGGTATAATTATACTAGTAAAGAACCTACTTTAATATAATTATATTTAATATTATTAGATCTAGGGTTAAATTACTAATAGTAAGATTAACCTTAAATAGACTCCTATTAATAAATAGGTAGCTAATAGCCTTATAAAGGCTCTTAATTATAATAGCTTTATTATCTTCTAGGAGGTAATTAATCTAGAAGAGATTATATTAAGGAATATAAAGTACTAAGTTAATTATATATAAGAGTTATAATACCTTATAATCGCCGGAGCTTTAGGCCTTAATAATACTATTAACTAATAATTATTAATAATATTACCCGCTAATAATACTATTAATTATTATATTAATAGGTCTAAGGCTTAATTATACCCCTAGGTATATATAGTCTAAACTATAACTTTATTAGTTTATTAATAAAGTTATTATACCCTAAATAGTAGAAGGTAGTTTTCTTATAGTCGTAATATTCTAGGGTACTCCCGGGGTTAACCTTCTAAGGGATAACTACCCTAGAATCCTATAGTACTTATTCTATTAACTAATAGGATTTATTCTATTAACTAATACCTTATTAATTAAGTACTCTACTATCTTTACTATTATTATAATTATTCTAGGTTACTCTATTAATAGCTACGGGTATATAATCCTATAATTAACGCTATTATTATAGCTAAACGCCGCTATACTAGCTTATTTTCTACCCTAAGTCCTATAGTATTTTATCCCTTTTACCTATTAATTAATTAACGCTATTTCCGGCCACTTAACTAAAGGTAATAGGGACGCCAGCTTAAAGGTAGTACTAGTACTATAATTAAATAGGACTATATAGGCTACCTTTCTAAGGGATCTACCTTAAAATAGTTTAATTATAATAATAATATTATACTTTATAGCTACTTACCTAGCTACTATTACCCTATTAGGCCTAGAGGTTAACTCTTACTAATAACTATTAATAGTTACCCTCTTATAGTATATCTAACTACGTTTTAGTACGATTCTAGTATATATAGCTTTATCCTAAAATAAAAATCTTAAATAACTACGTTTCTATAAAAAGTAGAATTTTTAGGTAAGAGCTCTAGATAAAAATAGTCTATTCTAAATAACTTAGTCGTTTTTAACTTTTAGTTTAATATAGTTATTTTTTAAACGTAGTAGGGTTTACTTCTACTACCTAGTATTAGATTTTTTTTACTTATTAATTCTTAAGACGTCTAGTAATTATATAGGAGTATTAAAATATACTCTTAGTAAGGAAGGTTTACTAAGATAACTAAGTATAAAGTCTTAGTATATATAGATAGATACTCTTATAGTCTTAGATAAATTAACTAAGTATTCTACTCCTACTATTTTAATAGTTAGTAGCTAGTTTTTAGTAGTTAGTATAACTATTTATCTTAATATATTTAATATAAGAGAGATAAAGGTAATAGTTAATATAAGCCTTATATAATATAAGCTTTTAATTAGATATAAAGCTCCTATTTTATAAGTAGTTAATTATAAGGATAAGTTTAAGTTAAAAGTCTATATTAAGACTTATATTATATAAGATAATACTTACTATTAATTAAAGGGTTTAACTTAAATATTTAATAGCTTTATTACTTTTAGGGTTTCCTAGGATTATAAGCTCTTATAAGATATTATAATTAATATAATAGGAATTAAAGTTATAATCTTTATATTTATTATTATAATTAGATCTTAAGTATTTTGTAATAATATTATTATATTTATTATAAGTCTAATAATATTTAAAGGCTTTAAAGATTTTACTTATTACTTCTACTACTTCTACTTTAAATTACTTATCTTAATTATTAAAGAAGGTAATAAAAAAATATCCTCCCTTATAACCTTTAAGGGTATAAGAGCCTAAGATATTATTATAAATAAGGTTAAAAAACCTTCTTCTTAATTAATTATAAACTTTATAAGGTACTTACTTTACTTTTTAAATAATATATAATAGGTATAAATCTTTATTAATAAATTCCTTAATAAGGTTAATTCCTTTAAAGAGATAAATAATTTCTTAATATTTTAATAACTCAAATAGCTTATATAAGTATATTATAAATTAAGGGTTTTATTATTAATTTAACCTTTTAAGTTAAAGGAGTCTAACTTTAAGTCTAAGTCTAGATATTTTAAAATAGGGATAATATTATTTATTAAATTAGCCTACTCCTTTTACTTTAATATAATATAAAGTATAATAACCTTAATAGAGACTTTAATAACCCCTTTAAAGGGGGAATAAGGTATTTTTAATACTAGAATAAATATTTATAATATTATCTCTATAAATAGTATAATATAAAGAGACTCTTAGATATATAAGTAATAAAGATTATTATTTTATAATTAAATTATAATACTTTACTTATTAATCTTAATACTATTTTAAATAATTTAAAGAGGTATTAAGGTATACTAGAGCTATCCTTATAAAATTAAATTAATAGGTAACCTAAGGATATAAAGGTACTTAGTAAGAATTAAGTCCTTTCTTTTCCTATTTATTATAATAAGAATATAGACCTTATTAATATTAAGAGGGTAGTAAGTACTATTAATACCTTTAATTAATTAGATATTATTTAATAAAGGATTAAGTAAATAATATATAATAAAACTTATATAAAAGGGTATTAAATATATTAAGTAAATAATATTAAGTATCTATTTCTTAAGCTAGGAATCTAATTTAATAGTAAAGGCTATATTAATATTATCTTAAAAGGTTATATAGGTTTTAGCCTTAAAGTTACTATTATTATAATAGTATCTCTTATTAAGCTTATTATTAGATTTATCTTTAATAGATTATTTCCCTATTTTATTTTTAATACCTCTATTTCCTCTTCCTTTACTACTATTAATATTATTCTTTATAAGTAGCTTACTATTTCTAAGCTTAAAGTATTTATTTAAGTATAATAATATATATAATAATAAATATAATATTTAATAAGCTTTTAAATAAGCTAGGTATTAAGTCTAAGTATAACTTTATTTTAATTTTTAATTAAAATAATAAGACTAGTAGTAGTAAGAGTATAAGTAGTTATTATAATAAAGTTTAATTCTTTTTAATTAGTTAAGGGATTAATTACTATTTAAATAAAGTACTTAATAATATATTTAAGGGAATAAGCTAGCTTAATAATGTTAATCTTACTTATTAAGTTATAAATTTAAATATAAAATATAAAATATCCTTTATAAGCTTTATTAAGACTTATATAAAAGAGGAAGATTAAGAAGTTTATTTCTAACTTTAAATAGGTAGATATTAAGGTAATTTTATTATAAAGAGACTTAAGGTAAGTTATAAAATTTATAATATCCTTATATTAATTAAGGTTTAACTTAAGTAGCTAATAATATAAATTATTAAGGATATTAAAGCTTATAAGTTTATTATTAATTTTAAGGGCTTCTTATAATATATAAATATTTTTAATATCCTTATAATTAATAAAGAGATTATTACTTAGATAGCTCTTAATAATATTAATAGTTAATTTATACTTAAGCTCCTATTTAACTAGCTCTTTAAAAGTAGATTTATAAGTTTTAATATTATTAATTATTAAATAGTTAAGGAGAATTAAAATAATAGGAATTATAACTTAATCTACCTTATAAAATTAAAAAAGGTAGGTAGATATTAAGTATTTATATATTTCTTAAGTTTATACTTAAAGCCCTTTTAATCCTTTAAGCTTTTTAATATAGAGTAGTAGGTTATTAATCTTGCTTATAATAATAATATTTTCTTTTAATATTACTTTTTATAAGGGTAAATATAAGCTTTAAAGGGTTAATTTAAATTAATTAGCTTTAAGTTAATAGTAGTATTAAAAAGATTATTATTATTAAGGGCTTTAAGGGATAGTTCTTAAATAGAGTTACTTAAAGAAGGGGAACTATTAGAGAGGTATTAAAGTATATTATTTTAATTATTTTAATTAAATTACTTATATTTATATTACTTAGCTACTTTATTAAATATAATATTATATCTTAAAAAATTATATTTAAAGATATAATAACTTTAATAAGTTTTATTCTACTATTACTTAAATTCTTTAATAGTAATATTTAAGGGAAAGATAGGTAGCTAATATATTTATAGGCTTAAAGTATTAAAAAATAAAGGAGAATTACTTAAAAGAATATCTTTATTTAATAAAATTATAATAGGATTAAAAGATAGTTATCTTAGAAAAAGTAGGAGATTTAGATACCTTTTATAATACTTATACCTTATAATCTTAGTAATTATTATATTTTAAGGGGGCTAGGAGATTATATCTTATATTTAAAAAGGTTAAGAGTTATTATAATAAGTTAATAATCTAGTTCTTTTAACCTTTAACTTAATAGGAGGTTCCTTACCTTTACCTTAAAGTTTATAAGTAGTAGTAGTATTAAAGTATGTAATAATTACTTAGTTAAGGCTATATTAGCTATTTTATAAGTAGTTCTTTAAAGTAAGTAAAGTAGTTTTAATATTACTTTTACTTAATAGATTAAGGTTATACCTCCTTTCTTACTACCCTAGTATATTTATCTTACTAAGTAGGTTAATATTATATATAAATAAAATTAATATTATTTAATATATTTAACTAATTAATAGGTATTATTATAAAAAAATAACTTAATAATACTAACTTCCTTAAAAGAATCCTAGTAGCTAGGGAATTATAACTTTAAGTCTTAAGGCTTCCCTTAACTTTCTTTAATTAATTAATTCTTATATAGTAAGCTTACTTATAATAAGTAGTACCTTATAATATAATATATATATTATATAGTATACTTATATTAATATGGAATATACTCTATATGTTTCGCTTAGTGATAGCGGAATTGCTTCCGCCTCCCTAATACTTTATCATTCTTAATAGCCTTAATAGCTTCCTTAATTAATCAATCTATATAAATTAGAAATATCCCTATTAATATAGTAGTAATACTATATAAAAGGCTTTATAATATTAATTAATTATCTTAAACTATCAAAAACACTAAAGCTACCCTTATAGTACTAATAATCCCTAAGTCCTCCGGTAGTATAAAGAAGCCTATTTCTCTATAACTAATCTATCCCCGTTTATTACTATCTATTATAATAGCGACGAGCCCTAATAGTATACTCTACTACTACGCTTAAGTATAATATTATACTACTTTAGCTTACTATTAAAGACTTTAGTAGCCTCTTTTATTAAACTTTATATAAGTTTATTACTTTTTTATATTTCTTCCCTAAGATCTAAGAAGCCTTTCTTTAAAAGGAAGCTATTAAGGTAGCTTAACTATTACTACCCCTTAATTATTATCTTATTATATTAGTAAATTAAATCTATAAATTTATCTAGGATACCAGTAAAGTATATATTTATAAGGTACTAGAGACTATTAGGTATTATATTAACTATATTATTACTTATTATAAGTATCCCTTATAACTAGGGATCCCTAAGTTAAGTAATTAACGTACTACCTTAGTAAAACTACCCTTCTATCTATTTAATTAGGCTACTAATAGCCCCGCCTTTTAAAAAGCGGTTAAATATTTTATTAAGAGTACTAAGTAGTATTAAAGTCTCCTATAACTCTTATTATATTTTATAAAGTATTAGCTATTATTAATTAGGAATAGTCTTAAGAGATTCCTATTAGTTAAAATACCTATTATATCTTCTACTCTTACTCCGTCTAATATAGAATTATTTATAAGAATACCCTTAGTAATATTAAGTATTACGCCGCTAAATTTTAGTATAGAGCTTATAACTCGTAGGACTTCTACTAAAAAAGTTATATATAAATAGCCTATTAGACTAGTATAATATCTAGTTATAAGTAAGAATATCGGCTTTACTAAGGCTTAGCGTATTAAGTTATAAGAAATAATTACTAGTATTATACTACTAGCCCTACTACTAGCACTAGGACTAGTAGATCCTAGTATACCTCCTAGAGTACTTTATAATAATAGTATTCTCCGCTTTAATCCTAATAATATTAGATATTTTAATCCCTTTTATAATAATAAATTTATAAATACTACCTCTAATATTAAATATACTAGTAAGACTACCTATTTCTATAATATTTATATATTTATAAACTATATTAAGGATATTATTTAAGTAAGGGGTAATACTATTATCTATATAAACCTTTAATTATATCTTTAAGGAACTACCTAGGGATAGTATACTATTAAGCTTAGAGAAGGGGATAAATATCTTATTACTTATAATATTAATAAATAGTATTATCTATTAATATAATAATAAAAGGCCTTATATTATATTAATATAGATACGCTAATCCGCGAGAAGTATATTATATAAGATACTTCTTAATAGAGAGAGCCTTAGGAGTACTCTTAAACTATTATAAGAGTAGCTAAGGATTTAGAGATTAGGGTAATAAAGGATTATATTCTTCTTATCTAATATAATCTTAATATAGAATTCTAGTATAATATTCCTAAACCTAGTAATAATACTAATTATAATAAGTTCCTTACCTTATTAGATTATAAGAAGTATTAATAGTAGAATTATACGTCTTAATACTTAAAATCTTATTAGCTATTTTAGTAAAAATAGTATAATAGGTATTAATCTCCGTTTTAACCTTCTTAGTCTTAATTTTAGTCTCTATTTTAGTCTTAATCTTAATAGCCTTCCTAGCAGTTACTACCTTTTTAACTATAGTTATAAACTAATAATAATGCTTACTATTAATATTAGAAGCCTCCTCTAGGCTATTAACCCTATTAAGGCTATTAAAATTAGGGTAATTAGGGCGTAAATATCTATACCCTCCTAGTATAGCCTATAAGGCTTTAAATAATAGTACTAGCCCTACTAAGCGGGTCTAATTTATTTAATAGGTAACCCTAATAAGGTCCTTAATACTAGGGGAATTAAAATTAAAACTAGAATTAGAATTAAGGAAATTACTTTCCCTTTAAACTATAAGGGGAGTAATAGTAATAGCCTCTAAGACCTTTATAGGTCTACTAGGCCGCTATTAAGGAAGCCTCTAAGGGATAGCCTTCTTAGAGCCCTTAAGGTTATAAATAGGAAGGTTTATACTAGGATTTCACTTATAAGCCCTCTAACTTCTATTAAGAAGGTTCTTATAAACTATCCTAGGAAGAAACCTTATAATATTATTAAGTATTAGTAATAGAAGATATTAAGGCGGATAATAGTTATAACCTTATAAACTATTTCTTTATAACTATTTCTTTATTAGATTATAAATATTATTACTACTAACTAAGATTCCTATTAAAGAATAAACTCTTTAATTATCTTTATAATTAATATTAGAAGGCTACCTTATTAAAGCCTTCTATAATTAATCTATTAGTTATAGATACTCTAGTAAATACTAACTTAGTAAGTTATTTTATAAGGGATCCTATTATAATTATTTTATTAGTAGTAGTTATATAAGGGATAGGCTATACTTTTAAGAACTATTACTATACTATTACAGCTATTAGGTAGACTATTAATAGTAAAGATATTAAAGTCCATTCTAATCTAAGATATATAATATTAATTATAGATATAACTTTTATTCTTATAAGTATAAAAATTAAAACTATACCTACTAGTATTCCTATTAGGGGTCTTAGGTCTAAAATTTATTATTCTAATAAATTTACTATTATAAATTTCTTTCTTTATAGCTTAGTTAATAAAAAGCCTTTTATTACTTATATTACTAGAGAAATTTATATAGTTAATAACCTAAAAGCTAAAATACTTATAAGAGTAGATATTCTTACTTTAGAAGCTATAATATTAGATTTTATAAAATAATAAATTACTATTAATAGCTATTATAATATTAAAATCCTAATAAGTACTTAAATTTACTCTTTACTAGTAAAATAAGTAATTAAGAAAAAGAAAAAATTCTTAATTCCTATAAAGACTATCTTTAATAAGACTCTACTAGATATTTAAGATCTTCTCTTTAAGCCTTTTTATAATCTTAATCTTAGGTACGCTAATAGTATATTTACTTATATTATTAACACTTCTATTAAGAAGGTCTTCATTAAAAATAATACTAATAAGGATATTATTATTCCTAGGAAGGTAAGATTAAGGATTATAAAAGAGTTTAATTATAATAGATATTTTATAATTAATATATACTACTCTAGCCTTATAACTAGTAGTTAGCGTAATAGTTAAAAGGGTAAATAGGCTAAAATCGCTATAATAGCTACTATGTTAGCTATATTAACTATATCCTTATTAATTATAATTGATAAAAAGGCTCTTATAATATTTATAGTATCTACTATATCTATTAATTAGGCTCTTTCCGTAGAGTTAAGTACTATTATTAACCCTAGTCTTAAGAATACTCTTAAGAATAGAGTTAGAATTTATAAAGAAGTATATATTATAAATTAACTAGCTAAAATTATTAAATTATACTAAGATCTTTTTATAAATAACGGGGATATAGTTAATATCCTAGAAGAATAATAGATACTAATTCTATTAAAGCTAAATATATTATCTAAACCTATATAAGTATATCCTCTTAGGTAAAAGGATAAAGATATTATTAATAAGACCTTTAATAAGCTTTAAGCCTAGGAAAAACTTATATAATTAAATTAGCTAACCCTATTTAACTATCCCTACTTTATAATTTAGCGTAATACTCCTATTAGGTAAAAAGGCTATATAGTAATTGATATATAGGAGCTTAATAAAATTATAGAGAATAATATATATCTACTCCCCTTATAAGCTAATATAATAGTATTAATATAGGGTTATTAATATATAATAGTTATTAATATTATAAGATAGTTTTATTAGTTCCGTATCTAGGTTAAGGATTATTATAAGCTTATAATTATAAGCTATTATAGATAGGAGTAGTCTTTAATAGCCCTTATAAGTTATAAGGGCTCGCCTCTATATATTTAATACTAGACTAATATTATACTCTAATAATACTAGGCGTTTATTAAAGCCTATATTAATAATATTATTATTTACTTATATAAGGTCTTTAATCTATTCTAGAAGAAGTATATAAGCCTATTACTATTAAAGTTATATATTAGCTACCCCTCTATTACCCTACTAGGCTAGTATATTAACGGCCTAGGGATATCTATAATAAAAGAGAAAATTACTACTATTACCTTGCTATAATTTCTATAGAACCTAGCTAACCTAGAAATATTTCTTAGACTAACTAATTAGCTCTAGTCGTTAATTAAGAGATATATATAAAGGGTAGACCCCTTATAAAAGAGAAAGGTAATCCTTAATAAAGGCTTTAATATAGGTATAAAGGGTTATACCTAGAAAAGGAAGGTAATTAGGGTAATTTTCTATAAACCTATATAAGAGGAGCTTAGCGCTTTTTATAATTTATAAGAGGCTTTTAAGACTCCCTAATTTCTTATTTACTATAATTATAATAGGGTTCTATATATAGATCTAGATACCTTAAAAGTAGTAGGATTTATAGCTATTATATACTATATAAAGGGAGATCTTATATAATTATTAAAGCCTTTCGCGAGAATTAATATATAGCCTATTATATTTTTTAGTTACTATCTTAATAACACTAAAAAGAATTATTAGCCTATTAAATTAGAGATTACTAGTATTATATAAGTTATTAAGAAGGTTTAGTATATAATTAAATTAAATCTATAACTACTTATAATTATTTATACTAATTATTCCGCTATAATCTTAACATTAAAATAATTAATATTAAGGACTATAAGTATAGATAAATTAAATCTCTAGCTTATACAGGCTTCTTAGTACCTTTCTTTATTTAACTTAAAATTATATTATAAATCTAGGAAATTAAATATAATTCCTAATACGCTATTAAGACTTTAAATAACTAACTCCGTTAAGAACTTTAATTTGTTATATAAAATCCTTAATATTCTCCTTACTTTATCTAATAATCTTCTCTATAATACTAAAGACTTTAATAGCCCTACTATCTACTATATAATAAATATAAAAATAATAGAGGATTTTAAATCTTAATTATAGACGGGCTATTAGAATAATAAGTAATAGTAAAAGATCCTTAATATACTAAAGCCTCCCGTAGATAGTAATCTAAGTATAATTTCTAAATATAGTAAGCCTAGGATATTATTTATTCTTAGGGATAGACTTATTTTTTATATTAATAGCGAAAAAAGGTAATAATTATATATTCCTCCTACTATAAAGAAGGAATTATTTAAATAAGCTTATAACTTATCTAATTATAATAATTATTATAACTATTATAACTAACTTTCTTATATAGTATATATTAGATATCTAGCTAAGAACCTCTAAGCCTATATTAGCTACTACCCTTAGTACTAACTTAATTAAATAAGAAGATATCTACTATATAGAGAATAGGTCCCTATACTAATACTACCTATACTATTTTATATAATCGCGATAGATTTTATTATTACCCTACCTACTACTCTATTAGGTATAAATTACCTGCTTATAATTACCTATAAGTTCTTAAAGAAGGTCCTTATTCTACTAGATATTAATACTTAGAAAGCCTCCTAGTAGGTATAGGTTATAATTTTATCTTTACTATTATATGACTAAGGGATTCCTTATAGTATTATTAGTAATAGAGACTTAAGGTTTATATTAGACTTTTAGCGGGAAGTCTTTAAATATCTTAGAGTTAAATTCCTTATATTTATAGCCTATTATTTATAGACTAATAGATAGAGCGAGCGTATAAATTAGACTATAAAAATCATAATAAGATTTTACCTTACCTACTATCTAGATACCTAGAATTAATAGGATTATATACTCCTATATATCTAGGCTAATATTAATAACTCCCCTATAATTATAGGATACGCTCCTAATAAGCTCTATTATAGTTTTAGGGTAAATAATAGTATAGATATATTAGTAATTAGTAATATCCCTATAGAAGCCTTTAATAGCTTATAACTCGCCTACTAGGAATAGGTAGAAGATATTATAGCCTTTAATAATATAATAATAAAATCTTAGTATAATAGTAAATATAAAAGTCTATAATTCTAGGAAAATAATAAAGTCTTTCTCCGTTTATATAAAGGATATAGAATCCCTAGTATTATTAATGAGAAACTCTTATAATAGTATATTAATCCTTTTAAGATTCTATAAAAGGTGGGATTACTCGCCTATTAACTTAAGCTACCCCCAATAATATATATATAGCCGGTAGTATTAGTAGTATAGCTTAAGCTAAAAATAGAAGGTATTAATCTATATAATAGGACTTTTAGTAATAGGCCACTACCTATTACCGCTAAAGATAGTACTATTTATAGGGATAAGTACGAGATTAAGAGATTACTAGATAAGAGGTATTTAAGAGGGAAGACTTAGTACTTAGTAAAATAGGTTAGTTATAGTAATAAAGAGAATTTATAGTATAACCTCGCCGATTTATCTAAGGCTAGTAAATTAGTAAAGGTATATAAGGATAGGAAGTAACCGACGTCGCTAACTATAGTTAACTAATTATAAATATAGTCGTTTACTTTTTTTTCTTTTACTAGCATACTAATATAGAATATGCTCTGTGCGTTTCGCTTAGCGATAGCGGAATAGCTTCCGCCTCTCTAACACTTTATCATTCTTAATAGCCTTAATAGCTTCCTTAATTAATTAATCTATACAAATTAGAAATGTCCCTATTATATATAGTACCCTAGATTTTATATACTTAGTTAATAAGCTAGTAGGCTAAATAAGAGGTAATTTAAATAAATACCTTATATCTAGGCTTATAACCTATTAAAATAGTAGGAGTAAAATATTTAATTAATTTATCTAAGATTATAAGAGTATCTATCTATATATACTAAGACTTTATACTTAGTTATCTTAGTAAACCTTCCTTACTAAGAGTATGTTTTAATAATAATAAATAAGACTAAAGTATTATATAAATACTATATAGATAGTAATAATACGTAGCTATTAAAATCATTTAATTAATTTCTTCTTTATTAGTAGAATAATAATAGCGTATAAGTAGAGTAATTAAAAGATAAGAAGTACTTTAAAAAGAGAGTTAAATAGTATAGGATATTAATAGTAGTTAACTAGATAACCTATTATTATTAAATAATTTAGATAATAATAAAAACTCTAGTCCTTTAAGTATTTAAAGTAGGTATTCCTAACTAATTAATATAAAGAGAGATAAAATAGCTAATTTAAAACCTATATAAGGTAATAATTCTAATATTAATTAAATATTATTAAATAGTACTTCAGGATATAAGTATTAAACCTTAATACTACTATCTTTATATACTAGTAAGGCTTGAAAGGAAATAGCTAATAGTATAATTCTACTTACTCTATCTATTTATATATAGCTAACCTCTTAAATTAAATAGGATAATAACCTTCCTCCCCTCCTTTATTCTACCTTAGAATATAGATATATACTATTAAGTATACTAAAGATAAATAGTAGGTAGTAACTTATAAAATATTATATATAATATATAATAATAGGAGAAGATCTACCTATAAATTAAAGTACTTATAAATCCTAGTTAATAGAGGATTTCTAGGATACGTTTAAGCTAATATAACTAGATTAGATATAGTATAAGATAGTAAGGGGTAGTAATATAATTATAATAAATAGTAATAAGGGTAAATATATAAGGTTTAAGAAGTAAGTTAGAAGAAAGCTATATATAGAAATTTAATTAAAAGGTAGTAAGATCTAAGAAGAGAATTTATAATATAAGGAGGTTAAGTAGGTAGGAATAGTTCTATTAAAAGGTAGTTTATAAATATTAAGTAAATAGTATAATAAATATATCTTAAGTATTATAAGCGTAATTTTATATATTATTAATAATAGTACTAGTATTAATATAAGTAATAAATTAGGGTAGCGCGGATAGACTATTATAATTAAAATAGGTAGATAAGTAGTAATTCCTAATAATAATAATACTTATAATAATAGTATAACTAGTACCATTTAAGGAATATATAAGATAGGTAGATATAATAATACTACCGCCTAATATAATTATAGTAATAACGGTACTAATTCTAAGAAAGGTATATTTATTAAATACTAAGTAGGTAGTATAAATATTAGTTATAATATTTAATAAACTATTTCTATAAATATTCTATAAATTATAATATCTAGTTTATATATCCCAATAAATAATTAGAAAACTAAGCGCGCTTTTAGTATTATAGAGGTATAAATAGTAGCTTATAATAATTAGAGGTATTATAATAAGCTCTAGGGCTAATATATAAGCGCGCTAGTTATATATATATAATACGTATATTCTTATAATATACAGGCTCCCTAGATTACTAATATACTATTTACCTCCCCTACTAATATATCTAATATTAGTCTAAATAGGGGGAAATATTCATCTTATTATTAGGTATAAAATGCTATTAGAATAGGTATATATATAATACTATTATATTTATAAGCTAAAATATCTAATATACTTCCTACTATTTATATTACCTACTAATATATCTAATATTAGTCTAAATAAGGGGTAATATCTATCTTATTACTATGTATATAATACTATTAGAATAATCTATATTAGTCTATTAGTATATTTATATAATATAGCTAATACTATTATATTTATAAGCTAAAATATCTAATATACTCCCTACTATTTATATTACCTACTAAATACTAGGTAGTAGGAGTAGTTTTCTAATATAAAAATCTAGACTTTTACAGGTATTTTAATAAGTACTCTATCTAGTTTATATAGATTAACTAATTAGCTATTAAGGATTCTATTAAGGACTACTTTTATAGTTTATAGAACCCTTTTATAGATAAGTAATAGGCTAGCGACTGTATTAATATATATATAAATAAATAAGACTAGCGTCTTTACTAGTAATTATAAAGTAAATAAGTAATTAACTATATCTATTAAGGTCCTTAATATTAGCCTTACCTATCCTTACAATTCTTTACTATATTACCGTCCTCGCTAAGGTCTTCTAAGTTATACTAGGTATTATCCTAGTTACTATATCTAATCTACTTAACTAGGTACTAGGTTTTACCTTAGCTAATATACTTATTAACTAGCCGTTTAATTTTATATTTATTATTATACTCTATACCGTCTTTTATAGTAATTAATAGAGGGCTTATTTAATTAAATACCCTTTTATAAGGGTCTAGGCCTAGTATTTTTAGTTCTAGCTATATAATAGATACTACTAGCTACATTTTTATAGTTAGGGGAAGCTCTAGCTTATAAGTAAGGGTACTAACCCTATATAAGACTCTAAATAGTCCTACTTATTATTAAGATAGTTTATAATTAGTTACCCTAGGAATTTTATAATTATAATAGAGATATAGGAAAACTTTATTATTAATTATAAGATTTAATTCCTTATATTTATAATTATAACGCGCCTTTATTATAGTATTAGTAAAAGATATATAGTCCTCTACTTCCTTATACTTAGTAAGCTATAACTTACTAAAGGCTTCTATAAATATATTACTAGTAGTAAGTATATCTATAATATTATTTACCTTAAATCTATAGTAGAGCTTATTTAGAGTAAAGCCTATAATTACTACTTGCAAGTTATTTAATATAGCTTAAATATATAATAGTATTGGATCCTATTTATTCTAACTATTAGGATTATAGGTTAAATAAAACCTTACTATAATTCTACTATTTAATTAATATATTTACTCTACCTATTAGTCTATAAATAATATATTATAAATATAAGAAATTTAACTCTAAGACGCTTAAAGACTTCCTATTAGAAGTCCACTATAAATTAAGGGTCTTAATTACTAATAATACTCCGTAGTATACCCTAATTATAGGATAGGAGTTTACGTAGTATAACCTTAGCCTACTCTAAAGCCTTTTATATATCTAAGCCTAGTAGAAGAAGGACATTCTTTAAGAATTTATATATAATAGTAAGTAAGCAGTTTATCCCTATAAATATTATAAGTAAAGTAGTAATAAAATCTATTATAATAGTATAAAAAGGTATAAATAGTATTAATATTAAAACTTATATATTATATAATAGATATTTCTTTATCTAATTTAACTAGTATTAAGGGTAATAAGAGATATATATCTATAGATTTTTTACTAGGTAATAAATATATATAGAGTTAGAGAGTTAATTATAATATTAATAGTAGCTACTAGAATTTAAAAGATTATATACTTATTTAAATAGTTCCTATTCTAAGGATAGAGGTATATATAACTTATACTTTCCTTTATTATTAATATAAAAGATAAGGTTATTTTAAAGGATAAAGGATATACTAAGTTTTACTAAAGTAGTAGCTTCTTTACTACTAGGCGTATTACTTACTAAAGGCTTTAATATATTAATAATCCTTTTCTATTAGTTATTATCCTTATAAGCCTTTTATAGCCTAGACTTAAATTTATTAGTTATATCTACTAAGGTTATATTATATACTACTATATTATCTTTATTAAGATCTTTAATTAGACTAAAAGCTTTAATATTTATTATAAGGAAGGTATTAGTAGTCCTATTATAAAGGGTATTAAGTACGCCTTTAATTAAACTAGGTATATTTATAATAGTAGTATATAGTCTTAATAAAGTATCTAGTATAATATTAGATTTTCCGGCCTTATAATATAATTCTAAGTTAAATAAGGATAAGTATTAAGAGGCTTAGATAAATTATAAATTTAACTTATTAATATTAGTAGTATTTAGTATTATTTACTTAGAGATAGGTATAGCTACTAAGTAGTCTATATATATAATAATAAGAGGCTTTAAGTTAGATTTAATTATATATTTAATCTTTTTTATAACCTATATAATTCCTATTATTTCTAGTTTTATAAGCTAATAATTTTATTTTATATTATTAAGATATCTATTAAAGAATATTATTAGTTAGATATTAATCCTCACGAAAGGCTTTAAGGATCTAGGTCCCCTTTTATATAATATATTATAACTACTAAACTAATAACCTTAGAGGTATTAAGTTTAATATATAATACTCTATTATAATTATAATAGATTAGAAGGCGTAGAGTACTAAAAGCCTTTTATAAGTCTTAGAATATTAATATTTCCTTAGGCGTAGGCTTATAAAAGATAACTTATACTAATTTTTTTTATATTAGCCCTTTTACTCCTATAACAAGGCCTTTATTAAGGATAACCTTATATTTTTATAATAGATCTATATATTAGGTATATTAAGTAATAAATAAATAGAGCTATCTAATAAGATTAAAGAATATTTCTAGGTCTTTAAAGTTATAGGGAAAGTATAAGAATATAATAGTTATAACCTTCTCTTTAATTATTAATATTCCTAGGCTATTAATATACTAGCCTAGTAGTATAATAGATAGGTAGCTAATATATAATTTCAATAGTAATAGGCTTATATATTTTTTATAGAATAGATTAAAGACTTTATATAAGTATTTAATATAATCTTATAAAGTATATAAGTAAATAATAGTATTATTAATATAAGCCGTAGTAAAAGCCTAATATTATTAAAGTATAATATTAGTCTAATATTAAATATATAAAGGCGAGCCCTTATAATATATAAGGGCTATTAAAGACTACTCCTAGTTATAATAGCTTATAATTATAAGCTTATAATAATCCTTAACCTAGATATAAAACTAAAAGAACTACCTAATTATATTAATAATAGAGATATATTAATACCCTTAGATTAAGGCTATTATATTAGCTTATAATAGTAAGGGGTATATATTACTATCTATAATCTTATTAAGCTCCTTAATATTAATAGTAACTTAACCCTTCTAACTATTAAGAGTATCTTACTAGACTATAAAGTAAGGATAGTTATATAATATTAGTTAATCTAACTATATAAGTTCCCTTAGGCCTAGAGCTTATTAAAAGTCTTATTAATAACATTCTTATTCTTCTACCTAAGAGGATATACTTAAGTAGGTCTAGATATTATATTAGGCTTTAATCGAATTAATATCTATTATTCTTTAAGTATATCTACTATATTACCTTTATTTATAAAAAGGTCTTAGTAAGAATTAATAATATTTACTAATTAGTTAGCTATCTAAGATTCTCTATAAATTTAAACTCTATTAGTAAGGGTATACTTAAGAGTAGGATTAATTATAGTATCTAGTAAAGGATTCTAATTAAAGCCCTTATTAGGCGTTATAAAAGCCTATATTATAGAAGCCTCTAATAGACTCCCTAATAAAGCTATTATTATTATAATAGTAGCTAGCCTAGCTATAAATTTACCTTTCTAAGTATTTTACTATCCTATAATAGCTAGGCTAGTATAGTATATATTAATTATAAAATAGCTATTATAATTAAATTCTTTTATAATACTAAGTCTTACCTTCCTAGGAATAATAATATTTATATCCGTATTATTCTTAATAAATACCTAGCCTAGGGAGGTATTAATAACGTAGGTAAATACTCTACTAGAGTAGCTAAGATTAAGGTTATAATTAGGCTTAAAGAGAAGATCTCTATTATTTAGAAAAGACCTATTATAAATTACTAAAACTAAGGTAGTAGATTATATAAATACTATAAATTTAGATTTATTCTTAATAATATATCTTATTAGAGCGGATTATACGCGGGTACTTATAAGTATAATAATATCCTAGTAGCTACTAATAGTAATTTATTCTTTAGTAAAATCTAGTACTATTTCTTTAAGAGTTATAATATCTACTCTTATAAGTATTTTAACCTTAAGGTTATTTATAATATAGACCTCTTATATAATTTAGGTAATAGCCGACTTATTATTAGCCCTACCCTTAAGGTAGAAGGTAATAGTAGTAAAATTATCTAAATAATATAATTTAAACCTAAGACCTCTTATTAGAATACTAGTAAGTATAGTCTTAATATTAATACCTTTAGGAATAAAGGTAGTATCTATTATTAATATTATATACCCTAGATTAATATATATCTTAATATTTTCCCTATTAGTAGTCTAGCTAATAGAGATTAATATATAATAGTAGTTCTTAAATATATAACCTATTCCTTAGATAGCTTCTATTAAAGAATAGATAATTAGTAGATTATCTATAAAAGGATTTAATATATTAGCGTCTATTATAGCTATTACTAATAAGGTCTTTATTAAAGGCTTTACTAGATCTAATATAGTAGATTTCTAATATTAATCTTAAAGGTAAATAAAGAGTTTATTTTTAGATAAGAATCTCTTTATATAGTATTAATATCTATAATCTAGTAATAATCTAGGTATAAATAAGAAGTAGTTACTAAAACCTTCTTCCTATTATTCAAAGTCTTTAGTAATTAATATTGAAATAGGTAGAATAGTAATAGTTATTCTATTACTAGCTATATAGGTGGAGAGAGATAGAATATATAGGATACTAAGACGGGTACTAGCGCGCGTCTAGTACGCGGCTAGTCTAACTAATTATATCCTATTTTAATATATTTTAATACTCCTACTTAAATAAAGTACCTTATTAGTATAGTAGTATAACTAACTTATATTTTATTCCTACTATCTAAAATCTCCCTTCTTAACTAAATACTAGGTAAGAGGTGTAAAGGTAAGGTAGATAGTAGTAGAAGTTCTTTTAAGGTAGTAATTTAATAAAACCCTTCTAGATATAGATTAGATAGACCCTAATAAAGTAGGTATAATTATAAGGTTAATAATTTTATTTATATAATAGTTTCTAAGATATACTTATTTTATAAAGGTATATTATTAAGGTTTTTATATTATAATAACTTAATAGTATATTTCTTACCTTTAATATACTAGATAAGCTTATATTAGGTAGGGAGGAGGGCTTTATAAGGCCTAATTTTAGTATTTATATCTTTAGTAGTATTATAGTTAAAAATAATAATAATAATATTAAGATAGAGGATTATAACTCCCTAGTAGTACTAGTTATCCGCTTCTTATTCTTAGCCTACCTAGGTATATATCTAGGTAGTAAAGACGGCGAGGCTATTATAGCTTATAAGGATATTATACTAGAAGCTATTATAAGTATTATATTTACTAGTATCTAGGAATATATTATACTAGTTCTATTTTATATTAGAGGTAGAGTAAGAGATAGGATTATAGTAGATATATATTATAGTCTAGGCTTAATAGTTTTATAGGAAAGTAGTTAATTTATCTACTATAATATTAGTCTATAAGCGGGAGTAGTTTAATATCTAAATAATATTACTAGTAGTATAACTTACTATTTAAGTTTAAAATATAAAAGGATAATAGAGCTAAATAGGCCTATAAAGTCTATTTTATATTCTAATATTATAGCGTAGAGCTATAGGGCTAGAAGGGTAGGTAGTTAGGAGCTAGCTATCTCTTAGTTAGTAATAGAAGCGCTTATAAAGCTACTAAGAGTACCCGTAGAGCCTTATTATACTAAAGACTCCTACTACTATAATACTTCTAGGCCTAAGGCCTTATAAAAGGGGATAAATTTATCTTTAAAGAGGGCTTTAATAAGGCTATTAGCTACCTACTTAGTAATCCTAATATATTTTAGCTTAATATTATTAGTAGTAACCTATTTTTATATATAATAATATTAGATATTAATATACTTTATATATATATAAAACTAGGGGTTCTTAGCTAGGGTAATAGCTTCTTAATTATTATAGTAGAGTATTATAATAGTAGGCTAATAGGTATCCTTAGAGAGGTCTAGCTTAGTAAGGAGCTATTAGGGCTAGATAGCTTCCTTTATAACTTATATCTAGCCTATATATTCTACCTTATAACTAGATAGGGCGATAGTAGGCTATTACTTTAAGGACTAGCTTATTACTCTACTATTAATATTAAAAATATAGCCTATAATTAACTACTAAATATCTTAGTTACTAGCCTAATTAGCGTTATTATTACTAATAAGAGGAAAGATACTCTTATAAAAAGTAAGTTATAAGTTAGTTATACCTTAAAGGTAATAGAAAATCCTCTTAACTACTATTTAATATAACTAATTTAGGTTTAATTTATATCTATTAATTACTAAGATTATAAAGGTAATATCTAGCTTAATTCTTAATATAATATATATTAGGGAGCTAATAGCTAATTAATACTCTTTCTAGAAAGTATTAAGGGTTATATAATCTTTTTTAAATACTTATAACTTATTTATATCTATTAGGATTATTATAAGATATAACTCTTATATATTAAAGTCCTTTAATACCTTTTTAATATAAGCTTCTTAACCTAATTATAATACCTAATTTACTTAATCCCGCCTAACTAATATATTTAAATAGAAGGAATATAAGCTAAGGTTAGTTATTTAGAAGTATTTATTAAGTATAACCTTAATCTAATTAATTATAGTTTAGCTAGGTCTAATAATTAGTAAATTATTTATATAAGTTATAATAATAACTTAATCTTTATAATTAATTAAGATACTTTTATTAACTATAAGTAGTATAAAGCCCTAAGTCTTTAGGAAAGTAGATAGTATAAAAAACTAGATTTAAGGTAATTATTTTAGGTTATAAAGTACCTTTTTTAAGATATAAATAAGGTATTCCTTACCCTTAGCTATAAAGCCTTTAAGTTATTTAATATAAATATCTTCTTTAATATTCTTATAAAGGAAGGCTATCTTAATATTTATTTAATCTAGTTCCTTATTAAGTGATATAGCTAGGGTAAAGATAGCTTTATAACTTATTAACTTTACTATTAAAGTAAAGGTCTTATTATAATTAATCCCTTCCTACTATTTAAAACCCCTAACTACTTAGTATACTTTATAATAGAGGCCTTTATTATAAGGCCCCCTTTCTAACTTAAATACCTACTTCCCCTAGAGTACCTTCTAACCTAGAGGTAGCTATCTAAGCGCCTATATATTATTCTATATAAGGGAGTTAAATTTATCTTATAATATTACTTCTTAGTCTTTCTTAGTATTATTTATTATAGCTTCCTTATATAATTTAGGTTTAAATAGCTCTATACCTTTAACTATTATTAGGAAGGTAAATATTACTAGTAGATCTAAGGAGTTATTATATAATTTATTAGGAAGTATTTTAAATTTAGGGTAATTAGATAGGACCCTAGCTAATAATAGGAGCTTATTAATATCCTAATAAAATATTATTAGATAGGCCTAATTTAGTTTAAGGCGGATATCTAATAGGGTCTTAAGGTAGGATTTATCCTTAGCTATTATATCTTTAACGTAGATTTATAGTATATTAATATAGATTAGTAATACTTTACTTCTAGAGGGAGATTACCCCCTTATACTACTAGCTACCTACTTAGAGCGGTAAGGGAGGTTTATAAATATATACCTTTTAGCTTTTAATTTAATATAGCCTACGGGGACTTTCTTAATAAAGTAGATATTAGATAATTAAGTAAGCTTCCTAGATTTATTATTAATAAGATAGTAGATAGCCTTACTTTTATAACTTATAATAAGTTAGGAATAGGCCTTAAAGTAACTAATTTTAATAGTAGTCCTATTAATATAATAGAAGGCCTAAGAGCTAAGGATTTATAAATAGGAGAGGTTAAGTTAATAGCCATTAAACTTCTTATAAGGTATTATCTTAATATTAGCCTTAAGGGACCTATTCTAAAAGTAGCTAGCCGCTTAAATAAATTTAGGCTAATATTTATAATCTATCCTACTATTTATAAGTATAATATAGGCCTTATTTATTAGGGTTTTACTAAGATACTTTATAGACTTATTAGCCTAGGGAGTATCTTATATTATACTCTCCTAGATAATACTATTAACCTAGTAATACTTTATAAAGGTTATAAAGTTAAATTCCCCTCTACTATTAATATAATAATATTATATATATTATATAAGATACTCCTAGTTCACCTTAAAGGCTTTAAAGGCTAGGAGGAACTTACTTTTAACTTTAAGTAGGGTAATATCTAAATCTTTAATGTAATTATATAATATTATATTAAAGAATTAGGAGCTATTATAAATTATAATAATCCCTTTATAAACTTTATAAGGGCCTATTAAGTTACTATTAATACGCTTATATAAGTATTTCTCTAGGGTAATAGAATAATTATATAAAGTCCTTATTATTTAGGTCTCTATATAGATATTGTATATATAATACTTAAAGATAATCTTATTAAGGTTAATTCTACTAGATATATTTATTAGCTATTTTAGGTTCTATTAACTTAAATAACTTATATAGGTATATTAGAGGCTAATAGATAGGGAGACTTAAAAGGTTATAAATATATATACTTTTAACTTTAAAAGAAGCTAGAATATAGTTATTAGGGCTATAACCCTAAAATAGAATAGCTAAGATAGTAAGGCGTACTTTTACCCTAATTCCTTTATTAGTCTTATAAGGGATAACCGTAGTACTACGCCCTATTATATAAAGACTGGCCTAGCTAATTTTATAAATAGGGGACTTAGGAATTACTTTATATTCTTTAAAGATATCTTAATTATCAATAATATATTAGTTATACGCCGTATCTAGGAGGATAGTAGTAGTAAGGCTAGTTATACCTAGTATAGTTATAAAGCTAATAACTAGGTCTTTAGACTCTATAAGTATATAAAGACGCTTACCTTTAGTATTACTACCCCCTTAATTATAACCCCCTTAGTTTTAGCTCTTATCTACCTTAACTATTTTAAGGAAGGCCTTTATTAACTTAGGGTACTTAGTCTAGTAGTTAGACTCTATATAGCCTAAATAATTATAGTAGTTATAGTACTTATTACTACGCCGTACGTTTAACCTAGCCTAGTAGAGTAGGTAAGTAGTAATTATAATAGTAATTATAATAGAAGACTTTATAAAATTTTAGTAAGCTTCTTTATCTATTATAATTAGTATAAGTTTATTAAATAAGACTATTATAATACCTTCTTTAATAGTAATAGTATATATCTAAATAAATATACTCTAAAAGGTATTAAACTTTATATTAAAATACTAGAGGTAGGTATTAATAATAGGAGGTATTACGGTTACACCCCCTTTACCTACAATTACACCCCCCATTTGCCTACGTTTACACCCCCCTAGTTTAGGTATAGCTTAGGGCCCCCGGGGTGACGCAGCCGCATACCCGCCTATACCCGCCCCCCGGAGCGGTGCCTCCGAGGCCGCCAGACTCCTAAAGGCGAAGAAGCCTTGGCTTGGAGCATGCCAGCCCGCCTTACAACCCACGCGCGCACGAGGGTATTACAGTCCCCATGCTTTACGATAGTCTAACTATTCTATATACTAACTTTACGGAGTTTATAGTAGCTACTAGCGCCTAAACCCCCTAGAAGTAGAGGCGGGTATAGGCGGGTATGCGGCTACGTTACCCCAGGGGCCCTAAGCTATACCTAAACTAGGGGGGTGTAAACGTAGGCAAATGGGGGGTGTAATTGTAGGAAAAGGGGGTGTAACCGTAATACCTCCCTTAATAATAAAGATATAAGGGAGCTTATATCCTAGGTTAATTAGGTTAAAATTAATAGTTTTAAATTTATTTATATAATTACTAATATCTTTATAGTTAGTATAAAAGAGGGTATTAAAATTATAGATAATCTTATTAAGAATACTAGTACTTTAAGGCTTATAAAAATCCTTAAGGATCTTTTAAGCTATTAAGAGGATGGTCTTATCCTTAATTATATTATAAATATTAATATTATAATATACTTTTATTACCTTATAAGCCTTATTATATTTATTATCTTAAATCTCTTAAAGGTTTTAAGTTATAAGGATAATATAATTTATCTTAAGGATAGTTCTAAGGCTATTAAGGATAATATAGGACTATATATTATAGGAGTATAATAACTAGTTATAGCTAGATTCTAGTATAGGGATAAGTATTAAGGGGTAGTTACTACCCCCTCTAATCTCTACTTTAGTACCGGCGGGAGGTATATCTTTAGTCTTAGTATCTAGATTATATAAATTTAGCGTTAGAGACTAAGTTAGTACTAGTATTAATAATTATAAATATATAAAGGGTAGTCTTAACCTTATAATAAGGCTAAAGATAATACTTTTACCTAATATTCTAGGACCTTTTATTAAAAATAATAGTAATTAATTTTAAGGATAAGGTTTTAATATTAATAAAGGTATAAAGAAGGTATTATCTAATAGTATTCCCTAATAGTTAATAGTAGTAGCTACCTCTTAGTTAATTTTATAGTTAATATCTTAGTAGAGATATAGGAAATTAAGGAAGTAGTAGTTTACTTAAAGGTTAGCTAGAAGACCATTAGGATAAATATTAATTAACTATTAATAGATTTCTTCTTTAGATTCTTTAAGTTCTAGTATAAAGTAATTAGAATAATAAGAAGGAGGGAGAGAAGAGTCTAGGGAAGAAGGGATAGATATAGCTAATTTATAAGGAGGTTAGTAAGTATTCCTAGCCTTCTCTATCTTTCTAGCCCCCTTTTTTAAGAATATTATACGTTATCTATAGTATTAGCTAGGTAATAGATATAAATAACTATTACTAAGGTAGTTAGTATATATAAGGAATAGATATTATTTATATAACTAGTAAACTATTATATACCGCCGCTAAGGGGTTATTATTATTTAAGTTAGAGAGGATTTTAGCTAGGTTTTAGTGTCTTAGTAGAAAACTCTACTAGTAGATTCCCTAGCCCCCTTTTTATAGTAGTAGTAGTATTAATATAGAGGTAATCTATAAGAGATAGTATTAATAGTAGTTATAGGGTAAATGAATAAATAAATACCCTACGCCTAGGCTTATAACCTATTAAAATAGGTAGAATAGTAATAGTTATTCTATTACTAGCTATATAGGGAGAGAGAGATAGAATATATAGGATACTAAGACGGGTACTAGCGCGCGTCTAGTACGCGGATAGTCTAACTAACTACATCCTGTTTTAATATATTTCAATAATTAATACTTAGTAGTATTAGGATAGATTATCTAGATATTACTTAGGCGTACCTTTATTATAGTACTAATTAGGGTTATTAGTAGGCTATAATACGTTATTATCTTCTTAATTATATTACTATAGGTTCTTAGAGTTCTTAGTATCCTCTATAGTAGCTTAATAGGCTTATTAAGGCCTCTAAGTATATACGCCTCTTATTCTAAATAGTATCCGGCCCTATTGATTTTAATTTTAATTCTATTTATATTAAGAACCTTATTAAGGTTACAGTCTAGCTACCTTATAAGATTCTACGACTAGCTAATAACGGTATTACAACCGTGTTACTACTATGATATAATAGTAGTATATTAGTTATATGTCGGTTATACGTCGGTTGTACGTCGGTTGTAAAACCTCTAATATCGCCACTAACACGATAAGAATTCTACAACGGATTTAGTATTACAACCGTATTACAACCGTAGTATAACGGTTAAACTATATATATAAAAAATAAATAAATTTCTTCTAAGTCCCCTACGTACTAAGCCTAATAAGGTATAACTTTATAATAGTAGAATTTTATAAAACTTCTTAATTTTTAAAGAAAAAGTCCTTAGCATTATTAGTTCTCTCTATATCTCTCTCCCGAATTACCCGCTTTTAGCGTAAACTTAAAACCCTTTTTTTTACGTAATCCTAATAGTTATATAGGTTTTCTATATAGGTTCTTAGGAGTGGTAAAACCGTGGTGAAACCGTAGTAATACCGTCTTAATACTATCTTAACACCGTCTTAATACCGTCTTAATACCTTACTAATCTTAAACCCCCTTTTTAAATTTATCTACTAGTGTTTTTATTTTTTAAATATAATACTAGTCTAATACTAGCCTACTACCGTCCTACTACTATCCTACTACTAGCCTACTACTAGCCTAGAACTAAACCCGTTAAACTACGGATATTTACCTAGTATCTACTAGTTCTACTACCTTAGTAAAGGCCTAGACAGTAATATTATCTATTAAATTAAGAACTAGACGCGTTTACTAGTACTATAATTTATAGCCTTATTAGCTATATAAGTAGAGTACAGACGTTTACTCCTTAATTAAACTACTAATTCTAGTTCTAATTTAGCTAGTAGCTTTAATAGCCTACTAAAAGCTTCTAATATAGGTTATTATAATAAGTATTATTATAGTTATTATTTTAGTAAGGTTAATATTAAGGGGGAGGCTACTATAAAGGCCTATAAGGCTATTACTACTTTACTAAGCTAAAAACTAAGATTAATACCTACTACGTCGTTATTACTACTACTAATAGGGTTTCCTATAGTAAGAAGTATAAGTCTACTACTAGTATTTTCTCTTATCTAATAAATTGTGAAAATTATTATAATTAGTAGTTCTACTAGGCTCTAGGATATTACGCTAGAATTCTATATTAAGCTTATACTAAATAAGTAGGATATAATCCTTTATTATACTAAGTCTAGTATCTTAAGTAGCTCTTATAATAGCCTAAGTAAAAATATGGCGGAGAGTAACTTAAATATATAAGTACTAAGTAGTAAAGTATTTAAGAAACACGTATAAGAGGGGAGTAGGGGAGTAGTAGGGCGCCCTAGCCCTAATTAGGGGACTACTAGGGGTAAAGGTAGTAGAGCTAGAGAGGGAGGAGAGTATAAAGAGCTACGCGTTAGGGTAGGGGTTATAAGGGCCTTTACTCTACTTATAAGCTTAATAAATATAATAATACTTAGATTATAATATATATATACTATAAGGATTATAAATAAATAGAGTAGCTAGGCTACTATAATAATAACGGCCTTTAAAGTTATAAAAAATATATAATTTAAAGACTTAAACGCGTTTAAATAAAAGATTTTAATAATAGGTATTAACCTAATATAAATATATATTAAAGAACTCTAATAAAAAGGGAGAGAATATAGAGAGAGAGTATAAGACCTTAATAGGCCTAGGATTAATAGCTAGGCTAGTACCTTAATAAGATAAGACTCCTTATAAGGCTAATAAAGCTAAGGGAACCCTTTTATAAGGAGTATACTACCCCTCCCCCCTTATAAGGGCTATATATATAGATACTAAAGGCGGTTAAAGTTAAGAGGGTCTAGTAGATACTAGTAGTATTAAAAGATAAGAAGGAAAGGGAAGTAATAGTAGGGGTAGTAGGTAAGAGGCTAGTTATAATATTCTAGGCCTCTAGTTATAAATACGCGTTAGAAATTATAATAATAAATTAAATGAAGAGTAGGGATATATTATTATAAATTACCTTAATAAAAGTAAGGGAGGTATTAAAGAGGGAATAGTTATAAGTAAATATAATATATTACTTTATAATAGTAGTTAGGAAATTATTTAATATAATAATATATAGAGTATAAGTATCTATCTTTAATATAAAAAACTAGTAGGTAATTAAAGAGAAGATTTAATAAGAGAATAGAGCCCTCTACCCTAATCTAGATATAATAGAAGGGAGGTAATTAATAGGTATATATATACTTAAAAAAGCCTACTCCTCCTTTATAATAAATATCGCGTTATTAATAATAATAATAAGTTAATTAAGAAGGGTTTAATAAAGGTAGGAGAGATAAAACTTATAAAATAATATAAATAAAGGGTTAAATTAATATAATACTTTAAATACTAGTTATATAAGTATATATATTATAATTACCCTAATAATATATAATATATTAACTATAATTAGGGCTATAATATAATAAAGTATAAGATAAAGGTTATAAGCGCCTTATAAGGATATATTATATATAAATAATAGGGCTACTCCTCCTAATTTAATAAATATTTAATAAGGGCTAGGGAGAGGTAACGCGCTAAATAATAGGTTATAAATAAGACCCTATTTTATAAGATTAAATAGGAGCGTATAATAGTAGTAATAAATATTAAAAGATTTATAATTATAAGAGTAAAGAAAAAGAGGAAGGTTATAACTAACTAGGTAATATATAATATATTAGGCGGCGGGGAGTAATTAAGATTATAAAGACCTAGGTATAAACTAGGGAGACTACCTATCTCTAGGAGGCTCCTAGTAAAGGAGCTAGGCTAGAAAATATTAAAGGTAATAATAAGTAGTAGTAAAGAGCTATTAAATAGTATTAATAAGCTACTTATAAAAGTAGTAGTAAATAGCCTTACCTACCTAGCTAGGGAAGGTAAATAGGCTACCCTAGAAGAAATAAATATATAAGAGGAAAGTAGTAGTACCCTAGGCCTAGATATTTAATATATTAACCTTAAAAATATTATAATATAATATTAGGGGTAAAATAGGTATAATAATAGCCCTATTAAAAGATAAAGCTATCTAGGATATAAATATCTTAATAATCTAGGAACTATATTATAATACTAGGAACTACTTATTATATAACCCTAGCTCTAAGGTATTCTTTTTAGTATATAAAGTAGAGTAGGGTATATAAATATATTTCTATATTAATAAAAGACTTTAAATAGATAGTTAGAATATAAAGTTCTTTATAAAAGATATTAATACCCTTAAGCTCTAACTTATACCTAGGAGGAGGGGGAATATTTAATATACCTCTAGTTATATAATATATATAACCTAAGCTTATTATTAATAATAGATAAAAACCTATTAAGCCTTTAAATAATAGAGGAAGAGGTTAGCTACCTTAAGGAATATATTATAATAGGAGATTTTAACCTCTAATACCTTAATTAGAATAACTTAAAATAGTTTTTTTTACCTAGGCCTTTATAAGGTATAAGTATATAGTTTCCCTTATAAGTCGGCTACTATAATAGCGACTATAATATACCTATAAGCCCCCGTAATTATCTTTTAATAGTTTAGATAGATATAAGTATAACTTATTAATTAATTAATAGCCTAAGTATATTTATAAGGCTTATAATATTATAAAGTATCTTATATAATATACCTCTTATAAGTTAAAGTACTTATACTAATATTATAAGGTACCTTCTAATATTCTATTAATAGTTAATACTACTTATTAATATTATAAGTAATAAGATATTTATTACCTTCTCCTAGCTCTAAAGTATACTAGCCTATAACTATTTTATAAAGATATAGTTAAAGGTTCTAGTAAATAATATCTCCTCTTATATAAATAATATCCTTAATCTAGTCTATAAATATATATATATTATAGAAGTATATAGTCTTACTAGTATACTTAATACCTAATACTATATCTACTAATTTATTATTATAAAATAGATTAAAGTAGCTAATATTATTAGGGTTAAATCTTAGAGTCCTATTATCTATATTTATAGTAGGATTTATAATAGGGTTTATAGGTAGCTGTAGGATAATACTAGTAATTATATTATAAAGCTTAGTATATTATACTTTAATAAAGCTTATATTTTCCCTTATAATTAGTAGGAAAGGTCTAATAAGATAATTATAAATAGCTTCTTTAGCTAATATACCCCTAATAGTAGGATTAATAGTCTTAATATTAAATAAGGTAGAGCTTATTACTCCTACTACTAAAGGGTTCTAATACTTTATAAAGTACGCCTAGAGTTATAAAAGGTTATAATACTATTTAGTATCCTTAGTAAAGGACTTAATAGCTCTCTAAAATACTAGGGTATTAGTAGCCTAATTAAATAGAAAGCGTAGTAGTTTAATTAATATGAAATATTAAGTTTATACTTTAGTACTACTTAGTTATTTAACTTATTTATAGAATTTAATAATATAATTAATATAATAGCCTATTATTTCTAGTACTTCGTATTTATAAGCCTTTCCAGTAGCGTTAATAAACTTATAGATCTAGTAGGCTACTATAATAAGGTCTTAATTAAGAGGTAGTAGGGATATTATAATAATAGTTTAGGAAAGATTATTAGTTATAACCTTACTAAGCTTTTAAGAAGGGAAGAAACGTAGTACTTATACAAAGTAAGGTATAAAGGTAGGCTATTAAAGGCTTTAATAGATAGCTATCATAATATTAAAGAGGTACTTATATAATCCTACTATTAAGGGCCTTATTATTATAAGGACGTAAGTTAGTCTAATTATAAAGAAGAATTAGTAAAGACTTCTCCTAGAGGACTATAGGATTAATAGTACTATTATAGTTTTATAGTATAAACTAATATATACTCCTAATTAGGCTTAGTACGTACGCTAAGATATAAATACTATATTTATATATAATATAATATATAGAATAGTATAGTTAATATTCTTATATAAACTTAATATTAATACTATTTAGGTTTATATTAAGTCCCTAATATAATATTAACTATCCTTCTTACTTATAATATTCTACTTCTAAAGTATAGAGGGTAGTAGTAACTAAAAAGATCTAGTACTATATTAATACCCTTATAAAGAATTTTTTTAAGTAATAACTTTAAATTAAAGCTATACTACTAGTAAGTAGGAGATTCCTATTTACTAGAAAGGAATACCTCCCTTATACTAGGTAAGTACTATAATTATTATAACTAAACTTAATAAAGCTACTATAATAGAACCTTAGTAGCTAGGACCTTTTATACCTTACGGCCTAGGTAGCTTATAATAATAAATACCCGCTAAAGAGCTACGTAGTATAATTCTAAAGATAATATAATTAGTAAGATTCCCTTTAGAGTTTACTTAGAGTTAGACTATCCTTAGTAATCTAGAGGAGTAGGATCCTAGTAATAAGATAGATAATAAGAGTACGCCCTTAAACTTAGATTAGGAAGATTACCCTAGGACTTCTTATTATTATAAAAAGTAGCCTAAAGCTATTAATCTTCTTAATTAATAATAATATAAGAGAGCTTCCTAAGAAAGAAGGATAACTATTAAGCTAAGAGAGTTTAAAGATAAGTTAATCCTTAAAGATATTACCTTATAAAGTAAAGTTAAAGGTATTTTAATAAAAGTATAAATAAATAAAGAGTTCCTTATAAGTTATAATAAAATTCTAGTAGTATAATAAAATAGTATTTAAAATTTAAAATTTATTATAACTATATTATAAGAAGATACTAAGATAATAAGTAAAGATATAATAGAGTTAAGGTTTAAGGCTAATATATATATTAATTAGCTTAAGGAATATTAGAAATAGATATCTAATAAGAAGAAAGAGACTATATAGTTAAGAGGCTTAAGAGATATCTACTATTAGAAGTCTAAGTCGCTAGTAAAGGAGTTAAAAGTCTTAAAAGCTAAGTTATTATTAAATAAACCTCTCCCTTTTATTAACTTAAATAAGGAAGAGGAAGTATAACTAGGAAGCTAAGATACTTATTATAGTTAATATTAAATACTAGATATAATTAACTTATATAATATATCTACTAGAGTAGGTACTAATAAGAGGTACCCTAATATACTTAACTTTAATAAGACTATTAATTAAGATAAATAGGAGTCTTAGAAGATATATTTATACTCTAAGTTCTAATAGAGTACTATCCTATTCCTAGTAGAATAGGATAAGATAGATTATATATATAACTATTATAAGTTAAATATATTTAATATAATTAATACCTATATTAATCTAATAACTATAGACCTATATAAGTTAATAGAAGAGATAATTAAGGAGTTATATACTATATTTAGTAAATTTAATAAAATAGTTAAAGTAGATAGTAATATTTATAATCCTAGCTTTAGAATAGGTATTTAGGATAAGAAGGAAACCTTTAAAGTATTTTATATATACTTCTTATTAGCTATTACCCTACTCTAGTTAAATAATACTCTTAAAACCTATAATCTAAAATAACTTACTTCTAGTTAATTAAGATACTAGGTATTAGGTATAATCTTTCTTACTTTCTAAGCCTATATAGATTATCTTTAATAGATAGATCTTAATTTATAATAAGTAAATAATTAGTTAAACTTATAAAAGGGGGATAATAATATAAAGATTATAGGTACTTAAGGGGCTAATACTATTAATAGTACTAAGCCTATAAGTAGTAAGAATACTTGGGTAAATAAGACCCTATTATTAATAAAATAGTATAAGTTTCTAATAGACTAACCGTCGAGTCGGGTTTTAGTACTATAGATTGGTACCGACCCGAATACTCGGTACCTATTTAGGTACTAACCCGAATACTCGGTACCTACTTCCGGTACTAACCCGAAAAGCCCTCGGTACCTTAGTGAGTTAGGTTAGACTAACCTAACTCGCTAAGGTATCGCTAAGAAGCTAAGCCGCTAATAAATTAGTAAAGGACTAATATAGTTTCCTTATAAGATAAATTTAAATACTTTTATATTATTAGGATTTATCTTATACCTAATATTTATTACTTATTATTCTATATATTATAATAGTCTATATTACTATTATATATAACTCTTAATTCTCTTACTATTAGCGCCTAGAATATATTAGTCCCTTTAGGCCCTTTAAGAGTATTAAGTTTAATAGGCCTTAGTAATAAAGCTATTTAATTAAAATTTAATAATCTTAATATAGATAATTCTATATCTAGTAGTCTTCGTCCTAGCTAATCTATAAGTTAGGTTAGATAGGGTATATTAGATAAATCCTTTTAAGAAAAGAAAGTACTTCTCTAGAATACTATTAAAACCATTAAGAAAGATTTCCTAGACTTAATTCTAATAAAGAATAGTAAATTTATTAAATAGAGTTAGTATATTAAAGTCTAGTTTAAAGTATAGTAGTAGTAAACTACTATTAGTTAAAGTATTAAAATAAAGTCTAGTACTAAAATTAAGGATCCGCTCTAGATTAAGAAGACTATATTAGGTAAATAGGCTAATATCTAGGATAACTTTATCTAAATTACTTTAATAGTTAAGGG
>JAABUR0100001302.1_pt1 | contig 45716 bp, 44 predicted proteins | sample 5560091 | NCBI WGS metagenome assembly JAABUR01 (sample SAMN10711879, study PRJNA513375) | rock metagenome | isolation source: Antarctica rocks | place: Antarctica: Victoria Land, University Valley sud | reverse complement strand
TGGCGCGTCAGGTGAAGCTGTTCGTGTTTTGTTACAATGCGCGGCAGTTGTTTGTGCGCCGCTTTCCCAGACTCAAAGCCCACTTGATTGACTTCCTACCTGCGCCAATCTAGACACTCCCCTTGACAATCCCGGAAACCGTGTGCTATTATGACGCCCGGAACCATGACTCAACGAAACGACAACCTGTTCGCGGCGGCCCACGGCATCCAGAGACCCTCGTTCTGGTCGCCTGTTCCTGCGTCACGCCCCGCCCATCCCTTTGGTACGGGCGCGACCGGCCGTTTTGTGCCGTCCCCCGCCTATCAGCTCGGTCAGGGCATAACCCAAAACTATCCCGCGCCGCCGATTGCGCCCGCTTCGTGTCATCAGAAGAGATGCCCTTAGTCTCCCCTTCCCAAACGACACGCAGCAAGCAATCGGCCCCCGGCGCAAAGCCAGGGGCCTTTTTCTTTGCCTCTCCGTGGCAAAGTCAAAAGCCACAAACGCAATATAACATAATCTCGGTTGGAGGCAGATACGGTTTGCTGCGCTGGTCTGTAAAACCAGTTCCCGTTGTGGAATGTGGGTTCAAATCCCACCCAACCGACTTGAAGGAGGACGAGAAGATGTCCACATTGATTGTCGAAGTCTGCAAAATTGAAAAAGTGCTGCCTCATAACAACGCCGACGCGCTTGATCTGGCGCAAATCAAGGGCTGGCAGTGTGTCATCCCAAAGGGGCGGTACGCGCCGGGCGATCTAGTGACGTACATCCCCATTGACGCCGTGATTCCCGCCGAGCATTCGGACCGCTGGGGCATCACCAAGTACCTGTCCAACGGGCGCGTCCGCTGCGCGCGGCTGCGCGGCGAGCCGAGCTTCGGCGTCATCGTGGACCGCGACGACCCAGCCTGGGCGGAGGGGCTGGACGTCCAGGACTACTATGGCATCACCAAGTACATCCCGCCGGTCAAGATCAGCGCAGGCGACGCCGAGCCGCCGCACCCGCTGTTCGTCGAGTACACGGACGTCGAGAACCTGCGGAACTTCCCCGGCGTCTTCACCGAGGGCGAGGAGGTGTCGGTTTCGGAGAAGATTCACGGCACCTCCTGCCGGCTGGGGCTGGTCGAGGGTGAGTGGATGGCTGGCTCCATGTCGGTGCGCCGCCGCCGGCCCGAAGACCTGTCGGGGAGCATCTACTGGCAGCCGATGGCCCTGCCGGGCGTTCAGGATTTGCTGGCGCATCTGGGTGAAACGCACCGGCAGATCATCCTGTACGGCGAGGTTTTCGGCAGCAAAGTCCAGAACCTGACCTACGGCCAGGTCGGGACGCTGGGCTTCCGCGCCTTCGATCTCCTGGCCGACGGCAACTACTTAGACGCTGACGACTTCGCCTCCCTGTGCGCCCGGTTCGCCGTGCCCGCCGTCCCAGTTCTGTACCGGGGGCCTTACGCGCTGGACACGGTCAAGGCGCTGTCCGAGGGCGCGACGACATTGGACGCCGATCACATCCGCGAGGGCGTGGTCGTCCGCCCGGTTCAGGAGCGCACCGACCCGAAGGTGGGCCGTGCCTGCCTGAAATACATCGGCGACCCGTACCTGTTCGCCAAGAATGTCTCGGACAGCAACGACATCTGACGTGTCGAGAAAGAGAATGGACAACATGGAAAAGGAAAACATCAAAATCTTCGGCGACCACGAGGAGTCAACGCTGGCCCAGATCACGCGCTCGGCCTCCCATGAGGCCGTCCGGGGCGCCGTCCTGTGCGCCGACGGCCACAAGGGCTACGCCGTTCCCATCGGCGGCGTGATCGCCTACGAAGACAAGATCAGCCCGTCGGGGGTCGGCTACGACATCGCCTGCGGCAACAAAGCCGTGCGCCTGGACATCCCGGCCTCGAAGGTGCGCGGCAAGATCAAGAAGATCATGGACGACGTCTGGAGCCGCCTGGAATTCGGCATCGGGCGTACCAACGACACGCATGTAGACCACGAGCTGTTCGATGACGAGGCGTGGAAGATGACTCCGATGAAGACGCTCAAGCAGATGGCCCGCAACCAGCTCGGCACGATAGGGTCAGGAAATCACTACCTTGACCTCTTCGCCGACGAGCAGGACCGGACCTGGGTCGGCGCGCACTTCGGCTCGCGCGGGCTGGGGCACAAGACAGCGACCTTCTTCCTGGAAGCGGGCGGGGCGAAGGACGGCATGGACGTGGACCCGCTCGTCCTCGACGTGCGCTCGTCGCTCGGCGGCGACTACCTCGCCTGCATGGCGCTGGCCGGGCGCTATGCTTATGCCGGGCGGGACTGGGTCTGCGCCGAGGTGGCGCGGCTCCTGGGGGCGAAGATACTGGAGGAGGTGCATAACCACCACAACTTCGCCTGGAAGGAGACACATGGCGGGCAGGACCTGTGGGTCGTCCGCAAGGGGGCGACACCCGCCTTTCCGGGCCAGAAGGGGTTTGTTGGCGGCTCGATGGGGGATCAATCGGTCATCCTGGAAGGCGTCGCGTCGGACGAGGCGACGGACGCGCTCCACTCGACGGTGCATGGCGCGGGCCGCGTGATGAGCCGCACCCAGGCGCGCGGCAAGGTCAACCGCAAGACGGGCCAGGTCATCTCGCCGGGCGTGATCTCGCGTCCGATGATGCAGGAGTGGCTGCGCGAGAAGAACGTCGAGCTGCGCGGCGCGGGCACGGACGAGTCGCCGCACTGCTACAAGCGACTAGAGAATGTTCTGGAACATCACAAAAACTCAGTCCGTATTCTACATGTGCTGACGCCGCTGGGCGTGGCGATGGCCGGGGAGAACGAGGTAGACCCCTATAAGGACTAGCGCAGGGGGCAGGAGAAAAGCACCTTCTCCTGCCCCCATAGGCTCCTGTCGCTTAACTGGTAAAAGCTCACCCCTTATAAGAGTGCGATCCGGGTTCGAATCCCGGCGGGAGCAGGCTTTTCTCCTGCTTGATTAGGAATGCCGGTTCCTGGTTGATTAGGAATGCCGGTTCCTGGCCGAGTGCGCGGGCTTGCGCTTGGCGCCGGGAGGAGCCGGCTTGCGGCGGAGGGAGGGCTTTGCCGGGGGCGGGGCGCTGACGAAGAACGGCACCGGCGCGATGGCGGTCACGCTGCCGTCCGTCATGGCGGCGCTGGCTCCGACGGTATGGGCGCCCGGACTGAAGAGCGATGTATCTATCACCCCCGTGCCCTTGCTGTCAATGACGATGCTGGTCGGGGCGCCGTCGAGGCTAACGGTGAACTTTTGTGCCGTGGATGTTCCCGTCGGCGTGATCGTGACCGTCAGCCTGCTGTCCGCGTTCTCCGCCTTGATTGTAAACGGCGTCGCCTCGACGAACTTGACGTTGTAACGGGTCAGGCGGGTGACAGGCCCTCCTGCTCGGCTCCAATACACCGCAATCTGTTCGGAGGGATCATGTTCCGTGGCCGTGTTCCACGCAAGCTTCCACGAGTCCAGGAAGTCACCCTTGGCGAACTCGCCGTAGTCATTGCGAAGAGCGAAAGTGGTCAGCGTCATCTGCTGGCTGATGGGGCCTTGAAACACGACCAAAGTGCCCCGGACGACTGTAAGAGGGATCGGGATGGGGGAAGCTCTGACCGTCACGGTCACGGTCGGCGCCTGCGCGCGCGAGGCGCGGCCCAGTCCGCAGGCTGCCGCAAGCGCAATGGCGAAAATGATGGATTGAGTGACTGCCTTCATCGGTTGCGGCTCTCCTTTAAATGATGGCCTGTTTCCTATGCTCATCTCTCATTGTATCACACTCCGCCGACTTTGAGAAGAGGCCGCCGGGTAGTTTGTGAAATAGGCATATGAATATTTGTAAAAATACTGGTTAGAGGAGCCGAAAAACAGCCGCTTATCGGCGAGATGAAGCGGGCCGTCCTCCAATCCCTGATCTCAGCATCGCTCTCAAGCCGCTTGGAGGAAGGTGGCGTCTTCGCGCGACGCATCTTCCCGCGACATATCCTCGCGCATCAGGTTGACGAAAATGGGGGCGAGTTCCGGGTCAAACTGTGTCCCGGCGCTGCGCGCGATCTCGTCCAGTGCCGTTTCCCAGGACATGCCCTTGCGGTACGGACGGTCGCTCGTCATGGCGTCGAACGTGTCCGCCAGTGCGAGGATGCGGGCCAGGTGCGGAATCTGTTCGCCCCGGAGACCGTCGGGGTAGCCGCGCCCGTCCCACCGCTCGTGGTGGTGGCGCACACCCGGCAGCGAGGCGACGAGTTTCGGCGCCTTGCGGACGATGACTTCGCCCAGGGCGGGGTGCGTCTCCATGATCCGTCGCTCCTCCGGCTCCAGCCGGCCCGGCTTTTTCAGAATCGCGTCCGGTACGCCGATTTTGCCGACATCATGCAGGGTGCCGGTCGTGTGGGCGAGAACGATCTCGTCCTCCGTCAAACCCGCCCTCTTCGCCAAGGAGACCGCGTACTCCGCGACACGCTGCGAGTGGCCCTGGGTATACGGGTCTTTGGCGTCCACGGCGGCGGCGAGGGCCTGGATCGTGGCAAGGCTCTCGTCCTTCAGGAAGCGGTGCAACTGGTAGGGGTCGGCGTTCGAGTCCGCGCCCGGCAGGCTGTCGAAGCGGCAGACGCGGTTACGCCCGAGCTGCTTGGCGCGGGAGACGGCGAGTTCGGCGGCCAGCACCAGCCCCTCGCCCTCGGTCGTGTGGGTGCCGAACTCGGCGCAGCCGACGCTGAGTGTCAGGCCGTGATCCAGCCCCGCGACGGTCTCGCGGATCAGTTCCCCCAGAGCCTCCGCCTGCGCCAGATCGGTCTGGGGGAGCAGAACGGCGAACTCCTCGCCGGCGTAGCGGGCTGCAATGGCGACCTCGGACAGACAGCCCTGAAGCGTCTCTGCCACATCATGCACCGCTAGATCGCCCGCCCCATGGCCGTGCCGCTGGTTATACTGCCCGAAGTGGTCCAGGTCCAGCAGGAGCAGGGACAGGCGCTCGCCGGACCGCGCGCAGCGTTTGGCTTCCTGCTCCAGCCGCTCCTGAAACCGGCGATGGTTATCCAGCCCCGTTAGGGGGTCGGTGTCAATCAGGGCGAGCAGGCGTTCCTGGCTGCCACGCAGGGCCGCCGACATCTCGTTGAAGACCGTCTGGAGGAGGCCGATCTCGTCGGTGCGGCAGACATCGAAACGCTCCGGCCAATCTCCCCGCCGCAGCGTCTCGGCGGCCTGAACGACGCCGCCGAGGGGGCGGGTCAGGCCCCGCGCGAGGAACGCGCCGCCGGCCAGGGCCAGACCCAGCGTGAGGGCCGAGGCGGCCAGGAACGTCAGCAGGCAGCGGTGGTACAGCGCCATCGCCGGCCCGTAAGGGCGCAGGGTGACGAATCCCATGCCGGCGTAGGGGTCGGTGTCGGGCAGCGGCGCGTAGAGCGCGAAGAAACGAGCGCCTTCCAGCGTTACCACGGTGGGGACCCGAGGGGCCGGCAAGTGAGGAGGCAGCGGGCGGGACGCGCCCACGACACGACCCTGGTACAGAAAAGCCACATCGGTGCCCAGGGAGGCGCGCAGGTGCGCCGCCACGGCGGGATCTATGGCGCGGTAGGCCGTGAATGTCCCCCAGGGATAAGCGCCGATCCGCACGGGGACGCAGACGGCCAGCATCAGCCGCCCCCGGCGCGCAGCGACGCCCCGCCACTCCCGGCTGTCCATCGCGGCCGTGACACCGGCGTCGCCCGCGAGTTCCGCCCCTGGGTGGGCCTGACCGTCCGTGTCGGCGAGCGCCCGCCCATCACGATCCGTCACGATGATCTCATCCGCCCCCATCTTCCGCCGGTAGTCACGCACCCGGTCCAGCACGGTCGCGGGATCGTGGGTGCTCAGGGCGGCGCGCAGGGCCGGCTCATCGGCGATCAGCCGAGCCTGATCGAGCAGAACCGCGCTGCGTTCCCGCATGAGCTGTCCCAGCACGCCGCCCGTCGTTCGGACGTCTTCCCGAACGGCTCTGCCCATCTCACGCGACACAAGGAGGGTGAAGGCGAGCAGGATGACGGACACCAGGCCGACCGCCGTGCCGGCAACCAGCAGAAGGATCTTGGCGCGCAGCTTCAGTTTCATCAGGTCCCGCCCTCTACTTCCGGGCGAGTGTGAGGGTCAGCGGGGCCGTCTGGCCGCCGATGGTGACGGTCTGCGTAAGCATCGCGCCGCTCTCATGCCAGGCGTGCAGAGTGTACGCCCCCGGCGGCACGTTCGGCAGCCGGAACCGGCCCTGGCCGTCCGTGACCGCATAATAAGGCGTGTCCACGACCATGATATAAGCGCTCATGTCCGAGTGGACGTTGCAGAGCAGGACGACCAGGCCCGTCTTGTCAAAAGTGATGGACTTGGTCGCGCCGCGCGGGTACATGCCCAGGTCGAACTTCTTCGCCTGGAAGTAGGCGAAGACGTTGTGGAAGACGGTGTCATTGTTGGGGAACCGGACGGTCGTGCCGCGTGTCACGACCAGGACGTGCGGCTCGAACATCTTGTCCCGCTGATCCACGATCGCGTGCGTCAGCGGGCGCGCAGGCGCGCTCCCTTCCAAGTAAACGACGGCCTCGCCTGCCGTGCCGCGTGCCAGCGTGACCCTGCCGGTGACGCCCGCAGCGTGAGCCGCAGTCAGCGTACCGGCGGCGAAAAAGCCAACAGACAGACAAAGCAGGGTGATTCTTGATCGCATGAGTAGTGCCCTTCGGGATGCCCCCGTATTTTTTCTGTTATCGGCACTTCTTCCCGCGCACTGTAGGCATTTCCCCAACCCCTCTAAGGACGCCTGCCTTTCCCGCCATAATAGGGCGCATGACGCTAAGTTGTGGATGGCACAAGATAAGGCCGCTGCTGCGCGTGGGGGCGCTGATGCTGGGGGCGCTGCTTGCGGGCAGCGCGGGACGCGCCCAGACTTTGGGGGCGCGCGGGGCGATGAATGGGGAACTCGACCTGGACCTGCGGGCGCGAATGGCCGCCGTCGGCCAATCCGGGGCCAAATTGCACGCCACCACGCTGCGGCTGGGGATCGCGTTGGCGCCGGGGGTGCGTGTCCATGCCTATGGGGCGCACCGGTACGGCTTCTTTGCCGCCCAGGAGGCGGTCATCGAGAAGGAATGGGGCGGGAACGCCGGTCATGCCCAGGCAGGTCTGGTCCGACTGCCGTTCGGCATCTACGACCCGCGAGAGACCTATGCGTCCGGCCTGATTGATTACCCGATGCCGCGCGGGGACTATTACTACCACTCCCTCGATTGGGGCGTGCCGGGTGTGGCGTGGAGCGGCGGCCCCCCGCGCCTGCAAGTGGAGGCAGCGGGATTCAGCGGGCGGGGGACGGGGATTTGGGACAACCAGGCCCATGTCCGTGGGGGCGCGGCGCGGGCGCAGACTTACCTCGGTGACGCCATCTTCGGCCTCAGCCGCTGGGATGGGGCGCTGCAAGACATCCCGACCTCTCCGGCCAGCCGGCCCGTCCACCTGACGGGTCTGGACCTGCGCTACACGAAGACGCAGCTCCTTATTCGCGGCGAGTATCTGTTCGGGACTCTGGCTGGTGATCACATGCACGGCTGGTACTTGGACGCCTACTATCGCCTGCCGCAGCATGAGCGCTGGAGCCTCGTGGCGCGCATCGAGCGCCTGAAGGCGGGTGATGATTATCCTGAAAGCCGCCAGATCACGCTCGGGATGCGGTGGGTCGCGACGCGGGAGTGGACCCTGGCGGCTAACTGGCGGCGAAACAACGGGCCTTTTTACGCGCCGACCTGGACACCGGCGGCCCCCAAAGGCGGTGACGTTCTGCTGCAAGCCTACCGCCGCATAAACTGGTAAGTCCGGCGAACGTAAAAGCCCCCGGTGACAGCACACGCTGTCACCGGGGGCTTTTCTTGTGCAAGATCAATGCTTTCACGCTACGCCTGACGAATGAAGATACTCCAAACGAACATTGTCTGACGGGTAGGCGGGTGAGAGACGGCACGGGCAGGAAATCCGCAGACGAAGGGGGAAAGTATTCCCACCGCTAAAGTATTCCCACCGCTGGGGCGCCGCATTTGTAAACGAGGGGAAGCACCCAGCAGGCGGCTTTCCCTATCAGACGCTTGAAAGTCTTCTGTGTGGGCGGGGACCACGGCCAATGGTGCCCGTGAAAGGGAAACTCATGACATGCCCGCTACGATTGTGGGGAGGCTTGAGGGTGTTGCCGCTCCTCCTGTGTGCAATGTCTGCACACGGGGACGATACGATGACAAAAAAGAACGCTATGACAAAAATAAACGCCACAACAAAAACGGAAGTCCGTCCCGCCGATCCGAAGCAGGCTCTGGAACGGACGAGTTTCCAAACCAGCGCTCCGTGGGACCCGGCGCTGCAGCTAGGGTCCGATGTCGCGATGTGCTACGGGATCGGCCCGGACCTCGACGCGCGCATCGCGGGGTGGAAAGCGCAGGGATATCGCGTCCACGTCATGACCGGCGTCTCCTGGGGCGAGTATCAGGACTACCTGTACGGCCGCTTCGATGGCGTCAACCATGTGGACGAGGCGCAGACCGAGCGCAACGGGCACAAAATCTCCCATGGGGGTGACGTCTACTACATGTCGCCCGGCGAGAGTTACGGCAAGTTCCTCTGCCTGGGCGTCAAGCGCGCGCTCGATGCGGGAGCGGAAGGCATTCACCTGGAGGAGCCGGAGTTCTGGGTGCGCGCCGGCTGGAGCCAGGGCTTCCGGCGTGAGTGGAAGGCCTTTTACCACGAGGATTGGGTTCCCCCAGACTCCTCTCCCGATGCTCAGTATCGGGCGTCCCAACTGAAGTATTCTCTCTACCGTCGGGCACTGACCCAGATCTTCGATTTTGTGAAGGCGTACAATCAAGAGCATGGGACGCACGCCCGCTGCTATGTCCCCACGCATAGCCTGATCAACTACGCCCACTGGGCCATCGTCAGCCCCGAATCCAGCCTGCTGAAAGTGGGCGCGGACGGCTTCATCGCGCAGGTGTGGACCGGCACGGCCCGGACGGCTAACGTTTACGAGGGGCGCGAGAAGGAGCGCACTTTTGAGACCGCCTTCCTGGAGTACGGTGCGATGATGAACGTCGTGCGGGCAAGCGGGGCGGCCGTTTGGTTCCTGAACGACCCCATTGAGGACAACCCGGACTACTCCTGGCGCAACTACCGGGCGAACTGGGAGAGCACACTGACGGCCTCGCTGCTGTGGCCGCAGGTCTGGCGCTTCGAGGTCATGCCCTGGCCGGAGCGCATCTTCCACGGCCGCTATCCTACCCGTGACCGCTCCGAACGCGCCCCCGGCGAGAAGATCGAAAAAGAGCCTCTCCCGCCGGCCTACGGCACGGAGCTGATGACGGTCATCAATGCCCTCAACGACATGAAACAGCCAGGGACGCAGTGGGAGTGCGGGACGCGCGGGGTGGGGGTAGTCGTTGCGGACACGATGATGTTCCAACGCGGCGGGCCGTCGCCGTCCGACCCGCACCTGGGGTCCTTCTATGGCCTGGCGATGCCGCTGCTCAAGCGCGGCCTGCCGGTCGAGCCGGTGCAGATGGAGAACGCCGTTCTTCCCGGCGCGCTCAAGCCGTACAAGGTTCTTTTGATGACCTATGAGGGCATGAAGCCGCCGACCGCCGAGGACAGCGCCGCGCTGGCGGACTGGGTCAAGGCCGGCGGCGTCCTCGTGTTCGTGGACGACGACAAGGACGCATTCAACCAGGTCCGTGCCTGGTGGAACACAGCCCCCAATCATTACGCGACGCCGCGCGAAGCCTTCTTCGCCCAGTTGGGACTTGCCGGAGGAACCGCCACGGGGACGCACCGGGTCGGGAAGGGCACATTGATCTACGACGCCGCCAGCCCCGCCGCTCTGACGTATCGGGCGGACGGTGCCAATCATATCCGTGGTCTGGTCCAGGACGCCTGCCGGGCAGCGCGTCTTCCCTACCGGGAAACGAACTATCTCGCCCTGCGGCGCGGGCCTTACGTTGTCGCCGCCGGCCTGGACGAATCGCTCCCCGACGCGCCGCACACGCTCACTGGCTGCTTCCTTGACCTCTTCGACGCCCGGCTGCCGATCCTGAACACCGTCGCCCTGACCCCCGGCAGCCGCTCGCTCCTCTTGGACTTGGATCGAGTTCGACCGCAAGCCCCCGTCATTTTAGCGGCGGCCTGCAAGACGCTTGGGGCCAGGCGTCTTCCCGGCGGCGGCTTCCGGTTTCACAGCGCCGGGCCGGACAATACCGAAGCGGCGGTTCGTCTGCGCCTCGCCGCCCCACCGAAGGCTATCACCCTGGACGACCGGGCACTGCCGCCCGACGCGCAGACCTGGGACACGGCCACGCACACGCTCCTGCTGCGCTTCCCCAACGCCGCGTCCGGGCACTGGGTCACGATACGCTAGGGATCGAAACAAAACCCTCCGGTTGCAATAGACACTGCAACCAGAGGGTTTGCTGTTCATAACACGCGCTCACGGGAATAGACGTATGGGAAAATCTTCGCTGTTACAGCGCGATTGAGTTCATTATACTTCATGTAAGGCTGTTTTACGACTGCTTGGTTCGGCCCCTGTTACCAGGTTTTCAAGCGTTGGGCCGTGACTGCTAAACTATGTTCAACCGATCCAGGGAATCGGTCTCCGCATCGAATATTTGAGCGCCTTGATGCTCTGTAGAGTATCATGCAAAGTTAGGGAAGGAGGGCCGGGCTTGCTCACGTCAGGCGCAACGCACTATGAAGACGAAGCACCCACAGGCCGAGCCATTCCCACTGTTCCGACCAAAGGCTAATGCTCTTAAAATGCAGCTTGTTCGGGTCACGCTTACGCCTTGCTCTTAGGCTTAACCTCTTCACCCTCTGCCGGCAATTTCGTCACAACGGAATTATTCATAGCTCATCAGCTTAGAGGCCCTAACTACTCCCCAAAGTTCATGGGGAACCAGTTCTTTTGCCATGCTCGGGTTTTACCCAACTGGGCATTTTTGTTTGCGGCTCTTATTACCGAGAGTGTCATCATCACTATTCAAAGATATTAAGGGTAGGCTTGGTTCGTGCAAGCATTCGAAATCCAACCTTAACACCCGGCATACTCATAACGCTATAGCATCTTTGACACGCATCAGCCTCCTCTTCAGATGCCTCCCGCCAATGCGTTCTGATGGAGTTGAAATCGAGATGAGTTTCTAGTAACTCATTGTCCCCAATGAGAGGCCCGTCATTGTGATCAAGGATGCCAGTCCCCGTCTTGTAGATGCCTTCATTAATGTGATGGCGCACAGCCAGATGAAAGGAGCACACAACATTTCCAGGCAAACCGTTATTGATCACAAAAGGCATTATGTGTGAGTGATCGCCAGCCGTCAGTTTCATAACATTCTCTTTATACCATTGGTGGAATTGAGCCTCAATGTCCCCAATCCTAGCACTCATACTAGCGACCGAGTAGCGGCCACTTAGCGAAAAATGTTGGGATGTAATCTCATAGAAGGTGACTGAAGTAGATATGTGTAGACGAGAGCGTAGTGAGTCATTCTGCGTGTCAATCACAGAAGCGACTTCAACACGCCCATCTGCCTCAGCACGCCTGCGCGCCCCAGCAGTAAAACCAGAGTCAGAGACTATAATACCTCTTTTAGCCTCAACGTCCTGGATTTTGCCGATCAGCGCGTCAACCCTCTCGATGTCAACAGGTCGGCTATAGTCTTTGCATTCGATGATGACCAAGACTGTGGTTCCATCAATCTTTTCACGCAGAGCGATGTCAATCTGCCGGGAGCTACCCGAAATACCTATGATCCTCTCATTCTCGGTGACTTCCGCCGCTTCGGCAAACTGCCTGTATATACCAGCGACGATCTTCTCATAACCTAAACCTGGCGCAACTTCTTTGCCGTTAATTTTCTTGACGCTAGGCTTTTGATACTTAGTTCTTGCCATTTCTTAAATCTTCCTTAGGTAATTATATACTTGACACACCGCCCCTAAGGTCACTGACCTAAGCAAGCACTGTGACTTCTATTTTGCTCAGAAACAAGGCTTTCCGGGCGCAATAAGCGGGTCAGATGAACAAAGTATATGATTACCGAAAAAAGCTGGACTGTCAAAACAAAAACCTCCGGTTGCAGTACGCACTGTAACCGAAGGTCTCCATTGTCCGGGATGCACTTTAACGGGGATGACGGGACTTGAACCCGCGGCCTCTGCCTTGACAGGGCAGCGCTCTAACCAATTGAGCTACACCCCCAGGGAATGCGACTCGAACGAAGATGAATATACCTTAATGGGGCGGCAGGTGTCAAGGGGCCTGCCAAATTTTTTAGGAGCCTGGGAGCAGAGTCACCGCCCGCTGAACGGCCCCCTCGACCGGAGAGTGGAGCGGCGGCGTCAGGACCGCCATCGGCGCGAAGCGGCGGAGGGAGCGGGTAAAGACGTCGGTCAGGAGAACGCCCGCGTTCCACAGGCCGCCGATGGGGGCGACGGGGAACGGCGTCTGGGCGTCGGTGAAAAGACGCTGGGTAACGCTGTGGGCTAGATGGGCCAGGGTTCCACCGGCGCGCATCAGGATGGCGCGCGCGACGGCATCCTCGTCTTCCTGAGCGGCCTCGGCGACCGTGCGGGCCAGCCCGGCGATCATCACGCGGGTAATCTCCCCGCTGTAGACGCCGGGGATGAGGTCGGCGGGCGAGTTTAGGCCGAGCGCCCCCAAAACACGGACGCTCAGGCGGGTCGGCTCGCCGGTGCCGTCGGCGGCGCGCAGGACGGCGGCGAGGGAAGCCCGTCCGACGCCGTAGCCGCTGCCGCTGTCGTCAATCAAGTAGCCATAAGCCCCGGTCCTGTGGCGCTCACGTTGGGCGTTCTCGCCATAGGCCGCCGATCCCGTCCCGGCGATGACGATCACGCCCGGCGCTCCGCCGGTCGCACCGGCCAGCGCGATGGCATAGTCCGGCTCGACGGCGACGCGCGCGCGCGGGAAGGCGGACTGGAGGCCCGCCTGGAACTGATCGCGGCGCTGGGCGTAGGAGAAGCCGGCGACGCCGGCGCAGAGGGCCGTGATGTCGGCGCGCTCCCATCCCGCTTCCGCCAGCGCGTGATCGGCGGCGGCGAGGGCGGCAGCGAGCGCATCAGGCAGTGGGACGGCAGCCAGGTTACAGGGGCCGGCCTGGCCCCGGCCCCTGATCTTGCCCGCCGTGGCAACGGCGACGCGGGTCTGGGTCCCGCCGCCGTCCAAGCCGAGAACAACATCGGTCATGGGGCCAGTTCTTCCAAATGGCTGGTATCGTTCAGGAAGATGACGCGGCTGTCCCCTCTGCTTCGGAAGTCCAGGCGGCTCAGGGAGGCATTGTCCAGGTGCAGGCGCAGCAGGGTGGGGAGGGCGGCCCCCAGCGCTTCCAGAATCACCATGCGGCCCGACCCGCCGTGCCCCACCACCAGCACGGTCTCCTCGATGCCGGGATGGGCGGCGAGAATACGGCGCAGGACGACGGACAGCCGCTCCTGCACCTGGGGCCAGGTCTCGCCGCCGGGGACGAGCGCCTCCAGGTCGCGGGCGACATGATACCGATGCCACAGGTCCGGGTAATCGCGCTCCAGATCGGCCTGCGTCAGCCCCTCCCACGCTCCAAACCCCTTCTCACGAAGTTCGGGCGCCGTCTGGACCGTCAGCCCCTGCCGGGCGGCGGTCGGCGCGGCGGTCTGGGCCGCACGGGCGAGATCGCTGCTATACACGGCGGCAAGGGGGGTGCGAGATAAGCGCTGTCCCAGCGCCTCGGCTTGGGCATGGCCCTTCTCGCTGAGGGGAATGTCGGTCCAGCCCTGGACGCGGCGGATGGCGTTCCACTCCGTTTCGCCGTGGCGGGCCAGTAAAATACGGGTCACGTTCGCTCCTGGTTGGTTTCTCTTGGAAAAGTGTACCCGCCAGGGACTGAATCTCTCTTCATTTCCTTGACAGAGTCGATTGGCCCGTGCTATAATGAAATCAATCCGGGGTGTAGCACAGTTGGTTAGCGCGTGAAGCTGGGGGCTTCAAGGTCGCAGGTTCGAGTCCTGTCACCCCGATCATCGGTTATTCGTAGATTGCCAAAGAGAAAGCGGCGGGAGGAATGGTCCTCCCGCCGCTTTTTCATGTGATCTGGACATAAGGCGACTGCTGCTCGACGCGGCGCAGGCGCTCGTCCATCCGCTCGAGGGTCTGGTCAAAGGACACGTCGAAGGAGGTGGCCGTGTCACGGAGCTGGGCGATCTGCGCGTTCAGGGCGGCGACCTCTGCGGCCAAAGCCTGGGGGTCGGTGCGCGGCAGGGGCGGGGGGCGGCCGATCAGCAGGGCGGCGGCATGGCGGAACAGCGCCCGCCCGCCCGTGAACAGCGCGGCCCATCCCCAGCCGAACGCGGCGACCAGCAGCAGCAGCACAAGCGGAGTCGTGCTGATCCGGCCCGCGCCCAGCCAAAGGTGATCAATCAGCGCGCCGAGGCTGATCCAGAAAACGGCTCCCCAGGCTTTCATGCGACCTCCCCTGCTACTTGCGGACCACGGCGGGGCCGCTCGAAGCGCTGGGCGCGGCCGTCGGGTGGGCTGCGGTTTCGGTCCAGTTGCCAGTCCATTCCAGACGCCGCGCGGCCAGCCGGGCGGTCTCTTTGCCCTCGAACCGCTCGATGATGGCGAGCGCCAGGTCAAGCCCCGCCGAGATGCCCGCCGAGGACATGATGGCCTTGCCGCTGCTGACCACGCGGGAGCCTTTGACGACTTTGATGCCCGGATAGCCCTTCGCCAGCGTCTCCAGATGGGACGCATGGGTCGTGATCCGGTGTCCCTCCGCCAGACCCGTCCGCGCCAGGATGAACGCGCCCGTGCTGACCGAAGCGATCACTTCCGCCGTGTCGCTGGCTTTACGCAGGAACTCCATGATATGGAGGGGCAGGTTGTCCTTGCGCGAGGTCGGCCCACCCGGAACGATGATGATGTCGGCCTCGAACGCCTCTGCCAGAGACTTGTCGGGCAAAACGCAGAGTTTATGCGCGCATTGTACGGTCGAGCGCCGGTCCGCGACCGTCTGGACGTGGAACGCCGGCTTCTCGCCCCACCGGCCGTCCACTACGCGGCGACAGGAGGCCAAGACCTCATAAGGGCCGCAAAAGTCGAGTTCATCCACACCTTCATACAGCAGCACGTCCACAGTTCTCATTGATGAATGCCTCCTGATGTCCCGCCGCGCCGAAGCCTTTTAGACTCCGTCGAATGCTGGTGAATACCGAACCTCGCCAGCAAAGTTATTATCGCTTCGAGCCATAAGGCCCGTGCCATGAAAACGTTATCCGCACCGTCGGCGCAATGTGAATCCGTATGGATGTGCCGGGGGTGAAAGGATTTCTATCTTGCCCCTTTACCCCCAGAAGCGCAGCAACGACTCGAAAATTGCGCGGCCGTCGCCGGAACCCAGAGCCGGATCGGCGGCTCGCTCTGGGTGGGGCATCAGGCCGAGGACGTTGAAGCCCTCACTGGCGATGCCGGCGATGTCATCCCATGAGCCGTTGGGATTCGCGCTGCCGATTGGAGTTCCCGCCGAGAGTTCTTCCGGGGCCGCGTAGCGGAAAATCACCCGGTTCTTTGCGTTCAATTCCCCCAGGGTGGCGTCGTCGCAGACGTACTTGCCTTCCCCGTGCGCGACGGGGACTTGCAGGGTTTGCCCCGGCCTGAGCGCATTGGTGAAAGGCGTGTCCGTGTTCTCGGCGCGCAGGTGGACTTGCTTGCAGACGAATTTCTGATTGTCATTGCGGACCAGAGCGCCCGGCAGCAGGTGGGACTCGCACAGCACCTGGAAGCCGTTGCAGATGCCCAGCACCAGGCCGCCGCTTGCCGCGAACTCCTGCGTCGCCGCCATCGCGGGCGCGAACCGCGCGATGGCCCCGCACCGCAGGTAGTCGCCATAGGAGAAGCCGCCGGGGACGACAACGCAGTCTACACCCTTGAGGTCCGCATCCTGGTGCCACAGGTACTCAACCGGCTGGCTCAGGGCGTCTTTGAGCGTGTAGTAGGCATCCTGATCACAGTTGGAGCCGGGGAATTTGATGACACCGAACTTCATTCGCTGCTTTCTTTCACGCGACCACCTCGTAGCGGTAGTCTTCGATCACTGGGTTCGCCAGCAGCTTGTCGCACATCTCCTTGATCTGCGCGTCCATCTCCTGCCCGTCCGCCACCGTCATCTCGATGTACTTGCCGATCCGCACCTGCTCCACGCCGCCGTAGCCGAGCTGCTGCAAGGCTCCTTGAACGACTTTGCCCTGCGCGTCCAGCAGGGACGGCTTGAGCGTCACATAAACCTTAACCTGCGCCATCATCTCTCCCTGTTCGTTTCGGCTTCAAGTATTTCTGCCTTCGCCTCTTGCAGCCATTCAACAATTTGATCAACATCATCAGGATGAATTATGATAACGACTTCGCCATCCCGTGACACCATACGTTCCTTATCCTCTTGAGCAACCCGAACATATCCAGCTTGGGAGATGCCAACTCCGATAGGCTCAGGATGTTTGACACTTCTGTCCTTCGTTTTTCTTTCCATATCATTCCTCATTTTGGATTGGTCGTGTATGTAACAGCCCTGTCGGTTTCTGCCATAACTACCTTGTATTCAGTGATAGCGTTTTGGATATTCTCGATGGCTTCTTTCCTGGTCTCCCCCTGCGAGCAACAGCCCGGCAGGGATGGGCAGGAGACGCTGTAGCCTTCCTCGGATTTAATCAGCATCACTTGGTAGAGCATGGAAATGGCCTCTGTCTCCTGATCGGTGTATTTATCGTACAAATGCTTGTGCTGTCATTATACCATTGATTGCCAATCCGCGCCAGAGGCGGGCCGACCCATTATTTCGGCTGGACGTGCCGCACAAGCTGCGCGGCCAGGCCGGTGTAGGTGGCCGGGGTGAGACTCAGCAGGCGCTGCTTGTCGTCGTCGGGCAGGTCCAGGTCGGCGATGAACGCCTGGATGCCCTCTTTCGTGATGCCCGCGCCGCGTGTCAGGGCTTTCAGGCGCTCGTAGGCATCCGGGGTGCCGACGCGGCGCATGACCGTTTGGATCGGCTCGGCCAGCACTTCCCAGGCGTCGTCCAGATCGCGCGAAAGGGCGGCGAGGTTGACTTCCAGGACGCCCAGGCCGCGCAGGGTGGACTGGAGGGCGACGTAAGAGTGGGCGACGGCGGCGCCGACGTTCCGCAGGGCGCTCGAATCAGTCAGGTCGCGCTGGAGGCGGGATATGGGGAGCTTGGCCGCGAGGTGGGTCAGCAGAGCGTTGGACACGCCCAGGTTGGCTTCGGAGTTCTCGAAGTTGATGGGGTTGACCTTGTGCGGCATGGTCGAGGAGCCGACCTCGCCCGCGACGACGCGCTGCTTGAAGTAGCCAAGAGAAATATAGGTCCAGACGTCCTGGTCGAAGCCCAGCGTGATCGTGTTGAAGCGGACCAGCGCGTGGGCCAGCTCGGCGATCCAGTCGTGCGACTCGATCTGCGTCGTCAGCGGGTTGAATGTCAGCCCCAGCCGCTCGACGAAGGCCCGAGACAGATCTTCCCAGGGCAGATCCGGGTAGGCGATGGAATGTGTGTGGAAGTTGCCGACCGTCCCGTTGAACTTGCCCAAATACTCAACGTCCGCGATCTGACGAAGCTGCCGCCGCCAGCGATGAACGAAGACGGCCAACTCCTTGCCCATCGTAGTTGGGCTGGCGGGCTGTCCGTGGGTCCGGGCGAGCATGGCGACCTCGCGCGTCCCCTCGGCGAGCGCGGCGACCCGGTCCACCATCTGCGTCGCCAGCGGCAGCCACTTCCCCCTGATGCCGCTTTGGAGCATCATGCCGTAGGCCAGATTGTTGATGTCCTCCGACGTGCAGCAGAAGTGGAGGAAGGGGATGACATCGGCCAGCGACGTGTCCCGCAGCCGCTCCTGCAAATAATACTCGACGGCCTTCACGTCATGGCGCGTGGTCTGCTCGATCTCTTTGACGCGGTCCGCCTGCGCCGCGTCGAACCCGGCCTCGATGCTTTGCAGGCCGCCGCGCTCCTCCTCGGTAAAGGACCGCACGGCGGCGATCTCAGGCCGCTCCGACATAAACCGCAGCCACTCGATCTCCACCCGCACCCGGCACTTGATCAGGGCGTACTCGGAGAAGTCGGGCGTCAAGTCTTCCGTCTGCGCCGCGTAGCGCCCATCAATCGGCGAAATGGCCGTTACTGACATGGTCACACTGTTCCTTCTGTGGCATCCGTTCCCCGCCTTGAACGGCCGGGCTGGTCCCGGCTGCGCCGGACAAAGCCCCTCCGGGGCTGAGGAAAATTCGAGAAAAATCCGGCGAAGGCCGATCTTTCCAATCTCTAGCCCCAGACGGGCTTCGCTGTGGGGATACGAGGTCATTATACCTGCTTCTCAGTCCAGCTTGACGAACGGGGCGATCTTGGCGAACTTCTTGGGGCCGATACCCGTGACTTGCATCAGGTCTTCGACTTTCTCGAAGCGGCCCGCCTGCTGTCGGAAGGCGAGGATGCGCCCGGCCATGCTGGGGCCGACGCCGGGGAGCCGTTCTAATTGCTCCGGCGTCGCCGTGTTCAGCGCGACCTGCTCGCCCGAGTCCGCCGTGATCTTGCCCGCATGGCTGGACCGTCCGCCTTTGGCGGTCTTGGACGCGGCTCGCGATGGAGCGGAGAGTGCGAGTGTCGGAGAACCATCATCGGCCCCCTGAACGGGCGGCGTGGTGCCGCGCACTGGGACGAAGACTTTCTCGCCGTCGGTCACTTTCTGGGCGAGGTTGACGGCGTCCATGTCAGCCTCGCGCGTCGGGCCGCCGGCGGCGAGGATCGCCTGCATGACGCGGCTTTCCGGCGGCAGGACGTAGAGCGAAGGGCGGCGGACCGCCCCAGCCACGTCTACATAGAGGCGCTTTACGGGCGAGGGCGCGGCGTGGGGCGCTTCGGCGGGGGATGCGAGGGGCGGCGCGGCAGCCGTCGCCTCAGCGGGCGGCGGGGTGATCGTAATGGGAGGCGTCGTGGTCCGGTGGCCTGCAACCAGGACAAACCCGCTGCCGAGCAGGCAGGCCAGACAGACGATCAGCAGAGCGAGGCGGGTTCGAGCATCCTGCATGGTGAGTTCCTCCGTGCGCGTGGAACGAGCGCAACTTTTTCGGGCGGGCCGTGTCTCATTCTCTAGAGGATGAGGACATGACCTACTTTCAGCAGGATCGCTTCCACGAGGTTCAATCGTTTGCCGCTTGGGGCTATGCCGTGCTAGGTCTGACGGCGGCTGTGAGCCTGGGCAGCCTTGCCGCTGCGCCTCGCCTTTCCCTCTGGATTTGGCTGTACGCAGCCGTGTCGCTGGCCCTCGTCTTCAACCTGCTGTGCCTGCGGACGACTGTGACCGATCGGGAGTTAGTCGTCACCCTGGGTGCGCTGCTGCCCCTCTGTCGGCGACGGGTCGCCCTGCGGGAGATCGCTTCCGCCGAGGCCGTGACCTACTCGCCCCTCGCCGAGTACGGCGGCTGGGGCATCCGTGGCTGGGGCAAGAACGTCGCCTTGAACGCGCGCGGCAACCGGGGCGTCCGCCTGACGCTTCAGGACGGCCGCCGCCTTCTGGTCGGCTCACAGAGGCCCGAAGAACTGGCCGACGCGCTCAGGCCCCCCGGCCCTTACCACCATTGACAGGGGGGGAGGCAGAGAAGACGGAGCCGGTCACTCCTACTCCCCCATTATCGGGGGCCGGGGGGCCTCCTACAGCACCACGTTGACCAGCTTGCCGGGGACCACGATGATCTTCTTGGGCGCGCTGCCGTTCAAAGCCTCCGCCACCTTTGGGCTGGCGAGGGCCAGCGCTTGCAGGGCGTCTCCGTCGGCGTCGGCGGGGGCGGTCAGCTTGTCCCGTACTTTGCCGTTGACCTGGACGACCAGCGTGATCTCGTCTTTTTTGGCGACTTCCAGGTCCGCCTGCGGCCAGGGATGCCGGTACAGGAAGCCGGACTGCCCCAAGCCCTCCGCCCATAGCTCGTCGGCCAGGTGCGGCACGAAGGGGGCGAGGGCCAGGACCAGGTACTCGACGGCCTCATCCAGCGCGGGAGAGCGTGTGCCGGACGGCAGGGCGTTCGCGACCTCGTAGGCCGTGTTGACCCACTCCATCAGCCCGGCAACGGCGGTGTTAAAGCGGAAGTTCTCCAGGTCGTCCGCGACCCGCAGCAGGGTCTGGTGCGTCTTGCGACGCAGGTCGCGGTCCTTGCCCGCCGCCTCGCCGACCGTCTGCCGCCAGTCGGGCGTCCAGCCCTCGCCCCACTGCGCGACCAGGCGGTAGACGCGGCCCAGGAACTTGGATGATCCTCGGATGCCCTCCTCGCTCCACTGCACCGTCTCTTCAAAGGGCGCGACGAACATCTCGTAGACGCGCAGGCTGTCCGCGCCGAACCGCTCGGCCGCCTCGTCAGGTGTGACGACGTTGCCCGCCGACTTGGACATCTTGGCCCAGCGGTAGCTGATCTCGGACGAGTCGAAACGGGCAAGGTCTTCGGGCTTGACCGCCTTCCAGTCCTCGATCTTCTCGTCGCCCTCCTCTTCGCCTTCCTCGCCTGCGGACGGCTTGCGGCCCGGCGTCCACGCCAGCATCATGCCCTGGTTCCGCAGGCGCGTGAATGGCTCGTCGAAGCCGAGCATCCCCGCGTCGAACAGCACCTTGTTCCAGAAGCGGGCGTAAAGCAGGTGCATGACGGCGTGCTCCGCGCCGCCGACATAGGTGTCCACGGGCAGCCAGTAGTCCACGGCCTCGCGCGAGAAGGGAGCCGCGTCATCGTGCGGGTCGGCGAAGCGCAGGAAATACCAGGACGAGCAGGCGAAGCCCGCCATCGTGTCGGTCTCGCGCCGCGCCGGTTCGCCGCAGACGGGGCAGTTCGTTTCGACAAATTCCGCGATGCTTGCCAGCGGCCCCTCGCCCGTCCCCGCCGGCTGGTAGTTCTCGACGGGCGGCAGCACGACCGGCAGTTGATCGTCGGGCACAGGCACGTCGCCGCAAGTAGGGCAGTGGATGATCGGGATCGGGACGCCCCAGTAGCGCTGCCGCGAGAGCAGCCAGTCGCGGAACCGGTACGTCACGACCGGCCTGCCCCGCCCGTCCGCTTCCAGCCATGCGGCGACCTTTCGGACTGTCTCTTTGCTGTAGGCCAGCCCGTCGAACGGCCCCGAATTCACTAACACGCCCTTGTCCGTGGTCGCCGCCGTCATCGCCGCGCCGTCCACCTCCTGCCCCGGCTCCTGATACACGGGAACGACGGGCAGGCCGAACTTGCGGGCGAAATCGAAGTCGCGCTGGTCGTGCGCGGGGACCGCCATGATCGCGCCCGTGCCGTAGCCCATCAGGACGTAATCGGCGATCCAGACCGGCACCGGCTGCCCGTTAACGGGGTTCGTCGCATACGCGCCCGTCCAGACGCCCGTTTTCTCGCGCCCCTCCGCCTGCCGGTCCATCTCGGTCTCGCGCCCCGCCCGCGCCGCGTAGGCCGCCACGGCGTCCCGCTGCTCCGCCGTCGTCAGCGCCGCGACCAGAGGATGCTCCGGGGCCAGCACCATGAAGGTCGCCCCCCAGAGCGTGTCCGGGCGCGTGGTGAAGACGGTGATGGTGTTGCCCGCGGTTGCCTTGGGTGCGGGCGTGTCGGGGCCAGGCGCGTCGGAGACCGGCACTGGAAGTGCCGGCCTACTCTCGAATGAAAGTCGCTCCGCGACTGAGGACCCGTCGGCGTGGGCTATGTCTTCAACCCCGGAGGGGTTTTCACTCACTAGTAGCCCGGCACTTCCAGTGCCGGGGCCTTTGGCATCCGCCGCCGGCAGTACCTGGAAATGGACCTCCGCGCCCTCGCTGCGCCCGATCCAGTTGCGCTGCTGCTGCTTGATGCCCTCCGACCAGTCCAGTTTGTCCAGGTCATGCAGCAGCCGGTCAGCGTAAGCCGTGATCTTCAGATACCACTGCGGGATGTTCTTTTTCTCGACCAGCGCGCCGCTGCGCCAGCCGCGCCCGTTGACGACTTCCTCGTTCGCCAGGACGGTCTTGTCTACGGGGTCCCAGTTGACGGGCGCGTTCTGCCGGTAAGCCAGCCCGCGCTTGTAGAGCAGCAGGAATATCCACTGCGTCCACTTGTAGTAAGCGGGGTCGCTGGAATTGATTTCGCGGTCCCAGTCGTACCCCATGCCGATGAGGTTCATCTGCCGCTTGTAAGTCGCGGCGAACTCGGCCACCATCGGGCCGGGATTGCGCTGCCGCTTGATGGCCTCGTTCTCAGCGGGCTGCCCGAAGGCATCCCAGCCCATCGGGTGCAGCACGTTGTAGCCCTGCATCGCCTTCAGCCGCAGAAACGCATCCGTCGGCACGAAGTTCTTGAAATGCCCCACCGACAGCCCCGCCCCGGACGGGTAGGGAAAGAAGTCCAGCCCGTAATACTTGGGCTTGTCCGGGTCAATCTCGGCGTGGTACAGGTCGGCCTCGACCCACCGCGCCTGCCACTTCGCCTCGATCTCCCGAAAGTTATATTTCTCGTCCAACGCCATAAAAACAAGCAAGGGAACTATTTGCTCTAGGCAACAGGAATATCGCTCCCTGTCTACCCAAAACCGCCCCATCCTTTCTACTTTTTCAAAATCGTTAAGATATATGGTATCATAGGAGCATGGACAGAACGTTGCGGTTGCCTCTCAACCCCACAACGGAGCAAGCCCAAAGCCTGCTGGAAACAATGCGCCAGTTCACGCAGTCGTTCAATTTTGTCTGCGTCATGGGCTGGCGTCTGCGTGAGGGCAATGCCTATACGCTTCACAAACTCACCTATCGCGACAGCAAGGCGCTTTGCCCGGAACTTGTCTCTGATCTGCACGTTCAGGCGCGGCAGAAGGCGGCGGAGGCTGTCAAGTCAGCTATGTCCCTGAGCAAGAAGGCCCGCAAGGTGAACTGCCCTGCATCTAGGCTTTGCCCACCGCGCTACAACTGCAATTCGTTCTCCGTAGACTGGCAGAAAGGCGTTGCCAACCTCGCCACGGTCAAGGGCCGTCAGAAGGTCGCCTTCAGTGTTCCTGCTTACGCCCTGTCCCTGATTGGGAACAAGACGGCCACTGCTGACCTTATGTATCGCAAAGGCCGCTTCACTCTGCACGTTGTCCTGAAACTTGCCGACGTGGCTTTCACCGACAATGGCACGGCCCTGGGAGTTGACTTGGGCGTATGCCGTCCCGCCGTGACCTCCGACGGTCGGTTCCACGGCAAACGAGGCTGGCGTGAAGTCAGCAAAAGGCGTTTCCGCCTCAAAAGGAAACTCCAGTCGAACGGCTCCAAGTCCGCCCGGCGGCACTTGCGAAGCCTCGCGGGGCGCGAGATGCGCTTCCGACGCGACTGTGACCACGTTCTCAGCAAGCGAGTCTTGTCAGGCATCCTGCCCGGTACGGTTGTCGTGATTGAAAACCTCACGAACATACGGGTGCGGGTGAAAGCGACGCGGGGTGACGCCAAGCGCAGGCTCCACTCCTGGTCATTCGCACAACTTGCACGCTTTCTGACCTATAAGGCAGAAGTCTGCGGCTGCCGTGTGGTCGGGGTAGATCCCCGGCACACAAGCCAGCGTTGCAACAGGTGCGGCTTCACCTACCGGGGGAACCGCAAGAGCCAGAGCGAGTTCTGTTGCCGCTCATGTGGTCACAAACATAACGCGGACTTAAACGCCGCTAAGAACATCAAGGACAAGTTCCTTGTCGGTTGGGTCAGCGACCCTTCCGGCGGGCCGTTGCCAAACGGCCTATTGTCTCAGTCATTGCTTGCGTGAGAACGCAGAGCCTTTTGGACTAGAGACAAGTCGCCTCGCTTACGGGGCGGTATTTGGCTGTGTGTCTGTGCTCAATTCCTCATCGTTGCCTTTAGTATACTGCCGGGGAAGGGGGATAGTCAAGTGAGAAGGCAGTGGGTTCGGACAACTTCTATCAAGGTCCCGACGCGGGGCGAAGGGTGCTTTTCCGCCCAGGCCGCCCACACTTCCGCAAAGAGGGGCACGGGCGTTTCGACCCGGATGCACTGAAGGCCGGAGGCCTGGAAGCAGTCCCGACCCCCCGGTGCGAGCAGCAGCCCGGCCCCGCCGGCCACTAGTGCCATGCAGTTCTGTCCTGCTTCGCGCTGCCGAACGTTGGGCGTGACCCCGGACGCCTCGCAAGCGGCCACGATCCGGTCGTAGTAAGCGGGGTATTCGTGCCGGGGATGCAGGATCAGAGGTTCGCCGCCGATCTCTTGGAGGAGAATCGAGGCGCGCGCGGTGAGCGGATGCGCTTCGGGGACCATCAGGGAAAGCGGCTCCCGATGCAAGAGCAGGTTTTCATAACCATCTCCCTGAATCGGCTCGTCGGTGAACGCGATATCCACGCGGCCCGATTCGAGCGCCGCCTGCTGCGCCGCCCCCGGCAGTTCCAATAGGTTCACGCGGGCGTCATGGTCCTGTTTGCGGAAGGCAGCCAGGAGGCGCGGCAGGACCGTCTGCAAGGCCACCGGCGTGTAGGCCAGCCGGAGCAGCCCCGCCTGCCGCTCGACCGCCGCCGTCACATTCCTCATTGCCTCCTCGACCCGCGACACCACGGCCTGCGCCTCGGCCACGAAGACCTCGCCGACCGGCGTAAGAGCCACGCGCCGCGTCGTCCGTTCGAACAGCTTTGCTCCGAGCGCCTTCTCCACATCGGCCACCAGACGTGTGAGCGGCGGCTGCGACATGTGTAGCCGCTCCGCCGCCCTGCCGAAATTGAGTTCCTCCGCAAGCGCCGCCAAACAGCGCAGATGGTGGAGTTCCATTTCATTTATTCGCATGAGATATCAATCACAATCAAAAAGGCAAAAATCATTCCCGCCGTCTTGGCGTTATTATACCAGAACAGGAACAATCGCGTTGCCTGAATTTGAGGAGGCGAGACAATGGAACAAACGGGAACAGCGCCCCAGGCGGAGTATGAGGCCATCGTGATCGGCGGCAGCTTCGCCGGGCTTTCCGCCGCGATGCAGCTTGCGCGCGCCCGTCGGAAGATACTGGTATTGGACGCGGGCAAGCCCCGCAATCGCTTCGCCCGCGCGTCGCATGGCTTTCTTGGTCAGGACGGGCGCGCGCCCAAAGAAATCATGGAAACCGCCCGCAAGCAACTCCTGGCCTACCCGACAGTTGCCTTTCACGCTGCCGAAGCTACTGACGCCGCCATGCAGGACAGCGCTTTTGCCGTCGCTTTCGGGGACGGCGGGGAGGCGCGCGCCAAGCGCCTGGTGCTGGCGACCGGCATGACCGACCACCTGCCGGACGTGCCGGGGATGCAGGAACTTTGGGGCGAGGGCGTCAACTCGTGTCCCTACTGTCACGGCTACGAGGTCGCGGGACGCAAACTGGCTGTCTTCGGCGTGGGCGAAATGTCGGTCCATTATGCCGCCCTCATCCGCGAGTGGAGCGACGACGTGACCTTGCTCACGAACGGCGGGGAATGGCTGACGGCGGAAGGTCGCGCTTTTCTGGGGGCGCGCGGCGTTCAAATCGAAGAAGTGCCGCTCGTGCGTCTCATCCCCAACGCGAACGAGGCCCATCAAAAGGGATTGGAAGCGGTCGAGTTCCGGGACGGGCGGCGTGTCCCTTTCGGCGCGTTGTTCAGCGGCACACGCGCCTCGTTCGCCAGTCCCCTCGCGGAACGGCTCGGCTGCGAGGTCGAGCAGGGCCAAACCGGGCCGATGCTCAAGACGGACGCGCGGAAAGAAACGACCGTTGCGGGCGTGTTCGCGGCCGGGGATGCCGCACTCCCGATGCCCAATGCGACGCTGGCGTCCGCCGATGGCGTCTGGGCGGGCGTCTGCGCCCACCAGTCCATGCTCCCCAAGAGTCCCTAGCCTCGCCCTCCTTTTCATGCCTGCTCCGTTTCCCGCACCTGGCGCTGGGGAAGAAAGGGCTGGCATTTTCTACCAACGGAGGACACGGCGGATGGCACAGTCATTTACGGCGATGGAGGCGGGGGCGCTGGCGAAGACGACGGAGGGGGCGAAGCGGCGCGTCCTGGTGACGGGCGCGGCGGGGCGCATCGGGTCGTTTTTCGCCGAGCACGCGCGGGACAAGTACGCGCTGCGGCTGATGGTGCGCGGCGACGAGGAGGGGATTGACGCCATCAGGGCCTTTGGCGAGGTGGTGGAGGGAGACTTAGGAGACCTGGACCGGCTGAAGGAGTTCTGCGAGGGCATGGACACCATTGTCCACATGGCGGGCGATCCGGGGCCGTCGTCGCTGTGGCAGAGCCTTCTGGAGACCAATATTATCGGGACCTATAACATCTTCGCGGCGGCCAAGACGGCGGGGGTGGGGCGCGTCATCTACGCCTCGTCCATCCACGCGGTTTCCGGCTATCCACCCGACGTGCAGGTCAAGACGAGTGAGCCGGTCAACCCCGGCGACATCTACGGCGTCTCCAAGTGCTTCGGGGAGGCCCTGTGCCGGTACATGGCCGAGAAGGAGGGCGTCAGCGCCATCGCCCTGCGGATCGGCGCGTTCCAGCCGCTGGAGTCGGTGCGCGATGAACAGGGGATCGGGATGCTGGACTCGTTCGTCTCACAGCGCGATCTGGATCAACTGATTAATCGCTGTGTGGACGTGGAGAACGTCCAGTTCGCCGTCCTGCACGGCCTGAGCGACAACCGGTTCAAGCGTCTGGACATCTCGGACGCCCGTGAACTGGTCGGTTACGCGCCGCAGGACGATTCGACGGAGGAACTGCCGCCTTTGCGCGACTTGCACCTGCGCGAGACAGTGACCACCGACAGCGGCATCGCGGACGGGGGGGAGTCGGGGATGCGCGCCGAGGTCGGCTGAGGCGAGCGGGTTTGCCGGCAATCCGGGGGCGGGTAAACTCCGAGGAACAAGGAGACCTGACACCGTGGAATTAACCAAAGACACGCCGGTCACTGACGCCGAGGACACCCACCCGCACGACCCGCACCAGACCGGCAGCGGGGATGCCGCGTCGCCCGGCGGCAAGGATGCGCCGGCCCACAGCGCCCTGGGCCTGGGCCACAGCGGGGGGGAGTACCCCGGCCCGAACGCCGCCGCCGAACCCTCGAAGACAGAAGAGGAGGGCGCCAATGGGACAGGATAAGACGACGAGCGCGGCGGATGGGACTATCCCCAACACGACGACGGACGACACGACCACAGCGGGCGACCAACTGCCCGCCGGGGACATAGACCCGGACAGCACCCGTTCGGCGGACGAGACCGGGCAGGGCGGTGATCCGACCGACCCGGCGAAGAACAAAGCGCATCCGTGGAATGGATAGAAAATTAGGGCAAAGCCCCGGCCACCTGGCCGGGGCTTTTGTAGTTGACATCCGGCCTACGTTCCCCGCCCTGAACGGCGGGGCTTTAGAAGTGCAAGCCCCCGCCTGCGCGGGCGAGGACTAAAGAGGGCGCAGCAAGCAGTGCCCCTACTCTTTCTTCTGCCCGTTCTTCTGCCCGCGCAGGCGGGGAGTTGCTTTACCGAAGCACGGGGGTTACCTCAATAAAGCCTTCAGCCCCGTGTCGCTTCAGGGCAGGGTACTCACGCAAGAGGTCAGTTGACGTTGACCCCGGCCACAATGTCGCCCCGGCTGTCCGTCTGTACCTCGCGGCGCAGGTCGCTTCCCTCGGCATTCGTGGGGGCGGGCTTCGTGTAGCCAAAAATCCCCGCGTCGCCGTCGTCCTTGCCGTCCGGGCCGAGGCTGTAGAGCAGGTACTTCGCGCTGGTCAGTTTGTAGCGGAGCGGCCCTGACAGGGCGAATGGGTCGGCAGGGATGGCTTGAAGGTAATGCGGGGTGAGCGCAGCCAGCGTCGGCGGGTACGCGCCGTGATCTAACCGATAAGCGCGCAGGGCCAGCGTAGTCAGCAACAGTGCATTCTGCGTATCGGCCTTCACCTCACTCAAACGGCCCCCTGTATAGACCGGCAGCAGGATTTGGTTCATCGGGTCGGCCGGCAGAGGCGGCGGCGCGGGATGGGCCGCGTAGGGCCGCCGGGCGTCGGCAATGCTCTGCTCCATATAGCGGGTGAAGTTCGCCATGATCGTCCGCTTCCCGGCCAGACGGATGCGGGCCACCATCAGCCGGTTCGCCGCGGTCTGGTCCTGCTGCTGGTCCGATGCCATGGAAGTCAGCAGGTTGGCGGGCCAGTCGGGCTTACGCATCAATTCCAGCAGGCTGCCCTGTCCCTCCCATTTCCCTTCTTGAAGCGTGTCCGCGAACGGCACATGACCCGTGCGGATGGTTTCCAGCCGCCGCGCCGCCGCCCGCGCCTGGGAACCGTTCAAACGGTTCACCACGGCCCATGCTTGCTTGCGCCCGATGGCCTGGCAGTCGTCACTGTACAGCATCCCGATCAATGGCCCGCCGTGGGACAACTGTTCGCCCATCTGGATCACGTCCAGGCTGGCGCCTATCGCGCCCCCCATGTCGCCTTTTTCTGCATCCACCTGGGCTTGTAGGGATAGGAAACGCGCCAGTGCCCGAATCTTCGCATAATGCGGGAACGTGGCGCTAAATGAGCGGCTTGGTAGCTCCTGATACGGGTACTGGAAACCCCGATGCAGGAGTTGAATGGCCCCGGCGTTCTCGGCAACCAATTTCTCCTTGTCCGCCAGTGAAGGAGGCAGCGGACTGTCGGACGGTCGGCCAGCCGCGTTGCCAGGGATGCGGGCGACCTCGATTTTCCTTTCGTCCAGGACAGCGTTGCTCGCGGCGATGTAATAATCGCGGGCGTTGGTCGCGGGCATGGTCGGCGTCGGGATCGAGACGGTCGGGTTCTGGTCCAGGGCGCGGAACCAGAAAACCAAGCCCAGGGCGAGCGGCAGGGCCAGGCCGAGGACGAACATCAAGAACTTGTCTCCCCGCGACCAGGGGACCCTGTTGCGGCTGTTGCGGCTGTTCATGTCTTCCTAACGGAGAAGCCGGGCAAATCGGTTCGGGTATACTAAAGGCATGGTGCAAACGATTTCCGGCAAGGCGTATCGGGGCGCGACGCCCGACCCGGCGGGCGCGACACGGGAGGCGATGGCGCTGGTGAAGGACGGCCGCCTGCCGCTCGTGGAGGTCTTTTACTCGCTGCAAGGGGAAGGGGGACGGACGGGGCAGGCAACGGTCTTCGTGCGCTTCGCCGGCTGCAACCTGGCCTGCGAGTTCTGCGACACGGATTTCCAGGTCCGGGAAACGTACACCGCCGGGGAGTTAATCTCGGAGATCGGGCGCGTGGGCGGCGAGTGCCGCTGGGTCTGCTTCACGGGCGGCGAGCCGACGATCCACGACTTGCAAGAGCTGTGCGAGGCGCTCCACGCGCGCGGCTATCATCTGCAAATGGAGACCAACGGGACGCGGCCCCGGCCCGACTGGGGAATTGACCACGTCACCGTCTCGCCCAAGCAGCCGCAGGGCGGGCGGCTGCACCCGTGGTACGAGGGACACGCGGCGGAGTTCAAGTATGTGGTGGACGACGAGTCGGACTTGGCGCGCGCTCTGGAAGGCGCGCATCGGCATGGTCGGACGACGTTCGTGCAGCCGAACGCGCTTAACCCTGCTGCCGTCTCCCTGTGCATCGAGGCCGTCAAAGAGTACCCGGAGCGTCTGCGGCTGTCACTGCAAACGCACAAGCTCCTCCATATCCGCTGACCGATTGAGGTATGCCATCTGACAGGGGAGGGCGGCGCTTACGACTGCAAGTAATCGCGCAGACGTTTCTTGCGGGCGGCGGAGCGCAGCTTGCGGAGGGCCTGGGACTCGATCTGGCGGACGCGCTCACGGGAAATGTGCAGCTCGTCGCCGATCTGCTGCAACACGCTCTTGTCATCTTCGTCGAAGCCGAAGCGCTTCCGCATGATGACCTTCTCGCGCTCGTCCAGCGTGTCCAGGATCGCCTCGATCTCGCCGCGCATCTCCTGGGCGATCAGCTCATCCTGCGGGTTAGGAGAATTGCGGTCGAGGACGAGGCTGCCGAGCGAAGTGCTGTCGTCGTCCCCGACCATCATGTCCAGCGAGACTGGCTCCTGCGTCGTTTGCAGCAGGCTGTTCATCTTTTTCAAGGACAGCCCGGTGTGCTCGGCGATCTGCTCGACCGTCGGCTCCTGCCCCAGCGTGCGCTGCAATTCGCTGCGCGACTTGTCAATCTTTCGGAGCGACTCGGAGATGTGCGCGGGGAGGCGGATCGCTTTGGCCTTGTTGTCAATGGCCCGGCCGATGGACTGGCGAATCCACTGCGTCGCGTAGGTGCTGAAGCGGTAGCCCATGCGCGGGTCAAACCGTTCCGTGGCCGTCATCAGGCCGATGGCACCCTCTTGGATAAGGTCTTCCAGAGGGATGCCGCTGACCAGGTAGTTCTTGGCGATGGAGACGACCAGCCGCATGTTGGACTCGATCAGGCGCTCTTTGGCCGTGTTGTCTCCATAACGCGCGCGGCGAGACAGGGACTTTTCCTCCGTCGCGGTCAGCAGCTTGGTCCGCGTCAGGCGGTTGATGTAGGAGGCGAGGTCGTCGGCGAATGATCCCATCGCCGGAGAGTCCGGCACGGGAGGAGGCCCCAGGGCCAGCGCGTCCCGCGAGTCGTCCTCGGGGATGCCGTTGAAAAAGTGATCGGCTGTGGTGGTCATGCGCTGCTTGATCCCGCCGGGTAAAACAAAAAGCCGTGCTTCGGTAACACGCCCTTAGTTCGATATGCGCCGGTTAAGTTCCTTCCCCATTTATCTCGGCCTGCCCCCAATATTTTCAGCGTGGCTTTTGCCAATGTACCCGGATTCTGCTACAATGGTCGTGGAGAACCATTTGTCATGTCGACCCGGCTCACCGCCGATGAAATTCATATCCGCTACACGCCCGACGCCCCGCCCGTCCTGACGCAGTTTTCGCTTGATGTCCGGCCCGGCGTCTTTCTGGGCATCGTCGGCCCAAACGGGTCGGGCAAGTCCACCCTCGTCCGCGCCCTGTCCCGCGCCCTGCGGCCCGCGTCCGGGGCGGTGCTGCTGGACGAGAGTGATCTATACACGGACCTGTCCGCACGCGAGGCCGCCCGCGCCATCGGCGTCGTGCCGCAGGAGACCGCCGTTTCGCTGGATTTTTCGGTTCGCGAGGTCGTGCGGATGGGCCGGGCGCCGCACCTGCCGCGCCGCCCGTTCGCGTCCGAGACTGCCGAGGACGAGCGGATCGTGTCCGAGGCTATGCGCGCCGCCCGGGTGGAAGATCTGGCCGACCGGACCGTCCCGACCCTGTCCGGGGGCGAGCGGCAGCGCGTCCTTTTCGCGCGCGCCCTGGCGCAGCAGCCGGACGTGATCCTGCTCGACGAGCCGACCGCACACCTGGACCTGCGCCACCAGACCGAAACGCTAACATTGGCGCGCGACCTGGCCCATGACGGCGGCAAAGCCGTCCTCGCCGTGCTGCACGACATCAACCTGGCGGCGGCCTACTGCGACGCGCTGGTCCTGCTCCACGCAGGCCGGATCGTCGCGCAGGGGCCGCCGGAACAGGTCTTGACGGCGGCGAATTTGCAGGACGTTTACGGCGCGCGGGTCTGGGTGCGCCCTCACCCCGCGTCGGGCCGTCCGCTCGTCCTGACCCTGCCCGATCTGCCGGACGTGGCCAAAATGCCGCGCGCCCTGCGGGTCCATGTCATCTGCGGCGGCGGCACGGGAACGCGCCTGCTGCTGGCTCTGCACGGTCGGGGTTATGGGGTGACGGCGGCGGGGCTGAACGAGGGCGACACCGACGCCGAAGTCGCGCAGATGCTGAATATCCCGTTCGCCCGCGAAGCGTCGTTTTCCCCCCTGTCCCCGGAGGCGCTCGCCGAGGCCGCGCGCCTGGCGCACTCGGCGGACGTCGTCCTGCTGACCCCCGTTCCATTCGGACGGGCGAATCTGGCGAATCTCGAAGCGGCTCTTGCCTTGCGCCGGGCCGGCAAGCCGGTCCTCTGCCTGAACGACCCCGACGAGGACTTTGCCGCCCGCGACTTCACGGGCGGGGCGGCGGGTACACTCTGGCGGGAGTTGCTGGCGTCCGGCGCGGAGACGGCCGCCACGCCCGAAGCCGCGCTGCGTCTTTTGGAAAGTGAGAATTATGGAAGTGATGATTGAGCACACGCTGGAGCCGGAGGTCGCCGGACCCGCCCCGCGCCGGACGCGGCTGCCGCTGCGGGTGTCGCTGCTGCTGGCGGTGGCAGTCCTGCTGCTCGGCATGTTCGTCCTGGGCAGCGGGCGTGCCCTCTGGGAAGCAACCCGGTTGAGCTGGCTGGCGGCGGCAGGCCATACGGCGACCGGCCGCATCGTCCGCATCGAGGGGGAGCCGTCTGAGGTTAAGGGGCAGCCGCCGCGCCCAGTCGCCGTCCGCTATGCCTGCGACCTGCCCGGTCCGCAGGGGGCAATCCACCGGGAAGGTTGGATTGGGCTAGGCCCGCCGTCTGCATCTTCCAATGGCCTGCCCCCAGTTATGGGTCTCGCTGGGGGGAAGCCCGCCTCCAAGCCCCCTGCCCTGGCGCCCGTTCTTCGGCTGGGCCAGCCCGTGCCGATCCGCTATGCGCCCTGGTTCGGCGGCGTCGCCAGCCAGCCGTGGCAGCCTGACCCGCGCGGCCGCGTCCTGACCCTGATCCTCTCCGGCAGCCTGGTGATGCTGGTCAGCCTGCTCTTATTGCGCCGGCTGCTGCGCTGGATGGGGGAGCGCCTGCACCTGCTGCGGCTGGGGACGGCGACGATCGGGACAATCACGCACAAGCGGACCGAGGCCGAGGACATGGTCCGCTATTTCCTGCGCTACGGGTATGCGTCGGGGCTGGGGGAAGGGCGGGAGCACGAGGAGCAGGTCAGCATGGACCAGTGGAAGCTGTTCCACGTCGGCCAGCCCGTGACCGTCCTGTACGACCCGGATCAGCCGGAGCGGGTCGGGCTGTACGCGCTGATCACGCATAAGTAGAGGCGGAAAGGGAGTGTGCAAAGTTTATGGTGAGTGAGGAACCAGCACTGGCAGGGGGAACCGGCACTGGAAGTGCCGGTCTACGCGAAGTGGAAGTGCCTCCGGCACTGAGGAACACCGTTCGCAGGCATCTTCTCTCGCAGGCATCTCCTCAGTCGCGGAGCGACTTTCACTGAGAGTAGGCCGGCACTTCCAGTGCCGGTTCCTCCTGCCAGTGCCGGTTCCTCCTGCCAGTGCCGGTTCCTCCTGCCAGTGCCGGTTCCTCCTGCCAGTGCCGGTTCCTCCTGCCAGTGCCGGTTCCTCCTGCCAGTGCCGGTTCCTCCTGCCAGTGCCGGTTCCTCATTTTGTACCCAGGCGGAAAGGGAGCGGAGGAAAAAAGAAGGAGGCAGGGAACCCTGCCCCTACTTCGGGACGATGCGGATCGTGATGCTTTCTCCCTGTTCCGTTGGGCGGCCCGACACGAGCGCGTCATAGTCGGCGCCATTGTACCTGATCGGGAACATGCCTTCCTGCGGCACGTCGCTCCGGGCGATGTCCATCTCCGCCGTGACCTTGATTCTGAATGTCATCGGCTCCTGAAGCGGTTTCGGAAGCGAGATTGCTTGACTGGGCAGCCCCTCGCCGTGCAGACGGACAAGCACTTGGCCGCTTTCAGGAAGGAACCGAAGTTCGGCGGCTTTCGTCTCGATGGCCCATACCAGCAGCGAATTCTGCAAGGTGTAGACCGGGTGGTCGCGGTAGAATGTCTCACGGCCAGTATCGGCGGTGTCAGTGGTGATAGAGGCCAGCGCCTTCGTGATGTCTCCATTCACGCGGGAAACGAAAACGTCATCCTGGGACGGGCGGGACTCCGAGAGAGTGTCGTTGACCATTGTAAGCATCTTTCCTTTCAACCGACTCCGGCCTTGATTCAGCCGGCTCTTGATCGTCGTCACGGGCAGGCCGAGGAATTCGGCGATGTCCTGGTGTGACTGTTCCCCCATGTAGAAAAGCGTGATCACCGCCCGCTGGCCTGCCGGCAAAGACTGAATGGCACGGCTGACTTCCGCCTGAAGCTGATGCCGCTCCGCGATCTCTTCCAGGTCGGGCGCAGAAGACGGCAGATGCTCGGCGGCTTGAATCGGAAGGGTACTCACCTGCTTGTTCCGTGTCAGACGGTCGCACTGCTTGAAGACGACCTTCCTGAACCAGACCGGAAACGCCTCCGGCGAGCGCAGGGTGTGCAGGGTACAGTATGCCTCCACGAACGCCTCCTGGGCGGCGTCTTGTCCCAGGTGGAAGCTTCCCAAGACCGTTGCGGCGTAGGCGACCGCCCTGTCTTGGAAGCGCCGGACGATCCAGTTGAACGCTTCCAGGTCTCCCGCCTGCGCCCGCCTCACCTGCCGCGCTGTCTCTTCATTGCTCATAATCGAGGGGTGCCTATGGATAAGACCCGACTTTGTGCGAAAAGGTTGAATCCCCTCCCGGCTCACAAGTTCGCCACCCTCCCCTGTTAGGGGAGGGACTCAGAAGAGTCTGCCTTGATACAATCGCCCCCGCCTCTTAACAAGAGGCGGGGGCGGTTTTTGTCCGAAGCCCTCCCCTAACAGGGGAGGGTGGCGAACTTGTGAGCCGGGAGGGGATTCTTCGGGTTTAGCTCCGCTCAACGGCGAACTCGCCCGCCTGCTCGGCGACTTCGCGGGCGACGGCCACGGCCTGACCCGTCGCCGCCAGCCCCAAGCCGTCCGCGACGCGCTGGCCGTACTCCCGGTCGCACTGGAGCAGGTGCCCCACCATGCGCTCCTGGATGTCGGGGTTGCACCGCTTCAGGTTGCCGACGAGGTTTGCGATCAGCTCATCTTGTTCGGCCTGTGAGAAGGTCCGGTAGCGTTCGCCGGCCTGGCCGTAGGGGTTCTTGCGCTCGATGGCCTCGCGGACCAGGTTGCCCTGGACATAGGGCGTGTGCGGCTTGCCGCCCTGCGCGGTCTCGACCAGGCCGCCCCGGCTGCTCGGCTCGTAGTTGACGTGCGGGTTCGGCCCCTGCTCCACATAATAAGCCATCTGGCCGTCGCGCTGGTTCGTGTAGACTTCCTTCTTGGCGCGGTTGATCGGGAGCTGCAAATAGTTCGCGCCGACCCGGTGGCGCTGCGTATCGGAATACGACAGCGTCCGGCCCTGGAGCATCTTGTCGTCAGAGAAGTCCAGGCCATCCACCAGGACGCCCGTGCCGAACGACGCCTGCTCGACCTCGGCGAAGTAGTTGACCGGGTTGCGGTCCAGCACCATGCGGCCTACGGGGAGCATCGGGAACTGCTCGACCGGCCAGAGCTTGGTGTCGTCGAGCGGGTCGAAGTCCAGCTCGGGGTGATCGTCGTCGGACATGATCTGGACGCAGAACTCCCATTCAGGGCAGTCGCCGCGCGCGATGGCCTCATACAAGTCCTGGGTGGCGTGGTTGAAGTTCGTCGCCTGGATGGCGTTGGCCTCGGCCTGGGTCAAGTTCTTGACGCCCGCCTTCGGGACCCAGTGGTACTTGATCAGGACGCCCTCGCCTTCGGCGTTGTACCACTTGTAGGTGTTGACGCCCGATCCCTCCATGTGCCGGTAATTGGCCGGGATGCCCCATTGGCTGAACAGCCAGGTGATGGTGTGCATCGTTTCGGGGCTGAGGGAGACGAAGTCGAACTGCCGGTTGGGGTCCTGGATGTTGGTGACAGGATCGGGTTTAAAGGCGTGGATGAAGTCCGGGAACTTGATGGCGTCCCGGATGAAGAATGTCTTGAGGTTGTTGCCGACCAGGTCCCAGTTGCCGTCCTCGGTGTAGAACTTGACCGCAAAGCCGCGCGGGTCGCGCAGGGTCTCGGGCGAGGTGCCGCCGTGGATGACGGTGGAAAAGCGCACGAAAACGGGTGTCCGCTTGCCCTTCTCCTGGAACAATTTGGCGCGGGTGTATTGGGAGACCGGCTCGTCGCCCACCGTGCCGTAGGCCTCGAAGTAGCCATGCGCCCCTGCGCCGCGCGCATGGACCACGCGCTCGGGAATGCGCTCACGGTCGAAGTGGGTGATCTTCTCGATAAACGGATAATTTTCCAGCGTCACCGGCCCGCGATTGCCGACCGTGCGCGAGTTCTGATTGTCATGGACCGGATGGCCCTGCCGGGTCGTCAGCGGCGGCTGCTCGTTGGCCGCCGGCTGCGTGGCCGCTTCGGGCGTCAGCCCGTGGCCGTTCTTGCCGTTTGTGTTGGGATCGCTCATGGAAGTGTGCGTTCCTTTCTAGAAATGCTGTGCGATAGTGTGGAGGAAAGCCTCCCAAAACTTCTTACCCATTATCCACAAACGCGAACTAAATTGCTATACGTCTTGGTCAAGCAACTCACCGGCGATTTTCGACGCCAGATACTCATAATCCGCCCGCAGAGGCCCTACTAAAAGCGGCTCCTGTTCAAGCCTTTCAATCAAGCCTTTGGCTAAATCTCTAATACACGCCTGACGATCATCCACAGCAACGCCACGCCGCTTGGAAGACCGCCAACGCTGCACAGCGACAGGAACGATAGCCTCGGCAGGCTGGGCGACAGGGCAGCCTTCGTCCCAGGCTTGCTTGATTGCCAGAATGAGCCGCGATGTTGTTTCCTCCGGCATAGGTTATGTGGCAGGCACGATGCAGCCCGGATCGTCCACGGTGGGCGCGTTGACCGACCTTGAGACGGCATAGGCTTCCATCGCGTCGGCAGGGTAGGGGGCCAGCAGGGGCAGCAAGTCGGGGGCGTCGGTGACGGAGCGGTCGAGCCACCGGCCCTCGTCTTCAGGGCGCAGGATGACCGGCATCCGGTCGTGGATCGGGGCGGTGACGGCGTTCGGCGCGGTGGTGATGATGGTGCAGGAGCGCAGGGGCGAGCCGTCCGGCGCGTGCCACTCATCCCACAGGCCCGCGAAGGCGAATAACCCCCCATCCTGGAGGCGGATGTGCATGGGCGTGCGCGGTGCCTTCTTGCCGGATGGCAGATCGGCTGTCGCGTCCTGCCATTCGTAGAAGCCGTCGGCGGGGATGAGGCAGCGGCGGCGCGATAGGGCCGTCCGAAACGTGGGCTTTTCGGCCAGCGTCTCGGCGCGCGCGTTGATCATCTTGTTGCCGATGGCCGGGTCTTTGGCCCAGGAGGGGATCAGACCCCAGTGGTAGCCTTGCAGGTGCCGCGCGCCGTTCTGCGTGACGACCAGGATGTCTTGAGTGGGCGCGATGTTGTAGCGCGGCGCGGCTTCGGCGATTGAGGGGGAGTCAGCCTCGGCGGCGAACCGTTCTTCCAGTTCGTCCAGCGTGTGGTGCAGGGTGAATCGTCCGCACATGGTATTTGTCCTCACGTCCCTAAAAAATAATGGAAAAAATTTCTTGACAGCAGGGCGAACCTGTGTTATAGTGGATTCAGCGCCGGGGTGCAAGTCCCGGCGGGAAAGACAACCCACCACGGTGCGTTTCCCCGCGCACCTGTAGAAGTCGCCGCCCGGTGTATCCCCGCACCGGGCGGCGATTTTGCGTCTAGTCTATTCCTCGAAATCTTCTTCCCCCAGATGCGGCGCGCGGGCGAGGCTGGCCCGCACCGAGTCCTCGACGAACCGCGCCACCACTTCTTCGGTCTCCAGGGTGCCGATCTGGCGGGTCAGGCCGGCGATCTGCGCGTCCAGGGCGGCCTGCGTCGCTGGATCGGTCTCGCCTGCTCGCTGACCGCGCAGGCCACGCCGCCGGTCCTTCAGTGCCTGATGCAGCGCCCGCCACTCGGCGGCGCGCGGCGTGTCGCCCAGAAACTCATCCACCATCTGATCCGTGTCCGTGTGTGCCATGCCTGAATCGTACCCGGATTCGGGCGAAAAACCCCGTATTTTCCCCTCTGAAAAAACCACAGAACCTCGCCGATAATGTTCCTAGACAGACGTCGCATGGCAAGATGCGTTTGAAGGAAACCTTATGACCCGTGGAGTCTATACCGCCGCCGCCGGAATGCTGGCGAACCAGGCGGCTCAGGACGCGATCTCGCAGAACCTCGCCAATGCCGGCACGACCGGCTACAAGGAAGACATCCCCCGCTTCGAGTCGTTCCAAGCGGCGCTGGCCACGCGGCTCTCCCCGGAAGACCAGGCTTCCATCGGCACGCTGGGCAGCGGGGCAGGTCTCAAGGATGAGACCACGAACTTCGCCGACGGCGGCCTGCAAAAGTCCGGCAACCCGCTGGATGTCGCCCTGACCGGTGATGCCGCCCTGGTGGTCCAGACGCCGCAAGGGCTGCGCCTAAGCCGCGATGGGTCCCTGAGCATGGATGCGCGGGGGACTCTGATCCAGACGAACGGCAGCCTGCCGGTTCTGGGCGATACCAACCAGCCCATCCGCATCCCGGCGAAGGCCAAAGACATTGTCATCAACCCGCGCGGCGAGGTCACGGCGGACGGTGTCCGCATCGGTCGCCTGCGGCTGGCGGGCCTGGCGGCCTCGGACCGGCCCGTGAAGATGGGTGACAACCAGTTCCGCGTTGCGACGCTGCGCCCGGCCTCGGCTTCCGCCACGGTCCGTCAGGGCTTCTTGGAGACGTCCAACGTCAACGTGGTCAAAGAAATGGTTTCGATGATCGCGATTATGCGCGCTTACGAGACCAACCAGAAGATGATGCAGGCCGAGGACGACGCGACCGGCAAGTCCGTCAACGAAGTCAGCAAGATTTAACACCCAACACACGGCTGGACTGTCTGCCGCCCCTGCGGGCTGCTGACGGAAGCCGACGACCCGCTCCCTCCGACCGAGGGGGCAGCACACAGGAGAACCCCGCATTATGATGCGCTCACTCTACACGGCGGCGACCGGCATGCAGGCCCAGCAGCTCAACATGGATGTTATCGCCAACAATCTTGCCAACGTCAACACGGTCGGCTTCAAGAAGAGCCGGGCGGACTTCCAGGACCTGCTGTATCAGGAGATGCGCCCCGCCGGCACGGCCGTCGCTCAGGGCGCGACCTCTCCCACCGGGCTGGAAGTCGGCCTGGGCGTCAAGCCCGGCGCGACCGAGACGATGTTCGACCAGGGAACGCTGCAAAACACGGGCAACACCATGGATGTCGCCATTGAAGGCGACGGGTTCTACAAAGTCCTTCTCCCGGACGGCACGAACGGGTATACGCGCGACGGGGCCTTCAAGCGCGATGTTCAGGGCAAGCTCGTCAATTCCGATGGCTTCGCGATCCAGCCCGAAGTGACAGTCCCTGCGGATGCCACTTCGGTTGCCGTCGGCAAGGACGGCACTGTCTCGATCACGCGCGGCAGCAGTAACACCCCCGAGAACATCGGCAAAATCACCTTGACCCGGTTCTCCAACCCGGCGGGCCTCCAGCACCTCGGCGGCAACAATTTTCAGGAAACCCCCGCGTCGGGTTCCCCCACCGACGGCACCCCTGGCCAGGCCGGCTTTGGACAACTCGCGCAGGGGACTCTGGAAATGTCCAATGTCCAGATCGTGCAGGAGATGGTCAACATGATCACCGCCCAGCGCGCCTATGAGGTCAACTCCAAAGCCATCCAAACCTCCGACGAGATGCTCCAAACCGCGAACCAGCTCAAGCGCTAGGGGAGAAGTCGCGCCATGAAACTCGCCGCCCTGCTCCTGTTGGCCGCTGTCGCCGGCCCCGTCGGCGCCGCGCCGGTCCACATCGCCCTGAAGCCTGCCGCCGCTGTGTCGCCCAACGCCGATGGCTTCTTCACCCTCGCGTCTGTGGCCGACGTCACCGGCGGCGGGACCGCCCTGCGCGCTCGCCTCGCCGCTGTTCCCATTGGCCGCGCCCCCTTGTCCGGCGAGAGCCGCCGCGTGACGCGCGGCGACCTGGCTCTGAAGCTGCGGCAGGCGGGCTGCGACCCCGAAAAGGCCGCCGTGCTGGAAGGCGCGGACGCGGCGGAGGTGACGGTGACGGATTCCGTTCCCGTAGGGGCGCGATTTATCACGCCCTCTTCTCCACCCGCTCAGGAGGGCGCGATTCATCGCGCCCCTACACAGACCCCGGTGAAGACCCAGGAGCCTCTCATCCACCGGGGGGACGCCGTCAGCATTGTCATCCAGAGCGGCCCGCTGACTATCACCGCCCCCGGCGTGGCCCGCGAGAACGGCGGCGCGGGGCAGACGATCCGAGTCCACCGCGAGGGCGTGATGACCGATCTTTCCGTCCAAGTCTTAGACGCACAGACCGTGCAGTTGGAGATCTGACCCATGAAACCGCTCCTTCACTCGCTGGCCCTTCTTGCGGTGGCCGCGACGATGGCCGCTTCCGTCCAGGCCGATTCGCTCTTCCCAGGGAGCAGCACCGATGTCGCCAAAACAAGTGTCGCCAAAACAAGCGCCGCTTCCGTGTCTCTGTTCTCAGACAACAAGGCCCGCCATGTGGGCGACACGCTGACCATCGTGATCAACGAGAACGCCTCGACGACTTCGCAGGCCAGCACCAAGACCTCCAAAAACGAGAACCTGAACTATGGTCCCGGTTTCGGCCCGATCCTGCACAACCTCCCGACGTTTGGACTGAGTGGCAGCATCGGCAGCAACGCCAGCGGCAGCACGAACCGGACGGACAACCTTGCCGCCAGCATCGCCGTCACCGTCACCCAGGTCCTGCCGAACGGCAACCTCGCCATCGAGGGCAAGCGCAAGGTGGGCATGAACGCCGAAACGCAGGAGATTACGCTGACCGGCGTCGTCCGCCCCCAGGACATCGCCTACGACAACACGATCCAGTCGCCCCTGGTTGCCAACGCCCAGATCAAATACGGCGGGCGCGGCCCGGTCGGGGACAAGCAGCACGACGGCATCATCAGCCGCATTTTTAAGTTCCTGTTTTGATGGTCTCTCGTTTGAGGGCGCAAACGCCGATAAACATACCAGAGTCATCCATGAAAACACTTAAACTCATCCCCATGGTTTTCGCGCTGGTTGCCCTGACGCCCGTGGCCCAGGCGCAGACGCGGCTCAAGGACATCGCCGTCGTGCAGGGCGTCCGGGGCAACCAGCTTGTTGGCTACGGCCTGGTCGTCGGCCTGAGCGGGACGGGCGATGGGACTGGGGCGACGTTCACGCCGCAGTCGGTCGCCTCGCTGCTCCAGAAGTTCGGCGTCACCGTGCCGCCGGGTGCCTTGAAACTCAAAAACGTGGCCGCCGTCATGGTCACGGCCACTCTGCCGGCGTTCGTCAAAAACGGCAGCGCCATTGATGTGACGGTCAGCAGCCTCGGCGACGCCCAATCCCTGCAAGGCGGGACGCTGCTCCAGACGCCGCTGCAAGCGGCCAACAACCGGGTCTACGCAGTCGCGCAGGGGCCGCTCTCAGTCGGCGGGTTCCTCGCCGGTGGCGGGGCAGGGGGCGGCGTCGCCAAAAACTTCGTTACCGTGGGCCGCATCCCCGGCGGCGCCCTGGTCGAGCAGGACGTGCCGACGACGCTGCTGGGCGGGGCGCAGGGCGCGCTGGAAGTGACCCTGAACCACCCGGATTTCACCACGGCGGCCCGGCTGGTCAATGCGATCAATGCCCACATGCCCCTCGGCGCAACCGGGGCCAGCGCCGAAGACGCGGCGACGGTCCGCGTGGCCTTCGCGCCTGGGACTCCGCCCGTGTCGCTGATCGCCGCGCTGGAATCGGTCCCCGTCGAGACGGATGAGGTCGCCAAAGTCGTCATCAACGAGCGGACGGGGACCGTGGTCATGGGCGGCAACGTGGACGTGACTGCCTGCGCCGTCGCCCACGGCAATCTGACCGTCTCGGTCGCCAACGCGCCGGTCATCGCGCAGCCTGGGCCATTTTCCAACGGCACAACGGTGACCGCCCCGCGCAAGATCGTCACCGTCCATGAGGGCGATGAGCGCCTCATTCCTGTGCCGAGCAGCACGACATTGGACAAGGTCGTCCACTCGCTGAACGCGCTGGGTGTCACGCCGCGCGACTTGATCGCCATTTTACAGGCCATGAAGGAAGCCGGCGCGCTTCATGCCGAAATCGAGGTGCAATAATTATGCTCCGTGTCGAGACAGCCGCCCCGCCCGCCCTGGACAAAAAGCACTTGGAGCTGAAGAAAGCGACCCAGCAGTTCGAGGGCTACTTCCTCCATGAACTGCTCAAAGAGATGCGTAAGACCGTCCCCGACGACAAGCTGCTCGGCGACCAGGGCCACGGCCAGGAGACCTTCCGGGACATGATGGACCAGACGCTGACCGACTCGATGTCCAGCCGGGGCGATGTGGGTATCGCCAAGATGATGTACGACCAGCTTGCCCCATCCCTCGGAGACACTCCCCAGGGGGACAGGCCGAAGACGGACAAGAAGGCATAACAAGAAGGCGTAGCATGATGCACGAACCCAAACAGATTATGCAGGTCCTGCGGGACGAGCTGGCGCTGCAAACGCGCCACTGCAAGCTGCTGGAAGCACAGGAGCAGGCGCTGCTCACCTGCGACCGGGGGCGCTTCGCTTCCCTCCAAGAAGAGCACTGCGGGATGCTGGCTGCCCTGGAAGCGCAGGACGACGTGCGGCGGACCACCCTCACGGACGAGGCCGGTGCGCCCCTGACGTTGTCCGCCCTGAAGGAGAGGCTGCCCGCCGCAAGCCTGCCCGGACTGCCCGCCCTCGAAGACGGGCTGCGGCGGACTCTGGACCGGGTGCAGGCGCTGACTCGCTCTAACCAGAAGCTCATCCAGAACGAACTGAATTATCTTGCGTTCACGCTGGACCTCTTTGTGGAGGCGGGACGCACGGCTGACAACGGCTACGGCGGGGGCGGAAGGCTGACGGGCCGCCTGCTGCTCGACCGCCGCGCCTAGCCCAGAGAGGATTTAACATGCCGGGGACATTTTTCGGGATCGAGATCGGCCGCACGGGACTGGCCGCTGCACAGGTCGGCCAGGACGTGACGGGCCACAACATTGCCAACGCCGGCACCGAAGGCTATTCCGTGCAGTCGGTGGATCAGATGGCGACCGACATGATCGCCTCCGACGACCACACCACGCTTCCCGTCGGTGAGGCTCTGGGTACAGGGGTCGCGATCAGCCGCATCCAGCGCGCTCGGGATCAGTTCCTGGACACGCAGGTGCGCGGCGCGACGGCCGGACAGAGCTACCAGTCGTCCCTCCAGGGCGCACTGGACCAGGTGGACTCTGCCTTCGGCGAGCCTTCGTCCACAGGGCTGAACTCGGCCCTGAGCACATTCTTCAACGGATTCCGGGACTTGTCCAATAACCCGGAAGACCTGGGCATCCGCGCGACGACCATCCAGAAGGGGGACGCGCTGGTGCAGGTCATGCAGGGCGTCCAGCAGCGGCTGACGTCCGTCAGCACAACGCTGACCCAGCACATCGCCGCCGATGTCCAGAGCTTGAACGCCTACGGCGCCCAGATCGCCGGGCTGAACGTCACCATCCGTCAGGAGAGCGCATCGGGCCACCCGGTCAACGGGCTGCTGGACCAGCGGGATCTGCTTCTTGACAAGGTCTCCGGCATCGCGAACGTTTCCACGACATCGAATGCCGACGGCACGGTCAACGTCGCCATCGGCAGCCAGGCGCTGGTGGTGGGGACGGACGCTTACACCGTCACGCAGAGCAGCCTGACCGCGGGCGGGGACTTAAAGCAGGGTGAGCTGGCCGGCTTGATCGAAGGCCAGAGCGAGGTCGGCGCCTATCAGGGCAAGCTCGACAGCCTGGCCGCGTCACTGGTGAATCAGGTCAACGACGCGCATCGGGGCGGCGCGGGTCTGGACGGGACGACGAACCTGGACTTTTTCACCGTCACGGCGGGCAAAGAGGCTTCCACAATCGCGGTCAATTCGGTTCTGGAAAGCCACCCGGAACAGCTTGCGGCGGCGGCCCGGCCGGTTCCACCCGCCTCGCCCGTCCCGCCTCAAAGCGATGCAGCCAATGCTGCCCTTCTTGCCGGTCTGAAAAACAAGACGGACACGACGCCCGGCGACGTGCTTTATAACAACACCCTCCAGGGCTTCTACCAGAAGACGGTCTCCGATGCCGGCGGGCGGGCCGCCAGCGCCAAGTCTGCCTCAGACAGCGCCGGGGCGACACTCACGCAGCTCACCCAGCAGCGCAACTCGGTGACGGGCGTTTCCACCGACTCGGAGATGATCAACATGCTGAGGTATCAGCGCGCCTATCAGGCGTCCGCCCGCGTCGTGCAGACGATGGACGACATGGTGGGGACGCTGATCAACAATTTGTTTTCCGGGCGCTAATCGTTGAAGATATGGAATAAAGAGAAGGGCAGAAACAATGCGGATCACCAACAGTCTTCAATATGGGAACCTTCAGCAGAATGTCGAGACCAGCCTGGAGAACCTCAACGCCGTCCAAAGGCAGATCTCGACGGGAAAAAAGCTCACGAACTTCGCCGATGACCCCTCCGGGGCGTCTGAGTCGATGTCCCTCCGCAGCGCGCAGGCGGACAACACGCAGTATCAGCGGGACGCGGACTCGGCCAAGTCCTATCTGTCCGCCGCCGACAGCGCCCTGTCGAGCGTCAACACGATCGTCCAGTCCGCGCGTCAGATTGCCCTTCAGGGCGCCAGCGCGAGCCAGTCCCCGGACGGCCTCAAGGCTCTAAGCAGCCAGGTGGACGGCATCATCGCGCAGGTGACCCAGCTCGCCAACACCGATCTGCATGGCACTTATTTGTTTGGTGGAACACAGACGAAGTCGCCGCCCTTCGACGCCGGCCAAAACTACCAGGGCAACACGCAGTCGCTCTCCGCCGGCATCGGGCCGGGCTACTCCATCCAGACCAGCGCCGTCGGGAGCGCCGTCTTTGGCCCCACGTTCGCCGCGCTCCAGTCGCTGAGGCAGCACCTCTCGGACGCCGCTGCAGGCACCGCCGGCGCCGGCGCCGGGGTCTCCGCCGACATCACGCGGGTGGATGCCGGGCTGACCGCAATCACTGCCGCGCAGTCCACCATCGGCGCCAAGAGCAGCGAGGTGGACGCCGTCAAACAGCAGCTCACGCGGGCGCAGGTCGGTTACGAGGATGCGATCTCCAGCATCGAGGACGTGGACTTGGCCTCGGCCTATGTCAAGCTCCAGAGCGCGCAGAATGTTTACCAGGCTTCCCTAGCGACCACGGCCAAGGCGGCTCAGTATAGCCTCACGGATTATCTGCACTAGAATTCGTCGGAACAACGAGGAGTAACCATGTTCATGCATATCGAAACCACGCGCTTCGGCGCCCTTGACGTGGAGGATCGGAAGGTGATCACCTTCCCGGACGGGATGCCCGGCTTCGAGGAGCACCGCCTGTTCACCCTGGTCCCGCACCACACGGCGGACGGCGGCAAGGGCAGCCCGTTCGTCTGGCTCCAGTCCCTAGAGGACGGCGAGCTGGCCTTCCTGGCGATGGAACCGCACCAAGCCTTCCCCGACTACGCCCCGCGCGTCCCGCGCGCCGAGCTGGAGTCGCTGGCGCTGACCGAGGAAGCCGCCCGTCCCCGCCTGTATTCACTGCTGACCATTCCCCAGGGCGACCCCGCCGGCATCACCGCGAACCTGATGGCCCCGGTCGTCGTCAACGCCCGCGCGCGCGTGGCGAAGCAGATCGTCCTAAATACGGACCAGTACGGCCTGCGCCACCGCCTCCTGCCGGGAGAGTAGAGTGCTGGACGGGTGACAACTCCCCGTGGCTAAAGCCAGGGGCTTCCGCCTGACACGCAGGCGACAGCCTCTTAACCGAAGCGGGGGCTACTCTGGACTTTCACCACGGCCATGTTGTCCCAGGGCAAGTGTTCGTTT
>JAABUR0100001295.1_pt1 | contig 45857 bp, 42 predicted proteins | sample 5560091 | NCBI WGS metagenome assembly JAABUR01 (sample SAMN10711879, study PRJNA513375) | rock metagenome | isolation source: Antarctica rocks | place: Antarctica: Victoria Land, University Valley sud | reverse complement strand
AGCACCGTCGCGACCTTCAAAGCGAATTGGAGCGCCATCATCGCGGAAATACTCGCATTGCGCAGCACCAGCAACACTGTAATTCGCACGATGGACATTTACAATCCCTTCGTCAAACAGTTTCCGGCGCTTAAGTTTTACCTAGAGGACGCTAACAACTACATCGCCGCTACTTCAGCCGCCAACAACATTCCGTACGCGAAAGTTTATCAAGCCTTCAACGGCGTGAACGGTGATGAAGACGCGGGCGACAAAGGCTACATCTCGCCTTACGATCCTTCGGGAGTGCATCCGGGCGAACTCGGCCACAAAGTAATCGCAGACCTCTTCCGCAATCTCGGCTACGCCACAGGACAAAGCGCGCCCGTGCTGCTCACCGAAGCAAACACAACACGCGCCGCCGCCGTTGATTCCGTCACGCTCGTGCGCGATCCTTTTCCCGTTTTCACTTCGCGCAATTTCAGCGCCGACAATCGCACGCGCATCACGCTCTTCGCCGCTAACCTTGTGCTTCAACCCAATGAGGGCGCTTCCGCTGTCACCGCGCAAGCCGAAGATTCACTGCGCAGAATTTACGCGCTCACAGTTGAATACGTCGGGACAGTTCCGAACGTTGATTCATTAACACAGGTCATCGTGAAATTACCGGACGAACTCGCGGGCGGCGGAGACGTGTCCGTGAGCATCAGCCTGCGCGGAGCAACGAGCAACAAAGCGCTCCTTAGCATCAAGCAATCGGCGAGCAATTAATTGAACGCTGAGATTTAGACGGCGTGAGAAAGCATCTTGGGAGATATTATCGGGCGGGTGGCTTCGACAAATGATGAACCGTGCCGTTTTCAATTAGCACCAAAGATTAACTTTCAAAGGTACACTTCATGAAACGACTTTCCTCCATTCTCGTAATCGTTCTGTGCCTCTTCTTAAACATCACGCCGATTCGCGCTGCTTCGGCGAAAGAGTCTTGGAACAAAGTTCGCTCGAAGAATTTCACGCTCGTCGGCAACGCAAGCGATAAAGACATACGAAAAGTTGCGACGCGGCTCGAACAATTCCGCGACGTTTTTTCGCGCCTATTCCCGAAAGCCAAATTCACGTCGCCCATCCCGACAACGGTGATCGTCTTCAAAAGCGACAATTCCTATAAACCGTTCAAGCCGCTTTATCAGGGAAAGCCCGCCAACGTTGCAGGGTATTTTCAATCCGGCGAAGACGTGAATTATATTACGCTCACCACTGAAACAAGCGCCGAGAATCCGTATCGCACAATCTTTCATGAGTACGTTCACCTGCTCGTCAACAACACGCTGCGCACGCCTCCGCCCGTTTGGTTCAACGAAGGATTAGCCGAATACTACAGCACTTTTGAAATCGAAGGCGGCGATAAAAAAGCGCAACTCGGTAACATCATTGCCAATCACGTATTGCTTTTGCGTGAGAAATTTATTCCGTTGCGCTCTCTGCTCGCCGTCGGCATGGACTCTCCGCTTTATAACGAGCGCAGCAAGCAAAGCGTCTTCTACGCAGAATCTTGGGCGCTGATGCACTACTTGATTCTCGGCAACAACGGCGCGCGCAAACTGCAACTCGGCGAACTTCTCAACCGATTAGCCGCTGGCGCTTCAATTGACGACGCTTTCCGGCAGGCTTTCAAAACAGACTATGAAGGGCTTGAAAAAGAGTTGCGCGACTACGTCAAACGCAACAGCTATTCGGCGCAACTCGCCACCTTCGACCAGAAGCTAGAGTTCGACTCGGAAATGCAGAGCGCGCCCATGACAGAAGCGGAAGCGCAATTTTATCTCGGCGATCTACTGCTTCACATCAATCGTTTAGACGACGCCGCCACAAAATTGCAACAGGCGCTGGCGCTCGATGCGAATCAGAGCGCGGCGCACGCTTCACTCGGGCTGACGCGCATGAGGCAAAAACAGTTTGCCGAAGCGAAAGCGCATTTAGAGCAGGCCGTCGCGGGCAATTCGCAAAATTATCTGGCGCATTACTACTACGCTTACACGCTCAGTCGTGAAGGAATGAACGAAGCGCAGTTTGCGACGGGCTATCCGGCGGATGCTGCCGCAACGATGCGCGCCGAACTGCATAAGGCGATAAATCTTAATCCGAACTTTCCAGAATCCTACAGCCTTTTGGCCTTCGTCAATCTCGTCACGAACGAGCAATTGGATCAGTCCATCGGTTTGCTCAAACGTGCCATCGCGCTTGCGCCCGGTCGTGAGCATTACACTTATGTCCTCGCGCAAATCTATCTGCGCAAACAAGATTTCAAGACCGCGCGCCAACTCCTCGAACCGCTTGCGCGCAGCACAAGCAACGGCACAGACACGCAACTGCGCGCCCACGCACAAGCGTTGCTCAATTCCATCGCGTCTATGGAAGAGCAAATGGCGCGCTACAAATCCCGCGAAAACAGTTCGTCCGGCGATGCGGAGTCAACGCCAGTTCTACGAACAGAGCGAAACTCTGCGAATGCGGAAAACGCCAAGCCGTCTGAACCGTTTGACGAAAAGGCGGCGATGAAAGCCGCCATGCACTCCGCCATACAGGACGCGCTCAGAAAGCCCGGCGCAGATGAAACGCGAGCGCGTGGACTGCTTCAGCGCATTGATTGCGACGCGAAAGGCGCGACCTTCAACGTCAAAGTCGGCGAGCGCATATTGAAGCTACGCAGCGCGGATTTTGCGAGCGTTAGTTTCACGGCCTACACGCCGGACGCGAGCGGCGAGATAAACTGCGGCACGCGCAATCCTGCCAACGCCATCGTCGTCACCTATCGCCCGGCGAAAGACGCGCGCGTTAAGGTTGACGGCGAAATCGTCGCCATAGAATTTGTGCCGAAAGATTTTGAGCTGAAACCTTAAACAGAATGAACGCCGCAAGCCTGTGAGACGACGCGCAGCGTGTAGCAGAAGGTAATTCTATATCAGTTGTGTTGCTCTAACGCGCATCTTATGTGTTTTCGTCTTTTACATTTCGCTTCATCCAAAATACTAAAGCCCCGCCGATTGCAATATAAATCAAGACAAGAATAATAAATGCTTTTGATAATCCGCTATCCGCAACTTCAGGATTGATAGGATGTGAAGCTGCCATGAAGTTGGCGAAAAGCATGAATATCATAATCGCCGAGGCTCCTGCCCAAATTGCCAAAACGAAAAGGGTTTTAAGAATAACTAAACCGCGACTATCAATTGCAAGGCGATAATTGACAATGCCAAATGTTAGAACGAGACATGACACGGCGACACCAATGAGCGGTATAAGAAGGATAGCTATCGCTCCGATCATTTCCATGATTCATTCCTTTAACAAGCGAAACGTACAAAGCAACACAGCGCGTTTTATGTTTAAGAGTATTTGTTGACGATTTCCATCACCGCGCCGAGCAGCGTGCCGTTTGTAGAGATAGCGTTGCCGCCGTGAATCGTCCGTACACCACGCCAATCCGTAAACGTGCCGCCCGCTTCTTCGATAATCGGTAACAGCGCCGCGCAGTCCCACACGTTCATTACCGGATCAAGCATCACGTCGGCGCGTCCCGTCGCCACCAGCGCATGGCCGTAAGCATCGCCCCACGTCCGGCGCGCTTTCACGCGCGATTGCAACTCGTCTGAAGCCTTACCAAAGCCGTGTGCCGCGCACGTTCCGAAATCCGTTGATAACAACAACGATTCATCGAGCGATGCGGTTGAAGAAACACGCGTCCGTTCACCGTTCCAGAAACAACCCGTTCCGCGCGCCGCATAAATGATCTCGCCGAGCGCCGGAAGATTGATGACGCCAAGCATAGGTTCATCATCAATTTCCAAACCGATCAGCACTGCGTAAAGCGGCACGCCGTGAACAAACGAATACGTGCCGTCAATCGGATCGACAATCCAACGCCTGCCGGACGTGCCTTCGCGCGCCGCTTCTTCTTCGCCGAGAATCGCATCATGCGGAAATCTCTCCGTGATGCGCGCGCGCAAATAGCTTTCGGCTTCCGCGTCTGCCGCCGTAACAAACGAGCCGTCGGCCTTAACGTTTGTCGTCTCGGCGGTCAAGCGATGAAAGTAACGCAAAGTGATGTCGCCCGCGCCGCGCGCTATCTCAACTGCGAAGTCGAGCAGCGACGAAAGATCGGCGACGTCATTTTCGTTTCGTTTCATCACTCCGCTCGCTCTCCGCCCTTCACGCTTCTTCGCGCGAGTTCATCACGCACCACGTCGAGCTTTACATTGCGTTCAACCAGCAGCACCATCAAGTGATAAAGAAGATCGGATGTTTCACTGGCGAGCGCCGCCGTGTCTTCATTTTTCGCCGCGATGATCGTTTCCGCCGATTCCTCGCCAACCTTCTTCAAGATTTTGTCCAAGCCTTTATCGAACAGATACGTTGTGTACGATCCCTGCGGCATTTCCTTTTTACGATTTTCGATCACCTCATAAAGCGTATCGAGCACCGCGCCCAAGTCATGCGCTTTATCGCCGCCACTGTTATCCACAACATCTAAACTTGACGCACGCACTTCTTCGAGTTCGTTGTAAAAGCAAGATTGCGCGCCTGTATGACAGGCTGGCCCGGCGGGTTCAACCAACACGACAAGCGCATCTTTATCGCAATCTATTCGCACATCCAAGACGCGCTGCGTGTTGCCGGACGTTTCGCCTTTGTGCCACAACGTCTCACGCGAGCGCGACCAGAACCACGTTTCACGCTCATCGAGCGTCCGCGCCAGACTCTCCGCGTTCATGTAAGCGAGCGTCAGCACTTCCTTTGTGCGCGCGTCCTGCACAATCGCGGGCACAAGACCACGCTCGTCAAACTTTACGTCTTCAATCTTAATCATCGCATCACAATCCCACGCTCGCGCAAATAATCTTTCACTTCACCGATTTTCAATTGACCGAAATGAAACAGCGTCGCGGCAAGCACTGCGCTCGCTCCGCCCGCCGTCAACGCTTCGTAAAAATGTTCGAGTTGCCCCGCGCCTCCCGAAGCGATCACAGGAATCCGCACTGCGCCGGAAACCGCGCGCGTCAATTCAATGTCGTAGCCGTCGCCTGTTCCGTCCGCGTCCATACTCGTTAAAAGTATTTCGCCCGCGCCGAGCCGCTCCGCGCGCGCAGCCCATTCAACTGCATCCCATCCGACATTCTCGCGCCCGCCATGCGTCCACACGTCCCAACCATCTTCAGGCCGCGATGCGTTCCTACGTCTGGCGTCAATCGCCACAACCATACACTGGCTGCCGAAGACTGCCGCGCCGTCAGTGATTAATTCGGGACGCTTCACCGCCGCCGTGTTCAGCGAAACTTTATCCGCGCCCGCGCGCAACACCGCACGCACGTCTTCGACAGAATTGATGCCGCCGCCGACCGTCAACGGAATAAAAACTTCGTCGGCTACCTTTCGCACAAGCTGCGCGACGATAGCGCGTTTGTCCGACGACGCAGTGATGTCCAAAAACGTCAACTCGTCTGCACCTTCCAGATCGTAACGCCTACCCTGCTCGACAGGATCGCCCGCGTCAACTAATGACACGAAGCGCAAGCCTTTGACCACGCGTCCACGATCAACATCAAGACATGGAATAATACGTTTCGCTAACATCAAATTTCACGAAGAAGTATTTGCCACAGAAACAAAGCGCGTAGTGTAATCCGCGATGCTGATAGCGTGTTGTCTCAATCGGGCTGAGCGGATAGGCTCGCTCAATCTACACATGACAATGCACAAAAACAATTATCCTGTAACATATTTTTGCCCGGCTTTGCCAACAATTCACTTTCCAGCTTCTATTTTGGGCAATTTATCTTTGCTAGGCTTTGCTAGGTTGTGTTGACATAAGAACGGATTTTATAAGTTGCCACTAAGTACAGGACAAAAATAGTTCTTTGAAACTGCATAAAAGGCCATCATGCCGGTATCCTTAACCTGATTTATCGCCAAACAAATCGGGAAAGGACGCAAAGCATCATGGCCGACATTCGCCTGTTGGAGCGAACGCTTGCCGAGAATGTAACTTGGAACAAAGCGCGAATCAACTTTTTGGCTAAGTTCCTCGTGGCACTTGTTCAAGTCAAGACTATCAACCTCGCCCAAGTCTCTAAGGTTCTGAGCGGGCGGGCTAAACCTGATTCGCATTACAAGCGGATTCAGCGATTCCTGAGATTCTTCCCGCTGCCCTTTGCGGAACTGGCTCGTTTCGTAATTGCGCTGATTGGACTCAAGCCGCCTTTTGTTATCACGATTGATCGCACCGATTGGTACTTGGGTGAGACGCCGCTCAATGTGTTGATGCTGGGCATCAATTATCAAGGGATAAGTTTCCCTCTGCTGTGGACTATTCTTGAGAAGAAAGGCTGCTCGGACACGGCTGAGCGGATTGCTTTGATGCACGACTACACGCGACTTTTCGGGATTGAAACCATTGCGTTTATTTGTGCTGACCGCGAGTTTATCGGGGTCGAGTGGCTTGCTTTTCTGTGTCGGCAGCGAATTAAATTCCGGCTGCGCATCAAAGAGAACATTCTGGTGGCGAACTCTCGAAACCTTCGGATGGTCGCGGCGAGAAATCTGTTTCGCACACAGAAAGCAGGTGCCGCCGTGTTGCTTTCGGGGCCACGCCAAGTCTTGGGACAAGCTCTTGCTGTGATGGGTATGCGTCGTGCTGACGGCGAATATGTGATTGTCGTGAGCACCGAAGAAAGTGAACTGCTGCTCTCCGATTATGCACGGCGATGGGGAGTGGAAACTTTGTTCGGTTGTTTGAAGACGAGGGGCTTTTGTTTGGAAGCAACGCACGTCACAGATAAAGATAGATTGAGAAAGTTGATTGCTTTGATGGCGTTGGCCTTCTGTTGGGCTTATCGCACGGGTCAGTGGTTGACGCGCACCGATGCGTTGCAGATCAAGAAGCATGGTCGTTTGGCTAAAAGTATCTTTCGTCATGGCTTCGACCATTTGAGGCGAATATTATGTAATCAGGATTGCTTGTCGGAACGGATTACATTCCAAAGGCTTTGCAAGCTTTTGTCCTGTACTTAGAAGTTGCCACTAGCTTTAGCTAGTGGATTCTTGAATCTAAGGCAAGCGGCTTTAGCCAAATCAATTCTGATAAGTTTTCCTTTTGGCTTGAGTCTCATTTAAGCTAAAGCGAAAAAGATGATTTATTGATTATGTTCGGCTAAAGCCGCTTGCCTTTTGCAACCTTCTCCACGAGGCTTATGCTAGTGGCAATTGATAAGCACATCCTTATGTCAACACAACCTAGGCTTTGCCTAAAAAGGTCTGATTTCGAGTGACTTTTTGGGCAGGCAGAAAGGTTTTTAGGCAAAGCCTCTTTGCTAGATACTTCGTTCGCATCTGCATACTACGTTCGCACTTCCATTAAAAGCTTCAAATTTCTGAATAAAACCGGGCGCATTTGCTCGATGTGAGAGCAAAGTGCGAACGAAGTATCACTTTAGTTGCTGCCCTATAAAACTTTATCAAGATTCTCCATGCAAACGATAAGTCTATATTTCCGTGCAACTTACGGAGCCACGCGGCTATTCAAGAAATGTGGCACAAGCCTTGTAATGAGCATAGTCAGATCGTTACGAAAAATAAAATCGCTTTTGCTCAAAAGGAGAATCCATCATGTTACGCCGCATCAAAACCTACATCACCGTTATCAGTTTACTTCTCGCTTCGTTTGCCCCCGTCGCCACGTTTGCAGCGCCCGCCAATCAGGGCACTGCGCCAAGGGGGAGAGCCAAGAAGCTCGCTCCCGAATTTGCAACTGTCCCGAACTCTTCGGCGACTGTGCGCACGTTGATTCAAACCAAAGGCGCTCCTTCTTCCGCGCAAGACGATGCAATCAACAACGCCCGCGGCAGCAAGCGCGCCAGTTACGCCGGGCTTAATACCGTTGTCGCGGATGTTCCGCTCAATATGGTAGCAACACTTGCCGCACGCGACGATGTGGAATATGTCTCGCCTGATCGCCCCGTGAAAGTACAGGCTAATTTAACGAACGATACGATTGGAGCAACACAGGTGCAGGACGGTTCGGCGGGCAAGAAGTCCGGCTTGAGCGGCAAGGGCGTGACCATCGCCGTGCTCGATAGCGGCATCAGCGCCAACCATCCAGACTTTATGGACAAGAAGAACTCGCGCGTCATCGCGTCAGTTGATTTCTCCGGCAGCGCGAAAACCGGCGACGCAGATGGTCACGGCACGGGCGTGGCGGGCGTGGCGGCTGGCAGCGGCGCGGCGTCAACGGGCTACGAATCCAACTACGGCGGCGTTGCGCCGGAAGCGAGCCTCGTTGATGTGCGCGTGTTGGACGAGCACGGCGTCGGACGCACAAGCAATGTGCTGGCGGCGATCAACTGGGTCATCGAAAATAGCGCACGCTTAAACATCCGCGTCGTTAATATGAGCTTCGGTGCGCCCGTGCGCGAATCGTTTCGCATTGATCCGGTTTGCAAGGCCGTCGAAGCGGCGACGCGCGCCGGACTCGTTGTTGTCAGCAGCGCTGGCAATGCAGGCCACACGGAACAGATCACAGGCTATAACACCGACGGTACGCCGATTTACCGCCTCGTCTACGGAGCCATCAGCAGCCCCGCCAACAGTCCTTACGTGATTACGGTCGGCGCGACTGATTCACACGGCACAACGCGCCGTTCGGACGATACAGTTGCCGCTTTCTCCTCGAAAGGCCCGACGCTTTACGATCATATCGCCAAGCCCGATATCGTTGCCCCCGGCAGACGCATCGTCGCCGCCATGTCGCAAGAACCAAACACGACGATTGCAAGCGAGTATCCTGCAAGAATTGTCCAGCCCGTTTCGGGCGGCGCGATGGCGAAGGCTTACTTCAACTACTCCGGCACATCTTTCGCCGCCCCCGTCATCGCAGGCACAGTGGCGCTGATGCTTCAGGCCAACAAATCTCTCACGCCGCTTCTCGTCAAAGTCGTATTGACGCGCACCGCGCAACAACTTCCCGGCGCGACTTTTACTAAAAAAGCGCAAGGCGTTTTCTCGCAGGGCGCAGGACTTGTGAACGCACCCGGCGCAGTTGAAATGGCGCGCGCCATTGTGCCGAATGCGAATCATTTGAAAGCAGGCGATAAACTTTTCAACTCAAACGTCACGCTCCAATCATTGAGCCAATCCGTTGCCATCGGCGGTGAAAATGTCGCGCTCGCATCGCGCATTCTTTACGCCAACGGCGTGGTCTTCGCCAACAAGCCGTTCCTGACAAACGGCATTCTACTGAGCGACGGACTTATTATGAGCGACGGCTTGATTATGTCAGATGGCTTGATTATGAGCGACGGCTTGTTAGTCAGCGACGGACTTTTAATGAGCGACGGACTGCTCGTGAGCGATGGTTTACTGGTCAGCGACGGCTTCCATCGCGGTGATGCGATTGTACACGGCGATAAGCTGCTCTTGAGCGACGGCCTTCTAGTCAGCGACGGTCTTATGTTGAGCGACGGCCTTCTGGTCAGCGACGGGCTTCTGGTTTCTGATGGGCTTCTGGTTTCCGACGGTCTTATGCTGAGCGATGGTCGCCTTCTCCGTGACGGTCTCTTGGTCAGCGATGGTCTACTCGTCTCGGATGGTCATTTGTATAAAGATGGTCTGCTCGTCTCGGATGGTCTGCTGGTCAGCGATGGTCTCTTGGTCAGCGATGGACTTATCATGAGCGACGGGCTTCTCGTTAGCGATGGACTTCTGGTGAGTGACGGCTTACTGGTCAGTGACGGTCTGCTCGTGAGTGATGGATTGTTAGTAAGCGACGGGTTGCTGGTAAGTGATGGCTTGTTGGTCAGCGACGGGCTTCTCATGTCAGATGGCTTACTGGTAAGCGACGGACTCTTGGTCAGCGACTAATCCAGACCACCACAAATTCCCCGAAAGAGAGCGGCGTTGATCTTAAAGGTCAACGCCGCTCTCTTTTTGCTGTTCGTCGCGCGTAAACTTTCAGAGCTACACACGCCAATTATTGAAGACGTTCAGAGAAAGTCATCCTTGTAGCATCTTTAAAACTAACTAATCGCTGACGGCGGATAATGGCGTGGACGCCTTCATTGTACTCATGTTAAGTTTACGTCTGCTCAAGTCTCACTGTTCGCTAAATGTAGAGATGACTCGCGGCTTGAGTCTGCTGTTCCCGCGACCTATGATCCAAAACGTTTTTATCAATTGACGAGACACACAGGCACATGGCTAAACATCCGCAGACAGATCAAACTCTCAATAAAGGAGACTTTAAATGTGCGACCGGGATCATCAATCTGGCAGATGCACGCGTTCGCCTGCGCTCGCGTTTAGGCTCTAACCCAACGCGCGAAGTGCTCTTGAGCGAACTTGAAGCAGCACACCTCCTGCTCGATCAAGGGCTTTCGACTGAAGCCGAATTCTGGCTCGCTTCCCTGATTAAAGCCGCGCGCCATAATCCGCAACTCTTAGCTCAGGCGCGTTGCGAACTCTCAATCGCGCTCGAACAGCAAGGACGTTACGGCGAATCTCTCGAAGCCGTCCAGATGTATGAAACGCCGGAGTCGCGCGAAAAGTTGGATATGAATGCGGCACTCTCGCTGCGCGTCCAACTTAGTCTCGCTTACAACTACACAGATGATTTCCCGAAAGCCATCGCGCTCTTAAATACTGTCTTGCGCGAAATTGACGCGAGCGGTTCGGAATCGCAGAAGGGCACAGTTTATGTTGCGCTGGCGCGAGTTTACCGAAGCATCAATGAATATCCGATCTCGCGCGATTATGCACAGAAAGCTCTTGAGTGTTACAGGCAAACGGGTGATTGGCGCGGGCTGGCCGAAAGCTATTTCGCTGTTGCGCTCACGGATACGATGGAGGGCAATTATGAAGCGTCGCTCGAAAATTATCAACAGGCTCTTAAACTCGTCGGCGATCAACCGGCGGCCTACCTCTTGGGCAAGATTTACAACAACATGTCCGGCAATTGCTGGTTCCTTAGACGCCCCGCCGAAGGCATAGGTTATCTGGAAAAAGCGATTAGTCTTTACGAGCGCGCCGAACACAAATCAAATGCGGCGGTTGGTTATAACAATCTTGGTATCAATCTTACTTTGACAGGCGATTGGAACCGCGCGCAAGAGGCTCTAGGCCGAGCACTGGTGTTGGCGCGCGAAATCAATGATTCGGGCGCCCGTGCTTCGATGGTGCTCGATGCGCTCGGTGAATTGTCCATGCTGCGCGGCGACCTTGCAGATGCACAAAAGTATCTCGAACAAGCTCTAGAGTTAGCCGTCAACAGCGGAAACAAATGGTACGCGGGGCAGGTTAGGCGCACGCTTGGGCGGTGTGCGCTGGCAAGCGACGATGCGGCGCGCGCGCTCCTTGAAGGTCAAGAGGCGCTGGCGCTCGCCGAAAAAATCGGCGATCAGCACGCCATCTACGAAGCGCGTTTGCTGTTGGCGGAAGCCCATCTGCGCGGCGGCAATTTCGAGAGTTGCACAGCACAACTGCAAGGAGTCACGAACAAAACGGCGGACTCGATGATCGGACTCGTCATCTCCGGCGAAGCTCAACGCTTGAACGGGCTGCTTGCGCGCGCGCGTGGCGAAACCTTGATGGCGATTCATCATCTCGGTCGCAGCGTCACGATTTTCGAGATGTGCGGTGATCGCTACAAAAGCGCGGTCGCTAATTACGAACTCGGACGCGCCTATGCTTCCACCAACCCGGAACGCGCGTCGGAAATTCTCTCGCACGTCGCCAGTACCTTTCGTGAACTCGGCGCGCGCCTCAGCCTTGTGCGCGCCGAAAAATTGCGCGCCGAGCTTGACGGAAAAGCGCCTGCACAAACGAGCGGGCAACAAACCTCCACACAGCTTTCCACTCTGCGCTTAGCCGAAGCCGTCGCTTCGCGCGAACTGCTCTTGCGCGAACTCGGAGCAATCGTTTATCAAGAGAGTGGCGCGCGCAAGGTCTTAATTTTTGAGATAGGAGAGCTTGATCGCTGGAAAGCGATTGTGTCCCACGGCTCAACGAAAGATGAAGCGGCGCAGTTGGCTCAAAGTTTGGAGAGCGCCAAAGAAGAGCAGTCGAGAAAGCGTTTTGTCTCGGAGCATGACGCGAACATTATCGAATTGCGCGTCTCCAATGCAGTGCCCGCAATTGTTCTGATTTCACCGAAGGAAGCAGCGACGCTCGCTGACGGCACGCCGATTGATCCGCTCTTGCGCATCGCCGAAATGGGACTCGAGCTTTGCGCGTTTCGCGAGACAGCGCGCACCAGAACCGACGGCAAGAACCGCAGCGCGACGATAGACAAAAGCGTGATGCCCGGCTTTATCCATTCCAGTCCGGCTATGGAGCATCTGGTCGAGGAGATGCACAAGATTCGTTCCTCTGATGTGACCGTTCTCATCACGGGTGAATCGGGCACGGGCAAAGAACTCGTCGCGCGCGCCGTGCATACTATCTCTGCGCGAAGAGAGAAAACTTTCGTGCCCTTCAACTGCACCGCCGTTCCGAAAGAACTCTCTGAAGGTTATCTTTTCGGTTATCGCAAAGGAGCTTACACGGGCGCGACGTCCGATTCGCCCGGCGTTATTCGCACGGCGGCGGGCGGCACGCTTTTCCTCGACGAAATCGGCGACCTGCCTCTTGATCTGCAACCCAAATTGCTGCGCTTCTTGCAGGAAGGCGAAATTCAGCCTTTAGGAGAGCAGCGTCCTTTGAAAGTTGATGTGCGCATCATCGCGGCGACGAATACTGATCTGGAGAAGATGGTCGAGGAAGGACGTTTTCGCGAAGACCTCTATTATCGCTTAAACGTTATTCGCCTGCGCGTTCCCCCCTTGCGCGAGCGTCGCTCTGAGATACCGCACATCGTCAATTACTATGTCAACCACTACGCCGAAAAATTCAATCGTAAAAATATAGAAATGACTTCGCAGGCGATTGATCTGCTGATGGTCTGCCAGTGGCCCGGCAATGTTCGTCAACTCTGCAATGAACTTCAACGCATCATTGCGCGCGCCGAAGACGGCACATTGATTACGCCCGATCAACTCTCGCATGAACTTCTGCGCGTCGCCGCTCCAACAATACCCGCTCACGCCCCTGCTTCCGTCACACAGATCGGCGCATCACAGTCTGCCCCCTTTATGCCCACCCGAGCAATGTCACTATCCGACGCGGTTGAAGAACTAGAACGGCAGATGATTACCGAAGCATTGCGCAAACATGGTGGCAACATCTCACGCGCAGCACGCGAAATCGGACTCACGCGGCGTGGCCTTCAGCTCAAACTTGGACGCTACGAATTGAGCGCCAGCGCTTAAAAGCCCCGAACTTCCAAAACAGGATCGCCCGCACCCACCAGCGACACGAAGCGCAAGCCTTTGACTACGCGTCCGCGATCAACATCGAGACAGGGAATAATACGTTTCGCCAGCTTTAGCAGTCTTCCAATCAACGACTGCTGATTTTGTTATAGGGGCTTCCAGTCTGTACTTCTCTTGTCCAACTCGCTTGGCTTTCTAACGTATGGCAACACCCTTCGCTCAGATGCGCCAAAGTCAACATAATTTCTTTGAGCTTGCCTGAGCGATACTTTGTTCGCGCCGCCCTCATATTCAGTATCGCTAAACTGCACAGCATCTTCTTGCCAAAAACAGATCGAGCAAATCTCGTAAGTGCCCGGTGGTTTTTCACTCAATGTTATGTAGCCGCAGCAGGGACACGCGTACTGTTGCCTTAAAACTTTCACGGCGCATTCCGCAAAGTTTTTGAGAAGCTGCAAGCCCGCCGTCTGACTTTTTTCGGGATGAAACTGCACGCCGCAGATGTTTCCGCGCGCGACAATTGAACTGTAAGCCACGCCGTATTCGGTTTCGCCGATAACATCCTGCGCGTCGGCTGCATCGCAATAATAAGAGTGAACGAAGTAGAAAAAAGTTTTGTCTTCGATGTTTGCCAGCAATGGATGCGCGCTCGTTTTTCGCACTTGATTCCAGCCCATCTGCGGCACTAAAAGTTCGTTTGTGAAGCGGCGCACGCGACCTCGCAGCAATCCTAACCCATAGCTTTGCCCGAACTCTTCGGATTCCTCGAACAGCATTTGCATTCCGACGCAAACACCCAAAAGCGGCGTGCCTTCGCTAATGCGCTCGCGCACAAGCTCATCGAAGCCGCGTTCTTTGAGCGCCTTCATGCACGCCGCGAATGCGCCGACGCCGGGCAGCACTAATCGTTCAGCTTCGCGCAACACGCGTTCGTCGTCGCTCACGACCGCCTCGCAATTCATCGCCGCGAAAGCCTTCTCTACCGAACGCAAATTGCCGACGCCGTAATCAATAATTGCCACACGCGGAGCAGTAGCAGCCAAGGGTTTACAAAGCTCCTTTTGTGCTCAGAACGCCTTCGATGCGTGGATCACGCGTGCAAGCTTCACGCAGGGCGCGCGCCGTCGCCTTGAATGTCGCTTCGAGAATGTGATGTGTGTTGCGCCCGCGCAAAGAATCTATGTGCAGATTGCAGCGCAGATTTTCCGCGAGCGAGCGCCAGAAATGTTCCGCTAACTCAACAGAGAAATTCCCGACTGTATGCCGCTCTGTTTCGACTTCATAGACAAGAAAGAAGCGCCCCGATAAATCAACGCACGCGCGACACAACGCTTCATCCATCGGCACATACGCCGCGCCGTACCGCGCGATGCCCGCCTTATCGCCGAGAACTTGCGCAAACGCCTGACCAAGCGTAATGCCGACGTCCTCCACCGAGTGATGATCGTCTATGTGCAAATCGCCGCGACACGTAATCTCCAGATCGAACAAACCATGCCGCGTGAAAAGTTCGAGCATGTGATCGAGAAACGCGACGCCCGTATTTATCTGCGCCCGCCCGCTTCCATCAAGATTGAGCGCAACGCGGACTTCCGTTTCTTTCGTTTTGCGTTCGACTTCAGTTGAGCGCGTTTGTGTTTGCAATTGAGTGCTCATTTCAGCTCCCTGACAATTTCTCGCAACGCCGCGAGCAGCTTGTCGTTTTCTTCCGGCGTGCCGACGCTTATGCGCAAGCAATCATCGAGCATTGGATAACTGCTCACGTCGCGCACAAGTATGTCGCGTTGCAAAAGTTCTTTGAAGACGCGTGGCGGCTCTACATTTGAGAAACGTAGCAGCATAAAGTTTGCTTGCGACGGCACGACTGTTAATCCTTCGATGTTTCCGAGTTCCCCCAAAAGCCTTTGGCGCTCGTTGATGATTTTTTGGACGAGCGGCAGGAGTGTTTCGTCATACATCTCGACGGCGGTTTCGGCGATGGTTTGCGAGACGGCGTTGAGATTATAAGGCAGCACGGCTTTGCCGATCTCACGCGCGAGTTCCGGCGCGGCCAAAAGATAACCGACGCGCAACGCCGCCATCGCCATCGCCTTCGAGAACGTGCGAAACACGACGAGATTCTTGTGCGCTTCAAGCAAAGGCACAACCGTATGTCCCGCAAATTCAAAATAAGCTTCATCCACCGCGATGATCCCGTTCGTTGCCTCAAGCAAACGGCTTAACTCATCATCGCTCATCACGCAGCCCGTTGGATTATTCGGCGAACAAATGATCGTCACGTCCGGCTCATCACGCTTGATCGCATGAAGCAACGCGTCCGGGTCATACGTCAAAGCAGATGTCAGCGGCACGCTTATCACTTCTCCGCCGAGCACCGTTGCGACTTGCCTATAAAGCGCAAACGTCGGCTCACAGATCAACACGCGTCGTCCTTCGCCGATTGTCACCATCAAAAGCGCCTGAATCAATTCATTTGAGCCGTTACCGGCGATGACACCGTCCGGCGTCCAACCCGCAAAGCGGGCGAGTTTTTCATGCAAGCTCTGCGGAACGAAATCCGGGTAACGCGACCACTCGCGCGCACGCAAGCGCCGCAAACTTTCTTCCTTCAAACCTTGCGGAGCATCCCAAGGATTCTCGTTCTGATTAATCTTCACCGCCGCGCGATCCGGCGAAAGGGTATACGCGCGAAGCCCACGCACAGGCAATTTGATAGTGTCGAGAAAATTCTTCATCTAAATCCAGATTCATCTAAACCGCAACTATTCTTCTGCTTCAATCCGTATCAACGCCGAGCGTGCGTGTGCGTCTAGGCCTTCGGCGTGCGCGAGGGCAGCGATCATCTGCGCTGTCTCTCGCATCTCTTCGCGCGAGTAACGCAGGATACTTGTGCGGCGCACGAAATCACTCACGCCGAGCGCGGAAGAGAAACGCGCGGCACTGCCCGTCGGCAAAACGTGATTCGGCCCGGCGAAGTAATCGCCGACGGCTTCAGGCGTGTGCGCGCCGAAAAAGATCGCTCCGGCATGTTTGATATTTGCCGCGACCGCGTCATCATCGCGCGTAATGATTTCCAGATGCTCCGGCGCTAACTCGTTCACAAAGGCGCACGCTTCCAGCATGTCATCAACGACGATAATTGCGCCGTGTTGTTCAAGGGAACGCTCGATGATTGCGCGGCGCGGAAGACTCGGCATTTGTCGCGCAACTTCTACGGCAACTTCGCGCGCGAGTTCGTCGCTTGTCGTAATCAGCATGGCGGAAGCGTCTTCATCGTGTTCTGCTTGCGCGAGCAAATCCGCCGCGACGAATGTTGCGCTCGCCGTTTCGTCTGCGATGATGACAACTTCGCTTGGCCCCGCAATCGAATCAATGCCGACTGCGCCGAAGACTAATTTCTTGGCGGCTGCGACGTATTTATTGCCCGGCCCTGTGATCTTATCAACGCGCGGAATCGTTTTTGTTCCGTAGGCAAGCGCAGCAACGGCCTGCGCGCCGCCTACTTGATAAATCTCCGTCACATTCAGTTCGAGCAACGCGGCGGCGACTGCCGGAGTTTCCGCGAGCGTGCGCGGCGGTGTCGTGACGACGAGACGCGGCACGCCTGCGACCTGCGCGGGCACAACGTTCATAATCACGGATGAAGGATAACTCGCCGTGCCGCCCGGCACGTACAATCCTGCGCGCTCAATCGGCGTGATGCGCTGCCCGAGACGCACGCCACGATGAGTGTTCATCTCCCAAGACTCTGTGCGTTCGTATTCGTGAAAGGCGCACACTCTTTTAATCGCCTCGCGCAAGGCTTCGAGCACACGCGCATCAACACGTTCGGCGGAGCGGCGCAGGGCTTTTTCTGTGACGCACAATTCTTCGGGCTGAAGAAAAACGTTGTCGAAGCGCGCGGTGTATTCGATGAGTGCCGCATCGCCGCGCGCACGCACGTCTTCGATGATTTTCGTCACGTCTGCGAGTAATCCGGCTTCAAACGCGACGTTACGACTACTGATACGCCGCAACTTTTCCTGTCGGCGCTCAATCTCTGAACTGTGAATAATTTCGATCACGCTGTTGTCTCTCTGTTGACTGCTTCATTAAGTGCATTGACGAGTCCGGCAACGGCCTTCGCCTTTAATTGATAACTCGCGCGATTAACGACAAGCCGTCCCGTCGATGTGGCGATCTCTTCGATTACTTTCAAACCATTCTCGGCGAGCGTGCGCCCCGTCTCGACTACGTCAACGATGCAATCGCTCAAGCCGAGCACGGCGGCGAGTTCAACTGAACCAGATAGTTCTATGATTTCAACGGGCACGCCGCGCGCTCCAAAGTGCGCCGCCGCCACGCGCGGATATTTCGTCGCAACGCGGAGCGCGCCATATCCGTCCGTCAATTTACCTTTACTCGCCGCCAGAGCGATGCGGCAAAAGTTTATTTTCAGATCGAGCGGTTGCAGCAAGTCCGCTTCGGATTCGAGCAGCACATCGCGCCCGACGACGCCGCAATCGGCGATGCCGTGCTCAACGTAAACGGGCACGTCCGCAGGCTTGACGAACACAAAACGATAACGCCCACTTTCGTCTTCAATCGCCAGACGCCGCGAACGCAACGCTTCTTCATTCACCAGTACGCCCGCGCGCCGCAGCAAACGAAACGCATCCGTCTGCATACGCCCTTTGGCAATCGCAATGGTCAGTTGGTCAGGCATGATAAAACTCGTATTCAGGAGTCAGAAGACAGAATAAGAACGAACGCCGGACAAGATTTTCCTCGTCAAAATTTCAACTTTGAGAATATGACTCCAAAATCATTCGCCCGCGTGAATAGTCAAAAATTACTTTGAATTGACTCAGAATCTCTCCGCCGATAAGCCCGTCAAAGTCATCGGCAGCGTTTACGCCGCTTTTGGCTTGCGATAATATTGTGTTCAGATCGTCGAACTTAAAACTTCCAAGCCGCAGGGCGGCAACTTTGTCCTTGATTGCTTTTGCTTCTCCGAAGCCGCAAACCGTAAGATTCTGCCCTTGACCGGCGGCTAAAAGTTTGTTCCCTTCAACGAAAGGACTGTTCAAAAGCAGCGAAAGCGTAAATCCGGTGTCAATCATAAATTTGCCTGTGATTGAAGTGCGATTTGACGGCGTAACGTCGGCGCGAACCGTTATCAAACCACTGCTCAACGGCTCAAGGGAAACCGCTTCGCCTTTGCCGGAGTATTTGTAGCTTTTGGCTTCATAAACATTTATAAGCCGTTTTTTGTAATCTATCTCGACTACAGAACTGTTGAAAAACTCCAGCCCAAATATGCCGTCGGCGGTATGACCCACACATTTTTCCACGTCCTCGAAAACGACAACCGCAACGTTTTGAATGGTAAGGGCTGCGCCGGGCAATTTGAAGGAAACATTTTTAGTTGAGGCGACTTTGAAGGAAATTAATTCTCCGGTTGACTGAAATTGCCCTTGTTCTCGTAACTCTAAGTCGAGTTTTTGCGCCGCGCTTCGGCTGATAACGGTTCGTGCTCCGGTGTCTAAGATAAACCACAAAGGTTTTGAGCCGTTAATCGGAATTTGCAGATAAATTTGATTGTTATGGAGTTCAAACGGAATCTTGAGCGCGGACTTGCCCGAATCAAAATGAATATCCGACGAAGAAGCATAAGATGCGATGGATAAGCACCCCGCTAATATGACCAAAGCAATTATCTGATTTACTAATCGTAAAAACGATTTCATATAAAGCAACTCTCCAAACTGTCCCGGCTTTGAATACACGAAGCAATTCAACGCGTATCCGCGTAACGTTGTCGCGTTGCTGCGTGTGCTGTTTCGTGGCAGAGAGTCGCCTGTGTTTTGCTTCATTCTGACTCCTTACCCCTGAATACTATTCCTCACTCTTTCCGCCAAGTAGAACGCGTTCTCCGTTTGCGCGCCTTTGTTGTGCTTCGCGGAAAAGCTGTGTCGCGTTCGGCGATTCGATGCGCGCGTGAGTGCTATCGTTGGCGTTAGTATTTTCCCTGAACTGTGCACCGCCGTTCGCACTTCGCGCGAGCGCATCCGTAATGCCCTCGAGTTCAAGCACAAAGCCTGTCGCGGGTTCGTGGCGTCCGAAATTTTCCGTCAGATTATCGTAACGCCCACCGCGCCCGACACGCGCACCAGCACCCGACACATAAATCTTAAAGATCAATCCCGTGTAGTAATCAAGGCCGGACACGTCGCCCAGATCAATCTCGAACGCTTTTGTTTTATCGAGCGACTCAATGACGCGCCATAATTCTTCGAGCCTGTCGAGCGCGGCAACCGAGCGTTTGTTTGTGATGACGCGACGCGCTTCATCAAGCACCGCGCGCTTGCCGGAAAGCCGCGTCAGGCGCGCAAAACGTTCAGCTTCATCGGGCGCATAAGCAGCTAGAAAGCTCTGTAGTCCGGCGGCATCTTTCAAGTCTATCAACTGTCGCATCGTCTCTCGTGCCGCATCACTTAAAGCGAGATTCTCTGCGATGCCGTTGAATATTTCGACGCTGCTAAGCGTGATGCAGTAATGCTCTACGAGATTTAGTTTCTCTAAAACTTCGGCGGCGATCAGCAACATTTCAAGGTCTGCTTCAAGGGAACTCGCGCCAATCAATTCGCAGCCGAGTTGAATTGATTCGCGGCGGGCATCGGCGTGCGAGCGCATCGTCTGGCGAAAAACACTCGCGGCGTAACACAAACGCAGTGGGCGCGTTCGCTCTGCGAAAAGCGTTGCGGCACAGCGCGCGACGGATGAAGTGACGTCCGGGCGAAGCGCCAGCAAAAGGCCGTCCGTATCCGTGAAGCGAAACGCGCGGCTCGCCTCCGACGCGCCCATCCCGCGTTCAAACAAAGCGTAGTAATCAATCGCGGGCGTAGCGATTTCCTCATACGACCAGCCATCGAAAACAGCCATTGCCGCGTCTTCGATACGACGACGCAAACGCGCTTCCGCGCCGAAGTGATATCTCACGCCGTTCGGAATTTTAGAGAGCGGTTCGATCATAAATCAGCGCCGATGAATCTAACTTCTTAGTTCAATAAAAAAGAAAAACGCGCCGCCGTAATTTTCTTTACCGGCAACGCGTGTCTGGTGATTCCTTCTGAGTGCGAGGCGAACGTTTTCTATTCGCTCTCCGCGCCGCTTGATCCATACACACAAGGCACGCCAACATCATGCCGGTAATGTCGGCCATGATGTTGATAACGGCGAAGATGCCGCGTGCCAGATGTGCGTTGAATCATTATTTTCATTTCTGTTGAGATCGATTACCGGAGACAAATTTTTATACCTGACCCGTCCGCTCTTTGTCAAACTGTTGCGGGAAGCGTATCCGTATGTTACGAGGAGCGGCGTTTGATGGCTGTGCGGCGAAAATTATGGCAAGTGTCTCCCGATAATTGCCCGTCTCTTTGCGTATAGACTTGATCGAAACACGTTTATTGAGGTAAGACATAACGTACCCGAAAAATTATTCGACCTTGAAGGCCAGCGTTCGGCTGTGACGAATGAACGACGCGCTTCCTTTAGGCGCGTAAGTAATCAAGCTTCATCCAGCGCGGTTATATTAGACTGTTAGCTTAACGAGTTATGAAAACCAAACTTTCGATGTCCCGTCCGACGCGCGCCGAACAGGAAACAGAGACTGAAGCGGCGCGTCTTTCTTCTCAAATTGAAGCGGCGCTCGCGGCAGTCGCTTCGCGGTCAAATAAAGACCCGACGGATTTGGAAGGCTGCGCGGCACGGCTCGAACGCGCGGCGCGTGATCTGGCAGTCGCCCTGCGCGAACTCGCGCATGAACGTCGCCAGACAGCAATCGCAGAAGACAAATAAAGGTGAATACAGCGGACTTCGCGTAACTACGTGAATAATCAGACACCTAACGCCGCCGCTTCGCCCTCGCCTTATTCGAGAAGCAGCGTAAATTTATTTTTGCAAAGGAATACATCATGCAGGAAAAGGGTCACAAGCGCACAACTTACGGTCTGGAGAATTACGGTATCACAGCCGCCAACGCGATCTACTGGAATCTGACGACGCCGGAACTCTACGAAGAAGTTGCGCGACGCAACGAAGCTGTTATCTCCGATCACGGCGCGCTCGTCGTCGATACGGGCGAGCACACAGGGCGCGCGGCGAAAGACAAAGCCATCGTGCGTGAGCCTTCGAGCGCAGATAAAGTCTGGTGGGGCGAAGTCAACAAGGAATTCACCCGCGAAAAGTTCGACGCACTGCGCGAGCGCATGATGGCGCACACGAAAGGCCTTGATCTGTTTGTGCTGGACACGTTCGCCGGAGCGGACATGCGTTATACGCTGCCCGTCCGCATCATCACAGAACTCGCTTGGCATTCGCTTTTCGCGCGCACGATGTTCATCAACCGAATAAATGATGAAGCTCAGTACACGCCGGAATTTACGATCATCAATATTCCTTCGTTTCAATCCGTGCCGGAGCGCGACGGCACGCGCTCGCAAACATTTATCCTGATTGATTTCGATCAACGCCTTGTCTTGATCGGCGGCACATCCTACGCGGGCGAAACTAAAAAAAGCGTCTTTACGCTTCTCAATTATTTGCTGCCGCAGCGCGACGTGATGAGTATGCACTGCTCCGCCAACGTCGGAGACAAAGAGGATGTGGCGGTCTTCTTCGGGCTTTCCGGCACGGGCAAGACCACGCTTAGCGCAGACCCTGAACGCCGTCTGATCGGCGACGACGAACACGGTTGGTCGCATGATGGCGTCTTCAATTACGAAGGCGGCTGCTATGCCAAAGTCATACGCCTTTCGTCCGAAGCAGAACCGGACATTTACCGCACGACGCGCATGTTCGGCACAGTTCTGGAGAACGTCGTCTGCGATGCGGAAACACGCGCCATCGATTTAGATGATGCGTCGAAAACAGAGAACACGCGCGCCGCTTACCCGCTTGAAAGCATTCCGAACATCGTGCCGGAAGGCCACGCAGGGCATCCGCAAAACATCATCATGCTAACGGCTGACGCGTTCGGCGTGTTGCCGCCGATTGCGCGCCTCACGCCTGAACAAGCGTTGTATCATTTCCTGTCCGGTTACACGGCGAAAGTCGCGGGCACAGAGCGCGGTGTCAAAGAACCCGAAGCAACTTTTTCAACCTGCTTCGGCGCGCCCTTTATGGTGCTGCATCCGGGCGTTTACGCAGACCTCCTGGGTAAGCGCATCGCTGAGCACAACGCCAAATGCTGGCTCGTCAACACGGGCTGGTCAGGCGGCCCATACGGTGTCGGCCAGCGCATAAAGATTACACACACACGCGCGATGATCCGCGCAATTTTGAATGGTAGTCTCGCGCAAATTGAAACTAAACCCGATCCGATCTTCGGCGTCAATGTTCCCGTTTCATGCCCGGACGTTCCGGCGGAAGTTCTAAGCCCGCGCAATACTTGGGCAGACAAAACCGCCTATGACGAAAAAGCGCGTGACCTCGCACGTCGCTTCAACGATAATTTCAAGAAATACGCAGACGGAGTTTCGGAGGCAATCCGCGCCGTTGCGCCCATGTCAGATTAGTTCACGATAATCATAGATGTCTTGCGCGGCACACGCGTTCATGCACAATCACCGGCAGCTCATCTGATGAATCCATCAGAGACGAATGCACTGCAGCCCGCTGACGCGGCGGCGGCCATGGAATCGACACTTGCGGCTCTTAGATACCACGCCATGCCGCCGACGCCGTATAATCTTTAGTTTGGCGGCTAATCATTTGCCCATCGAGAGAGGAAGGACCGTATACGAGTCGCTGCAATCTATGACATTCATGGAAACCTCCCGGCACTTGAAGCTGTACTCCAAGATATTCGTCAAGCAGAGGTAGATCATGTGGTGGTCGGCGGCGATGTGTTTCCGGGACCGATGCCACGTGAAACGCTCTCGTGTTTGCTGGACTTCGATATTTCAGTGCAGTTCATTCAAGGTAATGGTGACCGTGAGGTGCTTGCACAGATGCGAGGCATGGAAACAAGCACCGTCCCAGAACAGTTTCGAGAGGTCATACGCTGGAACGCGCAGCAGCTTCATCCTGAAGACGAGCAATTGTTGACGAGCTGGTCACAAACAATCCTTGTAGAGATTGACGGGTTGGGCGAGGTGCTGTTTTGCCATGCGACACCGCGAAGTGACACTGAGATATTTACCCGTTTGACGCCTGAAGACCACCTCGTACCAATTTTTGAAAGACCCAACGTACCTCTCATCATCTGCGGCCATACGCACATGCAGTTTGATCGGATGATCGGAAGTGTGCGAGTTGTGAATGCCGGTAGTGTGGGAATGCCGTTTGGTGAATCGGGTGCCTATTGGCTCTTACTTGGACCCAACGTTCAGTTGCAGCATACGACCTACGATCTCACGAAAGCTGCTGAGCGCATTCGAGACACAAATTATCCTCAAGCTCAAGATTTTGCGGCACGTAACGTCCTGCAACCCCCATCAGAGGAAGAGATACTTGAGGTATTTGCCAAGGCTGAATTGAGTTGAAAGCGAGTACAGCATCGCGTAAACATCGAAACAGCATCGTCGAACAGTTATCGAAGCAAACGGCGGAATAGCGCGCTTGTCATGTTGCGTGTGCAAGTCAGGTTGAGTGCATTCGCCCGCCGCTCAATTCGGGCATTGGCTTCTTAAAGAGCCACCATGCTTCAAGCCTGAAGACAGGCAAGCACGCATCGCCTTTTCTCGCTCAACTGAAAACTTTTTACAAAAGATTTTATAAGACAGTCTCCGTTGAAAAATCGCCGGAGCCTTTTACTTTCTCACGTCGCTGTTTTTTGTCGCGCCTAAACTGCCTGCGCCCGCCGGGAATGCGCTTAACAAAGTTTGATGAAGTGTTATATTGAAAGCCTTATGGCGACGGAAGGAAATAATGATGCGCGGCGTTTGAGCGAGTTGACCATTGGCGAAGCGAAGCGAATTCTTGTTTACGGCACGATGCTGGTGCTGGCTGTCGTGCTGTTTGTGCTGCTTGTCGGCAAAGTGTTCGTCGCGCTTCTTCTCGGCGTCGTCGCGGGCGCGTATCTGCTGCCCGTGCAGTATTGGTTAGAGGCGCGGCTTCGTGCGCGTGCGGGAAGCGCGCTTGTGACGATTGCGCTGATCGTCGTGCCGCTCGTCACGCTCGTTTGTTACGCATGGTACGAGATGTCCGGCTACTCGAACATTGTGCATGAGAAACGCGCGGAGATTATCAATTCGATCAGCGCCTCGCTTGCGCATTATCTTCCGGTCAGCCGCGAAGGAACGCGCGAAGGATTGCGTCTTGCGTTTACGGAAGGATTGACGCGCTCGGCGGAAGCTATCCGCGACTTGCGTAATCGCTCGGCGCTACTGCTCACGTCGCTCGCTATTTTCTTCTTCACCGTCTTTTACGTTTTAACGCAACGCGTGCGTATCAGCGCATATATTAAGCTGCGCGTGCCGGGCGAATATTCGCCGCTTTACGAAAAGCTGGTGGAGAACATCGGCGGAGCTTTGCGCGGCGTGGTACGCGCAGTCTTCATAGATCAATCTTTGAAGGGTCTGGCGATTCTGCTGCTCAACATAATCTTTGGCGTGCCGCTCGCGGTGGTGCTTGCGCTCGTCACATTCTTCGTGGGCTTTTTGCCGCTGCTCGGCGAATGGGCTGTGTACATTCCCGTGTGCGTTTATCTTCTCGTCTTTCGCAACGAGCCGTTGAGCGCCGGAATCTATTTAGGCGCAGGCATTTTAATAACTCTCGCTTCTACTTTCATCGTGCGTCCACGACTCGCGGCGGGACGCGCGCGGCATTTCAATTTTTACTGGATGCTCATCGCGCTCGTCGCGGGCGTTTACACGTTCGGCATCGCCGGTATTATTCTCGGCCCCGCAATCTTAGGCTTCGTCAAAGCGGTGCTCGATACGCTTCTCGGAGACGTGCGCTACGAAACTTCTCTGCTCAAATCCGAAGGCGAACAAAAAGTTGTTCAGCAAGCCGCTGCCCAGACAAATTCTAGCCCGGCGGCCAATTGAGCGCGCGTCCGCCGAGCACATGCAAATGCAAATGAAAAACGGATTGGCCTGCGCCTGCGCCCGTGTTGATGACCGTGCGAAAGCCGCTTTCAGTCACTCCTTCACTTTGCGCGACGCGCGTGGCAACCGTAAGCAGATGTCCGAGCGTGGCTTCGTCAAGCGTCGCCATAGAACCGCCTAGCGCTTCACGGATATCCTTGCCGGTTATCGAAATTGTTTTTGGAACTCCCTGAGTTATGTCGCGTCCGCGTATCTCCATTGAGCTTTCTTCAGTTGACGACGAAGACGCGCCGAGTTCGTTTCTGATGGCCTCTGCGGTACGCTCACCGATCAAGATATTGTGCTTTCTTTTAAGCAGTTCTTTGATAGCTTCATCGGGTTGACGTGCGCTCAGCAAAGATTCGACGTGAGCGCGCGGAATGATGAGCACATGCACGGGCGCTTGCGGGTTGACATCGCGGAAAGCCAGACAGCGTTCGTCCTCGTAAATAATATCGGCGGGAATTTCTCCAGCGACAATGCGACAAAAGAGACACTCATTTGTAGCCATAAAGATTTTCAACAACCAAGCTCACCCGCCGCCAAAAGTTCAGCGACGAAGTAAGGAATAAACGAAGGAGCGAAGCTGTCGACGGGCGGGTGCAGCGCCTTGTCGGTGACTTACGCCGCGAACTCATATACCGACGTCTCCAGCACACGCTTCGGCTGCTATTCTTCCCAAATCACTTTCTGTAACTGTTCGACTGTTTCGGGCGCGAAGAACTGCTCACCTGTTTCCACGCACACACGCGCCGGCACGTTCTCAACAATGTAAAACTTGCCGTTCATCTCTAATGTGTAGGTGACTCGACGCTCTTCCATTGTTTCTGTCATATCAATTTTTCCTTACCTTGAAGTCTACCCACAAATCCGGGTCACGCGCAATCCGCCGAACTTTCAATTCGAGCGCGGGCGTAACGCAGAAAGGTCAGGCAAGCCCTGCGGCAGCGTCCGCATCCTGAAGCGCGTCGAGTGGCGTGGTTGTGGCGGAATCTCTAATACGTTCGATGTCCGCACCGACGGCGCGCAATTTTGCTTCGATCTTTTCGTAGCCGCGATCAATGTGGTAAACGCGTTCGATGATGGTTTCTCCCTGCGCCGCGAGTCCGGCGAGGACAAGCGACGCGGAAGCGCGCAAATCCGAAGCCTGCACACGCGCGCCCGTGAGCTGCGTCGCGCCGTGAACGACGGCCGTGTGGCCTTCGATCTGAATATTTGCGTTCATGCGTTGCATTTCTGAGGCGTGCATAAAGCGGTTCTCGAAAATCGTTTCGGTAATTACAGAGCGCCCTTCGGCCTGCGTCATAAGCGCCATGTACTGTGCCTGCATGTCTGTCGGAAAACGCGGGTGCGGTTCGGTCACAATATCGCTTGCTTTCAAACCGCTTCCACCACACCGAACGCGTAAGGTGCTTTGGTTCATCTCCTCGATTTCAACGCCGACTTCTCGCAGTTTCGAAATGACAACGGCGGAATGTTCCGGGCGGCAATCTTTGATCTCCAACTCGCCACGCGTAATTGCGGCGGCGACGAGAAACGTGCCCGTCTCGATACGATCCGGGATGATCGTGTGTTCTGCGCTGCCGAGAGCCTCTACGCCGTCAATGCGAATCGTAGGCGTGCCTGCGCCGCGCACGCGCGCTCCCATCTTGTTTAAGAGTTCAGCGAGGTCTACGATTTCCGGCTCGCGCGCCGCGTTGTTAAGAATTGTTTCGCCTTTTGCGAGCGTCGCGGCCATCATCAAATTCTCTGTGCCCGTGACAGTCACTTTGTCGAAATGAATTTCACCGCCGCGAAGTCGTCCGCCCTTTGGCGCGCGCGCCACGACATCGCCCGCTTCGAGTTTGACTTCCGCGCCGAGATGCTCAAAGCCTTTGAGGTGCAGATCAATCGGACGCGTGCCGATGGCGCAGCCGCCGGGCAAAGAAACTTTCGCTTTACCGAAACGCGCGAGCAGCGGCCCCAACGCGAGCACAGAGGCGCGCATTGTTTTGACGAGTTCATACGGCGCTTCAAACAGTTCGACGTGCGAAGCCGAAATCTTGTGCGTGCGCAGTTCCGGCGTCAGCACAGTCGCGCCCAAGTCTTCAAGCAAACGGCGCTGCGTGATGATATCGCGCACGTAAGGGATGTTGTGGAGCGTGACGTTTTCGGGCGTCAGCAATGCGGCGGCCATGCAGGGCAACGCGGAATTCTTCGCGCCGCTGATTGAAACCCGCCCGTTGAGGGCGCGCCCGCCCGTGATTCTAAATTTGTCCATAAAGAAGCGCGCTCCTTCACGCGCATCGTTAGTTACCACAAATACGAGAATGTTGTGAAGAGGAAAGTCTGGCAGTAAGTTTGCTGCTCGACTTTATCGTCTAATGTTTCCTTAATTCCACAGTACGCGGAATGTTCTGTAAATCTTTGTGAATGGCGCGCAACGTCCACACTTGCCGGTCAATTAAATCTTCAATAGCAGCGTGCTGATCGTAACCGATCTCAAAAAGCAAATGACCGTCTGTGCGCAGGAAACGCGCGGCTTCAGAAAGCAGTTGTTTGATGATTCGCAAACCGTCCGTGCCGGGCGTGAGCGCCGCGCGCGGCTCATAGTCGCGCACTTCGCGTTGCAGTGTTGGCACTTCGCTTTCGTTTATGTACGGCGGATTCGAGACGATTAAATCAAACTGTGCGCCTGTTTCGTCAACCGCCGCGAAAGCATCCGAAGCAAGCAATGCAAGCCGTTCGCGTAAATGATGGCGCGCGGCATTGCGTGCAGCGACGCAGAGCGCGGCGGCGGAAATATCGAGCGCGACGGCGCGCAGATTTTGTTGTTCGTGAAGCAACGAAATAATAATGCAGCCTGAACCTGTCCCGACATCGCAGACAAAGGGCTGCGGCGCATTTGTTTCTTTCAACAGTTCGAGCGCTCTTTCGACGAGGAGTTCCGTTTCCGGGCGCGGGATCAATACGTCTGGCGTGACTTCAAAATCGAGGTTGAAGAATTCCTGATGGCCTGTGATGTATTGCAGTGGTTCGCCCGCCGCGCGCCGTTCAACGTAAGCTTTCAAACGCGCCACGTCGGATGCGGCAAGCGCAGCATCGGCGTGCGTCAGTAAGTATGTGCGGTCGCGCGCGAGGACATGTGAAAGCAGTGATGCGGCTTCGCGTCGCGCTTCCGCAATGTCCGCCGTGCGTAAGAAGTGCGCGGCTTCCAGAACGGCCTGCGCGACGGTAAATTTCTGTTGGTCGCTCATTTACGGTTTCGATAAAAGCGCGCGTAGGTTCGGCGCGCGGCGCTTTTGTGTATAATAACGTCTATTCATTAGGTTCGTACAAGGAGGATAAAGAAACATGAAAGCGAAATTTAAGGTAGACGGAATGCACTGCGATTCGTGCGCCGTCAATATTAGAGAAACGCTCGAAGACACCGCCGGGGTCAAACAAGCAAACGTTGATTTCAGCGGCAAGACTGCCGTCGTCGAATTTGACGATCAAACGGTGCAGCAGCAAACGCTCATCAAAAAATTACAGGACATAGGCTACACAGCGACTGTCGCAGGCGAGTCGCAAAGCGGGATTGGAGCATAATGGAAGCGAACAACAAACAAACGAACAACGAAAATGCCGTTGATAATCAGGGCACAGATCAAGCGGGCGGACTCGAACTTTTGAAGAAATTACGCGATCAGGGCTTTGAGGCTAACGATCAGAAATTTGCCGTCGCACTTGGACGCCCCGTCGAAGAAGTTGCGGCGTGGATGAGTGGCACAGAGCCTGTGGACGACGACATCGTCATGAAAGCGCGCGGGATCGCTAAGGAACGTAACATCGCTATCGAGTAAGGCGAAAAGCTTTCGCGTGTATGCCGGCGGCAATCATGCGTTTGTTTAGTGGCCTTGTTCGCGTTGTAGTGAAGAGTTTCGGCAAATAGCAATGGAGGTGGCAAATGGAGAATCCTTTGACAGCACATTGTCGCTCCGTCGGTGAAACCTACGGGCAGCACTTCATCTTCGCCGCGTCGTTCGGCACGCGAATGGTACTCGGCGGCATGGCCTGCATCGTCCACGCCGTTCTTCCGTTCTGCTTTCTTCGCACAGGCAGCACGACGGTCTTGAAGCTTTATGAGCGGATTGGGACGGGCGCGCAAACACACTCTGCAAAACCACGCCAGACAATTCAACACGGGCACGGGCGGTTTGTGGAGCAACGAAATTGGCGCGGGCATCTGAAAACGCGCCGCATCACATGAACGAAAAAATAACTCTGGCGGCAAACGCGCTCGTTGAATCTTACGCGGGCGACCAAATCAAGATTCATCACCTTGATCGCCAGCCATTGCCGTCGCACGCCGAAGTCATACGCGTCTTGATGGTGATTCATGAACTGCTTTTTCCCGGCTACATCGGCGCGCAAGGATTGACCGGCGAAGCTTTGCGCCGTCATGTCGAAGCGCGTCTCGCGTGGCTGACAGAAGCGTTGACTGAACAAATCAGTCGCGCCATCAATTACGGCGCAAAGTCTGGCGCGGCGTGTGCTGTGACTGAACGCGAGGCTATTGATTGCACGACGAGTTTTATCGCCATGCTTCCTTTGTTGCGCGAAACGCTGGCGATGGACGTGCAGGCGGCGTATGACGGCGATCCTGCGGCGACATGTCTGGACGAAGTCATCTTTAGTTATCCGGGCACTTATGCGGTGATGGTTTATCGCATCGCGCATGAACTACACAAGATGCAGATACCGCTTCTGCCGCGCATTATGACAGAGCACGCGCATCATCGCACGGGCATAGATATTCATCCGGGCACACAAATCGGCGCGCCCTTCTTTATAGATCACGGCACAGGCGTCGTCATCGGCAGCACAGCCATTATCGGCAACGATGTCAAACTTTATCAGGGCGTCACGCTCGGCGCGTTCTCTTTCGATAGAGATGCCGCAGGTCGGCTAATCCGCAACACGAAACGCCATCCGACGATTGAAGACGACGTGGTGATTTACGCGGGCGCAACCATTCTCGGCGGCGAAACAGTGATCGGGCGCGGCTGCGTCATCGGCGGCAACGTCTGGCTGACGCATTCCGTTCCGCCCGGCACGCGCGTCTTGCAGGATTCGCCCAACTTGCGCTTTATCACGGCCAACGAAGCGGCATCTTAAGTATCAATTGTAATTAGCGAATAAATCAGGCTGGCTTTAGAGGTTGGCCTTCGGCCCGTAATAAATTATTCAGAGACAGAAGGCAAGCACTCCGCTCCCAAAGGTGAAAAGGACGAGCAGTAGATACAAGAGAGATTGATGTTTTAGAGGCATACGGACATTCTCTTTTTCGTTTAAGGCAAAGTCAAGCATTCTTTTTGTGTGCTTTACCAATTTCTGAAAACACGTTGTCGTTCGTTCTTTCTATCCGGTACAAGAAGTTAATTGGTGTTGTTTCTCCTGTAGAAGACGACCATAGAACCCTCAAGCGCAAACGCAGCCTTGAGGGTTTGGTCATTTCAGGGAGCGGTTAAACAAGGTTTACACAGTGAAGGGACGTAGCTGATGAACTCGCTTTTTCAGAGCCTTCTCTTATTTTTTCTGAACATGCTGGATGCGCAGTTGACGATTGTCTGGGTACGCGCGCATCTGGCGACGGAAGGCAACGGTTTAATGGCGCGCTTGCTTGAGCTGGGCACCGCGCCATTTTTGTCTGTCAAGCTTTTCGTCGGGGCGTTTGCGGCGTTGATGCTTTATCGTTTCGCCCATTTACCGCTCGCGCGACGCGGGCTGAAACTCGCGCTCGGCGTTTACTGCGCGCTGATGTTCGTCCACGCCGTGACGGGACTTGCCGCGCTCGGCTGGCACGGCCCCGAACAAATCGTTGCGCACCTCGGCCAACTGCAAAAAGTAGTCTTCGCTTTCTTCATCTAAACGCGACCCAAACGCGTATCTGCGGCACACTCTTCGGCGGACTCTGCTACATTAAATCAACAACGCAAAACCTTTTGCCTATGCGCTTCGTTATAAACCTTGCGTGGCTACAGCAGGCTCACGCGCGGCATCGCAAACGGCGCGCAACCGCAAAGACGTGGAAGTGCATCTTAATGTTTGCACACGTGCCCGCACGCGTCCCTAAACTTTTTCAGAAAGATTGAGAGAAGAATTATGTACAGACTCTCCGCCCGCCAGATTCTCGTCATCGCAATGTTATCGGCGCTCTTTGCTGCAAGCGCAGTCTTTTTGATTGAGCGCTTCGGCAACCGTTTTCAACCGCGCGGCGCAGCTTTCTCCGAAAACGTGCCCGCCGGAATTACCAACCCGTCAATGGCTTCCGATGAGCAGAATAATATCGAAGTCTACAAAACGATTTCGCCCGGCGTCGCGTTTATTACTTCGACTGCTTACAGTCAGGACATGTTCAGTCCGGGCGAACGACAGGGCGCGGGTTCCGGCTCCGTGATAGACGAGCAGGGCGACATACTGACCAACGATCACGTCGTCGCGGGCGCGCAGAAACTGACGGTGAGTTTCGGCACCAGCAAAACTTATCCGGCGACAATCGTCGGGCGCGACCCGGATACAGACCTCGCTGTGATTCGCGTCAATGCGCCGCGCAATGAATTGACCGTCGTGCCGTTGGGCGATTCCGAAAGAATTGTCGTCGGCCAGAAAGTGCTCGCTATCGGCAACCCGTTCGGCCTTGACCGCACTTTGACGACGGGCGTTATCAGCGGCCTGCAACGCCCAATCTACGCCAGAACCGGACGCCTGATCGAAGCCATGCAAACAGATGCTTCGATTAATCCGGGCAACTCCGGCGGGCCTCTACTCGATTCGAGCGGGCGCATGATCGGCATCAATTCGCAAATTTTATCGCCCAGCGGCGAAGGCTCTGTCGGCGTCGGCTTTGCGATTCCGGTCAATGTCGCCAAACGCATTGTGCCGCAACTCATACGCAACGGTGTCGTGCGTCGTCCGGTGCTCGGCATCGCGCCCTACAACATCAAAAATGTAGATCGCAGCCAAGTACGTTTGCCTGTTGCGGACGGCGTGATGATTTATCAGGTTGATCCGGGCGGCGGCGCGGCAACGGCAGGCTTGCGCGGGTTAACCGCAACCGAAGACGGCGATGTATTGCTGGGCGACATCATCATTGCGATTGACGGCGAAAAGGTGAGCACATCCGACGACATCTATCGCATTCTAGACAAGCATCAAATCGGCGATACTGTACGAGTTGAAGTTGTACGCGGCAATAATCGCACAATTGTTCCAGTACGTCTTTCCGAGTCCACCGGCGGACGGCGCGGCACTACTCGCGGCTAAGCGAACCATCAACGAACGCATCAAGAGAAAATCACGCGGAGTGAATAATCGAACTTCATTCCGCGCGATTTTTCCCTTACGGCGAAACGTAATATGATCGGGTCAATTTGTTTCTGGACTCGCACAGGAAAACAGGCTAGAGTGCGGCTTGTAACGTCTAGCCAGCACCAAACGCGTAAGGAAATAAAGCGATGAGCACCACACAAATTAAATCAATGACGGCGGCAGAGTTGTGGGAGATGCCAAACGACGGTCATCGTTATGAACTTGTGAGGGGAGAGTTACAAGAGATGTCACCGGCAGGCAGCGAACACGGCTTTATCATTGTAAATTTAACAGCATTACTTAAAGTATATGTTAAGACGCACAAGCTCGGTGCCGTGTTTGCAGCGGAGACCGGATTCCGAATTGCCGAAGCGCCCGATTCAGTGCGCGCTCCCGACATCGCCTTTGTACAGCGCGCGCGCATTCCATCGAGCGGTATTCCGAAAGGTTACTGGCCGGGCGCGCCGGACTTGGCTGTTGAAGTTATCTCACCGAATGACAGGCTCTACGAAGTGGACGAGAAAATTGAAGACTATTTGAGCGCGAGCGTGCGTCTTGTATGGATGATCTATCCGAAGAAACAAAGCGTGACCGTGTATGAACCGGGATGTGAACCGCGCGTGTTGACGGGCGATGAAATGCTCGGCGGCGGCGAAGTAGTGCCGGGCTTTGAATGCCGCATCGCGGAGATTTTCGAGCAAGAGTAAGCAGCGATTAACGCTCTCGCGCAGGCTAAAACTATCCGCACTTCATCTTCCGATTTCTATTTCAATTTTTAAGCTCATTACGCATCACTAAATCAGCCGCCATTTTGCCCGACAGCAGCACGAGCGGAATGCCGCCGCCGGGATGCGTTGCGCCGCCCGCAAAATACAGACCTTCGATGTCGCGCGCTTTGTTCGGTGGCCGCAAAAAGGCGCTCGTCAATTTATTGGACGATATGCCGTAGATCGAACCACGATAGGCACGATAGGTTTTCTCAAAGTCGTCGGGCGTGATGATTTTTTCGTAATCAATCGCCGCGCTTAATTTCTCCAACCCGTATGATTCCAGCTTACTGACGATAAGATCGCGGTAATCTCTCGCTTCTTTTGTCCACTTGGTACGTGCGCTTGTGGCGGGCGCGTTGACGAGCACGAACAAATTTTCATGGCCTTTCGGAGCTTGACTCGCGTCGGTGCGCGAAGAAGCGCAGACGTAAATGGTCGGGTCATTTGCCGGACGCAACTCTTTGAAAATCGCCTGAAATTCCGCCGGGTAGTTCGACGAAAAGAAGATGTTGTGGTGCGCTAACTGATCGTAGCGGCGCGTTGTGCCAAGCAATATGACAAAGCCGCTGCACGAAGGCTCGATCTTCGCAAGTTTTTTATTTGTATAAACACGCCGCGCATCTTCGTCAATCAGCGTGCGGTAAGTTTCCACAGCGTCGGAGTTAGCCACAATCGCATCGCAGCCGAGCGTCGTTCCATCCTTTAACTTCACTGCGTAGGCACGCCCTTTTTGGATTAATATTTTTTCGACTTCCGCGTTCGTGCGTATTTCAACTTTTAATTCTGCGCAGAGCCGCACGAGCGCGCGCGGCAAGTTGTACATTCCGCCGCGCACGTACCACGCGCCGAGTCCGAATTCAACGTAAGGGATCAGCGCGAACGTCGCGGGCACACTGTGGGGCGAAGAACCGTTGTAGGTGGCAAAGCGATTGAACAATTGTTGTAGGTAAGGCGAATGAAAATATTGTCGGACGTGCGCATCGAGCGTGCGCCATGAAGAGATTACCGCAAGGTCGCGTGCGTAACGCGGGCGCAAAAGCTTTGGCAAATCATTCAAACTGTGCGCGAGGAAAGTTCTGTCGGCGACTTCGTATTTACGGCGCGCATCATCCAGGAATTTGTAAAACCCGTCAACGTCTGCGGGCGCGATCCTGTGTATTTCGCGCGCAGTTTTTTCGAGATTAGTCGAAGCGTCGAGTGTCGTGTCGTCAGGCCATGTGTAACGGCAAATGGGATCAAGCGCAGTGATGTCCAAATAATCTTCGACGTGTCGCCCGGCACTCCTGAATAAATCCTCAAGGATATGGCGCATTGTGAGAAGCGACGCGCCCGTGTCGAACGTGTAGCCTGCGGCGCGGTGTATATTGACTTTGCCGCCGGGCGATGCGTTCTTCTCCAGAATGGAAACATTCGCGCCCGCGCTTGCGAGACGAATGGCGGCGGCGAGTCCACCGAGACCAGCGCCGATGACGATAACTTTTTTATTTAACACTTTGCCGCGCGCAAGTGCCTCGCGTTTAATCTTCTGCTTTGAGGAGGCGACGCAGTTCCCTGATACGTTCGTCCGGCGCTCCGTAACGCGCGCGGTAATCGTGCAGGCTGCGTGTGATGACTTCCATCGCTTCGGCGCGATTGTAAACATCTGCGATTTCGACACGGCGCGGCGCTTCTTCCGGTAATTGCTTATAGGTCAGGAAATAATGTTTGAGGCGATCAACGAGGCCGCCCGGCGCTTCATGTATGTCTTGTATGTGACCGTAAGCGATGTCGTTTTCGAGCACGGCGATGATCTTATCGTCTGCTTCAATACCGTCAATCATACGCAGGCCACCGATGATTTTAGCGCGCACGAAAAAGTTGCCATGCGCCATTGTTTTTTCCGTCAGCACGCAGATGTCCAAAGGGTCGCCGTCGCCTTTAACGCCGTGAAGCCCTGTCCGACTTGCGCAGAGTTCGGCGACAGTATCACCACAAAAGCTCTGCGGAATAAACCCGTAAGGCACAGGACAGAGGCTCGAATAAAGCTGCGGGCGATCAAGACGCAAACGGCCTGAAGCTTTATCCAGTTCGTATTTGACGACATCCGTCGGCACGATTTCGATAAAAGCCTCAACGGTGTCGGGCGCGTTCGTCAGTGGCTCGACACCGTGCCAAGGGTGTGATTGAAAAAGAAGTTTGATTAAATTGTGAAGCGCTGCATCATTCGCCGACATAGATTTCTCTCGCCACGCATTTCAATTTTGCGCGCGTACCTTTCCAATGATAAAAAAGCATTCGTCTCGCATTAGATTAATTTAACATTATGAGCCGCGCTTAACGGCATGTCTACGAAACGCTTGCCGTGACTTATAGATCAGTACAGCTTTGTGCGTACCACCAAATAATTTGTTGCGTTAAAACAGAAAGAGCCGCACTCAAATGAAGCGCGACCCTTGCTATTTTTACCTATGACGGATTACTACCTACCTTTTTTCTTGTTCGTATCGGCGACGGATTTGAGCGCCTGAAATGTCGGCGGCCAGAGACCGACGAAGATCGCCGCTTGCTTTTTGCCAGAAGCGAAGAGGGCGAGCGATGCGCCGATGGAGCCGAGCGTCAGTATATGAAATAGGCTGATGCCGGTTGATTCTTTTGTCGATTCATCAATCGTGCGAATCATTGATTCCGCAGCGTCCGTCTGGCCGCTTTCGGCAGTTGCGCGGGTTTGCGCTTGTGTCGCAGTTGTTGACATGATTGTTCTCCTTGTAATTTAGTAAACGATAACAAACTCAATTGTCGGCGCGTCCCTTGAGATACGCGATAGTAAACAGCACCGCCAGCGACCCTCCGGCGATCAGAAATCCCTTGAGCGGTTTCGCCGGTCTCGCCTGCGAATTGATATTCTTCGAGTTTGCGTTTGGCCGATTTCCCTTGTTCGATTTCATAAACTCTTCCTCAACGAAAATTTCTCGCGCTCAACCAAATTTAAGGACGGCGTGGGATGTGCCGCCTTCCTTTTAACGATTCTTAAAATACAGAATAAGCGTCCTTCAGGCATCACAAATAAGTGTCAGATGTTGAGCATTTTTCTCGCTCCGCCGTCACGAGTTGGTTGAACTTCAAGGCATCAACATCCGTTCATTAACTTGCCGGATTCTGCTGCCTACCCTGACTCACTAAAATTATCTCGCCGTATTGTATCTTCTCAAGAGTTTCGAGCACACGTGGCATCAGGGGCTTCAACATAGGATATGTGCTTCTCTCAGACTTGAGCACAATAATAGCGATAGTAAATGTGTTTAGATTCTGTTGATACTGAAGATTCTGATCCACCGTCACCAGAGCGTCATACTGAGCTGAAGCAGCTTGCAGGAGCAGACCATTCTTTAATCCTTTGAACCCTGCTTCTTCAACTGTAAGGACTTCATGTCCGGTGAAATCGCGTTTCAGATAGCGCGTAACGCACTCATCAAGCAGCACTTTCATAACCGATAAGCAAACTCTTTTTCGATTCTTCCAAAACAGCCAAAGTCTGCTCGCGCGTCACGCTCGGGAATTGTTCGAGGAACTGGCCGAGAGATTCCCCCGTCTCCAGGCAGTCGAATAGATTTTGAATAGGCACGCGCGTGCCGTAGAAAACGGGAGTCCCGCCAAGTTTTTCAGGGTCTATTTCAACTAGCTTCTTGTTAATAGACATAGCTAACGCTCCATATCGTTTTACTGATGCGCATGATACCAAAGACGGCTGATTACATGAGAGGAAGAGTGGCAGTTAACTAATCTTCGTCGTGATCCTCGCCGTTATAGTGCATTACGACGCGCTCGTCATCCACCATTGTTTCGAGATGAACGGGTCGTCCCCACAAAGCGTGCAGATGTTCGAGGGTTTTGCGCGCGTAGGCAGTATCCAGTTCCGCACCTTCATAAGCGTGGCGCAGGTAAAGCTCGCGGTTTTGATTATAGTCGCCGTCGAGGACTTCGATGTACGGGAAGCCGAAGTTAGTCATGTTTGCGACGAGTTGATCGCGCACGCGCTCCCAACGCTTTTCCGTGATCGTCCATTCTTCCCGGTCAACCAACTCGTAAACGAACAGGTCGAGTTCTTCGCACAATTCTTCGGTTAAATAATTGCGCAGAAAAGAAACATCATTATCAAGCTCGCGCACTTCAAAGATTTTCTCGCGCCCCGCACCTTCACGCCGTCCTTGTCGCTGCTTTTCTTCAGCCGACGGATTGTTCCAGCGTCGCTCTATGTCTTCGAGAATCTTGTAGCCCAGATAATACGGATTAAGCTGGCCTTTGTGCGGCGAAACGACGCCCGAATGCAAATCCGCAAACTCTATGTGCTGGTCGTCCGGCAAATCCAGTTCACGCATAATTCGTGAATGCCAGAAAGAGTTATGATTGATGAATCCGTTGGCGACATACGCATGGCTTTCATCAACCGTGATGTCGAAAATATCTGCGCGGCCTTGTTCAATGGAGACAATCGTATCCGTGAACTCTTCTTTTCTGAACGGGCGATGATTTTCGACGTACTCGCGGAGCGCACGTTGTTTTCGCGTTAAGCTGAATCCGATCTCTTCAAGGAAACGCGCGGCGGATGCGCCGTTGATTTCGAGTTGCTTGCAATCGAATTGATGTTGCCGCTGCGTGGAGAGAATGCCGTAATTGAGCAGAACAATCTGCACCGTGCGAATTAGTTCATCGCTTGTGGAAGAAAGGCGTATGCCTTCTGTTCCGGCGTAAGCGTCTGCGTCGAAATAGCCGCGCAGGAACGCCGACATAATCTCTTTCGGCGAGCGCAGCACGAGTTGCGGAATTTTCTTGCGACGCGCCGTATCCTTTATATTAATCCCGACGGACGCGAGCCACTTCAAGAGTTCGCGCGAGTGAACGACGACACGCCAACGCCCACCGATGTCAGTCGCGTCCCAGTAAGTAACGGCACGCAAACCGAGTGATGTTTTGATTACGTTGCCCAACTTGATCGCTGTTTCTTCGTCGCCGCTCGTTAAGCAAATGCCGGACTTCGTGCGATTGCCGTCGCCGACGAAAAACCCGAGCAGCCACGCGAGATTTTCATCAAGCGTTGGCGGAAGATTTAACTTGTGGCGCGTCGTCAATATTTTACCGGACATTCCGGGTTGGTACGCAGTTGTTGCCACTGCCGCGTCAATCGCGCTGCCATGTCGAGCGCGTCCCGTTTTCAAATGGCGCATCACTGTCCATGAAGAAACTCCGGCGGCGCACGCAACCTGTTCGAGCGTCGCGTCCGTTTCGGAAGAAGCAAAGTTGAAAGCTTGTTTCTCTTGCGGCCAAACGTTCGCGCCGCACGCCAGCGCGATTCTGTCTCCGATCTTCACGTCTTTGAGATAGACCCATGCGCCGCCTGTGAGTTGCAGGCGATGATTGTCCGAACCTTCAATAATCAAACCGCGCCGTGTGCGCAGGCGAAGCGTCGGCACACGCTCTTCTTTATGAAAGTCCGTGATCGGATACGTTTGCGCGGCGCGGCCTGCGGCCACACGAATCTTCCACTTCTCCTCATACAGTTGGTCAAAGCGAACGAATCCCTTTTCAGTCAGCAATAGCGAATCGCCCGTCGCACATGCCCAGCCTTCATTTAGGGTCTTGGTTTGCATTTGCGGCACGAAGTATTCCATCTCTTCGTGGATCATCGCCATCACGTCGCGTTGCCAATCTGTGAGCGCGGGCGAATTGCGCATAATGTAATAAACGATATCTTTCTCTGGCAGGCGATCATCATCCCAATTCGCCGACTCATCGTTCGTTATAAACGCTTCTTTTTTCTCGCCGAGTTGCCAGAGATCATCGTAGCGTCCTTCTTTGTGCGACGCTTGCGCTCGCTCGCGGCTGGCGCGCTCCTGCTGCCGTGTTTCGCGTTTGATAAAGAAGTTTGGATCAACGTGTTCTTCAATGGAGAGCACCGCGTCAAGAAATTTCTCGATTGTTTTACGTCCGTATTTGAACTCGTACTCCGTCATGCGCCCGGCATGGCTGGAAACGCTTTCGACCATGCGGCGATTGGTCTTCGAGAAGTAAGTGTTGTGCTTGAAGAAATCAACGTGGCCGAGCACGTGCGCCATCACTAACTTGTTTTGCACGGGGCTGTTGGTTTCCATCAGAAAACCATAGGACGGATTCGTGTTGATGACGACTTCGTAAATCTTCGAGAGGCCAAAGTCGTACATCGTCTTCATGCGGTGATAAGCCTTGCCGAAAGTCCAGTGCGAGTAACGTCCCGGCAGCGCGTAAGAGCCGATCTCGTACATTACTGTGGCGGGCACGATTTCAAAGCGCGTCGGAAACGGATCGAGTCCGAATTTCTGCGCAACATCCCAGATTTGCTGGAGCGCTTTTTCGAGGTCTTTAATTTCGCGGTCGTTCATAATTTATTTAACCGGACAGTTTAGAACGTCCAAACAAAATAAAGGATTAGCCACAGAGACACGGAGACACAGAGCAACGAATTGAAAGAACATTACAAATCACTTCTTCTATTATCTATTATCTCCGTGCCTCTCCGGTCTCTGTGGCAAGTTTTCTTAGCGATGCTTAATCTCTCAAACACAGTTCAGGCTTCCACATCACTCCGCCCGAAGAATTGTTTGAGCGCCGGATACACGTCTTCTTTATCATCTATGCGGACGCCGACGAAGCGATCTTTTTTCTTTAGCCGATCATTAAAGATAGAAAGCAGCGCGCCGGACGAACGGCGATAACTCGTCGCGCCTTCTTCGCCGATTTCGCCGTAGCCGAACAAGTTGCAGGTGGCGATCAATTGATCTGCGAGCCGCGCGGCTTCTTCGTTATCGGAATAATAATTGTCGCCGTCCGAGAAATGGAACGGATAAATATTCCAATCCGGCGGATTAAAACGCTCTTTGATAATCTGCAATGCAAGATGATACGCGGAAGACACAACCGTGCCGCCCGATTCGCCTTGCGTGAAGAATTGTTCTTCGGAAACTTCCTTCGCTTCCGTGTGATGCGAGATGAAAACTATATCAACGTTGTCGTACTTCGTGCGCAAAAACCGCACCATCCAAAAATAAAAAGAGCGCGCGATGTATTTCTTGAACTCGCCCATTGACCCGGAAACATCCATCATTGCGATGACGACGGCATTCGATTCATAACGCAGATTTTCTTCCCAAGTCTTGAAACGCAAATCTTCTTTCTTCACATCACCGAAGCGCGCCTTGCCTTCTTCGCGCGCGTTGCGTTTGATGTTTTCCAGAATCATGCGGCGCTTGTCTAAGTTTGCCATCACGCCTGTACGCCGGATTTCATTAAAATGCGTCGTCTTGGCCTGAATCGCTTTTTTCGCTTTTTCTTCGAGGAAAGGCAGATGCAAATCCTCGAAGATGAGCGCGGCAATCTCGTCTATGTTAACTTCCGCTTCGTAGTATTCGCCGCCCGCATCTTGCCCTGCCTGTCCTTTGCCTTTACCTTTGCCTTGCCCCTGCGGATTTTCGCGCCCAATCACATCGCCGACCTGCGTCTTGCCGTCGCCCTGCCCAACTTGTTTGCGCTTGCGATAATCGTAACGAAATTTGTATTCGTCGAGCGCGCGAATCGGAACTTTCACAGTGCGCTTACCGTCCGACAAAATAATGGATTCGTTGGAGACGATAGAGCCTAAGTTTTTTTTGATCGCTTCTTTGACGCGCTCTTTGTGGCGATCCTGATCTATGATGCCCTTGCGCTGCAAAGACCAGTCGTTGCGTTGAATTGACATCGCTTATTACCTCATTGCGGCGACGGCTACTTCTTCTTCAGTCAATTTGTTTGCCTTGTTTCTTTCCGTTGCTTGTTCAAACGCTTTTGAATTGGCGAAGTTTGCGATCACTTCAGTAAACTCGCGCGGGTATTCTTCCATCGGCAAATGTCCGCAACGACGAAAGATGACGAAGCGCGAGTGCGGTATCTCTTTGAACAAATGCTCGCCGTCGCGCAAGGGAACGTCCGCATCGCTTTCGCCCCAGACAAGCAAAGTCGGTTGCTTGATCAAATGCGCTTCGCGCGCGATGCGTTCGGCGTCCCACTGTCGCAAAGTGCGTAGCGCGGCGCGTTGCGTTCTCGCGGCGCGAAGCGGACGGTGATGCGCTTCCATTCTCTTTTCGTCAAAGAGATGCGGCAGAGCGCATTCGGCGTAAACCTTTCGCATACGCCAGCGCACCATCCGGCGCGAATCAAGAAGGAGCGGCGACAGTAGATCGCCGACGACGGGCGAGGCGGCCATACGCATCAACATATCTTTCTTAACGTCGTCGTTAATCACTGCGCCGATTAGCGCAACACGCTCAATACGCTCCGTGTAATCCAGCGCCGCAATCGCCGCCACCGCGCCGCCGTAAGAACTTCCGGCGAGCATTGCGCGTTCGATGCCCAGATGATCTAAAAGACGCACGATCATGCGCGCCTGCATACTGATCGTGTATTCGGCGCGGCGCGGTTTGGCAGAGAAGCCATAGCCGATTAAATCCGGCGCGATCACGCGAAATCCTTTCCCGGCAAGCGGCACGAGTACATCGCTCCACACGAAATTCGACGCGCAGAATCCGTGAATCAACACAATCGGCGGCGCGTCTTGATCGCCCGCTTCCTGATAATGCACGCGCACGCCGTCCACATTTGCAAAGCGCGATTTCTCCGCGTGGTGCAGTTGACCGGCGTGTTCCTCCCATTTCAGATCACGCTCGCGGCTCAAAAGTTTTGCGGCGAGCGCAGCGCCTGCAAAGCCGTATGCTCCGGCAATTAAGTAACGCTTTTTCATCTCTAGCTTAGACCCTCTGAAATTAACGCCCGCACCTCCGAGACGGGAGAGCGCGGGCGCAGATTCCGATTTGCAAATTTTCAAAACTGACGAACGCGCCTCGCTTAACGTGAAAGCAGCGTGCCGACGTAAGTCAGAAGTTCGTTGGCGCAGACAGGGCAGTAACCATGATCTTTGACGAGACGATCAACCACTTCATTGATGCGGCGCGATTGATCCGGGTCTGGCGTCTTCACGGACGTTGTAATCTTCACCACGTCTTTCAAGTCCGCAAAAATTTTCTTTTCAATCGCTTCTTTAAGACGCTCGTGCGAGTTGTACTCGAATGCTTTGCCCTTTCGCGCATAAGAAGAGATGCGTATGAGAATCTCCTGCCGGAAAGTGTTCTTCGCGTTGTCGGAAATGCCGATCTGCTCTTCGATGGAGCGCATGAGGCCTTCGTCCGGGTCCATCTCTTCTTCTGTGATGGGGTCTTTGATGCGCTCTTTGTTGCAGTAAGATTCGACGTTATCGAGATAATTATTGCACATCGTGCGCGCCATCTCTTCATAAGAATAAACGAAGGCGCGTTGCACTTCCGTCTTCGCAAGTTCGTCGTATTCCTTGCGCGCCATCGAAATCAGATTCAGATAACGATCACGCTGCTCACTGCTAATGCCCGTGTGCTGCTCAAATCCGTCTTTGATCGCGCGCAGAGCGTCAATCGGATTGATGCAGGTGACGCCGTCGCGCACTAATGCGCCGGAAAGACGATTAATGATATAACGTGGACTAATACCATCCATGCCTTCACGAATCGTTTCATCTTTCAGTTCGCGCACGTCCTTTGATTTGTAGCCCTCAACATCTTCGCCGTCGTAAAGCCTCATCTTCTTGGCGACATCAACGTTGGCGCGCTTCGGCTCTTCAAGGCGCGTCATCACGGCGAACATCGCGGCGACGCGTAAAGTGTTCGGCGCAATATGGACGTTGCGTAGAGCTTCGGATTGATGAAGGAGCTTGCTGTAGATTTTCTCTTCCTGCGAGACGCGCAAGTTATAAGGCACGCGCACGAGGATGATGCGATCCTGCAAAGCTTCAGATTTACGATTGCCCGCGAAACTAACATACTCGTTTTCGTTCGTATGCGACAGAATCACTTCGTCCGCATAGATCATTGCAAAGCGTCCGGTCTTAATGTTCTGCTCTTGCGATAAAGTCAGTAAGCTATAAAGAAATTTTTCGTCAACCTTCAACATTTCGACAAACTCCATTACGCCGCGATTGGCAATGTTGAGTTCGCCGTCGAAACGATAAGCACGCGGGTCTGATTCCGCGCCAATCTCGCCGATGGTCGAAAGGTCAATCGAGCCTGTCAGTTCCGTAATGTCCTGGCTCTTCGGATCGGACGGCGCGAAGGTGCCGATGCCGACGCGCTCTTTTTCGGAGAAGAGAATGCGGTGAACTTTAACGTCTTCGTGGCGTCCCCCATATGTGTGCTCTAAAGCATAACGGCATTGCGGGCAGAGGTCGCCTTCGATGTAGAGGCCGTAGTGCTTTTCAATTTCGGCGCGCAGTTCGTGCGGAATCAAGTGCAGCGGCTCTTCGTGCATCGGGCAATCTTTGATCGCAAAGACCGCGCCTTGTTCGGTACGCGACCATTCTTCGAGGCCGCGCTTGAGCATCGTGACGATGGTTGATTTGCCGCCGCCGACAGGCCCCATCAGAAGCAGAATCCTTTTTCTTACTTCGAGGCGTTGCGCAGCCGATTTGAAATATTCGACGATGCGCGCGATGGGTTCTTCGATACCGTAGAGTTCGGATGCGAAAAAATTATAGCGTGTGATTTCGTCGCGTGCGCCTTCGTTCAATTTCTCTAGCCCCGCGTGATGAACCATGTCGTTGACGCGCGCGTGCGAAAGCTGCGCGAGACGCGGATTCTGCGAAACGAGTTCAAAGTAATCGCGGAAAGAACCTTCCCACTGAAGCGCTTCGCGGTCGCGGCGCAGGGATTCGAGCCGCTCGCTGATATTAAAGTTGTGGTTGCCATCCTGCTGTTGCATAGCCTTATTTAGTACCTCATTTCGGGCCAAAGCGCGCGTTGGACGGCGTGGGGAAGTCACGCCTTGCCGTTTGCTCAAGCAATCGTCTGGCCGAGCAACGTGCGCGAAAGATTCGTGCGCACGATGCGTGTGCTTGTCGAATGCCTGAAGGATTCAATCTCGATGCGTGACTAAATGGGAAGACGCCTGCGCGGTAGACACTTCCTTGCGCGCCGTCGAGATTCACGGAAAACTTCAATGAGCTGCTGGTTGTTTCAAACAGAGCGGGAAGGAACGAGAAGCAATGGGGCGTCGGCGAGAAAGCGACCCGCTCGTGCGCTTTCCTCGAACGGCCTCAATGACAAGTATAGCACAGGCTGTCGGGCAGCAAGTCAATGCTTATTATTCGGAAGCGATCAGCACGCGCGGGCGCACCAACATCTTCATCGCGTCATAAACTCCGATTGCCAACAACTCGCCGGAGACATCGCACAGACGCACGTAACATCCATCTGATAGCATGGCTTCTTTCAAGGACGCTTCATTGATTCGCATGGCAACACCATTACGTGCAGCGCGCGCGTCCTGCTCGGTTAGATGCAGCAAAGGCAACTCCGGGAGCGCCGCATACGGCGAAAGAATTACTTTTGTTGCCGCGCCCGCTTCGGTTATCTGTTGTAGCTCATCGAGACTCATTGCATCTGCAATCTTGAACGTTCCCGCGCATGTGCGTCGCAACGCCGCGAGATGCGCGCCCGTGCCAAATCTTGCTCCGAGAGATTCGGCGAGCACACGCACATACGTTCCGGCGGAACACACGACGCGCGCGCGCATATCAAGTGTCCCGTCTTCATTGCGACGCACGCCCGCGCCGCCATCGTGCTTGATCGCTTCAAACTCACGAACAAAGATGCGGGCAGGCTGGCGTTCAATCTCGATGCCGCGTCGCGCAAGTTCGTACAATTTTTGCCCGCCGACTTTTTTTGCCGAATACATCGGCGGCACTTGCTCTTGCGCGCCGCGTAAACTCTCCAGCGCCGCTTCAATGCGCGTTTCGCTGAACGTCGCAAAAGCTTCTTCGTCCATGAGTCGAACCGTGTCCTGCCGCACTGCTCCCGTCGCGTCACCCGTCTCTGTCGCATAGCCGAAACGAACAATCGCTTCATACTCTTTTTCTGCGCCGGAAAGAAATTGCGCGAGCCGCGTGGCGCGACCGACGAGCAAGACCATCACGCCCGTCGCAAACGGATCGAGCGTGCCCGTGTGCCCGACGCGCCGCTCGTGCAAGATTCGCCGCACGCGTGCCACCACATCGTGTGAAGTAATTCCTGCGGGCTTATCGACGACCAACACACCGTTCATATATAGCCATGAGTATCGTTGCGCTTATTTTGAAATTCTATATTACAAATGCAAATCTAAGCTCGACTTTATCCAATTTGATCTTTGAACAATGAGCGAAAGGCAGCGTAAGCTGGCTGACCAACTCCGCCAAGAGAGGTCACTTTATGCTCACGCTGCCCTTCGCACTGACAAGCCTGATT